>ENA-UOXK01000908-UOXK01000908.1-mixed-culture-metagenome-genome-assembly--contig:-NODE-908-length-22138-cov-33.447448_pt1 | contig 22138 bp, 16 predicted proteins | sample MGYA00238160_ERZ761638 | MGnify/ENA primary metagenome ERZ761638 (study PRJEB28912, sample SAMN08777098) | mixed culture metagenome | isolation source: Freshwater growth medium | place: USA...
GAGTGCCTCCCTCATTGCATGCGGGCCTCTACCAGGCGAGTGCATGCTGATTGCCGCTGATTTGCATGCTGAGTGCGACTGATTGCTTGCCTCCTCAGGCGCGTGCGTGGATCAAGGGCCACCCCGTCGCTGGTCGGCTGCTGTGCCGCGTGCGCGCGGGGCCGCTGTGCGTGGGCGCCTGCCGCGTGCTTGGCGACGGTCTGCGCGTCGCCATCAGCGGTCGGCCAGCAACCTTCCTAATCGAGGCGAGGGACCGTTTCGGCAACTTGGCCGCGGACGTGAGCGTGAGCGAGCACCGGACTTGGCGTCTGCGGGTGCAGCCGCGGGTCGCGGAGGTAGGAGAGCCCGTCTATGCTGTCGACGCCGATCCCGGAGACCTGCGAGAGTTGCTCCATGCGGCGGATGAGGCGGAGGCGAGCGTGACGTGTCGCGTCGTGGCGGGCGGGCGTTATGAGCTGAGCTACACGGTGCGCCGTTCGGGGGAGTACAACCTCTCGGTCGAGCTCGGCGGTGCCCGGGACGGCGCGTCCGCCTCGGCGTTCGTGCTGCCCGGCGTGTATGCGCTCACGGTGCTGCCGAGCGGGAGCGATCCCCTCGGGTGGAAGGTTGAGGTGGTGGGCAGCGATCGCGACGGCTGGTTGCGCGCGGGGCACGGCGCACCCCCAGAACGAGAGACGGCGCTCCGTGCGGCGCTCAGTACGGCGCTCGTCCCCGCGGGCGAGCGGGGGGCGCTCAGTACGGCACTCGGCACCGCGGGCAAGCCTCTACGGGTGGAGCTTCGTCCGAAGCGGCCGTTTGGAGCGGCCACAGCGAGCCCGGCGTACTATCGAGACATCCTGGCGACCGTCCGTGTCACCGTGGAGCTCGATGAGGGCGAGATCGACGAGATTGACGAAATTGACGAGGCCGTCGGAGCCCCTTCGAAGCCCTCCGAGCCCTCAATTAGCTCAATTACCTCAACGACCTCAATTGACGAGGCCGTCGGAGCCCCTTCGAAGCCCTCCGAGCCCTCGCCACCGGCGGAGGCAGCCCTCCGCCGGCTCAGCGTACCGGTCGAGCCGACGACGACAAAGGATGGCTTCGTCAGCTTCGTCGCACACATCGTGGCCAATCGCGCGGCGACCTATCGGCTGCGGGTGAGCGTCGGCGGTACGCCCGTGCCTCCCTCCCCCCTCCGTCTCACAATCCTGCATGCGCCGCCCTGCGCGGCGGCGTGCCACGTGGTGCCATTGGGGCGCGCGAATGCGGACGGCACGTTGCGCACGGATGGACACTTGCTCGCGGGCGTGCGCGGCTACGTCTTGTTGCGCATGCACGACGCGTTTGGAAACCCCGTGCGCTCGGATACGGCCGCGGCCCGTCGCGTGCTGCAGCGCGGAGGCGAGATCCCTTCCAAGCTGGTGCATGCGGCGCGGGTGGCCCTGGTGCCTCAGAGGACGCCGGTGCCTCAGAGGACACTGGAAGTCGAGGCGGAGGCGGAGGCGGAGGCGGAGGCGGAGGCGGAGGCGGAGGCGGAGGCGGAGTCGGAGGCGGAGGCGGAGGCGGTCGAATGCAGCCTCGCGCCACATGAGGATGGCTCGTCCATTTTAGGATGCTTCCTCACGTCCCGAGCCGCCACATACGCCGTGCATGCATGGATCGCTGGTGAGCCCGTTGGCACGGCGGCAGAGCGGCCGATGGCGTCCGCTTCGTCACTGACCGGTGCTTCGTCACTCACCGGTACAGCGGGTCGGAAGGACGCAAGGGTGCTGTGCGAGGTGCGACCTGGTCCAATCTGCGTTGCGAGATGCACGATCTCGGGCGATGGCTCGCACCTCGCCATAGCTGGGCAGCGCACCACGTTCTTCATCGAGCCTCGCGACGCCTTGGGAAATCTCCTCCTCCCGAGCTCCCGACGCGGCGGCGGCGGTGGCGGCGGCGGCGGCGGTGGCGGCGGTGGCGGCGGCGGTGGCGGCGGCGGTGGCGGCGGCGGCGGCGGTGGCGGCGGCGGCGGCGGCGGCGGCGGCGGGGGCGCCGGGGACGGCGGGGACGGCGAAGCTGGCGGCGGCGGCGGCGGCTGCGACGCTCCGTTTGAATTTCGCGCCACTCTGGTGCTCGCGGACGATACGTCGGTCGTCGCCGAGGCGCATGTGAGCGTATGCGAAGAGGCTGGGGGGCGCTACCGGGCGGCTTATACCGCCCCAGCCGCAGGCCGATACTCGCTCACTGTGCAACTGCGATCATCAGCTCACTCAGCAGCGTCATCAGCCCACTCAGCAGCGTCATCAGCCCACTCAGCAGCGTCATCGGCCCACTCAGCAGCGTCTGTCGCGGCTGCCGGCGACGCTGCCGAGGTTGTGGAATGGGTTCCGTTAGGGTGCGGACCGAGGCGGCTGGTGGTCGAGTGTGCGCCGATCGACTGCAGCGCGTGCACCGCACAGGTCCCCTCCACGCTGCCGGCAGGCGAAATTGGGTTCGCGTGGGTGGTCGCGAGGGACGGCGCGGGAAGTGAGCTCTCCCCCGCCGCGCTCGCCGATGGACTGTGCGTGAGCCTTCAACGGCAACGGGCAACGACGGTGGAGGAGCAGGGGGGTGACGAAGCAGACGAAGCTGAAGAGCAGGGGGCCGACTCGTTGCCGTCGACTATGGCATCGACGTCAACGGCACCGACGACGGCGGCGGCGGCGGCGGCGTGGACGAGCGCGCGGGTGCTCACGACGGCGCCGGCCACGTGTCCCCCGGGGTGGTCAGGCGACTCCCGCACGCACGTGCTCACGACGGCGCCGGCCACGTGTCCCCCGGGGGTGCTCACGACGGCGCCGGCCACGTGTCCCCCGGGGTGGTCAGGCGACTCCCGCACGCACGTGCTCACGACGGCGGCAGCGCTGACCCTCTTCCACAGCCCGCACGCGTGGCAGACGCACCACGCGCCCACCGCCCCGCGCGCCCTCTGCGTCGCACTTCGCTCCCTCGTGGCAGGGCCGCACCTGATGCATGTGACGCTCAGAGGCGTACCGATCGGGCGCTCGCCTTTTCCCATCGAGGTGCTGGCGGCGACGGTGAATGGGTCGATGTGCGGCGTGCGGCTCGTGCCGAGCGTGGGCGCATTCACAGTCCGACCCATTCACAGTCCGAGCGTGGGCGCATTCACAGTCCGACCCATTCACAGTCCGAGCGTGGGCGCGCGAGTGGTGATCGCGGGAGAGCCCGTGACTCTCCTGCTGACGAGCCGGGACAGCTTTGGGAACCGATGCATGCGCGGAGGGCACGCGGTGCGCGTGCTGGTGCGCTCGTCACGGCGCGTGCTCGAGGCCGCCGTCCTCGACGTCGACGACGGGACCTATGAAGCAAGCTTCTCTTGCGTTGACGCGGGCCCCCTCCAGCTGGCGATGAGCGTCGAGGGTCGCGCCGTGCCGAGCGCGGAGGCGATGCGCCTCCACGTGGCAGCTGCCGCACCGCATAGCCTGCACCTGGCGCCGTGCGCGCCGGCCGTGCGCTCGCTCTTCGACACGAGCGTGCCGCCCACGACGGCGCCCACGACGGCGCCCATCGGGTGGAGCGGCCTGCCCTGGAATTCGTCACTCGGGTCGATCATGGAGCCCTCGGCGGAGACTCTCTTCCCCCACGGCCGGCTGCGCCTCGTCAGCGGAGTCGAAGACCTTTCGGATTGGGGCCCTGGGAGCGGCTCCGCGGCTCTTGGATCAGGGGCCCCACGCACGCCTTCAACCGTTATCGACGCGATGGTCGATGCCTCTTCAAGGGCACTCCCCTTGCGCGCCGTGCCGAGCGCCCCGTCGGTGCGCGCCGTGCCCGTGGGTCGCCCTTGCTTCTTTGAGCTGCGCGCGGCGGACGCGTACGGGAACCCCTGCGAGCTCACGCCGGAGATGGTGGACGTCTCTGCCGTGCCGAGCGCCGAGGAGATGGAAGTCGTCGTGATCACCGACGAGACGCCGCCGCCGCTCGATCACCCCGGGCGCCTGCGCGTGCGCGTGCGCGTCACCGCGCTCGCCGCCCGACGGCACACGCTCGTGGCGCGATGCGCCGGCCTGGAGGCGAGCGTCGGTGTTGAGGGCGTGTCTGTGAACGCAGCCGTGTCCGACGCGCCGACTCCCAATGGGATCGAGCCCTAATTAATCGCCACATCGAAGTTCACCTTCCGCCGCTTGCCTTTTCTTGCCGCGTACTTTCTCCACCATGTTTCTCCACGTCGACCCCACCTTCCTGTGAACGAAGCGCCGGCAAACTCGTGCGTGGGGCGCAGCGTGCACCCGGTACAGGTGGTGGGCCTGCCACTGGCCTCACGCGGCTAAGGTTTGCGAGATGCCGCGAAGCCGAGCGGGCGGCGCAGGATAGATAGTCAGGGATAGGTGTCCAAAGTGCTTGCTTTGGCAAACTTCCTCGAACGCGAAACTCTTGGCACGAGACGACCGCCGACGACCCTCACGATTCCTCAGCCAGGAGATGCCTGCACTCCATAGAGCCCTCGTGCGGCCGCAGTTCAGGCTCCCTGCCGTCTACGATCGCGGGGGCGCTCGAACGTTCGTTTACTGATCCATCAAGACCTCGATCGACGCTGTCCGCTACTTTATGGGCTGGGCGCCGACGCTCTCGGGCACCGGCGTGTTTGCCTTCATCCAATGCGGGCCTAAGGTAGTGGATATGAAAATGGAGGGTACCAAGGCGGTTCCGAAGACAGGTGGCTGCCAGACGGGTGGCTGACAGTAGGCTCACCCCTCCTTGCGAGGTGGTGAGCTTTCCCTTGGATTGTGACATCGGCCGCTACAATCTGCCATGACGCGGGCAACTAAATGCGTGAGCAGGGTTGTCGGCTGAGAACCGAGCCGCTACACAATCTGATTTTCAACAGTAGAGCAGCTTGCCTCTCTATTGTAAGTATACATAAGTGATACGCAGTACTCAAGCTCACGCGTGTCGTGTGTATCAGCTGTCGGCGTTTGTACCATCTGGGTGCGCTACTTGGAGCCTGTACACACTGTGACAGTGGACGCTGCCGCGCTAGGATTCCTACAGTGGACGCTGCCGCGCTACTGCGGACACTCACCATCGTTCGGAATGGCGGACTCCGCCTCTCTCCCTACTCTCCACAGTCCACGCAAATGCTGAGCACTCGCTTGGCCCTCGGCAGTGTGAGACTGAGAGTCGTAAGGGCGTGGAGACGCAATGCGTGGACGGTACAGCGCTCTGGCAGCTCAAAGAGCACTGCACCGCCATTCGACAACGCCGAGACGGGCGCAAAATTGTGCCATGGTATCGATGCAGAGACGATCGTTTGCCCCAAAAGGCAGCAAATAGTAGTGCCACAGCTGGAATTCTGGGGGAAGAAGGCCGCCCTTGGAAGGCCGAAATTGTCGCCAACGAAATCCTCGCGACCTACGCTTGGCAAGCACACCTTAATGAAAGAAGTAGGTAAAGACCCAGGCCCAATTGCTATCGTCATCTGCGGCATCTCGGTTAGAATTCACACCAGATTCACACCTCCCGAGTTCGTGAGATCGATGCATGAAGAAGACCGCCGAGTTGGGTCGGCAAGGCTGGGGCGAGGAACTACCTGCATTGTCGCAGCCGCCCTTGCCGCATGCGCGCACAGACGAGCACGTGCACGACGCCTCACTCGAGGCGCTCACTTGGCATGAGGCACCCCTGGGTCGTGGTGCCGTGCTGTCCTCAACCGACGCAGCTCTCGCCGAGGCAGTGTGCAGCAGCCGCTCGGTACTCTGTGTGCCCGCATTCTGCACACCCGAAGAGGTCTCTCTGCTGCGCGAGGCGGGCGTGCGTGCCGCCGAGCTGCAGATGCAAAACCCGCTGACGTCGAGCGAGTCGCGCCTCCGCATTGAAGTCTTTGGAAGATCGTTGGGAATCACCCCCATGAATCTGTACGCGCCGCCGCTCTTCGACACGCTCTCGAGCGATTGCCGCTCGAACTCACTGGGTAGCGAGGTGCAGGAGCTCGCCACCATCCTCGTGCACCGGGCCATCGCCTTGGTTCAGTCGCGGAATGCTGCTCTCGCCGATGGGTTGCGCATCCGTGGCTGCACGCCTGACTCTCCGCTCAGCTACTCAGCCGGTGAGCCCGCAATCAACGTGTACTACGCGGGAGGCGACTTCAGGCCGCACCGCGACGCGCAGTCATTGACGCTCCTGGTGCCCCTCTCGTCGCCCTCCGAATATGAAGGCGGTGGCACGGCATTTTACGAGCCCACGGCGACGCCTGCAGAGGCGGTCCGCGGCATGGCCGCTCCCATCGCGACCTTGCGTCCGCTGGCAGGCACAGCCTTGCTATGGGGCGGCGAGTTGACGCACGCGGCGGTTGCTGTGACCAAAGGCCGGAGACTCGTCTTCGTCGCAAGCGCGACCCCTCGGTCGTGGAGCTTGACGCCTTTGTGGTAGGTCTCGCCCATGTTAATTGAAATTGTTATTTCGCAGTCGTTACGGGTACACGACCCGACGTGCAAACGTTTGTTTTCACGTTTCAAACAGCTTGTTACCCCCCTTATGTTCCACGCGGTGCGCGCTGGCGGCACCGAGTACGTGGTGCGCAAGGATGGTATCACACGGCGACGCATGCACACAAAGCCGGGGTGGGGCAGCCTCGCTGCTCGGGGCGTTCTTTGGGGTGCGCGGGAGGCCCCGCCCTCTTCGCGCACGCACGCCATTGGGCGCCCTCTGCCTCGCACACACACGGCATCACACCCACCGAACCGCTCGCTCGCGTTCTTCTACACAGACGGCCACGCGCGTTTCACGCGCGCTCGATGCTGGTCAAAGGGTTCACGCCCGGTACATCCCGCCCGGTACATCCCTTCTTTCCCCATGGCTCGGGTATGGTTCAGTGCCGAGTCTCTGTTGTTGTTGAGCACAACGAAACCGGCACCGAAGGCATGCCGGCCTACTCGCGATTCATAGAGAATGAGAAGGCGGCCGACGGCTGCGAGATGACATTGTCATGCGCAAGAATGCCGAGCGCGTGCGCCTTATCGCCAAGACCGGTGGTCGTGAGCGAGCCGTAGACAAAGGAGAAGATGGCGTTGTACTCCTCATCCTTCAGCTTGCCGTTCATAATGAACATCACCTCCTCGTCGTCCGTCAGCTGGAAGATCATCGAGGTAAGCGTTGGGATGCAGCACGTGCAGGCACCACCACAGCACATCTGCTTCTTGAGGTAGGCACCCATGAAGCGGTGCTTGGGAATCATGAAGCGAGCCTCGTTCAATGGGCAGCATGTGCAGAAGTACATCGGACAGCTGCGAGAGCCACTGCATCCCTTCATATAAGGGACGCATCCTTGCTTAAAGCCGCAACCCGGCGCATCGTAAGTCTGCAGAGACGTAATCAATGCCCCATTCTCATAGATGGTGACCGAGTTGCGAATACCACCGGGGAGTCTTTTGCCCTTGATGGTCTGGATGACGCTTCCGAAGACGTCGTTCTTGAGCGGCTCAGCTTCCTCCTCGTCACCGTCAACGACCTTGGGTGCCATCTCGGGTCGGTGTGTTGAAGTCCGTGATGTGGTCTGCGTAAGAAGGCGGGCGGGCGGGTAGCGCGCGATGAGTCGCGCGATATCGTCGGAGGGACAATCAGCAATCGGCACGGCTCTGGGCGTGGGAGCGCTCAATGAGCATGCGCCTCAGCGCTCGAGCGGCCAGGCCAAGGGTAGTGCAGACGACTCTGTCCACATACTGAGCATCGGGCACTCAACTGATTGTACGACCCTGTAGTCGGCTGTGGAACATGTTCGCAACAGGTAATACCCTGTTACATGTAGTAGGCTGTGGAATCCATCGGAGCTTTCAAGGTTCGTGCGAAAAAGCTGGAACATGCCCCATGCCCCAGGGGCAGTAGAGGAAGAATAATGTAGGCAGCTGCGTTCCGTCGGCGTCGTTTCTAGAACAAAAGTGAAACAGTCGTCGATGCTTCATGAGTTCCGAGGCTGAGCGCATCCGCGAGGAGGAGGCAGCCGCGGCAGCACGTGCCACCCTACGCGCGTCGGCCACGTCTGTTGGCAAGTCATCGACAATCCTTACTAAGCTAGACGACAATCGACGCGAGGCGGTTGACCGGCGCGCCGAGGAGGCGGCGGCGGCGGCAGCGGCAGCGGCGGCGGCAAAGGAGGCGGCGGCAGCGGCAGCGGCGGCGGCGGAGGCAGCGGCTGCGGAGGCAGCGGTTGCGGAAGCAGCGTCGGCGGAGTCTGCAGCTGCGGATTCTGCTGAGGCAGCGGCAGCGGCAGCGGCAGCGGCGGTGGCAAAGGAGGCGGCGGCAGCGGCAGCAGCAGCGGCGGAGGCATCGGCTGTGGAGTCTGCGGCTGCGGAGTCTGCGGCAGCGGATTCTGCGGAGGCGGCAGCGGCGGCAGAGGCGGTGCCTGCGGCGGAAGCGGTGGAAGCGGCGGAAGCGGCGGCCACGCCGCCCGCAGAGACACCCGTTGAGGCGGCTACGGACGAGGGGGCAGATGCGGGGGCGGCGGCGGCAGCAGAGGCAGCGGCAGCGGAGGCGGCGGCAGCGGAGGCGGTGGCGGCGGCCGAAGCAGCGGCAGCTGCAGCACGTGCAGCGGTGGAGGCAGCGGAGGCAGAGCGCATCCGCAAGGAGGAGGCAGCCGCGGCTGCACGTGCCACCCTACGCGCTTCGGCCACGTCTGTTGGCAAGTCATCGACAATCCTTACTAAGCTAGAAGACAATCGACGCGAGGCGGTTGACCGGCGCGCCGGGGAGGCGCGAAAAGTGGAGAGCGACCTGCTATCGTCGGTGGAGCAGCTCGCGCAACATCAGGAGAAGCTTGCCCAAGAGCTTGACGAGGCGCAGCGCAATCTTGCTCGTGAGCTGAAGCTGACTGAGGAACGTCCTGCTACAGAAGAAGAAATGTGTAAGCTCCGAGCTGCAACTGAGCTGGTCAGCAAGCTGCGAGGTGCACGCACTAGGCTCTCATCAATTGCGGCACGGAACATCGAGCTCGAAAATGAGCTTCGAGAGCTGCAGCGTGCAGGTCGAAGGAGCACCGCGCTGCCCGCGCTGAGCTCCGCTGGCAAGCTGCGTGCGGTGCAACGGTCATTCGAGGGTGACAGGGATCTGTCCGCAGCAGCGCTTATGCGGACCTCGAAGAGCGAGCAACTGCTCTCGACGTATGGTGGCCGCTCACGAGTGCGATCGCCTGCGGCCTCGCCGGCGCGTGCATCAGGGCAGACCGCTACGGAGGCGAGTTTACTCCCGCAGCTTCATACACACCAGCGAGACCCCTCGCGTGCACCGAAGCAGACTGTCATGGACCATCGTTTTCTACCGAGCATCGAGACCGCACAAGAGAGGAAATCGAAACGAAAAGTTCAGCGGCAGCAGAGTGCCAAAGCACCGCTCAACGACGACAAAAACGTAGACAACCTCATGGACGAGCTATCTTCATCGTTGCAACATCACAGGGTCAAAGGAACCCTCGCCGTGGCTGCGCCCCATGCAGTCGCTGCAGGTGGTGGTGCGCAAGCTCAAGCAGCAGACGACGAGCCAGCAGCAGCGGTAGCAACCAACGACGTGGCTGATGCTACTTTCCGAGCGGCTGCACCGGCCGATCCGAAGGATCACAAAGCGGCAGATGAGGCAGCAAGGTACTTCCAACCCTACAGCAAGGTACTCCGACGATTCGTTCGCGCAACAGGAGGCGATCCTGGGATCGACATCGAGAAGTATGTGAAGAATATTCGCTCCGGCGGGGCGACTGGATCAAAGATCAAGAGGAATTATAAGGAACTTAATGCTGCCGCTCAGGCGCGGACCGCTTTACTCGAGGCGACGAAGAAGATGGAAGAGATCCGGGAAAGGGAGCTTCTGGAGAGAGAGCAGCTCGAGGCGCAAATGGAACTCATGATCAATCGGCAAGTAGCGCTCAACTTTATCGGAGATTTGCTTCCCCCTCGATTGAGGCGTCCGAATCATCCGGTGTGGAAACGCTATGCTTCGCCCCAACCAGAGCCGCGAGTCTCACTCGCAGGCAAGGCAGCACAGCCAAATGGGTCACCCGCAGGCAATACAGCACTGACACCGCCCAGCCTGCCACCCAGTCTGCTGACCGGGCGATAGTCACCCACGTACGGCGGGTACAGCCCGGTTACTGTTGCCATCGGACAGTCCGGCTGCCGTGTACGCAGGTCGCAGCTGTCAGCTCACCGCCTTGCGTGTAACACAAAAAGTAGCTCCCCTTGACCCAAAGGGGAGTGGTCTACTATTTTTCATGTTTATAAGGGCCCAACCCAACACCATTCTCGCCAATTGGTAGGTAGCCTGGTCAGTTACAAATCTCTCTCTCTCCATCTCTCTTGACACTTCTCTCTCGCCCCTTATAGGTCGGATGAATGTCGCACAACTCCTCAACGCGCATCTGCCTGCCGCGAATGCTCAAGTGCACCGCACCGCCGACAGCTTCCGAACGCAGGCCACACGCAGCAAGCTGATCGACTGTCGGCGCCAACTCAGCGGGGACAGGTAGACTGAGCCCCTCAACGATCGAGGAGGAAGCTCCGCCCAATTCGCTCCCTCGAGTATCTTTGGTGAGCTCGAGCAATGTGGGGACCCCGCGACAGAAGAGCCAGCCAGTCCCTCGTGGGACGGATTTTGCGCAGATCGCATGCTGCTGCCAGCCACCCAAGGCGAGCGCCGACTGCAGATCAGGCACTGCGAACGCCACATGGTGCAGCCCAGGCCCACGCTTTGCCAGGGCACGCGCGTATGGGCCCTGCGTACCAACGGCTTCCATGAGCAGTAGCTTTCCAGAGGCGGCACCAATGTAGCACTCCCGTGTGCCCTCAGCTGGGAAAGTCTCGATCGGGCCCACCACATGACCATCGATGGTGCCCTCCTCCGTAAGCTTTGCGACCGTGCCCTCAACTGATCGTGTCAGCAGCGCCACGTGATCGAGCCGCCAGCCTTCAGCACCCGCTACCGCAGCAGCAGAAGCAGCGGCGACACTCGCTGCGGTGCGCGCGCCGCCCGCCCGCCGTGGCCGCTTCGCTCCGCGCTCCATGACGTGGTCGACGCCTGAGTCGCACATCCGCACAACATGTTTCGTGAAAGTCGTGAAGCCCCCCAAAAAGTCGCGGGGTCCCGGCACTGGCGTGTTGAAGGTTCACGAAAAGTGTCTGAGAGATGCTTTTGAGAGTATGGCCCACAGACCGAAAACGATTTCGTCGCACTTTGCTGGGCACTCAATCAATGTAGTACGTGAAGTTGCGCCCCACGGCGCTGTACGCGTCACCACCATTTAGCGTGATGACGAGCTCGACAGTGCGGATGATAACGCGGGGGTCGTGACGACCAAGCGCCTCCTCGAGCGAGGGCGTAAGACAAACGAATTCGCTGAAGACTTCGCTCTCGTTGAAGCCGCGCAGCAGCTCGAGAGGCGAAGCAGCGAGGTCGTCCAAGTGGGCACCGTGCGGGCTGCGCGTGAGCTGAAAATCGTCCAGGCGGCTCCACGGTAGCTCTGTGCTGGGCGGGTCAGTCGGTGGCGGGCTGGGCGTCGAGGTGGTCGGCATCGGCGCGCAGATAACGCCAGCGTCTTCATGATGGTCACAGTTGTGCACTCCCCAACCGAGCGACGAGCAGCGGTCGAGCCGCTCTTCGAATGGTTCGCACCGCACGTTGTCAAGCCAGATCGGCCCCGAGCCATGCCCGAAGGCACCGTGCAGCGTGAAGTTGAGCGCCCCAGGGAAGCCGAGTTGCCGACAGACTACTCGCGCGTCATTCATGTCCCAAAAGTCGTCGCACACGGTGCCCCACTGGCCATCGTGGTAAATCTCGACGCGACCCTGGTTGAGAAGGCCTCCGCCGTTGACGAGGCGCACACTGCCGTCAACACCACCCAGCGGCCTCGGCGGTGGTGGTGGCGGGGTTCTCTCCGCAATCACCGGCGCTGAGGCTCCAAAGGTGCAGTACACGCCGCCGAGATCGCGAAAGCCTCGCCCCTTGACAGTCACGGCCGAACCTCCCATCGCCAACCCCGCCACGGGAAGGATAGAAGACACGACGAGCGCGTCGGGCATCACAAAGTAAGTGAATGGCCGCAGACTGTAGGAGTGAGCGACGGGATCCCCATTTACTGTGACCCGCACAGCGACGGGAGCGTACGTTTCGTTTGCCGTCAATGCGGGCGCTTGAGCGGGGGAGCGACAGCGCACATCATCCTCGTTGATGACGGTGGCCGGAACCCAAAAATGCCCAAATTGGCATCGCACCCCGCCTCGTGACAAGCCGATGTGACGGCCGCGCAGTGCAACCGTGGTGCCTCCGAGTACAGGTCCACCCGATGGCTCCAATGTGCTGATAACAAGCTTATCGCGGCGATAGAAATTGAAGCGCAGCGGTCGCCAAAGAAAGTCCTGCCCGTTTTGCGCTACGTTGAGGCTCACATCCCTTTGCCCCAACTCCACTCTGTCGTCGCGATCGCTGAGCGGTGGCGAGACGCAGCGCACAGTCGCGCGTCTCCGATCGTCGCCGTGAGCGATCACCGTCGCAGGCACCGTGTCTTGCTCCACTCCGTTGCCAAACCGGCAGACAGGCGTGCTTGTGAGCGTCAGCTTGTTAAGGAACGCGCCCGAGATATTGACAGCAGTGCCTCCTTCGAAGGGACCGCCAAACGGCTGGACTGCCGAAAGCCTCGGCCGCCCGAAGCCCTCATCACGATAATACGTGAACATCAGACCGGAGTCAGTGACTTCATGGCGGTTGCCATTCAGCGTGATCTCAAGAGGCACGGAAGTGTTCACCCATGGGTTCGACTCCCAGTCGGGATGAGGAGGCGTCACGCAGTGCATGATCTCGGAAGCCGTCGCGGTGCCCGGGACGTATTCACGCCGCACCGGGTCATCGTCCAGAGTGTATGCCCCTGGCACGATCGGCTCAACGCCCGCGAATAAGCAAAAGAGGCCCGAGGGGCTGATTATGTGACGATACGGATCGTGAAGCGGGTCTGTGACGGGGTCGTCCCACTCGGTGTACGTGAGGGTGCCGGTTGATGTGGCTACGGTGCGCCTCGTCGGTTGAGGGCGGAGCCTCGTGTCTTGATGGTTGAAAATGGACTGGACAAATCGATTGGGATTGTCTAGGGCGGCAAAGCCGCGCCCAAAGAGCGTGAGCCTAGTGCCTCCGCGCGAGGGGCCCCCGAGGGGGTCGATTGCGCTGATGGCCACGCTTGGAAACTGTGCGACGGTCGAGCTTTCGTTACTGCGGTTCTGCAGCGAGTAGAACGTATAATTGGCACGTCCCTCGCCTTCAACGAAGCGCTGGCCGTCGAAGGTGAGTTGCACCGTGGCCACTTCGGATGCCAAGAGCGGCAGCGCAAACGCGGGGGTGAAGCAACTCATCCGCTCCGTGTTGTGGTGCGTCGCTGGCATCAGCACCTGGCGACCATCAAGCTCAAATCGGCATTGTGCGTTGCTCACGGCATTCGGGTCGTCTGGCAATTTAGGGAATCCGGCACCGTGGAGGTCGATGTGCGTCGATCCAGCCGAGGGCCCGCCCATGGGCTGCACAAAGGAGATAACGATGCTGCCAGGATTGTAGAACTCGAAGAAGCGACCCGCGCTTGTGAAATTCTCGCCTCGCGCCTCGCGGACGGCCTCGCTCATGGGCGTGCGCTCGAGCACTTGGGTCGACATCATCGAGACCTCCAGTGGGAATGGGTAGCGTAGAAGCCTTGCGCGCGTCCATGGGACCGACTCGGGGTGCGTCAAATTCAGCGGTTGCGAGACGCAAACCATCTGATGCGAGGTCACGTTGATCGCCGGCGTCTCTCGCCAACCAAATCTACAGCGAGCAGGCTGACCAAACCCCGTGCCGAAGACGGTGATTGCAGTGCCGCCCTCCACATTCGCTAAGGAAGGATTGATGCGAGAAATGTTTGGAGCGGCATGGCAGTTTGCAACCACTTGGATCCTTGCCGGCTCGCGTCCCCGACGAGTGATCTCCACTGGTACGCCACCGTCATAAAAGTCGAGCGTGTCCCAAGCAGCCACGCGGAGCTGCGCCAGCCTCTTGCACTCGCCCTCGTGCTTTTGGCAGGCGAGCTCTGGGCAGCCTCGGATGCGCTCCATCGTCGTGATGTGCCCCGTCGGGTCCAGATCGCCGATGCCCGCAAATCGAGTGCATTGCAGCGTCCTGCCCAGATACGTCTCGACCATTGGGTTGCAGTGATCCTCCTGCTCACGCCACCATCCAGGGCTGCCCTGCTCGTTGATCCTGCCGTGAAGCAGGTCGCCCACGGGACCGGGCGAGCCGATTTGCGGATGTGTGGCTCGGAGCGCGTTGCCGACGCAGTGCGAGCCGCGCTGCGAATGATATGTGCAATGCGTTCCGGTGCTGCTGACACTGCCATAGTAAGCCTGGTCGCGGTGAGCAGGGTCGTAGTGGGCCTCTCGCTCAAAGTAGCTGGCTGGCGCAATGCGCGAATACGTCGCCTCAGGCACGCCACATTTTGCCCAGTCGTTCGTCGTGTCCTCGTCGAGAACCGGCCAACCGTCTTTGGTGAACCGGATGAGCCGCGCACCGAACTCGGGCATGGAGCTTCGACTCGTCTGGTACTGAAATGTGAACGCAAAACGCACGGATCCGTCGCGAGCGTAGGCAAAGACTCCGGTGTGCGACAGGCTGAGGAAGTGCAAATTGCCCCCCAAGCGTTGCGAGTCGGCAAAGAGAGATCCACCTGGCAACAGCACGGCTTCGGGCGTCACGCATCGCAGTTGAACAACGTCTCCATCGGAAGCGTTGGCCGGCAAAAATGCAGTCTTCTCTTCTCCTCTCAACTCGGATTCGTAGAGCACTGTAGAACCCTTGTGGCAGCGATAGGTGACGTTGAGAGCGCGTCGGCAGCCAGGGTGGTCAGGGACGTTGATGGGCGCATCGGTGTATTGGTCTTCAGAGGACGCTGAACTTGGTGGGTTGTCATAGTCGGAATACGACAAAGGGTCCAAAGGCACCAGGTCTCTGTAGCTGACCGCCCAGTCGCACGTTTCCTTGTTTTCACAACGCTGCTTCGCAACTGCTCTCACATCATAGCCCGCGCCATCGCAATTGGCGCCCCAGCGTGCAGACACAATGCTGATACGTCTATGCGCGCCAATGACCACGCGGCTTCTCTGGCTCATGTCGTATCCCAGACGATCATAAAAAGGGCCGATGGGGGACGTAGACCGCCCAACGTAAACTCGGGCGAGGGATGTGTTCGTGTGATTGTCGAGCGTGCCGTCGTCAAACCACTCCACGAACAGATAGTACTCGGCGGTGCCATTCTTGAGCCTGGGCAGCACGTACGCATTTTGGATCAGCGAAGAAAGCACGCTGCTGTTAAGGTCGTCAGCACTTGTGTTGCCCGAGGCGTCCACGTATGAGGGTCCGTGCAGGCGGATGGAGCCGCTGATGTACGCGTCACGTTCGGTGAAGGGAGCTGGACGATCTGGGCCGAGCTGAAAGTTGGGCCCTGTGGCAACGTGGTGGTAGATCGACGGTCTACCCCGATCCGAGCCCGCCGAGAAAAAGCCTGGCTGTGCAACTGTAGGCAGCCTACCACTGCTCTCGTTGAGCTGCACAATACGAATGTCGCCCGGCGCTCGCGCTCCATAGACCATGTATAACGACCCATCGAGACCAAAGAATGGCTCGGCGGCATGCGCGAGCGCCTCGCCATTCGAAGAGATCCTCCACAAATTGGTCGAATTGTACTTCGTCCCCGCTGCCACGTCGGCGATCTCCTCGTGTCCGACTGACATGCTCGAGGCGCTGTTCGAGCACAAGACGGGTTCTCCATCCTCTTCCCACTCAATGGTAGGCGCGCAAAGGCCGTCTGCAGCAACCCACCTTCCGGAGATGCGGCCAATGCACGCGAGGCCCGCTTCAGCAGTGCTCGGCGCGGTGGAATAGTAGATTGCAAAATGCTGAGAGAGATTGCCGTCTCGTGATGGTAAATGTCCCTCGGGGTCGTGCAAGACACCGGGCGCATGGAGCGATGTTTGATTCGGCGCAAGCGCAACCTGAAGCCATGCTGGCAGACACGTGCGGTTCAGCTCCCCGTCAGCGCAGCATTCTTTAAACGGCGGTGAGCCCAATCGCCAGAGCTTTGACTTGGGCTGAAGATACGACATGAGAAGCGGACAACCAACTTGAGTCCCTTCATGAAAGACAAGCATGAAGCCGGCGTGGCTCAGCAGTGCGCTCGGCCCTCGCATCCACACGCCGTACGTCTCGCCGTCGAAGGAATAGCCGTACCACGGAAGCGACGGGATCTCAGCGGGCTTGCTGGCCATGTAGTCGGACGTGTATGAGACTCCCTTACCCAGGAAGCTCACGGGCACGAGCTCCCAGTCGAGATAGCGGAACGGCGGACGGTCGCCTGACGCTTCCTGGATCGCATCCAACGCGCCTGCAAAATATTGACCGAGATTTAGATCGGGCAGCGGGGGAGGCTCCGTGAGTAACCGGTGAGGAGTTTTAGTATTGCCGTCGGTGATGGGGTCAGCAATATCAATTGGGTCCTCACTGAATCCGTCGCCAGCGATGTCAGGCTGGTCTCCGGTGCCAACGAGCTGATTTGGCGATGGTGAAGCTGGTGGCGGTGGGGGGGGGCGCTGGGGAGGCTGGGGTGGCGAAGAGGGTGGGAAGTAGTCTCGGGTGCCACAGTCGGCACAATCGGATCCGATCTTGCATAAATCGAAAAACGACCCCGGTCCGCCATCGTCGCAGACTCCATCGAGGACAACCGATAGATCGTTTGTTCCCATGGGCGTGACGCAGTCGTTAGAGCAATACTGTGGCGGCTCGCTGGGGGGTGGAGATGGTGGCGGCGGGCTAGGCGGAGGAGATGGGGGCGGAGGTGACGGTGGGGGAGGGGAGGGCGGTGGCGGCGAGGGTGGCGGCGGCGAAGGTGGTGGTGATGGTGGAGGGCTAGGTGGAGGTGGGGATGGAGTGGGTGGATAGGGTGGAGGGGAAGGAGGGGGTGATGGAGGTGGCGGCTCTGGTGGAGGCCGTGGTGGTGGCGGCACGGGCGGTGGCGAAGGGGGGTCGCCTGCAACAGCATCTGCACAGCATCGCACAGAATGGCGAGCGGGTAACGGCCAATCCTCAGCGCAGTAGTAATTGCGATGATTTCCGCCCTGCGCCACCACAAACGTGTCCGAATTATTGTGCAGTCCGATGGGCAGTCCCGCGGGCGCGTGGCGGCACGCCTCCCACACCCAAACGTACTGTGCATCATGGCCGCAGCCTGTCCCTTTGGCTGCGGGCAGCTCCTCCCGCAGGCAGAGCCGAGCCCCATGATTGCGACATGCCTGCTCAGCCTCGCGCCATCTCATGGGTGGCAGGCAACCCGTGCGAGGGGCATACTGAAGGCAGGTACGCTCGACCGGCCCATTAGCTGTTGGCTGGGGCCCTCCCGGAGGTCGTTGCAGACATTCAGGTACGCCCATGAGCCTCGGCATGCTAGAGGAGCCACATACCCCGCTTGGCCCAAGATTTGGGACAAACGTCCAGCCAAGATCTTCGCAACGCAATGAAGAGCGACGGAAGAAAGGAATGGGAGGTGGCGAGGGTGGTGGTGATGGTGGTGGCGATGGAGGCGGCGACGGCGGTGGAGGAGAAGGCGGAGGCGGCGATGGCGGTGGCGAGGGTGGCGGGGGAGAAGGCGGCGGTGGCGACGGCGGTGGCGACGGTGGTGGTGGCGACGGTGGTGGCGGCGAAGGCGGTGGTGACGGTGGGGGCGAGGGCGGTGGCGACGGGGGTGGTGGCGACGGTGGCGGTGGCGACGGCGGTGGGGATGGCGGGGGACTCGGTGGAGGCGGAGATGGAGGTGGGGGCGAGGGCGGTGGCGACGGTGGTGGTGGCGATGGTGGCGGTGGCGATGGCGGTGGCGATGGCGGAGGACTCGGTGGAGGCGGAGATGGAGGCGGTGGCGATGGAGGCGGCGACGGCGGCGGGCTAGGCGGCGGCGGCGATGGCGGCGGCGACGGCGGGGCGCCGCTGACCGCGTCCGCACAGCAACGCACCGCATGACCCATCGAGGGCTCGTTGCACACATAGTCCTCCATATTCCCACCCATCACTGCGACGTGAGACTCCAGCGCATGCGGCTGCGGGATCTCTACCGTCCCTTGTGAGACAGGCAGTGGGTTCTGCGTCGACAGAGATGTCGCATTTCCGGAGTGCTGGCACGCCTCCCAAGCCCACACGTATGACGAGTCATGACCGCAGCCGGTGCCTTTCGCCGCGGCGAGCTCCATCCGCGTACAGAGACGAGCTCCAAAGGCATTGCATCGTCCTAGAGCCTGTGACCAAGTGGCGTAGTGAAGACAGCCGCCCATGTTCTCTGATGAGCTCGCGCAAATGCCAAGCGTAGGATGCACTGGCCAGCCCAGCTGGCTGCAGCGATAGTACGAGTCGACCTGAAACGGGATCGGCGGTGGCGAGGGCGGCGGCGACGGTGGCGGCGCCGGAGGGGGTGACGGAGGCGGTGGCGATGGTGGAGGCGGTTGTGGCGGCGGTGAGGGTGGCGGGGGTGAGGGTGGCGGTGGCGATGGGGGTGGTGGCGACGGTGGCGGAGGCGATGGCGGAGGACTCGGTGGAGGCGGAGATGGAGGCGGTGGCGATGGAGGCGGCGACGGCGGCGGGCTAGGCGGCGGCGGCGATGGCGGCGGCGACGGCGGGGCGCCGCTGACCGCGTCCGCACAGCACCTCACTGCATGCAGTATCGACGATTCCTCGCAAACGAATTGCTGAACGTCACCCCCGAGGGCTGCAATGTGCGACTCCAGCGCATGCGTGGAGTCCATTGGATGCGTCCCCTCATGATCGCACGCTTCCCACGCCCACACCAGCCGATTATCATGTCCGCATCCTGTGCCTTTGGCTGCATTCAGCTCCTCCAGAGTGCACACGCGAGCGCCGTATTGGTTGCAGCGCTCGAGGGCGTCGTGCCAGCTGGCCTGCACGAGGCAACCGCCCATTCCACCTGAAGAGCTCGCGCAAATGCCAAGCGTAGGATGCACCGGCCAGCCGAGCTGGCTGCAACGATAGTACGAGTTGACCTGGAATGGGATCGGCGGTGGCGTGGGTGGCGGAGACGGTGGCGGGGAGGGTGGTGGCGGAGAGGGAGGAGGTGATGGCGAAGGAGGTGGTGGCGGAAAGCTCGGTAGTGGTGGAGACGACGGCGGTTTGTCTGGTGGCATCGGCGGTGGGCGCAGCATCGGAGGCGAAGGAGGTGATGGCGGAGGGCGAGGACTTGGCGGAGGTGGCGGTGGTTGTGACGGTGTCCCTGGCAGCATTGGAGGAGGTTTTGGCGGAGGAGCTGACGGTGGCGGCGAGGGCGGCGGCGGGGAAGGGGGTGGTAATGGGGGCGATCCGCTCGTCTCGTCAGCGCAGCAGCGCACGGCATTGCCCGTCGAGGCCTTTGCGCAGATGTTTTCTTCAATCCGCCCGCCTCGCACGGCTACGTGCGACTCGATGTGATGCGTGTCGAGATTCGTCGCGTTTCCTGCGTGGTTACACGCATCCCAAACCCACACAAAGGCAGAATCGTGTCCGCAGCCAGTGCCCTTGGCGACAATGAGCTCCTGTCGTGTGCATAAGCGCGCACCGTATGCGTGGCAGCGTGCGAGGGCTTGGTTCCATGTCGCGTTACGAAGGCACCCGCCCATGCCTGTGGCCGAGGCGCCACATATGCCCACAACTGCATTGAACTGCCAACCAAGGGTGTGGCAGAGGAGCACCGAACGCTGCTGGAACGGGATCGGAGGCGGGGCTGGGGGAGGAGATGGCGGTGGCGAGGGCGGCGGAGACGAGGGTGGCGGAGAAGGTGGTGGAGGTAAGGGAGGCGGAGATGGCGGTGGCTTCGCGGGTGGAGGCGACGGTGGCGGAGGAGATGGTGGCGGCGGCGAGGGAGGTGGTGGCAAGGGTGGCGGAGAAGGTGGTGGAGGAGAGGGAGGCGGAGATGGCGGTGGCGGCGAGGGTGGTGGAGGAGATGGAGGTGGGGATGGCGGTGGTGACGGCGGCGGAGATGGCGGAGGCGGCGATGGCGGCGGAGGGGAGGGGGGCGGTGACGGCGGCGGAGGAGAGGGCGGCGGCGGAGAAGGTGGCGGAGGTGACGGCGGTGGCGGTGAGGGCGGAGGTGATGGGGGTGCGCCACTCACATCATCCGCACAGCACCTTACTGCATGCAGACTAGAGTCCTCGTGACATACCTGATTACCCTGCATTCGCTCGGCTGCGGTGAGGGGGTAATTGGTCAGGTCTCCAGTGATCGGTCTTGCGGCCACGTGGAAGGATTGATTCGACCCATGCTTACAAGGATTCCACACCCAGACGAGCTCCAGATCGTGCCCACAGCCCGTGTTTCTAGCAGCAGCGATCTCTGAGGCCTGGCACAAGCGCGCACCATATTGATTGCAGCGTGCCAGGGCCTGGTTCCATGTCGCAGCATGTAGACAACCGCCCATGTTTGAGCGGGCGCAGATGCCCAAGCTTGCATTACGTCTCCATCCCAGCTGGTCGCAGCGGTAGTAAGACGGTATCTGAAAGGGGACGGGTGGCGATAATGGCGGAGGCGACAGCGGCGGAAAAGGAGGTAACGGAGGTGCCGAGGGTGGCAATGGGCACGAAGGTGGCGCCGATGGTGGTAAGAGGGGAGGTGGTGATGGTGAAAGCATCGGCCCGTAGATTTGGACATCAGCGAGGTTCAGCACACGCGAAGGCCCTGGAAGAACCACGGTCACATAAGCACCCCTGAGCAGCTCGCCTGCGAGCTGCTCGCAATTGAACAAGAATGGGCCTGGCGTGCTTGGCACCGATATGTTTTGAGTGCCACAGGCGGAGGAGGTGTTCGAGTTGAAGTCTCCCACTGCCTGGCCGATCCATATTTGGAAGGGAGAGAGGCGGCTCCAGCAGCAATCCGGCCGATTAAAGATGATCACTTGACCCACCGCGGAGACTCCCGACAGTTGAATGGACATCCATGGTGTGTCTTGCTCTGCAGTGTGGCACATTGTCATTGGCTGATTGTCGATGCAATTCGAAGCAACGTGAGGGCCGTGAGTAGAGCTCTGAAAAGCTGCCACTCTCAAAAATGCACGCAGCCCAAACAGTGGAGGTCCAGGGGATGGTGGCGGCGGCGACGGAGGCGAGGGAGGACTCGGTGGCAAGGGAGGTGGTGAAGGCGATGGTGGCGGCGGCGGCAAAGGCGGCGGCGAGGGAGGCGGCGAAGGCGGTGGTGGGGAAGGTGGAGGTGAGGGCGGTGGCGGTGAGGGCGGCGGCGAGGGCCTTGGAGACGATGGCGGATCCGGTGGAGGTGAGGGTGGAGGCGGCGCCGATGGAGGTGGGGGCGACGGAGGCGGAGGAGATGGCGAAGATGGTGACAATGGTGGAGATGGAGGAGAAGGAGGTGAAGGGGATGGTGGTGGCGGTGATGGTGGTGGAGATGGCGGTGGAGATGGCGGTGGAGATGGCGGCGGCGGCGAGGGTGGCGGTGGTGAGGGAGGCGGAGAGGGCGGGGGCGGCGATGGTGGGGGCGGCGAAGGAGAATAGAAAGGCGAGTACACGCGAATCCCGGCAAGGTTCAGGATCCGCATCGGTGGAGGAGACACATTGGTTGTCTGAGCTCTCGTCAAGATCAGGGTCACATAGTGTCCTCGCAGCGGCCGCCCACTGCCTCCCCCGGCTGACACGCAGTCGAATGCAAACGGGCCACGCGTTGCTGGCGTGGTCAGATTCGGACGCCCACAGAGCGTCGATGTGCTGGACTGATAGTCGCCAGCAGACTGGCCGACCCACAGCTGGAAAGGCGAGAGCCGATCCCAGCAGCAGTCGTACCGATTGTAAATGACGATCTGGCTCACCTGCGCTGGCGCTCCATACGAGTCGGAAGGCAGCTGCACAGACAGCCATGGCGTAAGCTCGGGCTGGGTTTGACACATGTTGGTGACCATGTCGTCGTCGATGCAATTTGCAGCAACATGCGGCTGGAGGGTCGTACTCTGGATGGCACTCAGGCGAGGCAGCTCAGAAAGTGTGCTCAGTGGTGGAATGGGCGATGGCGGAGGTGGCAAAGGCTGGGGCGAAGGTGAAGGGGGTGGCGATGGCGGTGGGGGTGATGGCGGAGGCGGAGATGGCGACCTGGACGCAGAGAATATGA
>ENA-UOXK01000916-UOXK01000916.1-mixed-culture-metagenome-genome-assembly--contig:-NODE-916-length-22005-cov-43.493804_pt1 | contig 22005 bp, 9 predicted proteins | sample MGYA00238160_ERZ761638 | MGnify/ENA primary metagenome ERZ761638 (study PRJEB28912, sample SAMN08777098) | mixed culture metagenome | isolation source: Freshwater growth medium | place: USA...
TCAGCATGCAATCAGCATGCAATCAGCATGCAATCAGCATGCAATCATTCCCCTTGAGCCCAACCCCGATGGTCTCGCGTACCTGCGACTCGGTCGCGTCGTCGTACGCGCGGATGAGCGAGTCGTTGATCTGGGCACGCTCGCGCTTGGTCGTGATCCCACTCACGTGGAGCAGGTTCACGATGAGCAGCGCCGCAAAGAGCTGCAGCTGATCGTCCTGCGGCGTGCGCGGCGTCGGGGGATTGACGAGGCGCATGAGCTGGTTGAGCGGCTTGTACGCCGCGAGGGCCTTGCACGTGTCGCGACCCGCGCACGAGATGGCGTAGAGCGTGGCGCAGCTGTTCAGTTGGCACTGCTTCGACTCATGGTTCAGGAGCACAGCCAGGTTCTTGAGCGCGCCCGCCTTGACGAGGGAGTTCTTGGACTCGAGGTGCTCACGCGCGAGCGAGTACATGCAGCTGGTCGCTTGCTCGAGAGCGGCCGTCGACTCATTATCGGTCACCATGACCATGAGCAGGCGCGTCACACCACCCTTGAGCAGGCCGTCCTTGTACTCGGCGTTCGCGTTGAAGGCGAGCGACTTGAGTGCACGCGCCGCGTCTATTTTCTGCTGCGAATTGCCATTGGTGAGCTCTTCGAGGTACTTGAACGTGTCCTGGCGGGAGAGCACCGTGGGCTTCTTCTCGCCGCTGCCATACGATTCCGTGTCGAGCGCCTTCTCCTTGGGCGCCTCTCCCGGGACCTCCGCCTCCTCCTCCTCGGGCGGCGGCGGCGGCGGAGGAGGAGGAGGAGCCATCGGGTTACTGAACGGATCATTCGCCGCGAAGGGGTCTGCTGGCGGCGGTGGCGGCGGCGGGGCGAAGGGGTCCGATGCAAATGGATCGGCGGCAGGGCGCGCCGGCGTCGGCGAAAAGGGATCGGAGCCAGGGAAGGCCGACGGCGGCGGCGGCGCAAAGGGATCAGGGAAGGATGACGGCGGTGGCGGGGGTGGCGGCCCCATGCCGAGCGACGCTTCGAGGGATGACATGTCGTATGCGCCCATCTGCTGCTGCGGTGCGAACCCCATGGGCTGCTGCATTCCGCCCATGCCGCCCATACCAGCCATGCCGCCCATACCAGCCATGCCGCCCATTCCACCCATGCCGCCCATTCCACCCATGCCGCCCATGCCGCCCATGCCGCCCATGGGCATCTGCGTCGCAGGGAAGGCGCCGGGCATTGCGAGCTGCGGCTGGGCCATCTGCTGCTGGCGCATCGAACCCATCGGCACGTTTGAAGGCGGCGCTGTCGCGGGTGGCGGTGCGGTCGTCCGTGGGGCTCCGAAGGCCGCGAAAGGGTCAATATTGACGTCTCCCATTGCAATGGGTGGGTGCGGGCCCGGGTGCGGACGCTGCGGCGGCGGCGTGCTTCACGGTCTTTATTCACAACACACTAACACGTAAAAAGCAACGGACTTCACGCTCCTGCCAGAAATTCCACGCTTCGCTCACTTGTCCTCCTCGAACGCCCGACCTTTGGCTGTGAAATCGGGCCTCGCAATTGTTTGCCTACAAGCGCGCACACGCGCGCGTACGTGCGCGCGTCGCCTGCATCGCGCGCGGGTAGGACTCCCCGAATTCCCCGCTCGAGAGATCATGAGCCGCTTCGGTCGGCCAACCATACCGCACCACATCCCGGACCGTAAAGCACCAAAGCCGGTCAATTTGCCCTCAATGGCCAAGGAGCACAGCAAGCGCGACATGGGGATGCCCATCGTCGACTCCTCGGGGCCTGTGTGGGGCGGTGCCAAACAGGTGGGCGAAGAGACGACCGTTATGGCCGCCGCGAGCCACGCATCGGCCGCCGCGCGCCAGAAGGAGGAGGCCGCACGCGCTGCCATGGAGGAGGCCAATGAGGCACAGCGTGAGGCTGCCAAGAAATTCGAAGAGGCGATGGCCAAGGCGGCCGCGGCTAAGAAGCGCGCTGAGGAGGTTGCCAGGGCGGCGGCCGAGGAGACGGCCGCCGAGGCCGAGGAGGACTTGCTCTTCAGGGACGCCGCAGATGCGCCCGCGGCGGCATCCGAAGGGACTGGCGCAGCGTCCTCATCAGTGGCGCAGTCGACGACTAGGGCCGCCGTTCGTCAGGGCGGCGGCGCCGCTGATCCGGCGGCGGCCCCGGCGAGCTTCGGTAGGGCGGCAAACGCCGCCGTCGTCGCACCCGCCGCCCCGAGCGCTTTGCCCGCGCCGTCTGCCTCGCTCTCGGACCGTGTGGATAGGATCAAGGAGGAGCTCGAGCTCTCGAACTCCATGCCACTGGCGATGGCCATCATGCAAGCGAACACGCTCATGGGCCTCGAGCCGGTGAGCAAAGCGATCCCGGTGCAGGTGGCTGCACTGCTCGCCGCCATGGGTCTCGATGAGAACGGGTTGCGGCCCGGCCAGCACGGAGAGCCACCTGCGCCCGCACCGCCGTCGCTCTCGGCTGCGGCCTCTTGCGTTGCTGCCGGCGCCGGCGATGGAGGTGGGTATGATCAAGCAGCTGGGTACGACGGGGCAGCAGGGCACGACGCGACGGCGAGCTACAGCAGCGCCCGGTTGCTGATGCCGCATGAGCTCGAGGATCGCGAAGGCGGAGAGGTGGGAGTGTCCCCCTGCACGTCGCTCGGGGCTGCGTGTGCCACCGCTACCGACGCGACCAAAGACACGACCAAGTGGCGGCCGGCAGCGTACTCGTGCCGCGGCGGCCCTCTCACTGGTGCGACGGCAGGCCGCAGCGCGTGGGCCGACACGCCGAGCGGCGGCGGCGGCGGTAGCGGCCACTCCGGTCCGTCGCACTCCGGGGCATGGGGCGATGTCGAGGAGGACGAGGACGCGACGCCGAGGTGGGCGCCTCCACCGCCGAGGTGGCAGGCACGCCCTTGCTCCGATCCATATGACAGGCGGTACGTCGACCCGAGCACATACAACGACTTCAACGACGACGCCCGTTACGAGGAGGAGCGTAGACGGCTCGCACGCCTGCGAAGCGGCGGCGCCGGTTCATGGCGCAGCAGCGGCGAGCGGTACAGCGGCGAGCGGTACAGCGGCGAGCGTGGCGAGCGGTACAGCGGGGACGGCGACCACGACGGCCAGCACGGCGGGCGCTTAGACGGCCGCGAGCGGTACGATGAGCGTCGTGAGAATGGCAGGGGCTATGGGGAGGAGTTCACGCCCGCGCCAGTGCCTGCGGTGAGCGCGTGGCAGCGACACGAGGATGACGCAGTGCGCCCTTTCATCCGCGAGCCACCGCCGCCACCGCCGCCACCGCCGCAAACGGAAGAGCCAAAGGTGAAATTGCTACTGCGGCGCGCCCCTGCACCTGCCGCAGCGGCACCTGCCGCAGCGGCGCCTGCCGCAGCGGCGCCAGCTGCAGCGTCAACCACGGGCAGCGGCGCCGAGCGCGTCGGCGAGAACTCCAGAAGTGAGGCAGCCGCCGAGAACGGATGCCTCGACAGCAGCGGCGGCGACGGGAGTTGTGGCGGCGCCGGCGGCGCTGGCGGCGCTGGCGGCGCCGGCGGCGCCGGCGGTGCGGGTACGACTGCCGTGCGGCCAGGCGTGGCGCCGATCGTACCACGCCCGTCGCCCCTGGTAGGCGGCGCCATGTTCACCGAGCTCAGCCATGAAGAGAAGATGAAAGCGTATGCTGCTGCGCGTGCGCGCATCCTAGGGACTGCGGCGGATTCAGATGCAAAGACGAGCGCCAGGAAGGGTGAGAAGGACGACCGAAGTGTGAAGGACCGCAGTGAGAAGGACGACCGAGGGGCCAAAGACGGTGGTCAAGTCGGAGGCAAGGGCGGCGGCGGCGGCGGCAAAGAAGGCAAGGAGGGCGGCGGCGGCAAAGGAGCCAGTGCGCAGACGGCCGGCGTTGCCGGGCGGGGCGGCGGCAAGGAGGGCGGCGGCAAGGAGGGCGGCGGCAAGGAGTGCGTCGGCAAGGAGGGCGGCGGTACCAAGGATGCGAGCGGCATGCGGGGCGGCGCACACGGAAACGGCAACGCAAAGTCAACAGCGGTCACCGCGGCCGGCAAGGGCGGCGGCGGCGGCGGCAGCGGCCCTACCGATGCCAATAACAAGGAGGTTCCGACAGGCAAGGGGAACGCCCGGGGCGGCGCCAAGGGCAGTGGGCGGGGCGGGGCTAGCGAGGGTGCTACCCCGTCAGTCGCGACCACCTCCGTGCCCACGCCGGCCGTTGGCGGCAAAGGCGACAAAGGAGGGCGTCCGGCCAACGGCCAAGCACCAGATCCAGCCGCCAGCGCAGCTCTTTCCAAGAAGGCTGCTGATGCGGAGATGCAACGTCAGCAGCGTAAAGCCGCGGACGCCAAGGTCAAGGAATCCAAAGCCGAGGCTACCGCGGGCCGCGAGGCCGCGACGCGGGGCGCGGCGGAGGCGAAGGCGAGGGCTGCCGAGGACCGTGCTGAGGACCGTGCCGCACACAGGGTCGAGGCTTCCGCGGAGGCTGCCGATCGGCGCAAGCGCGCCGGCGCGCGCGCTCAGCACGGCGCGCGCGCCAGCACGGCGTCTTCACAGCTGTTAGATCCGCTCGGCACGGCGTCTTCACAGCTGTTAGATCCGCTCGGCGATGGCGATGGATTCAGCGCCGGTGCCATCGGCGGCGACGATGACGGCGGCGATGGCGACACTGCTGGCGGCAGCGCTGGGCGGCCATCGGCATCGCGACCTTCGCGTGTGGCCCGCGCACCCGGCCCCCGAGGGAAGCTTCGCGCAGCCGGCCCTGTCGCAGCCCCCGAGTTGGATTCGTCCGATGCCTCGGACGACGAGCCTATACGCTGGGACGGTCTGCTGCGCCGTGGGGCATCCGATGATGACAGCGATGCCCTTCGCGGGCCATCTGAGTCTGACGATGAGAACGACAGCCGACTGCTTCGTGGCGGGGCATCTGAGGATGAGAACGAAGACGACGATGAGAACGACGACGACGATGAGAACGACAGGAGCAAAGAGGTGGCTCCGCCTCGAGCCGCACCGGCCCCGCAAGGCGGAGGAAGCCGAGGCGGCGGTGGCAATGGCAGCGCACGCGGTAAGGGCGGACGAGGCGCGGGTGCCGCGGGTGGCGGCGGCGATGGTGGCGGCGGCGGCGGCGGCGGCGGCGGTGGCGGTGATGGCGGCGGCGATGGCGGTGGCGGCGGCGGTGGGCGTGGCCCTGGCCGTGGCGGGGGCCGTGGCGGGCGGGGGCCGTGGCGGGGCCGTGGCGGGGGCCGTGGTCGTGGCGGTGGCGAGGGCGGTGACGGTGACGGCGACGGTGACGGTGACGGCAGCAAGGCTGTGGCCGACACCGGCACTGGCCGCAATCAGCGCATTCAAGGACCGCAGCGGGCGCGCACTCAGCGCACTCAAAAGGGTGGCGGAGGCGCGTCGCAGCGGGGCGGAGTGCCAGTGGACTATGGCGGTGGCGCAGCTGGCCCGCTGATTTCGCTTCCCGACGTGTCGTCGTGCTGACACCGCCCCCAGTGAAGAGATAGATACTTCAGGAGGCTCTGGAGTGTGGAGAGCCGGTGGAGAGACCCGCACCGGCCTGCCTGCGATTCAACCACCCCTCATATCCGATCGGCAGCGACCTCGCCCCACGTGGCGGTGCGACCTGCGACGCCCCCGGTTGTGCGGTGCCACACAGATTCTTTGACGCGGACGCGCTCTCATCGCATCATGCATCGCGCGCATGCGGTATCGTGCATGTTCCATGTACCTTGTACGATGTAGATGTGTACCCCGTTTCGCTCGAGCGATTCCGATTGTGGATTGACCATGTTGCTTTCTGTGAAAACAAAGCGTAAAACGTTTACCTCGAGAGGGCCGGCCTCTGGGCCTTACCTCTGATCCCGGCCGTCGAGGGACGACGTGCTGGTGGGCAAAAGCTAGAAGGGTGAAGCAGGCCCGGAGGGCAGCTTCACCTTGTCAGCCTTCACAACCATAGCACTGCCGCTCATGTCCTTGTCCGTAATGCCGTTGAGGGAGAAATACTCCTCGTGCCCCTTGCTAAGCAGTGGGGTAGTCTTCCACCCTCGCGCCTGCAACGCCTCCGCGAAGTAATTTACACGTTTTGCGTTGACACCATAGTCGAGGTAGCCCAGCCGTGATGAGGTCCGAATCTGGCCCAACCCGCCGCGCAGCGCCATCTCGAAATCGTCAATGTAGCCACGGCGACGGCTCTCAAATTGCACATAGATGTAGGCAGTGCCGTCCTGGGATGTGCTCTCCGTGATGATCTTGAAGCCGCCGCCATCAATGCCACGCTGACCAGGAGGGTATTCCGAGACCACCGCCTTGAGATCAGCGAGCGCATCAGTGACCGGCTTATCGAATTTGAATGGCGGTATCAACCAACCCTCAGTTGTCCCGTAGTCGGCATTGAAGAGATCGTTATCTTCAAATACCTCGGGAGATGACGAGAAACAATGGGGTTTGCCATCCGTGCACGATTTCAGCAGTCCACCAGGCTGGGGGCCAATGTCGAACGGCTTTGGGCCTGGCGTGCGCGGAGACTTGTACTTGGCCTCGAGCTCGTCTACTGGCAGTCGATTTTCGAAGGCGATGGCCGGCAGACTTGAAAGGTGCAATAACTGCATCGGGGCGGTGAACGTGAGCGCAACCTGCGCAAGTACGGTGCCACGAGAGACTTTCATATGGGAGGACCACGCACGAGGGTGTGTGAATATAATTCAACGGTGTGAATGAATAGGCAAATAATCGGCCGCCTACCTGGTAGGGCGCAGGATAAGGTGTTTAGGAGGCATTGAGGAGGGGCGTGCGTGCGTTCGATAAAAAGGGAAGAAAGTCGTACTTTACTCGTCGTCTGAGTGCAAAGAAGTCTCCGAAAGCAGCGTCGTTACAAGCTTTTCGCCTCGAAGGCGAGCCCCCTCGCATGCGCCGAAAAGGTGCATTTTACTCACCGTTTTTCGGTTTCGCGTTTCAGATTTCGCCGAAATCCGATCACAAAGCCGCATCGTGTGTTGTGTGACTGACGGTCTCGCAGTTCCATCTATTCCATCCTCACAAGAGCGCCATTAAGAGCGCCATGTCGTCCCATTGGTTCAAGTAAGGAGGCCGTGATCTGCGGCAGCTATCTTGCGCTGAGCACTCTGCTTTCGTACTCTCCGGCAGGTACAACATGAGCTTCAACCAGGAATTCACCACGACTTCGAGCCACTATCGCCGCTCATCGGACATAATAGGTTCCCATTATGCAGATCCCCTCGTCAAGTCGATCAAGGGTGGCTTTTCGGCCTACCCGCTTGGCTCTGGCTACACGTCTTCGAAGAGCATCGGCTACGCCTCAGCTCCCAAAGCGACAAAGAAGTACCAGAAGTGGGACCTGGGCAACATCTTCTCTCAGTTCGACACGGACGGCGACGGGTTGCTGAGCTTCAACGAGTTTCAGCGCGCGTTCCGTGCGCTCGGGCTCAAGAAGCGCAGCGGCGAGAAGGCGGATATCGACGAGGCCATGTTCAAGAGCTTCGACAAGAACGGCGACGGTGTGGTGTCCCTCGCGGAGCTCGACGCCGGCCTCAAGCCAAAGACACGCGCCGTGATCGAGGAGAAGCTCAACAACGGCTGGGTCTTCGACAAGAAGAGATGGGACGCGTCGGTGGCTCGTCACTCGACTTGGAACATGTCGAAGGTGTTCAAGCAGTTCGACTTTGATGGCGACGGCTGCCTCGACCTAGGCGAGCTGCAGCGTGCCTTTCGGGCGTTGGGGCTCACGAGCAAGACGACGGGCAAGAAGATGGTCGTGGACCAGGCGACGTTCGACTCGTTCGACACCAACAAGGACGGCAAGATTAGCCTGGAGGAGTTCAACACGAACCTGCACGCAAAGACGCGCAAGAAGATTGAGGACAAGCTGAACGCGGGCTGGAAGTTTGACCCCGAGAAGTGGGCTGCGTCGCTAGCTCGCCATCAGCGGTGGGACATGTCCAAGGTGTTCAAGCAGTTCGATTCGGACCACGATGGCTTTCTCGACATGCGCGAGTTCATGCGCGCGTTCCGCGCCCTTGGCCTCAAGAAGCGCTCGGGCGGGAAGCTCGAAGGAGACGCTGAGATGTTCAACTCGTTCGACACCAACGGCGACGGCTTTGTGTCGCTTGCAGAGTTTGAGCAGAACTTGTACCCGTCGACTCGCAAGAAGATCGAGGAGCTGCTGGACGCGGGCTGGAAGTTCGAGCCGGAGAAGTGGGAGGCGTCGATGAAGCGCCACGCAAATGATCCGCCCTTCGACCCGACCAAGGCGAAGCTCGTCGCGCCCCCCGCGCCCAAGTACCAGCACTGGGACCTGGGCAACATCTTCTCTCAGTTCGACACGGACGGCGACGGGTTGCTGAGCTTCAACGAGTTTCAGCGCGCGTTCCGTGCGCTCGGGCTCAAGAAGCGCAGCGGCGAGAAGGCGGATATCGACGAGGCCATGTTCAAGAGCTTCGACAAGAACGGCGACGGTGTGGTGTCCCTCGCGGAGCTCGACGCCGGCCTCAAGCCAAAGACACGCGCCGTGATCGAGGAGAAGCTCAACAACGGCTGGGTCTTCGACAAGAAGAGATGGGACGCGTCGGTGGCTCGTCACTCGACTTGGAACATGTCGAAGGTGTTCAAGCAGTTCGACTTTGATGGCGACGGCTGCCTCGACCTAGGCGAGCTGCAGCGTGCCTTTCGGGCGTTGGGGCTCACGAGCAAGACGACGGGCAAGAAGATGGTCGTGGACCAGGCGACGTTCGACTCGTTCGACACCAACAAGGACGGCAAGATTAGCCTGGAGGAGTTCAACACGAACCTGCACGCAAAGACGCGCAAGAAGATTGAGGACAAGCTGAACGCGGGCTGGAAGTTTGACCCCGAGAAGTGGGCTGCGTCGCTAGCTCGCCATCAGCGGTGGGACATGTCCAAGGTGTTCAAGCAGTTCGATTCGGACCACGATGGCTTTCTCGACATGCGCGAGTTCATGCGCGCGTTCCGCGCCCTTGGCCTCAAGAAGCGCTCGGGCGGGAAGCTCGAAGGAGACGCTGAGATGTTCAACTCGTTCGACACCAACGGCGACGGCTTTGTGTCGCTTGCAGAGTTTGAGCAGAACTTGTACCCGTCGACTCGCAAGAAGATCGAGGAGCTGCTGGACGCGGGCTGGAAGTTCGAGCCGGAGAAGTGGGAGGCGTCGATGAAGCGCCACGCAAATGATCCGCCCTTTGACCCGACCAAGGCGAAGCTGAAATAAGCCCTTGATGAAGTTTGAAGTGCATGGTGCCTCAATGGTGTGGCTCGCCCCATATCGTATAAAGGGCGAAGGGCGGCTCCACGTGGGCCTTGCGATGATACTACGTATGGTTGATCGGGACGGGCGGCGATTAGGTGGCGGTGTTTTGAGCATGTGGGTCTTTCTCCGGCATGGCATGTTTGAAGAGTGCAGCCGCCCCTGGGCTTACATGTACTGGGCTTGTCTGGGCCTGCAACCGTCCGGCGCGGCACTAGGTGAACTAGCTCGACGGCTCGACGCACCCTCCTCTCCGCTCGTCACGTATCTTCGCCGGGCACGCGAGGTGATGCGGCATGGAGATAGCGTGATAATGTCACTTGTGCGTCTTGTCACTACGGCGTCGAGCTCGAGGGGCCTGTTCGTGGCTGCATCGTGGGCCGGCGCGCGCGCGCCTGAAGGCTCCTGAAGGCCGACCCGGCGCGATGAACATCTACCGTGAAACCGCGGCGTTTCGGCATGAGCCATGACCCCGCATGCCGCATGCGCATCATTTTATGTGCACGTATCGCGTTATATCCTTCGCTGACGCTGTGTCCGGTGCTCGAAGGTGCTCGTGGTGTTCCGAGCGAGCAGCACAGGCGGGCAAGTTCGCGAGTTCGGTTCCCGAACGAGTTTTTTCGTAAGTTATAAGTGCATAGCGGGCGGCTTTAACCTTTATGTGGTATTCGTACGACATTAGCTTGAACTATGAACCGGCGGCGGCGATGCCGGGATGCCGTAGCGCGTAGCTACCGCGTACGCAACGCACACGGGGGCGTTCCGCGCTGCTACCGGTACCGCGGACCACGCTCGTGTACCGTACTCCGAACGGACTCGACTGTGCGCGCATCCGAGGCCATACGCGATACGGTACAGGCCCGTACATCCTGCTGGCCGCACCCAGACCATGTGGTGCCGGCGAATCTACTTTCAAAGTTAACACGCTCATCCGAGCATAAAGTCCTTCCGATCAAGAACGATCGGAATCGTTGGCGTACTTGATGGTGATCGACCATCCGGAGGCAACCGGCACGTCCGGCTTGCGAACGACAAGCCGATTGGTGGCAGCCACGTGTGTGAATGTAAGGTCGCGCGTCGCGCCGTCGGTTGTGGAGAGCGTGATGCTTTCAGGCGGTGCCGTGTTGAGCAGTTCGAGCCTCTCGAGCACGTTGGACGGCGAGTACGTGTCGCTCGTGTGAAGGGGCCTGGCCGTCAGCTTGCCCTCCGACAGCTCAAACTTCCAATAGGCGTACGCTCCCTTGCGGTAGCTGTAGCCATCTCCCGAGTCGAGGTACAGCCGGCCGCTCGCCGAGCCCCCGCTCGTAGGCGCGACGACGAGGGTGAAGGGATCGTCAGCCATGGCGACCGACGAGCGACGCAGGCGCATCTGGCGCGGCACGATGGATCCGCCGCGCTGGAAGACGGGGATGGCGTCGATCGGGGCGTCGATTCTGGCCTCAGAGGGCGCGGCGTGCCGGCGTCCGCTGACCACATCGTACCACAGCTGGCCGACTGAGCCTGGGAAGTAGACGTTGACCCACGTCGCTCCCTGCGTGGTCACCGGCGCCACCATGAGGTCGCCGCCAGCCATCCACTGCTTGCCGTTATCAAACGTCTGCTCGTCGGTTGGGAAGCTCACCCACAGCGGGCGCATGGTGGGCATGCCCGTGGTCTCGGCCAGGAAGAAGAGCGTGTACCAGTACGCGAGCAGTTGGTAGCGCTGCATCGCGAAGGCGCGCAGCCGCACCGTCGTCTCGTCGTCAAAGGTCCACGGCTCCCGCCGGCCCGACTTTTCATGCGCGTGGCCGCGAAAGAAGGGTTGGTACGCTCCCGCGGCGAACCAACGGGTGAAGAGCTCGGCATCTGGGTCGTCCCATCCGGCGCGGCCTGCGCCATCCGTGTGGCTGCCCTTGCCGAGGAACCCGCCCACATCGGCGCCCGAAAAGGTGATTCCACACAAGCCGAGGGAGAGCAGCATGGGTGCAGCCGCTTCGAGGTGCGACCACTTGCAGGCGTTGTCTCCGGTCCAGATGGCGCCCCAGCGCTGCGAGCCCGCGTAGAAAGAGCGCGAGAGCACGAAAGGGCGCGAATCTTCGCCCGGGTTGCGCCGGAGCAATCCGAGGGCCGTCGCCTGGTGCATGTACATGCCGTACAGGTTGTGCCACTCGCGGTGCTCGATGCCCGCGATGGACTTGGCGTCCTTGTTCATGGACACCTCGGGGCCGTTAAACACCGAGGGCTCGTTCATGTCGTTCCACGTGTACAGCGTGGGCGTGGAGCCCTCATACTTATCGTACGCGAAGCGAGACGCCCACCAGTCACGCACCTTCTCGGACGTGAAGTCGACATATGCGGACGAGCCGGGCCAGCACCATCCATCGAGCTCCTGACCGTCGGCCTTGTTGATGAAGTAGCCCTTCTCGTGCGCCTCCTTGTACACGCTGTAGCCCATATCCTTCTTGATGTGCGGATCGACGATCGTCACCATCTTGCGCCCTGTGGCCGAAAGCTGCTGCTGCATCTCCTTCGGATTTGCGAACTTGTACTGATCCCACGTGAAGTAGCGCTTGCCGTCGGTGTGCTCGATGTCGAGCCAGAGTACGTCGAACGGCAGGTCGAGCTCCTCGAACTTGCCGTGCACGTAGCGCACGTCCTCCTCGTCATTGTAGTTCCAACGGCACTGGTGGTACCCGAGGGCGAAGCGAGGTGGCAGCGGCGTGGAGCCGGTCAGGGCGGCGTATTGCGAAAAGATGCGCTGCGGCGACGGGCCAGGGAGCATGAAGACGTCGATGACGCCCGACTCGCTCATCCAGTACGCGCTCGTCGAGGGGCGCGGCGCGCTCTTCGCCGTCAGGGAAGAGAGCAAACTCTGCTCCGCGTCGCGCCGGGAGATGTCGATGAACGTCTCCGTCGGATTGAACCAGAGCGTGCCGACGGTCATATTGGGAGAGTGCGCGAGGAGCAGCGGCACGCCGCCGTAGAGCGCCATGGGCGAATCGAGCTCGTAGTCGTACACGTCCAGCGTGTACATGCGGTACGGGTCGGCGTACCTCGCGCCCGGCCCGGTGGTCGAGGGCAGGTTGAGTGGTGCTGCGTGCTCCGCCAGCCCATACACGTGCGTCGCGCCCTCGTACGTGACGTCCATCCCAACGGAGGCGGGCCCGAACGGCTTCGAGTCGCGGTGCGAGCCGAACTGCTCCTCCCACAGGTCGTCCGCCCTGGCCGCCGCCGCCATCGCGCCCGCGTCCGCCGCCGGCGCATCCTCGGCACGCTTCTGCTTCGTCCCATCTGAGTAGACGGCGAGGCCGTCCTCGTGAAAGTCGACGATGGTCTTGCCGCCGTGCACGTCAGAGTCGACCGATGTAATGGGCACCGCCGCATCGTCGCGCTTGCGGTGGTGCTCGAAGTACAAGCGCCCACCAGGGTTGAGCGTCAGCGCTGCCGTAGCGCCACGGTAGAGCGTCGCCTTGAACGGGTGCAGCTGGATGGCGATAAGCGCGTCCTCGGCGGCTGCGGCGGAGGGCGACGCGGTGTTGGAGACCTCGTGTGCGTACGCGTACACAGCCACCTCCTTGGCAGCCGCGGCCGCTTGCAGCGGGTGGCCTTCGAGTTCCGCCAATCCAACGGAGCGCAGCGGCGTGGTGAGCAGCTCAGGCTCGAGGATGTCGTTCGGCTCCCAGCGCGGGCCGTGCAGCGGGTTCGTCTCGGTTATGCGCAGCCGCGAGGCGCCGCTCGCATACGCCTGCAGGGTCAGCGTCAGAGAAACGCCGAACTCGCCACCGTGCAGCGTGCCGGTGACCGTGCCGGCCGGACTGAGCGAGAGAGAGGTGGGCGCCACGACGTAGCCGTGATGCTTCTCAGGGTTGCGCCGGCGGCGGCAGAAGCCTGTCTTTGCGCACGTGCGAAATTTGCTGTGGTCGACGGCCGAGCCAACGTGAAGTGACGCGAAAAGGGTCGTCAGGCCGAGGAAGGTGCTCAACGCCATAACGATGCTTTCATTACCATTTGCCGATGGAGTAGCAGTGACGTGGCACGAAAGCGTTTCACACAAGTTTCACACAACCTCAACCCGCCCGCTCGCTCGCTCGCTCGCTCGCCTCCGGGTAAAAGACGTCCCTGCTTTTGCCAAATGAATGACAGGACCCCTCACTTGGATTCAAGTGCGCCCAGAAGGGAGGTGAGGAGAAGCTGATGGCATTCGCTGTGTCCTGTGACTAGAATTCACATGTGTACCCCCCAGAACCCCTTCAAGATGATCTCTGTGTATCCCCTAAATAGGAAAGGATACTTCGACATGGAAATTCGTGCTCCACCAGAAGCACGAACGCGCAATGTGCCGCAAACGATCTTCTCCTTTCAGCGCGTCTCCTTTCAGCGCGAATCGTACCCATGCTTTCAGACGGAACACATTCGCTCGCCGTGACCTCCCAGTCGCTCTTGAAGCGCAAGTCGACGGATCGCGCCTTCGGTGCAGCGTACGTGCTCGTGCTGCTCGTCACGCTCGCCATCGCCATCGCCGCTGGGGGCGGGAGTAACATCGATGGACTGAAGCAGTGCAACGTCAATGGCACTGTCAACGGCACTGTCAAAGGCACTGTCACATTCACCACCGACGCCACCGACGTCCTAGTAGTGTTGCCCCAGCTCCTCGTCGTCCCGATCATCTCCGTGCTCATCGGCATGGCCTGGATGGGGGCGATGCGGTCCTGCGCAAAGGCAATGGTCTACGGCACCCTTATTGGTCAAGGCCTCGTGCTCGCCGTGCTCTCTGTCGGCTCTCTCGTCGTTTTCCCGCCGTTGATATTTTTCTTCGGCACCCTCTTTGTCATGTACTTCCTGTTGCTCTTCTGCGCGCGCAAAAATATCAACCTTACGGTCACGTTGATTGAGCAGGCAGCCTCGGTTGTTCAAGTCCACCCGCAAATCTTCGTCTCCTCGGTGCTCCTGATGACGCTCGGCGCCATCGTGTACGGCGCCTGCATCGCAGCCGCGCTCCTGCTCTTCACCAACGGCGAGTGTGTCCTGTCCAACTCGACGTCAGTCGATCCAAAGTACAACCCGAATGCGACGTCGGCGCCGGGCGACCAGTGGCAATTGTCGAATGCAGCGATCCCCGGGCTGAGCTTCGTTGGATTCGCGTTGCTGTGGTCGGTCGAGGTCTTCTCCGCAATGCGCTTCTACGTTGTCTCGTTCGTGACGGGCGTCTGGTACTTTAAGGCCTCGGGCATGGCTGCGCAAAGGGGCGGCTCGGGCACCGTGACCAACCCTGTGACCACGGCGACCAAGCTGGCCTTCACCAAGTCCTTCGGGACCATCTGCCTCACAGGCCTCATCATGTACATTGTTGAGCTGCTGCGCCGTATGGCCAAGAAACAATCGCAAAACAACGGCCTGACCGGCGTCCTCATCGCGTGCTGCATCAACTGCCTCGTCGCGTATCTCGAGTTTATCACGCGCTTCGCCCTCACTCTCCACGCGCTCACCGGCGATGACCTCTGCACGTCGGCACGCACCTTCACGTCGCACCTGAACCGGCACGGCTTCAGCGCGGTCTGGGTCAACTGGATGGCAAGCTGGGTCTTCAACTTCAGCGCGTTCGCGCTCTCGTTGCTCATCACGGCGATTTGCCTTGTCATGACGAGCCACCCCCAGCGTGGAATCACCGCCCTCATTGTCATCGGTATCCTCTCGTTCATCTTCGCGATTGTCTTCCTCAGCTTTGTCGCCGGCATCCTACTCAACATCATCGACGCGTGCTACTCGTGCCTCATCCTCGACCTCGACCACGGCGCCAAGAGCCAGCCCCAAGTGGCCCAGGCGATCCTCATCCTCGCCAATCCCACGTACCTGTACCAACATCAATCTAATGATCCACAGCCTACCGTGGCCGTCGCGTACGCGCAGCCGTACGCCCCGCAACCAACCACGGCGACGTGTGCGCAGCCGAGCATGGGGAGTATGCCGCAGCCCACGGTGTACGGGCATGCGCGCCCCATTGTCAGCGAGTACGTTGCCAAGTGAGACCAGGCTCGAGTCCAAGCTCATCTTCAACTGAAGGAGGCCACATGGTGAAGACTGAAGAGGCGGCCCATGGAAGGCGGGTGGAGCAGAAGAGGAGGGTGGAGGGGGCAGGGGTGGGTTCAGCGCAGGACGTTATACGCAGGACGTTCACAGCGCGGTGCCGTGGAGAGTGGGGAGGGCGGGGGAGGGGTCGTGCTTGTGCCCCATGCGGGGGGGCAAATTCCAAATATGACGGTACTTCAAGTGTGTTGCGCATCTCAAACACAAACTGTCCGTGCTTGCGTATGTATCAAATGTGCAGACGTTGATGCATTGCGTTAATGAAGCCGAAAATTACCACCCGCGAGCCGCGTGTGCCCTACGTGTGTCGATACGTGTGCCCCGATCTTGACACATTGATTCTGTGTGAACGAACTACATGTCCGTGTACTGACCTCTTGGCGCGGTGGCGCGCACACATGACCACATGTTCACGGTTCGCGACTATTGTAGTTCACGTGGTCGTGTTGTTGGGGCTCATACGCAAGGACGCATGAAAAATAGATTTCGCGGGGTCCACGACAAATAATGGAACTCACAATTGTTTCCCAAAAATAGAAACGATCATCACGCTGCAAAACTCTGATGTGCATCATCAGAGCCATGGTTTTCGCTTTCATCACGACCGTCGCGGCCGCCTACCACATCCTTACGCCGTCATTTCCGCCGCAGCGCCAGCTGCTGTCGCCACCCTCGCTGCTGCTGCGCCGGGCGTCATCGCCTTCGCCTCGCTCGGCGCCACTCGTGGCCAAGCTCACCGAGACGGACCGGCGCAGTTGGTGCACTGACGTGGAGAGCACCGAGGGCTTGACGGCGGTCTTCTTCTACGCACCGTGGTGCATGAATTGCAAGGCAGTGCGCCCCAAGCTCGAGCGGCTGCAGCGCAAGTACGCGGATCAGAACGTCAAGTTCCTACAGGCCAACTTCAAGACGGAGACGGCGCTGTGCTACTCAGAGAAGGTGTTCAGCTTCCCGACCATCCACTTCTACCTGCCTCGCATCGGCCGCGTCGCGCGCGCGGTGCTCACTGCGTCGACCACGGACGAGAAGGTCAAGGACACGATCGACCGCCTCCTCCATGGGCGCGCAGCGCTCGAGCAGGTCAACAGCGCCGCACTCAGCCCTGTCGTCCAGTATGCCAAACTCGTCTCGGCGCTCGAGAGCGTCGCAGGCACGGTCTCCGTGGGTGCAGTGGGCTCCGTGGCGAGCTCAGAGCTCACTGCTCGGGGCTCAAAGAAGGAGTCGACACGCCTTCGCGGCCTCGTCAAGAATGACGAGGCCACTCTCGCGGAGATCGAGAGCCTCTTCAGATCCCTGGACGCCGATGCAGATGGGCAGCTGCAACTTGCAGAGCTCGAGAGCGCCCTGAGCGCCATCCAGCCCTCCGGCGGCGCTGTCGACGTGCTGGATAGGTTGGGACGCGCCGTCGACCGAGGCGGCACCCTAAACGTCGACAAGTCCACGTTCATCTCGCTCATGGTCGATAAGGCGGTGCAGGACTTTGCAGCGGGCGACGATTCGCTGCTCAGTGCCTTCAAGGCTCTCGACTCCGATGGTGACGGCACTGTGACGCAGGCGCAGCTGATCGGGGTCATCGATGGTTTCTGCGCCGCACGGCCCCTGGCTGACGGCTGCGACATTGACGCTGGCCCGCGCAACCTCCAGCTCGCTGCCGCCTTCGACGCCTTCGCCGATGAGAAGAAGCGCCTTGACTACGAACGCTTCGTGGCGATGGTCTCCGGCCGGCGCGAGGGCTTCGGCGTCGAGTGTGAGCTGCTCGACGACGGCGAGGGCGAGATGGTGCAGCCCGAGGCGGCAGGCCAGGTAGTCGAGATTGATGAGATGATGGGAGAGCGAGAGTGCTTCGGCGAGGCCCTCAACGCCGACGGCTCCGAAGATCTCGCGTGCGACGCCTGGTTCTTTGGCGAGGACCCGTTCGCGGATCCATCGAAGCGCTTTGCCACGAGCGATCCGGACAAGATTGCGAGGCTGCGCGCCGAAGCCGAGGCTAAGATCCAGGAGGGTGCGAAGCGTGAGGAGGAGATGGCCGCCTACCTGGCCCGTCGCGCCGCCGCTAAGAAGTGAGAGTCATGTGCTCATACGCGATGTGATCATGCCGGGTCCAGGTGTCTCGAGGTATGGCCGGCCCTGCGGGGCTGTTTTGTATAGCGGCCAGGCGGCCGCTGCCAAGTGCCATCCTGCAAGCCGCGTGTGCCGATGTGTCGCCAGCCGATCCGTCGTGTCCGGGGTGGAGAGTTGAACGACATGAAAGAGCGATTGTGCGCGCGGCCTAGGGTGTAGGGCCTCATGCTGTTGCGAAACTTCCGAAGGACGTGGTCGATCCAGGATCCTTCGGATCGTCATCGCGGACATCAGATTCGAGATTGCAGTATGCAGGGACTCGGCGACTGTGCATCGAACGGAATTTGCACATCATAGTATAGGCAATGCGAGACGTCGGAGATTCAGATTGCGTGTCGTATGCGTTCGACGTCGTGTGAAAGATTCAGATTTCTCATTTCAGAAAGATTTCAGTTTCTATCAGAGATCACCGGTCTTCGCACTTCGCCTTCGGTTCGAAAGGACGCTGGACACGCACACGGTCCTTCTCCTTCTCGCATCTCGGCAGATCGAGCTCCCCGAGTCGGGCCGGCGGAGTTCGGGTGCTAGTGGCTGCACGACGAGGAGCCTTTATTGAGCCTTTAAGACATTCGAACGAGACGAACGAACACCGCGCGGGGAAGCGCACATCGACGGCTTTAACGGGCTCTGGCCTAGATTTCCTTCCAAAAAGGGAAGGAGAATCGGAGCGGAGCCCCGCGACGTACTCCTCCTCCTCACCATGCACCATGCAATCACCAGCATAGTTCGCGTCCTCAGGTCCGGACCAACGTCGTGTACTTTTAGCTGGGCGTGTCCTCGAGCTGCCTCTGTCGCCAGTTAGGCTGGCCCGTGGCGAAGACCAGCTGCTGCCAGAAGTTGCCCGTCGGCTCTATGTTGCGGCGGCCGGCGGCGGTCGCAATCGGGATGTAAACGGCGCGCCCATTGACACGACCCGAGATGAACGAAGTGTATCCCGCGAAAGCGCCATGCACGGCGTCATGCGCGAGCTGCAGGCACAGGATATTGTCCGCGGCGGTCGCAGGCGCAGCCCGTACCATGTAAGTGGGGTCGACGTACTTGACAGAGGCGGGGGCGCCGATCTGCTTAAAGTGCTCGATGACTCTGCCCTTCAGGTAGGGGCCGATCTCAGCGAGACCCTTGTTACCCGAAGCGTCGAACCCGACGCGCGCCGAGTTGAGCAGGTCTTGGCCGGAGCCTTCGGCCACAACGACGACGCAGTAGCCCTTCTGAGCGACGCGAGACTCAATGTAGCGCAGCAGGCCGTCTGGGCCTTCGAGCTCGAAGGGCACCTCGGGGATGAGGCACACATCCACACCGCGCGCCGCCATCGTCGCGTGAGCCGCGATGAAACCAGAGTGACGGCCCATGAGGTTCACTATACCCACGCCGTTCGGATACGCAACGGCCTCGTCGCGGGCGGTGAAGATGGCGCGTGTCGCCTCTTGGACTGCGGTGCCAAAGCCGAAGGTTGCATCGAGTAGTGGGATGTCATTGTCAATCGTCTTCGGCACGTGCGCGACGACCACCTTGGCCTTGCGAGCGATAAACTCTTCGGCAAGGGCGCGTGAGCCGCGCATCGTGCCATCGCCTCCAATGGTGAAGACCATGTTGACACCCGCCGCCTCGATAGCGTCGCAGATGGCCATCGTATCGTGGCCTCCACGGGATGATCCGAGGACGGAGCCGCCCTGCCGGTGGATCGTCTCCACGTCAGCTAGCCCGAGCTCGGCCCAAGCCAGCCCGGTGTAGAAGCCCATGTACCCATACTTGATACCGTACACCGTCGAGACGCCGTACTGGGCGCGAAGGCAGATGACAAGCTCCTTGACAACGGTGTTCAGGCCAGGGCACAGCCCTCCACAGGTGACCACCGCCGCCTTGACCTCTTCCGCGCGGAACACGACCTCCTCGCGCGGCCCGCCCGCCTTGTACGCCGTCGCCCCGACCAAGTCGATCGCGGTGGCGTCGGCGCGCACGACCGGATCGGCGAGGACCACGTGCGACTCGCCGACGAAGGTGCCGCTGACTGCGAGCGGCACGACGCACTCCTCTTCCAACAAGGTGAGGACGTCGCTCATGCAGCCGCCGTGGTACGGTGTGAACTGTGGCCTCACGTCCGGCAGCCACTCTCGGACGTTTTGAACATGCGGCACGTTGATCGCCGGCTTCAACAGCGAGGCTTTTACATCGTCCTCCGCGGGCAAGATGTTGACATCTTGCGATGTGGCTGCGGCGTTGCTGCCCGCCGCGGAAGCGGTGGGTGGCGATGCGCGACGGCCTTTTAGCCGGAGGTTCACCTTCCCAATAGCATCCTCCACGCTAGCTGCGATGGCCTCATCGCCGGCGTCGGGTGCGGGCACCTCAGCCTCAAGATGCAGCTGCTTATCAATGCGATCGAGCAACGCGTCCACCGCCTCCTGCGCGTTCACGAGCTTGATCCCGCTGACTCCTCGCGCGGAGCGCACCTCTTCTCTGGCCTCACGCAGCAGGGCGCTAAGCTTCGCGACCTCGTCCGACTCCGGTTCAGTCGCAGCGGCAGCCGTGCAGGCGCGAGTATCCGTGTGCACACGCTTCGGCGCAAATGTCAGCGGCGAGATAACGTACGCCGCTGCGTGCTGGGCGACGGCAGAAAGGACCAGAAATCTTTGCAGCATGTTGATTCGCTTGATTGCAATAACTTTCCGTTCTTGTATTTCCGAAATCGAGCTCCGGCACGTCAATTGACGTAACCCCTGCGACCACGTCCTACAAACCGCCTTCAATGGCTACATTCTTCGGCATCGATTTCAACTAGTCACCGCTGTTGCATGGGCGTGCGAATGGCATTCTTGGGCGGGTCCACCCACAGGCCCTCGCCACGTAAGGCGTCGATCTTCTGTTGGTGGCCGTGAAAACCGCTGTTGGCGTGTACGACGACCGCATCGTGCTTGCAGCCTCGTACAAAGTACGTGTGCCCGCTCGGGAAGTTGAGATGCGAGAGCGACTGGAGGCGCACGGCTTCCGGCTCACCGGAGTGCTGGATGAGGACGGGATTGGGGTTATTTTCTATACAAGAAAAGGGAGTTTTCTATACAAGATATCATTATATATCATCATATATCTTGGTTGTATCATCGTGTATCATGTGTATCATCATCATGTATCTCATATATCATGTCCCTCGTCGACACATGATATATCGCTTGTATCATCTTTTTTCCTTCGTCATGTTATATCATGTGATCTCATGTCGCGTTTTTGATGATACATGGACATGATACGGACACATGATATAATGATGATATATGATGATATAACGCCAAAATCGGACTTCGAACTCCACGCCCTCCACCCTACATGATATCACATGATATCACATGATATCATGTCCCCCGACCACAGCCCAAGCCCCCAGAGCACAAACTGTGATATCACATGATATCATGTTGTAGCATGATTCAGTGCCGAAGCACCGGTAAAAAGACACCGGGGGGAGCCGGGACATCGGTTGTCACGTCAATCATGTACCGGTAAACGACTTACCCCGGTGTTTTTGATTCCGCAAAGTTCTCTAGGAACCTAAAGTTCACACCGTAATCCGCGGCGTGAAAAGCGCACCATGACTCGAGACGTCGCTGTGGAGAGGCGCACCATCCATGATGCTCGACACGCACGTGCGAGTCGTCGTTGTCGTCGGGTGCGGCGCTCTCCTCGTGCTGGCGATCGCTAGGCGTCGCACAGTGCTGGCGCAAAACCGCGTGCTCCCTCGTCTTCTGGAGCACATCAACCTCAACATTCCGAGCCAGACCACTGCTCGAGAGTTTTACGTTGGGCTGGGTGGCGCCATCAATCCTGTCAGCACAAACTGGCGGCAGCTGCACATCAACGTTGGTGAATCGCAGTGGCATCTACTGCACAGCCTCTCACGGCCCGATGCCACGCCACCCGGCGAGGCGGTCCAGGTGCCCCAGCGTTGGCCGGGCTTTGCAGTCCTTTGGACAACCGAGCCCCTGCCACGCATGCGTGATCGCCTCGCAAGGATCCGCGCAACCAGCCCACCACCCGGACCGCCTCCAGTCGGCCACGATGCCGTTGGCATGGGCTATGGGCTCGATTTGGGCTGGCCAATGGCACCCATGCTGAGTGCAGACGGGACGCGGTTGCAATGCTCGTGTCCTTGGGGCAACCGGTACGAGGTGCGTGCGGCGCCGGCGGGCTTCGCCCCCGAGAGCATGCAGGTCGGCGAGCCTCACACACTTGATATCGTGGATATCACATGATACAACATGATACAACGTGATACAACATGATACAACGTGATACAACGTGATACAACATGATATACTGAATACTCATATCCCATGATATAACATGATACTGATAGATATAAAATGATATAATTGTATCATTGTAAAGGTCAAGATTGTTCGTCATCTCATATCCCAGGTCATGCCACTCCGGTATCAAGTCCATATATCATGTGTATCACAATATGATACCGGAGTGGACATGATACGGGACATGATATTTGTAAGCCATGTCACCTTGTGAAAATTCGTACCAGGTTTCAACGAGTTCTAGCGACCCTTTTTTTCT
>ENA-UOXK01000940-UOXK01000940.1-mixed-culture-metagenome-genome-assembly--contig:-NODE-940-length-21727-cov-47.111803_pt1 | contig 21727 bp, 19 predicted proteins | sample MGYA00238160_ERZ761638 | MGnify/ENA primary metagenome ERZ761638 (study PRJEB28912, sample SAMN08777098) | mixed culture metagenome | isolation source: Freshwater growth medium | place: USA...
CGCACGGGGCTCGAAGGCTTCGAATGGACTGGGGCTCAACGAAACGCCATTGGAAAAGGAGAGTGCTCCGGCACGCGAACGGAAGGGACGACGCGGCAGAATCGCTTGTTTGACGAATGCTACTTCTTGCCCGTGTCTAACTGCAGCTGGGCGCCTGGCAAAAGTGTGCAATACCTCATTGAGCTTAACGACCTGTCGGCAGCTCTCGAACGCGTTGCAAATCTCACTGGCTTGCGGTCCGAGCTCCTTGTCATGGGCACGGCAATGTCCTGGTTGATGCGGCCGCAATCTGAGCTGCGCGAGGCAGTAGAGCATTATGGCAAAGTCTTGGGATTGGCCCAATCTGGTGCACGCCATCGTCGTGTAGCTATGCACATTCGCCGTGGGGATAAGTACAGTCTGCACCCGAAGCACCTGGGGAACCACTCCTGGCGCATCCACCCCGCTAGCTTCGTGACGTGGGGCCGTCGGGTGTCAGCTATCGTCGGTGCGGAGCGAGTGCTGTACATGTCGGACGACGAGGAACTCAACCTCACGCATCGAGGTGGGTCGCTCTTTCAGCTTGCGCCCGCACCGCGGCGATGCGTGCCCAGCGGTGTGGACAAGCTAAACAGCGGCCGATTCAAGAATGGGATGAAGATGAAAGCTCAGGATGCCTTTAGACAGCTGATCGCTCATCCTGAGATTTGGGCGTCGCGGAAGCGCACGGCTGAGCGCTTGCAATGGGTGCTTCCTCAACTGGACGAGTGTGGCTCCGAAATGTGGGCGGACGACGGCATCTATTTCTACGCCGGGGTTCTGCTCATGGCGCAGTGTGCCACCTTTATTGGCTTGCAGATCTCCAACGTTGGTATGGCCGTCGCTGAGTTGATGGCGACACAACGGCACCCGCCAGTTGTCTACGATGTGCTCAACGACGTCTACCGCGGCCCGTACAACTCCGATGAGCGCGTTTGGATCAACGGCGTGCACCACCCGAACTCACTGCGCCCGATAGCTTTCGACCGACTGGCAAATGGAGACGGCACGGCGTCACACGGATGCTGGGCCTGTGATGGGGACCGGGACAAAGATTTGCTGCGGAAGCTGCCGCCCGAACTGGAGCGAGAGGGACGCCTCAGACCCGGTGAAGCCCTCGAGGGCTTCGGTGTCTGAACTCTCGAAGAGACAAGACTCCGAAAAGCGGAGTGCCGGTGCACGGGGGGGTCTACGGACTACGCGGTGATGTAGCGCGGCGCGGGCTGTAGCCGCGCGCGCATTCGACGATTCGAAATCTTGCGCATGTTGGTGGGCCAGGTGCCCAGGTGTCATCGCGCGGCCGTGACGGCTGTTCGCACGATGTTGTCCAGAGGCCAGGTCATACGGAAGACGCCGGTTTCCGCGCCCGCGCCGTTACTTTCTAGGCTTAAGCGCATACGCCACATGTAGAAGCCGTCGAGCTGGGAGCACAATCAACTTTCTTCACGCCTCAAAACTACAGGGAGAGCAATCGCGGTGAGGGGTATTTAACGTTCGTTATCATTTCCAATTAATATGCGGGGGGATCCCCGTTTTCTTCCGGGAGTGGAGAGCTTGGGTTCAAGACCAGTCCACTTGCATGAAAGAGTTCCAGGACGTGCGCTGCAACGAGACCCGACGAGATCAGTTTTTGTTGCTCTTCGTGCCCGGCATTCTTGAAGCCGCCGACGAGCGAGCCGGTGACCCAGTCGATGAAAGGCTCGGCCATCGAATACTCCGTGGTGTTGTAGTTGAAGGTCAGCGTGACACCCTCTGGCATGGCTACGAGCGAGATGATCTCAACGCGGTCCTCATGTATCTCAACACGGCAATTCGGATCTTGTGCATGATTCACCTTGAGCGCTTTCGCACCAAAGCGAGCGTGAGCCGTAGCTCCAATCTGCAGGGTGTCCCACGATGGCGAAGGTACCACGGAGGAAGACGTGCGTTGTACGCGACACAGCACAGATCCAGCATCACAAGGCTCATCGAGTACAAGGTACTCATTGCGTCCTGCGACACCTTCGATTGTTGTTATGTGTGTTGAGACGATCCATTCTTCATCACATACAGCAGCGCCATTAAAGCACGCTGATGCGACGTGCCTAGAAAGCGCCTCGACTGACGTGTCCGTGAGCTTCACGGGAGCATGCACAGCGGTTGAGAACCCCACATGGAAGGGCGGTCGGCCCAGTGAGGACAGCGCGTGCACCGCCGTTCGCCTCGCCAGTGCGCGACAAAGTCGCATGAACCCGGACCCGATTCCGAAGTTCATCAATGGACTCGAGGGTCTCTCGGTGTGATGAGGGGCGAGGTGCTCGCTTTCAGCTTGTGAGCTCGACCCTCATCTACTAGCTTACTGACCATAATCGCTAATGCCCTAATCCGTTTACTCGCAGAGATTCTCTGAGACCCCCTCGCCTCCTCGCCTGTTTGCAAGCACATGGAGGAAACGCGCGCGCCCATCGCTCGCAGGGTCAGCATGAGCGTGACGTGCAGCAGAGTTCACAAGCAGTGCTGGAAGCGCGCTCGTGCACGTGCGTGGGAGGGTGGCGGCGCGGCTCCTCACCGACAGCCATGGCTGCCATACTTACGGTTCGGTAGGAACCATCGGCGCCTCTAGGTGCAAGCGGCAGGGCGGCGGCGAGGGGGTGTGGGGTGCTGCATGGAGGCGCCTCTGTTCTGGGAGAGATTTGTGGCTCACTGGAGCGGCCGCCACCCCGAGCACGCAGTCTGAATAGGCAGTCTGAATAGGCGGCGCGCGGCAGGCAAGGCAAGGGGCCTCGAGGGGTCGACACACCTGCTCGACGAGGATGACTGGTAGGCGCCGCTCTCGGACAGCATGATGAGCGTCATGATGAGCGCCATGATGAGCGTCAGCTGCCGAGAAGCTCTCGCGTCGTCTCGAGCTCGAGTGCCATCGCCTCCATCTCCATCCGGAGTACATCGCGTTCGGTACGGCTGGCCGCGAGGGCCGCGCGAAGCTCGCGCACCTCCTCCTCGATCAGGAGGCCTTGAGGGTGGGGGGGCTTGGGGATGGGGGGGCGCACCCGCCGCCCGCTGGCCCCGCCGGCGCCGTCGCCTTCGTCGTCGCCGCCACCGCCGAGCCCGCCCCGGGCGAGGCGATTGGTTGCAGGCCCTCCCGCACCGCCTCGGCTCGGAGTCGTGGGTGGCGTGGCACCACTATTCACACCTGCCCTTGGGGCACTATTCACACCTGCACTCGGGGCACTATTCGCACGATTCGCACGAGGCGTCGTCTGGTCGAATTTGACGGAACTGGTGGGGGCCATCGCGTTGGCCGTGTCCTGTGGACGGCTGGGCACTGCCGCCGCGTGGCGGATCTGCGCCTGCAGCTGCACCACCTGCCGCGCGAGAGCGTCGCGCTCGGCAAGGCGTGTGGCGGCGAGCTGCCGCTCCTTGCGCAGCTTCTCATCCGCAGCCCGGCGGAGCTTGTCGAGCCTCGCCTCACCATCCGCCGCGCCGCGCGACGTAGCCTCATCTACGAGCAGCTCGAGCTCGTCGATTCGAGATTGGAGCTCCGCGCCGAGCCGCGCGCGCTCGACACAGGCCGCCCACGTGGCGAGGGCGCGCACTAGCCGTTGGCTCGAGCAAAAGCGCCAGAGCGCCCCCGCCGCGCGCCATCGCGCGCCGCTCACGCTCGCGGTGAGCGTGCCGACCGTCGCCTGCAGCCGTCGCTTGGCGAGGCGCGAGGCCAGTGCTGCGGAGCGTTCGCCGGGCAGGGCGGCGGCGTCGAGCCCTGTCGCGAGCACCTTGAGGCGCAGCGCCGCGCGCTCGAGGGTGAGGGCACTCTTCGACTGCTCGAGCTGCTCGATACGGCGCTGGAGCTGGTCGGTACTCGTCTTCACCTTGCGCAGCGTCAGCAGCTCGTCGACGAGCGGCTGCCGCTCCTCGCGCAAGGTCGCGAGTGCGCGCCTGTCCACCTTGATCGCCATCTCGGAGCGCGCCAATTCCTCCTTTGCAGCCTTGAGCCGCTGCTCGAGGTCACGCACACGCGCCAAGACGCCCGGCGGCTCCGGCAGCTGGGACGTGCGCGTCACCTGCGACGGCGGCGGCAGCTGCGACGTATGCGACGTGGCGGGGGCGGGGAGCGAGGCCTTCTCGAGGTTGCGCCCTGGCGAGACCGTGCCCAATACGGCGTCGAGGTGCGACGGGTCCCCGGCGCGCCGCCGCAGGTGAGTGTTCAGCTCCTCGTACTCGAGCGTGCCCGAGCGATCGTTGTCGAGCGAGTCGAACGTGAGGTCGCACGTAGACTTGTGAGCGACGATGCCGAGCTTCTGCAGCGCGAGCCCAAACTCGCGCTTGTTGATCGTGCCCGACTGGTCCTCGTCGAATTCACGAAACGTGTCGATGATCCGGTGCAGGTTCTTAGCGAGCGCCATCTTGAGCTGCCCGATGATGCCGGCCACGCTTGAAGTTTGGTCCGGCGGCGGCAGCTGCGACGGCGGAGGCTCGACGGCGACGAGCACGCCGGCGCCGGCCTGCCGCGGCGCGTTCTCCTTGGCCTCGGCGGCCATGCGTGCCCCCTCCCCCGCCACACGGAGCTGCCGTGTGAGCTCGGCGATCTGCGCCTCGAGCTCGGCGACCTTCGCCTCGAGGGTGCTCGCCTTGTGCTCGCCCGCCTGACGTGCGTCGCGCTCCTCCTTCCAACCGCGCTTCAGGTTGCGCGCACGCTCGTTGGCAGCGCTCGCTTCCTTCTTCGCCTCACGCCCGTCGAAGGCGCACAGAGCCTCTTTCCAACGGCCGATGCTCCGCTGCAGCAACTGGAAGCGGCCGGGTGTGCCGCAGCCTAGCCGCAGGAACGCGCACGCCGCCGATCGGGCCGCGCTCATCGCGACGGCGCGTGGGATCAGCGCGGCCGTCGTGTGCATGCTGTCGGACTGCGTGCCGACTGGCTGCGCCGGCTGGCGGTCACTTTGCGTCGGCGGCGCCGTGCGCGCACGCTCGCTCGCTTTGGCGTACGCGAGCATGAACGCCCGCGCATACAGCAGCACGCCGTGCCACTTGCGCAGCGCATGCATCTGCTGCAGCTGCGCGATCGCCGGGTGCTTGAACAAGGCAAGCGCTCGCTCGAGCGCGCTCACCCTTAGCCGTTGCTCGAGCGACTGCACCTGCGCCGCCAGCTGTGCCTCGTGGAAGGGATCGTGGATGGGTGGCCGACCCGCTGACGAGGCGGCTAGCACAGCGGCTGGCTCTGGCGCTGGCTTGCCCCCACTCAGCCGTTGCGCCTGCCCGCGCACCACTCGTCCCACCTCCGCCACGCCTGCATGCAAACGCACCACTCGCGCCATCTCCGACTCGTGTGCCGTCTGCACGCTCACCAGCGCCGCCGCGATCGCCCACCGCCGGTACGCGCGGCCGAGCGAGGCCGACACACGTGCCTCGTCGCCGAGCACGAGTGCCCGGCGCAGCGCTGATGTCACCAGCCGCAGCTCGTAGGCCTCGAGCTCCGCCTCGAGCTCGGACTGGCGAGATTGACGAAGCTGCTCGAGCTCCGCCTCGAGCTGCGCCGACCCGCTGCCGCCTTTCGCGCCCGCGGCGGCGCTGGCAGGAGGCGACAAGAGGCGATGCAAGGGCGATTGCGCCGCGCGTTGGAGAGGGCTGCGCTGCGCCTGAGTGGCGCTGGGCACGGCGCTGGGCACGGCGGCGGGCACGGCGGCGAGGGCAAGCTGCCAGTGGGCGAGCGCTCGTGAGCACGCGAGTGCCCATGCATGCACGAGGACGGCGTCGAGAACTCGTGACGAGTGCTGTGACGGGCGCTGCGACGGGCGGCGCTCCCCCATCGCCTCGGCCGCACGGCGCTCTGCCGCGTCGGCTCGCTCTGTGGCTGCCTTGACGGATCGCAGCTGGCGGGCGGCGGTCTCGCGTAGCCCGATGATGACCCCCTGAGCCTCGTCGAGATCGTCGGAGATCGACGCCTTGTCCATCTCGACGGCGCGTAACGCCTGCTGCGCCGCCTCGAGCCGGGCTTCCGCCGCCACGGCTCGTGCGGCCGCCTCCTCTGCGCGCCTGGCGGTGCCCGCGGCCGCGTCTCGCTGAGTCTGCAGCGAGGCGCTCTGCGTGCCCAGCTCCGCTTCGAGAGCTGCGACGCTCGCGGAGATCTCGCGGTGCACCTGATGAGGGGTGCATTCAAGAGGTGTCATCAGAGGTCATCAGAGGTCATCAGAGGTTATCAACGTGATGAGGGGTGCATGCAGTAGGTGTCATCAGAGGTCATCAGAGGTCATCAGAGGCCATCAGTGGTCATCAGAGGTCATCAGAGGTCATCAGTGGGCCATCTCGAGCTTTCGGTGCACCTCGCGCCGCGCTGCTGCGGCCGCCTGCACCCTCTCCGACTCGGCCCCCGCGACGGCGCTCTTCAGAGCCGAGAGCTGCGCATGCAGCTCTGTCTGAAGGCGTACGGCGCCCGAGGCGCGGCGCAGCTGTAGGACGCGCGCGGCGATCGCCACTTCGGACGAGAGCCCGCCGCCACCGCCGTTGCCGCCGCCGTCGCCGTCGCCGCCTCCATCGCCGTCGCCGCTTGCGCCGCCGTCGTCGCTACGGTCAGCATTGGAGCACGCAGCGGCAGCGTCATTGGCCTGTATGACCAGGGCCTCGTACCGACACCTCGCCGCCGCTACGGCGCGTTCCTCTGGTGTCGGTGAACGTGGCGTCGGAGGCACCCCGGCCGAACGCGAGCGCGTCCCTGGCTGCTGCGACGGCAGCGGCTGGGAGGTGGAGGAGAGGGGCAAGGTGGAGGACGCCGTCACGGCCCAGCGCCGCCACGAGATCAATGATGACGGCGGCGGCGGGGGGGGGGGCGGGGGCGGCAGCGTCACCAGCGGCGGCGGCAGCAACGGCGCCTTCGCGTGCGCCGCCGCCGCGCGGCTGACGGCCGCGCCCGCTACAACGCCAACGTCTCCGCAGGCGCGCCGTGCCGAGCGCGGCGGCGGCGGCGGCGTGGGCGGCGGCCGCTGCTCAAGGGGGCGAACTTTGAGGGGCGAGGGCGGCGGCGACGGAAGGCCGAGCCGCCGACGTGTCGACAGAGCGGGCTCGATGGTGCCGCCGCTCGCAGCACAGCCGACAGCGCCTGCGCCAGCTCGCACACCCAACGCTCCCTCGTTGTCTTCCTTGTCGTTGGGCTCGGCTGTGGAATGGCTGTGGAATGGCTGTGGAATGGCTCCCTCGTCGTTGGGCTCGGGCGCCCGCGTGAGCCATTCCACAGCCGCCTCATCCCCCTCGGCGCGCCCGCGCGTGGCGGCCGCTCCCATCGTCACCAGGATGTCGTCGGGCTCGGGCACCCGCGTCAGCCACTCCACCGCCGCCACCGCTGCGTTCTCGCGCGCGGCCACCCTCAGAACGGTCGCATGACGTTCCGCCTCTACCGCCTCGCGAGCGGCCGCGACCTTGATCTCGCGCGCTTGCACCGCGCGCTGCAGCGAGGTGATGCGTGCCGTGAGCCGCTCGCGCTCCGCCGCCCACGCGTGTCGCTCCATCTGCACCGCGCTCACCTGTGGGAAAGAGATGGGGCGCCGTGATGAGCACTTGCATGCGGGGGGCATCCTGTCGCTCCTTCTGCACCGCGCTCACCTCAAGCAGCATGCCGCCCTCGCCCACCGCGCGCCGGAGCGCGCTGAGCAGCTCGACGGTCTCGCGCAGCTCGCGCTCCTGCTCGCTCGCGCTCTCTGTGGCAGCGTTCGAGTGCTCGCCGTGCAGCACCGGGCGCAGCCGCACGGCCTGCAGCAGCCCAGCCACCTCCGCCTGCAGCTGCGCCTGCACTGCGCGCACGCGAGAGCGCTCGCCGTCCATGCGCCACACCTCGGAGGCGAGCCGGCGTGCGCGCTCCTGCGCCTGCCACAGCTCGGTGCGCAGGTCGCTCAGCGCACGGTCCGAGTGGCGCAGCTCCACGCGCAGGTCGGGCGGAGCCTCATCCTCAGCCTCCTCAAAGCGCGGCTTGGGCGCCGTCGACGCGGGCAGCCTCGGCCGCGTCTTGCGCGCGAACTCGATCGTGAGCGGCTGCGGCGAGAGGAGCTCCCGGAGCGTACTGGAGACGAGCGCGGGAGCGCCTCGGGAGGCGGTGAGGTCGTCTCGACCCATGAACACCAGAAACAGCTGACCTTTTCCGATGTGAATGGCGCGCGTAGGTCAGACGCGCCGCCTCGGCCACTTGCACACGAAACTGGCGCATTGAACATGTACTGTTGCGGTCACAATTCAGATCGGACTCAAGCACGTCGAGTAGTTATTGGCACCTCAAATCCAGCCAATCCACGCCACCGCGTTCTCCCATTTCTTGACGGCAATCGTTGTGAGTTCCACTTGTGGTGTGGTTCATATGAATTCCAACTCGCTTTTGAGCCGACGGCATCTTCGGCGTCTCCGCGTTCTTCTTCGGCGTGTCCGAAGGTGCTGACAAATGGCTATGGCTCGATCATTTAGTGTTCCATTGATTGATATGTATAAATCCGATGTTTGTTTAAAGTTAATGAGCCGTCGGCGCATCCGCGTTCATCAGCGGCGAGTCCGAAAATGCGACGCACATTCGCCGTCGCACCCCTTCCGCCGTCGCACAGCTTGCTTGTGGCCACCGAGTGCACGCAGCGTTCGCCGTGAGAGCGGGGATGCTGACAGCCACAATCGCCCTCGCGTTGGTCGCCTCGGTGAAGAGCGAAATCCAAAGCGATCCAACCGTCAGCCAGGATACAGCCCCGGCATCTATTGAGCGGGCTGCTCACAAGCACGTCCCACGTGACTCTCGTCGAGAACTGTTCTTGGGCCATAATCATAATCCTCATTCGCATACCCCGCACACGCACTTTCCGCCGCCACGGCCGCCGTTCACTCCGCCACCGCCTCCATTTCCGCCGCCGCCGCTGCCGCCTCCGCCGTCGCCACCCCCTCCGACGCCTCTAGTCACTCCACCGCGGAGCCCCACGCCTTTCCCGCCGCCGCCGCCATCACCGTTCACTCCCGAACCAAGCAGGCCGCGGCCGAGCAGGCCACCCAGCCCTCCGTCGGCCCCACCTTTCCCTCCAGGGGGTTTCGTCAACTCCCCGAGCCGGCCGACTGCACCTCCACTGAGCCTGCCGCCGCCCCCAACTTTCGCATCCGTTGGCGTACAAGGCGATGCATGCATCCCCTCGGCCTCTGCGCCTACTTCTACTCCGGCTGACATGGTGGTGGTGGCAGCATGCGCTGGTCAGCTCACGAACGACGTGTTGAGCGCCACCTCCGCCATCGGGAGTGTTACTGCCGGGTCCACTGACAGCACAGCTCTCAACGTGGGGCTCAACATCCAGACTCAGCTCAGTCCGTCCGGGCTTGATGCAATGCGGGCAGCACTCGATATGGGCATCACGCCGAATCTTCCACCTCCTGCGGCCCCGCCCTCACCGCCCTCTGCTCTCTGCTCGAACACGTGCGACTTCGTCAGCCCAGTCTGTAGCGACGGCGGCGCCGGCGCCATGTCGTCGACGTGTCCTTACGGCACCGACTGCACCGACTGTGGACCGCGCATCCCGCGAGCATCGCCGCCCTTGCAGCCGCTTCCGTCACCACCACAACCACCACCATCGCCGCCGCTTCTGTCAACATCGCCGCCGCCGCCTCCATCCTCATTACCACCCCCGCCGCCGTCTCCACCGTTGCAAGCTCCAGAATCGCAATTCCCACAGCCATCAGCACCTCCCGTGCTTCTGCCACCCTCTCCTGAACCATGTCCCCCTCCTCCTCCTCCGCCCTCACCCTCACCACCTGAGCCCTCTCCACCTCCTCCTTCCCAACCTTCGCTGCCGAACCCCCCATCAACACCGCCAACTCCGCGTACGCCTCCGGAGCCATCGCCTCCGCCCCCACCCCCACCATCGCCTCGCCCTCCTGAGCCATCTCCACCGCCGTGGCAGCCGCCTCCGCCGCCGCCACCGCCGCCCGACCCCCTGCCGCCACCGCCGTACCACCCGGGTGCAGTGACGCAGCAGCAAGTCTCTTTCGCCGTTACACTCAGCATGTCGTTGGACTACTTCGACGTGAATGCGCGAGCCGTATACAAGAACACCGTAGCCGCCCAGGTTGGCGTGAGCGCGGATAGCATTTCGCTCGAGGTTGAGGAGGGTTCAATCATCGTGACCACCAGAATCGTCACCCCAGACGCAACCTCCGCCGTCCAGATCAGAAACTCCGTCAGCATGGTCGCGATGGCCCCCGCCTCCTTCACACACAACCTCCGCGCCAACCCACAGTTTACGAACGTGCAGGTGCAGGGCATCACGGCGCCCCAGGTCGCCACTGTCCTTGTGCCGGATGACATGGAGCGGCTCGACGCCAGTTCAGCTGCAGCGTTGTTGGCCAAAGATAGCGCCTCATCGTCCTTTCTGCTGATCGCTCTGATCATGGCGGGAGTTTCGAATGTGGCCTGTGCGCTTGGGATTGCAGTGCTCATGGTTCGAAGGCGCCGCAGACGCCGTGCAAAGCTGGGGCAAGGCTCAACTCCGAGCAGGCCCTACGATCCACGCGATGACGACTCGGGCATCGATATGACCGATCTCGCCAAAGTCGAGGTCAGACACGCTTCTACCCCCGCTCGCTCTGCTGCTCTTGCAGCACCCACAACTGCAGCCCCCCCAACAGCCCCCACATCGGACGATGTTGACCTAAGGAAAGAATCGCAACGAGATAGAGGTCGCACCTTCGCGATGACGCCCGTAACGGCGCACGAGAGGACGCGATCTCATGACCCATTCCCATCTCGTATCAACAACTCGGCCGCAAAGCTCGATACCAAATTAGGCGACAACGTGACCGCGAAGCTCGAGCGAGCACGCGTCGCTGCACGAGCAGGTCAGTCCCTCTCTGCAGCCTTCGCCGCCGCAAAAGTGAGAAGAATAGAAGATGATGATGGACTATGGAATGTGGCGGCCACCTCATCGACTCCCTCATGCTCATCTTCTGTGCAAGAAGATGAGAAAGTGGCTCCATCAGACATGTCCGCCTATGGCAAGAAGGCCGACTCTCGCCCGTCCTCCGGGGTCCCGGCGTTGGATGCATCGGCTGCGACTGAGCGTGGAGGCTTTGATAGTTCCAGGTCGTCGCGCGGGCGCTCTACCCTCGGGAGACTCTCCCGAGCGACGCCAACGGCAATGAGCGCAGGTCTCACGTCGTCGAATGACCTACATGGGGCGTCTGCGCGCCCTGCCTTGCCGCATGCCGACTTGACGAGCGCGATGCCTCCGGCCCGACGTCTCCCACCACCTGGACGTCTCCCACCACCTGGACGTCTCCCACCACCTGGACGTCTCCCACCACCTGGACGTCCCCCACCACCTGGACGTCTCCCACCACCTGAACGTCGTGTTCCAGCGGCCAGCAGCAGCAGCGGCAGTGCCATCACAGCTCATACCACTACAATCGGCACCACTGACGACAGACCGGCCCTCGTTGCCGCGGATGATATGTTCACACCACGTGCCACAGCTGATATGTTCACACCACGTGCCACAGCTCGCGCTTCCAACCAGCAGGGAACTTGTGCGTTCGCGGCGCGCTCACGCGTGACGCCGGTGATGCCGTTGTCAAGGACCGATACTGTCACCGCCGCCCTCGACGCCGCCATCGCTGCCTCTCGGCCACCCGGCCCAAGCCGCGTGCAACAGGTTGAGGAGAGCGTGCAGGTGTCCGTCAAGGAGGCGAGCGAACTCGTCTCTTTAGAATCTTCTTGGCGTGGGAAGATTTGAAAAATGCGTTGTCCGTCAACGATAAAATGACATGCAAAGTACACAGTGTGGTGCGAGTACAAGAGCTTCTACCGTTTAGACGCCTCACGCCGTCGCGACCCTTGCGTGACAGACCGCCTTTTTGCTCCATTTTGAGCAGCGATTCGGCCCCCCTCTGCCTCTCGACGCCTCTGCTGGCCGGCGGTCGGGTTGGGGAATCCGGGTTTGGGGGCACGCACGGACTGGAGAGTGGAGTGTGCGTGGGGGCACAGACTGGAGCTTCCACTGCGTGAATTGATGAATAGTGTGAATGCCTCGTCCCTTGCGAGCGGACTTTCCTCAAGACCTCGAGAAAAACAAGAGTTCACAGGCACATGCCTCAGATGCGCAGACTCCACACACCCCACACACCCGAGCGTCGAGCTCAGCATGTTTGTAGCTGAGGAAGCTCAGCCACTGATGAGACTCCCAACGAAGCACTCAATCGTGCAAAAGCCGAGTCAAGCTGCTGGATGCTCACGCAGCCATGTGGCTGCTTTCTCGTTTGCGTTGCCGATGAGATCAACGATCGAGGCGCTCGCCACCATCGAGTAGTAGCGGCGCGCCATCGTCTCGTCCTTCGGGAAGCCACAGATGCCATCAGCGTATACGCGTCCCAGCACGCAGCACGCGCTTTTGCTGCCGCGCTCAGCGGCCTGGCTCAGCAGCGTAGCACCACGCACGGGGCACCTAGGCACGCCATCACCAACCAAGTAGCAACCGCCAAGGCCGCCAGTCCCACTTGCATCCCCAGCCTCGTGGCTCTTCTTGTACCACTCGAAAGCCTTGGCCAAGTCCTTGGCGAGGCCCATCTCACCATACTCGTACCAAACTCCCAGTTGGTGCATCACCGCGCCATCACCAGCCTCGGCCTTACGCAGCGTCTCCGCCACCTCCTCCTCCTCCTCCAGCTTCAGCTTCCACGCGTCCACCTTGTCGCCCGTGAGAGCGCCCGAGGTGACCATCGTGCGGATCATGTTCTTGACCTGCAGCGCCGGCAGCAGCCTCGTGCCCATCGCCAAGTTCGTCACCGGGCTCTTGTGCTGCTGCTTGAGCCACTCCTCGATGGCCGAGCGCTCGTACACCTTGCCGTCCTCCGCGATGACGGGGTCGACGGGCAGCGAGAAGGTGATGGGGCAGAGGAACTCGTTCATGGCCTCCTCGAATGCGCTCTTGTGTCGGCGCAGCTGCGCCGTCTCGTCCTCGGCCTCGGCAGCCGCGCGGCCGCGCTTGGGCATCGCGTCGCCGGTGCACAACGAGGAAAAGGCGGCACCACACACGCCGCTCAACACGACGCTTTCGCACAAACGCTCACGACGCGGTTTACGCCCAAAACGCGCTCCGCATCGACATCATTCCGATCCGCTCACGAGCACGATCTTCATATGTAAATTTATCCGGTCGAACCCGTATCAACTCGGACTTGGACTTGAAGACTTGTAGGAAGGTCGGAGGTACCTACTACGACCTACGGTACTACCTCAAGACCTCGAGAAAAACAAGAGTTCACAGGCACATGCCTCAGATGCGCAGACTCCCACCCGAGCATGTTTGTAGATGAGGAAGCTCAGCCACTGATGAGACACCCAACGAAGCACTCAGGCGTGCCAAAGCCGAGTCAAGCTGCCGGATGCGCACGCAGCCATGTGGCTGCTTCCTCCTTTGCGTTGCCGGTGAGATCATCGAGCGAGGCGCTCGCCACCATCGAGTAGTAGCGGCGCGCCATCGTGTCGTCTTTCGGGAAGCCCCAGTCGCCATCAGCGTATACGCGTCCCAATTGGTAGCACGCGTGTTTGCTGCCGCGTCCGGCGGCGTCGCTCAGCAGCGTAGCACCACGCGCAAGGCACTTTGGCACGCCATCACCAACCAAGTAGCACGCTCCAAGGTTGCCAGTCCCACTTGCATGCCCAGCCTCGTGGCTCTTCTTGTACCACTCGAACGCCTTGGCCAAGTCCTTGGCGAGGCCCTTCAGACCATGCTTGTACCAATTCCCCAGGTTTTGCATCGCCCAGCCTTTACCAGCCTCGGCCTTACGCAGCACCTCCGCCACCTTCTCCTCCTCCTCCAGCTTCAGCTTCCACGCGTCCACCTTGTCACCCGTGAGAGCGCCCGAGGTGACCATCGTGCGGATCATGTTCTTGACCTGCAGCGCCGGCAGCAGCCTCGTGCCCATCGCCAAGTTCGTCACCGGGCTCTTGTGCTGCTGCTTGAGCCACTCCTCGATGGCCGAGCGCTCGTACACCTTGCCGTCCTCCGCCATGACGGGGTCGACGGGCAGCGAGAAGGTGATGGGGCAGAGGAACTCGTTCATGGCCTCCTCGAAGGCGCTCTTGTGTCGGCGCAGCTGCGCCGTCTCATCCTCGGCCTCGGCAGCCGCGCGGCCGCGCTTGGGCGGCATCGCGACGCCGGTGGGCACAAGGAGGAAGGCGGCACCACCCCACGCCGCTCAACACGACGTTCTTGACACTCGCGCCCACAAACACTCACGACGCGGTCTATCGACCCGACACGCGCGCCGCAACGACATCATACCGATCCGCTCACGAGCACGATCTTCATATGTAAATTTATCCGGTCGAACCCGTATCAACTCGGAATTGGACTTGAAGATTTATGAAAGACTTGGACTTACGGGTACCTCAATACCCGAGACACACAAGAGTTCACAGGCGCACATGCCTCATGCGCCGCTCGCGCGCGCGCACCGCAGACTCCCACTCGAGCGTCGAGCTCAGCATGTTTGTTGTAGGTGAGGAAGCTCAGCTACTGACGAGACACCCAACGAAGCACTCAGGCGTGCCAATGCCGAGTCAAGCTGCTTGATGCGCACGCAGCCATGTGGCTGTTTCCTCCTTTGCGTCGTCCGTGAGATCATCGATCGGGGCGCTCGCCACCATCGAGTAGTAGCGGCGCGCCATCTTCTCGTCCTTCGGGAAGCCCCAGAGGCGCTTAGCGTATGCGCGTCCCAGATTGTAGCACGCGGAATTGCTGCCGCGTCCGGCGGCCTCGCCCAGCAGCATAGAACCACGCGCAAGGCACTTTGGCACGCCGACACCACGCAAGTAGCACCCTCCAAGGTTGCCAGTCCCACCTGCATTCCCAGCCTCGTGGCTCTTCTTGTACCACTCGAAAGCCTTGGCAAAGTCCTTTGCGAGGCCCTTCTCACCACGCTTGTACCAATTCCCCAGGTTGCACATCGCCCTGCCCTCGCCAGCCTCGGCCTTACGCAGCGTCTCCGCCACCTTCTCCTCCTCCTCCAGCTTCAGCTTCCACGCGTCCACCTTGTCACCCGTGAGAGCGCCCGAGGTGACCATCGTGCGGATCATGTTCTTGACCTGCAGCGCCGGCAGCAGCTTCGTGCCCATCGCCAAGTTCGTCACCGGGCTCTTGTGCTGCTGCTTGAGCCACTCCTCGATGGCCGAGCGCTCGTACACCTTGCCGTCCTCCGCGATGACGGGGTCGACGGGCAGCGAGAAGGTGATGGGGCAGAGGAACTCGTTCATGGCCTCCTCGAAGGCGCTCTTGTGTCGGCGCAGCTGCGCCGTCTCATCCTCGGCCTCGGCAGCCGCGCGGCCGCGCTTGGGCGGCATCGCGACGCCGGTGCACAACGAGGAAGGCGGCACTCGCCGCTCAACACGACGCTTTCGCACAAACGCTCACGACGCGGTTTACGCCCGCTCCGCAACGACATCATTGCGATCCGCTCACGAGCACGATCTTCAGATGTAAATCACGATCTTCATATGAAATTTGTCAGTCCAGTCAGTCCACAGTGTCCGGTTTCGTCGCGGTCCCCCCGCGCTCACTCCGCCACCGTCTCAAAGGACAAGCAAGCAAGCAAGCAAGCAACATATCATCCTCTCCGCCCACCCTTTCCTACTCCGCTGGTTACAGGGGTCGACTCGATTGCGCTCGTTTAGGTACTTGTGTTGTTTCGACTAACTAGCTTGCTTGCTCAAAGTACGGCGGAGCGCTCCCCTCGATTTATCCGGTCGAACCCGTATCAACTCGGACTTGGACTTGAAGACTTGGACTTACGGGTACCTCAAGACCTCGAGACACACAAGAGTTCACAGGCACATGCCTCAGATGCGCAGACTCCCACCCGAGCATGTTTGTAGATGAGGAAGCTCAGCCACTGATGAGACACCCAACGAAGCACTCAGGCGTGCCAAAGCCGAGTCAAGCTGCTTGATGCTCACGCAGCCATGTGGCTGCTTCCTCCTTTGCGTTGCCGGTGCAATCCTCGAGCGAGGCGCTCGCCACCATCGAGTAGTAGCGGCGCGCCATCGTCTCGTCCTTCGGGAAGCCCCAGTTGCCATCAGCGTATACGAATCCCAGTTGGTAGCACGCGTATTTGCTGCCGCGTCCGGCGGCGTCGCTCAGCAGCGTATTGGCACGCGACTGGCACTGTGGCACGCCAGTCTCTTCCAAGTAGCACCTGCCAAGGCAGCCAGTCCCACCTGCATTCCCAGCCTCGTGGCTCTTCTTGTACCACTCGAACGCCTTGGCAAAGTCCTTTGCGAGACCCTTCTGACCATACTCGTACCAAAGTCCCAGGTTGTACATCGCCGCGCCATTACCAGCCTCGGCCTTACGCAGCATCTCCGCCACCTCCCCCTCCTCCTCCAGCTTCAGCTTCCACGCGTCCACCTTGTCGCCCGTGAGAGCGCCCGAGGCGACCATCGTGCGGATCATGTTCTTGACCTGCAGCGCCGGCAGCAGCCTCGTGCCCATCGCCAAGTTCGTCACCGGGCTCTTGTGCTGCTGCTTGAGCCACTCCTCGATGGCCGAGCGCTCGTACACCTTGCCGTCCTCCGCCGTGACGGGGTCGACGGGCAGCGAGAAGGTGATGGGGCAGAGGAACTCGTTCATGGCCTCCTCGAAGGCGCTCTTGTGTCGGCGCAGCTGCGCCGTCTCATCCTCGGCCTCGGCAGCCGAGCGGCCGCGCTTGGGCGGCATTTGGCGCGATCGCGCGGATTTCCGCAAAACAGACGCCGGGATATTCACGCTGGATTCGGAAGTTTTGCGAAGACTCTAGTAGGGGGGGTCGACGTCCGTTTTTCGTCCAAAAGGAATCTTCAGTCTCTTGCGGAATCGAGCCCCTGGGTGACGTCGCACGACACCGCCGTCCATGTCCTCGAAGGAGATGCCGTCGTCGGACAAGGAGAAGCTGACCAAGGAGGAAAAGGCGGCCAAGAAGGCGCGAAAGGAGGCCAAGGCGGCCAAGCTGGCGGCTGCGTCGGCTGCACCGCGGCAGTCGCCGCGGCTGCAAGCGATGGCCGCCGCCGAGGCCATCCCGTCCATCGACCTCGCCCCTGCGGCCGACAAGAAGGACAAGAAGGACAAGGAGGAGAAGAAGGCGAAGAAGCGCGCGGCCGAGGCGGCGTCACTTCCGTCGATTGCTGAGGACGAAGCACCGCCGGCCAAGAAGGCGAAGAAGGACAAGGAGGAGAAGAAGGCGAAGAAGGAGAAGATGGAGGAGGCCCCCGCGTCGTCGTCGTCGGGCGGCGCGGGCGGCAGCGGCAGCAAGGCTCTGAGCGCCGACGCGTTCCGTGAGGAGCACGCGATCTCGGGCTCGTCGGAGCTGCCGGACCCCGTCCAGCATATCGACGACGCGCCCTTCGACGCCCGCCTGCGCTCGGCGCTGCGCGCGGCCAAGTTCACCGCACCCTCGCCGATCCAGGCCCAGGCATGGCCGGTGGCGCTGGCCGGGAAGGACGTGATCGCGATCGCCAAGACGGGCAGCGGCAAGACGCTCGGCTTCCTCTTTCCCGCCTTCAGCGCCATCCTGCCCAAGCTGCCGCTCGGTCAGGGCGTCGGTCCTCTGGCGCTCGTCATGGCGCCTGTGCGTGAGCTCGCGCAGCAGATTCAAGTGGAGGCGGAGCGCTTCGGCGCCGCGGTGGGCATCAAGTCGCTCGTCGTGTACGGCGGTGCACCCAAGGGACCGCAGATCGGTACGCTGACGAACCGCTGACGAACCTCTGATGACCTATTGATTGCCTTCCTCATCAGCACCCAAGAGATGCGCTGATGACCTCTGATGGCCTCGGATGTCCTCTATTGATATCCGATGGCCTATTGATTGCCTCCCTCATCAGGTGCTCTCGGCCGCGGACGGCCAGCATTAGTCGTGGGCACCCCAGGGCGGCTCAATGACCTGCTTGCACTCGCCAACCCGCCGGTGACGAACCTGAATGCATGCGGGTACGTGGTGCTTGACGAAGCCGACCGGATGCTTGATATGGGCTTCGCGCCGCAGATTGATAAGGTGCATGCTGATTGGCTCTGCTCCCGTCGCCTAGGCTCCGGCCGCCTTTGACTCATCTCCCTGCGTGATGACCACTGATGACCACTGATGACGGCCACTCCTTGCCACTCCTTGCCACCCAGTGCCACTCATTGCCACCCATTGCCACTCATTGCCATGCCATTCGTTGTGCCACTCCTTGCCACCGGCCGCCCCTCATTGCAGATCTTCCAGCTGCTGCCCTCGAAGCGGCAGACGCTCTTCTTCACAGGTACGTGGCCGACGCCCTGTGAAGTGCATGCACGCGTGCTCACCACGGCGCCCTCCGCTTCTTCACAGCGACGTGGCCGCGCGAGGTGCAGCAGCTTGCCAAGTCGTACCTGAGCCCGAACGCAATGCAGATCTTCGTTGGCGGAGCCGACACGAAGCTGGTCGCCAACAAGTCCGTCACCCAAAAGTTCGAGCAGCTCACCCCTGCAGAGAAGCCCGAGAGGCTGATGAAGGTCATCATGGAGCAGCCTGCCGACGCCAAGATCGTCGTCTTCTGCAACACGAAGGCCGACTGCGCGAAGCTCGAGGCCGACCAGAAGCGCCTCGGCCGCGGTACGTGTGCCATTGACGAACCCCGAGCCCTGGTGCCATTGACGAACCCCGAGCCCGGAGTGCCATTGTCGAAACCCGAGCCCGGAGTGCCCTTGACGAAACCCGAGCTCGAAGTGCCCTTGACGAAACCCCGACCTTTAGCGTCTCGGCCGCGGTATGGATCGAGCACGAGTACCTGGCGCCACTGCATTGCACGCGCTCACCACGGCGCCCCGCTTCCCCACAGGGACGTGTGCCATCCACGGCGACAAGGATCAATGGGAACGCGAGCGCGCGTTGCAGGCCTTTTCGTCCGGCAAGGCGCCCATCATGTTCGCGACCGACGTGGCGGCGCGAGGGCTCGACGTCCGCGGAGTGACCCTCGTCATCAACTACGATCTGCCGCAGGGAGATGACGGCGTCGAGAACTACGTGCACCGGATTGGGCGGACGGGTAGGGCAGGCGCGACCGGGATCGCCATCACGTTCTGGAACGATCGCGTGGATAAGAGACAAGGGGCGAAGCTCGCAGCGCTTCTCGCCGACGCAGGGCAAGAGGTGCCTTACTTTATTCAGGCAGCTGCCTCGAAGCGCGGCGGCAAGGGTGGCGGCGGCAAGGGCGGCGGCTGGGGCAGAGGAGGCGGCAAGGGCGGCGGCAAGGGTGGCGGCAAAGGCGGCGGCAAGGGCGGCGGCAAGGGCGGCGGCAGCTACCAAAAATGGTGAGCAGATGTTCGCACCTACGCGCGCGAGAGAGGGTGAGGGAGGTGCGCGCGCGTGCGTGCGTGTGAGCGTAAGGGGGCATCTGACTCACTGAGAGCGAGAGAGATGTGCGCAGCGGGCGCCCGATACGGCGCGGTCAGACCGGCCGATGCATATGCGGCATGAGGACGTCGGCGCGCTCGATACGGCGCGGCGCGGCGGCCGATGCATGCGGCATGCGGACGAGTGGACATACGCGGCAGAGGGTGCCCAGCAGGGCGCCTACAGCAGCAGAGGGTGCCCAGCAGGGCGCCTACCGGCAGCAGAGGGTGCCCAGCAGAGCGCCTAACGGCGGCCCCGAGACAGCGGAGATACTTGCCTGATTTGGGCGGAGATACTTGCCTCAGCGCCACAGCGCCCGCCCGGAGCTGTGATCTGTGCTCTCAGCACACACATGTGTTCCGACGTGCTCTCGGCGAGTTCGGTGGCTCGGGCCGTGTTCCTGGCCGTGTTCCTGCTCCTGCCATCCCCGGAGACGTGTCCAGCTATGATATGGCGGTGGGTCGGGGCCACGTCATTATCATGCAATGCTTCGACGCACCTGCCAGTTCTTCTGTCGCGTGTTGTCAGGTAGGTCAACTACCAACCTTGCGTCACGATTTACAGGACCTCCACAAACTTTGTCCTTGCTTGAGCAGAGAATGCGCCGTCTGTGCCGTTGACCATTCACACGCGTCATCACACGCCGTTGACCATTCACTCGCGCTCGCAGAAGGGTGGCGTCCTCACATGCGGTACCTCAAAGCCACTGCAAAAGCCACAATGAGACGAAGTTCGCCACCCATAGCCGGCATCCTGCTGCTTCTCATGCTCTCCAGCACCGCCGCCATTGATGGCCAGCTCCATGGCGTCGGGCGGACCGTTTCAGCACGCAGAGAGCTGCTGATCGCCTCAGAGCTGCGCGCAGCACGGGCGGCTTCCGCGCCTGCCGCCGTCCCCAACGAGGCACACGCACCGGCTGGTGCTCCTGCCGTGCGAGTCCCGTTCTCGGTGTTCCGGATGCTCGTCGCGTACGTGCTCTGGGCCCTCTTTGGCATCTTCGGCGCACATCATCTGTACCTCGGCCGGAACTGCGAGGCGCTCGTCTCGTCGATCTCGCTCAACGGGTTCCTGCTCGGCTGGGTGCGCGACGCGTTCCGCATCCCGAGCTACGTGCGACAGCTCGGCCAGGCCGAGGCCGAAGCCCATCCGAGCGGCGGCAGCCGCGGTGGCGCGTTCGACACTGTGGGCAAGCTGAGCCTTTGGGCCGTCGGAGCCATCGCGAGGCTTCGAGGTGCGGTGTCGTCAAAGCCTGCCTCGAGAGACGCTTCGAAGGCCTTCTCCAGCCTCGCTAGCCTCGAAGCCTCTCCAGCCTCGCTAGCCTCGGTGCTTGACAAGGGGGGTGCCCACGGCGGCGCGGCGGCTGTGCCGACCCAAAAATGGCAACTCGCTAAGGTCGCCCCAAATGTGGCAACTCGCGCTGAGAGCGTCGCTGGTCAGCCTCTAGCGAGTGAGACGGTGATGATGGCCTCGGAGCTCAGCGTACTCTCCGGCGCGGTGCGGCTGCTCTATCGTCTGAGCTGGCACCTTGCCCTGGGTGCGTGGCTCACATATCTGATTGCATGCCTCATCAGACTGATTGCCTCCCTCATCAGTCTGAGCTGGCACCTTGCCCTGGGTGCGTGGCGCCTCTGATGGCCTCCGATGACCTCTGATGGCCTCTGATTGCATTTGATTGCATTTGATTGAAACTGATTGCTCAGGGTGCGTATCGCCTCTGATGGCCTCTGGGTGCGTGGCGCACGCATCACGTACTGAGCGCGACTGAGTGCGTCGGATTGCGTCTGATTGCGACAGATGGCGACTGACAGCGACGGGTCGCCTCTTGTACCATGAATACAGGTTCGTGGCTCACATATCACGCACTGCGCTTCAGCAGCAGTCTAGACCCGCCACTGCTGTCGCCCACGCTCCGTATGACGGTATGCATGCAACCCTGAGAGCCTCTTCTGATTACATGCCTCATCAGACTGATTGCTGTCGCCCACGCTCCGTATGACGGTATGCATGCAACCCTCTTCTGAGGACCTCTAAATACCTCTGATTGCGTCCCTCATCAGGTGCATGACTGTATGCATGCAACCCTGAGTGCCTCTTCTGAGGACCTCTAAATACCTCTGATTGCGTCCCTCATTAGGTGCATGCAAGCTGCGCGCTGCTGACCCTCTTCCTCGCTGCCGGCACGACGGGGCTACCGGTACCCAACAGGCTCCTCGCGCTGAGCGCTTTCGGTGGCGCTGTGATCGAGAGGTGATGATGACCTCTGATGACCTCAAAATGCCTCTGATGACCTCTGATGACCTCTGATGACCTCTGACGACCTCTGATGACCTCTGATGACCTCTGATGACCT
>ENA-UOXK01000949-UOXK01000949.1-mixed-culture-metagenome-genome-assembly--contig:-NODE-949-length-21594-cov-33.769627_pt1 | contig 21594 bp, 14 predicted proteins | sample MGYA00238160_ERZ761638 | MGnify/ENA primary metagenome ERZ761638 (study PRJEB28912, sample SAMN08777098) | mixed culture metagenome | isolation source: Freshwater growth medium | place: USA...
GGCGGCGGCAGCGAGGGCGGCGGCAGCGAGGGCGGCGGCAGCGAGGGCGGCGGCAGCGAGGGCGGCGGCAATGGCGGCAGTGCCACGGCGGCCGGCAATGGCCGCGGTGGCGGAGTTGGCGGCGTATGCGTAGGCTGCGTGGGCGGAGGCGGCACGTTCACGAACGTGAGACGCGACTGCTCGTTTGAATCGACCGCGCTCACATCGCCGGCGGTTGGTGCGCTCGGGCGGTTCGCGCTTGGCCATGCTGAGGGCAGGGGCGCGGGGGCGCTCCAAGTGGCAGCCACACTCCTGCTGCTGCCGCCGCTGCCGCTGCTGCTGCTGCTGCTGCTGCTGCTGCTGCTGCCACCGCCGCTGCTGCCGCTGCTGCCGCCGTTGCCGCCGCTGCTGCTGCTGCTGCTGCTACCGCTACCGCGGCCACCTCGGAAGCGCCCTTGGTCGTCGTGGGCCTCGGAGGGCAGCGGCGTGCTCGGCGTGGAGTGCGCGCTGTGCTGGTGATGCGCCCAGTTCCACGAGTCTCGCCACCCGAGGTCGTGATCTCGCCACCCGAGGTCGCGATCTCGTCCGAGGTCGCGATCTCGATCGAGGTTGATGAAGTGGCGGTAGCGTCCGGGGTCGCGATGGACAATGAGCACCGCGCCATCGCGTGTCCCCTGCCGGCGTGACATGCGCAGCACCGCCTCTCGCGTGGCGCTCGGCAGCGTAGCCAGCACACTCTCCTCGCATTGCCACGGCTCCGAAATCTCGAGTCGGAGATCGAGCAGGCCCTCGAGGCCCACGGCAAAAGTGATCGCCTCGTCGGTGAAGCCGTGGGTAGGCCCGCTGCCACATTCCATGTTCCACACCTACAGGGACTCGGAGGCCAACAGGGAATCGGAGGCCAACAGAGGCGATCCAGAGGCCATCAGGGGGGCGTCAAGATCGAGTTCCAAGCCGATCCCTACCATGGGAAGCGCGAGTCGCCAGCCCGCCCGGATCTCGGTCGCGAGCTGCGGACCCCATCGGTCGCGCCACGCGTCCACAAAGTGCTCGCGACGGCGCTCGTCGGCCGCGCTCGAGGACGACGCGGCGTGCCGCTGGTAGGTCCCGCGCGCCGCCGCAGCTCGCTCACCCAGATCACCCAGATCACCCAGGTCCAGCAGAGCGGAGGAGGCGTTCGTGTAGACGGTTTGCAATCGCTCATCAGCCGCAGCGCGTAGGCAGAGGTCGAGCGCCGCAAAGTCGGGAGGCATCGTGCTGTTGAGACCACCGAGCGCCCGCCAGAGCGCGCGAGACGTGAACAGGAACTCGAGACCCACTCCGCGCACTAGCTCGCCCGCGCCGTCGTGGGCGCCGCCACCGAGCCACGGGCCGCGGAGGCCCCCGCCCTCGCTGGGCAGCCCACGCCAGCGCGGCACGGGCACCGCGCTCTCAAGCGGCTCGGACGCTCGGGACGGCGCCAAATAGCTGCGCCTGCCAAACCGGTCGCGCACGGCAGGCAGCTGGCCCAGCGCTACACCCATCCCGGCGTTGTGAATGCGCCCGTGGCCGTCCAACAGCCGGCCGCCTGCGACGCCCACGCCAGGCACGTCGAGAGCCCGTCGCAACGGCGCGAGCGCCGTGACGAGCGGCCCGAAATTAGTGAGGTCGTCGAGCAGCAGCAGGAAGCGGCCGCGAGCAGCACGCGCGGCACGATTCAGCGCCAATGGCACGGGCTCTGAAACGGACTCCTCGTCGTCATGACGGAGTCCGGTCTTTGCTCCGGTCGTCGAGGAGAAGAGATGCTCAAATCGGCAGCGGCACTCAGTGTCGCTCGGCACGCAGTCGCAGGGTTTGCGATTGAGCGACCAAGAGCGTTGAGAGGAGGACGAGAGCGGCGGTATGATGACCACTTGCAGCGACGGCATGGCTGGAATGGCACGCATGGCGATGCTGATTTCGTGAGTCGGCGACAGAATAGCCTCAGCTGGTGTGAGCGATGGCTCCTGTGCGAGCACCGCATTCAGCGATCGGAGGCAACGCTCGATGTACACAGAGGAGTGCACAATGGGGACCAACGCGGACAGCGTGAGCTCCGACATCGGCATTTTCGCGATTTTGTGCGCGCCGCCGCGTGCAGCTCTTCCGCACGCATGTTGGCCGTGAACGCACTGGCTTTCCCCACAGCACGCTGATTGACGCTCGGGCAGTGCCGCTTCGCTTGTCCTCTTCACTTGTGATTGAAAGGTGAGGTGTTCACTCGACAGGTGAACGCCGACTCTTTCGTGCACGAAAAAGCGTCCGCACTTATTTTTGAGGCCCAGCATCGAAAATTGAATGTTTGGGGTGCCCGCACGAAAGCCTGCCAAGTAGGAACATAGACAACATACGCCATGCACGGCCAAGGTATGTACCAAGGCACCCCTTGAAGGTCGCAAGACCAAATATGGAGCGCTTCAAGCCTTCAACCGTCAACGAGACACGAGACGACCACAGACACTCCGTGCGGCTGGATGTGTCCCTGGTGAAAGCGAGCCTTGCTCGAAAGTGCGGTGACGCATGACTCAACTTGACTTGACGTGACTTGACGAGACTGACTTCGGCGGTTTTCGGTTGATTGAGTTTGGGGCAGAAGAGTTTGATTTAAGTTTTGACTTTTCTCGCCGACGGCGCGCGAATCTTGAAAAGGGACGCGAGGGGGTCGGAGCTGCTTGATGAGCTCCTCCCGCCGTAAGCAAAAGCAAAAAGACGAAGAGGCCCCGAGCCAGGAGCCAATCGGGGGCGCCAGCCCACCGCGTCGCTTACCGCATCGCTTATTGCGAGGCTTATCTTGGGCGAAAAAGCACAACTTCGAAGGCAAAGCTGGCGAAGCCATCTATTCGAAGCGCCACCGGGTCTTGATATTGGCACGCGTCCTACTGGCGGTGCCAGGACCCGCCTTCCTGGTTTTCTCAGGCGTGCAACACATGCAGGCAGTCGATGAGGACATGTCCACGGCATGGGGGATGTCTTGGTCTTTCACACAGCTTCAGACTGGGAAGAATTTCGCGATCTGCGTTGGGTTCCTCACTGTTCCGTTGTGGATTATGTCGCTTCTCGTCGCACAGATCGAAGAGAAACCCAGCGCCGATACAAATATCGAAAAGAAGCCCAGCGCCGATACGCCAGCCACCGCTCCCATTGCGGTCAGTCACGACTCCACGCCAATCGAGCGTCTCGTGCGTCTCTTGAAATGGGATGAACGGATCTGGTCGTGGCCAAAGGCCTTTGAGGCTTTCTTGTTCTTTGGCTCTGTGTATGGGTACGCGGCACTCTACAACACAACCACTTTGAGCGGCGTCTTGGGGATCTATTTGCTCGGCACGCCCATTGCCTTGCTGGTTTTGAAAATGATCACAACGATCGTGCGATCCTGCCTCGACTACCAATACGACCAAAAAGTCGATTTCCATACATTTGTGAACCTGCAAGCATATCGGCTCAGCATCCACACCATCTTCGCCCTCTGCGTGGCCACCTATGCTATGTCGGCAATGTCGCGGGTTGTGGTTCCAAGCAATCAGCAAGAAGCCTTTGATGAGCTCTCACTCAAGGGCATCACCTGCACGGACCGGGTTGCATTTTGGACTGCCTTTCATGCATCTGCCGCCAATGCGAGCTGCCCTGCCCTGCCCAATTGCGGCTACGCTTCGTTCGACGATCTGTGCCAGGCCGTGCAGTACACGCCGATGGTGCGAGCTGTGGGCGTCGACTCAACGAAAGTTCTCCTCTTCAATTGGGTAGCGTGGCTGCTCATCTCGCTGCTCGTCTTTGGCACTGGCCGTGCAAGCGCAAACAACGGCTACGCGCAACTGCTCACTCGCCACATGCTCGTCGCCATGGTGCTGGGCCTCGCGCAACTGGCGTGGGCGTTCTACTCATTCATGCGCCTCCTTCTCAACGTGCCCATGTTGCGCCTGCCGCGACCGTCTGCCTACTTTGACCGAACCGACTCGATGGCGCGGGAACTGCCTTTGTACTTCTACGGTACATTCACTTTCTATGACTTTTGGGGAAGCATCTTCGTGCACGTGCTCATCGCCGTTTTGCTCAACTTCGACTTCCTCAAAAAGTATGCATCGGCTATCGGCGCCGGAGGCCAAAAGGCCGTCGACGAGCTCAAAGATGAGATGAGGCAGTCGAAGCAGTGGGAGCGCGCCGAGTGGAGCGACGAGGCTCCATATTTCTATTTCCTCCCTAGACAAGTTGTGCTCGACTGCAAGACCCGATCGTTGCCTCCCATGCAGGCCCTGCGCGACGTCGGTCACCTGGAAAAGATCCCAATCCCTCTCAGCGACGCGTTCAATGGCAAGGCGTTCAGTGCCTCGATCGATAAAAAAGAGATCCGTGGCATTTTGATCAACAAGGACATCCTCTTCGTGAGCCATCGCTGGGAAGAGCCTGGTCGGCCCGATGTCGACGGCGTGCAGCTCGAGGCCATCAAGGAGTACTTGCAGGAGCACGACGAGATCAGGTGGGTCTGGTTCGACTATTCATCGATGCCCCAGAAGACAGGAGGCTTTGCCTTGGACACTCGGACTCTCAAGGAGAAGGCTGAGTTCCAATTGATGCTCAGCGCCATCGCCGACCTCTACCTGACTGCGCAGGTCCTCATTCTCCTCGACGGGTCGTACGCGTCGAGGTTCTGGACGCTGACAGAGGCATGGTGCTCGATGCAGACGGCCACAGCCGAGGGGCTTAAGCCCGCAACGGAAGAACGTCGCTACACGATTAAATGCATCCACACTGCTGACGAAAAGCATGATGTCGAGGGGCTCGTTGAAAAGGTGTCCAAGAAGACGCCCAAGCAAATATTCGATCACCTCAGCAAGCCGGACGTGAATGTCACCAACGCAAAGGACAAGCAGGACATGCTTCCCGTCATCCAGAAGACAGACGAGCACGTCATCGAAGGCTTCAAGAACGGCTTTAAGGACTTTAAGGAGAAGCCGCGGCAGAGCACTCAGCAAAGATCTGGTCGTCAAAGTGCTGGGTTTCCGGAATTTCCAGCGGGTTCACCTCTGTCAGAGAGCCCTCCTGCTCAGCCGAAGCAGCGTTCCTTCAGCAGGGCTCGCACCGAAACTACTCTACCGAGGTCTGAGCTTCTGAGCGTCTGAGGCGCTGGAGTCTGAGTGAGGGTCTGAGTGAGCGCTCGGGGAGACGCTTCGTCATCGATTGGGGGGCTTGCATGTACGTCGCAGCGCGCACCGATGATGATGGTCGCTGTTAGTGTACCACATCGCCTGCAGACCGGGGGAGGGGTATGGGGCAGCTGGCGGATCGAGGGAGCTTGCAGGGGCAGCCGTCAGGTGCGCGGGGCGAGCTGGCGGGGAAGTGCGCGCCATCCGAGGGCAGACAGTACCTGCCATGCGCAGAGCAGAGGCAGGCTGGCTGGGCGAGCGGAGCAATGAAGCGGGGGGGGGCGGGCGTCGTCCGTCGAGCAGGCTTTGGGACTCGGCGCTTTCTCGGGAGGCGCGGTCTCGGCGCCGTCTCGGGAGGCGCGGTCCTGAGGCGAAATCGAGTACGACTTGTACGGCATTTCTGGTGTTATTCTGGTGTGGTGTCAGGTTTGGCCCGGCGGAACCGGTTCTGCTCTGCGCTTGGAACCGCGCGGTGCGCGCTCCGCTCACGCTCCGGTGTGCCTGGCCTGTGGTATCGCGGCAATTGTATCGCGGGCGCTCGCGTGAGTCGTGTGGATTGCGGGGCGCGGAAGTGCGGTCGGTTGTGCGCTGGCAGTGCACCGTGAGGGTGAGCAGTGACCGGGGGGACCGCGATGACACTCACTCTCTATTGATCGACAAGTTCAAACTGTTGACGAACCCCTCCACGGATGAGTGCTAGTGTCCGCAAGACGAGGAGAAAGTATGCTGGCGACGATCGGAGGGCGAATCGCAACGCGGGCGACGCTCCTGCGCGCAGTGGCGCCGATCGCGTGCCGCAACCACTGCCAGGTGCCGTGCGGCATTTTCGACGACCCTCAGCGGGTCGCCGCCCTGAAGGAGGACGCCGCCACCATTCGCAAGGCGATGGTGCAGGTGAATGACCTCGTCAAGCAGGGCACGCCGCTCTCGGTCAACCAGGTACGCAAGCCGCTGCGCCCAACGCTCTGAAGTCGCCGCCGCGATCCTGCGAGACGCTCACCGTACCGCGTGCTTCGCTCGGCGCAGGCGACGCGGTGGATCATGACCAAGGAGGACCACGCCAAGAGCATCATCACCACCGTTGCCGACTACATGCTCGCGCAGCGCGTGAAGAAGGAACTCTTCAAAGACGATGCCGAGTATCGTGAGGCGCTCGTCGCGCACCACCTGCTCATGCAGGCCGCCATGAAGACCAAGCAGGTCGTTGATGTGGCCGCCTGCGACGTGCTCGACCACGCCATCGCGGACGTGGGCGTCATGTACACGGTCCCTGGCAAGCCTCTTGCCCCGAAGCCTAAGTAATTGAGCAAGCGACTCGGCGGGGTCAACGACGGCGGCGGCGAAGGTGGCGACGCGCGGCTATCGGCTGGCCATAATCCGAAAGCTTTGTGTGCCGTGTCCGCGCGCTGGCCAGGGGCCCTGCGCCATAATCCTGTCGGGCCTTTCGTGGATCGTGCCCACACCCGGACGCGCCACTGAGCCGCGATTGACACTGTCACGGCAGGCCTCGGAGGTGCACGTGGGCCCAGCAGCGCGCAGCATGTGTGGCCTTCACGCGTGTTTAGGGTAGCAGCGCGGTCGGCGTTGACCTTTGAAGTGTGTCGTCGAGTCGTCGTGACACGTCGGAGGGGCTGAGCGGGCCGCCGGGTTACAAAATAAGTGGAAGAACACTCCGAATTTATATCAGGGCGTGAATCGCGGTTTCCCTTTAGCTATTGCACATTCCGTTAGTTTGAGAAATGCCCGAATGGAAACGGGATCGGCGTCGGCATAATGCATAATCTGAGATAACGAATCTTGCGGCTATAACAATAGTGCATCGGCACATGTCCATATGGCATGTGGTTACTGTCGAAGCAACAGTTGCACGCCCGCGCCGAATCGCCCTTGGCTGCCCCTGCATGCACCATCCCAATGTGTGCAGTGCGTGCCACACACGATCGGGCGCGACCAGCGGGCGCGAGGTCCTAAACGTCTGGGCCAAAGTGTGATCACTCCTCGGCCAGGCGCGATTGTACACTCAACTCAAGGAAGCATCGAACCGGACGCGAGAAGACTGGTTGACTGGCTGTCACAGTCGGCGCCTCCCTCCCTGCCCTTCTCTCATGGCTGCGATGCCGTCCTCGTCCTCTCTACTGGAACATGACCTTTATCTTGACGGCGATCGACTTGAACTCCTCGAGGTCAATGACGCCGTCGCCGTTTGCGTCGAGTATTTTCATGCATTTCGTGAGCTTTTCCTCGGCAATCGGCATCCCAGCTGCAGCGTACGCAGCAGCAAGCTCATCAGCATCGAGCGTGCCAGACCCATCCGTATCAAATTGCTTGAAAGCACTCTCCAGATTGCCTTCCATCATCCTGGCAATCTCGTCAGACAGGTCCTTAGACTTTTGCCGTGCACGCCTCCCCATATTCTCTGCCTGCTCCTCCCCGAGCACTTTCTCGAGCTTTTTGACGCGCTCCGCGTGGGCCTCGGCTTCGGCGGCTGCGAAGGCCAGCTTCTCGATCGCCATGAGAATGGCGTCGCCGCCTGATTTGATCATATTCTCCTCTTTCTTAGCTGCCTCGGCCTGCCTCTGGGCCACGAGCTCCTTTGCCTTCTCCCATTCGAGCGCATCTTGTTCCGCCTTGATCCGGGCCTCCTCCACCTTCTTCTCCTCCTCCTCCTTGTTCTTGAGGGCAGCCGCCGCCGCATTTGCCTTTGCTTTCTCCATCATCGCCTTCGACTGAGCCGCCTGGATGCGAAGATACTCCGCTTGCTCCTCGTCATCGAGAACCGCGCCGAATTTATTTGACATATTGGATGGGTGCCACGACCGCCGGGGATGATGAGACCAACGCGCGGTCCGCCTTTCGCTTTGTGGGGCTTGTTGATTGCAACGTGGCTCTTTCAGCGACGTTTCAGCGTCGTCAATTACAGTAGGATGATGAGATCAGCCCTAAAAGTAACATAACGTCACTGTGAAATTGGCAGTTTCCAGATCAACTGCCCCAAGCACGTCGACACTAAAAGATGTCCATGTTTTGGTATGTACATGTACTTTCCTGGCCACTTCTCGGTTGCTCAGGACGCGGCGAACTCTGACAACCCAAAGCACAGTATACGCATGCCTCTCATTATCAACGTCGAATACTGTGGTGCCTGAGGCTACAAGCCCGCCTTCGATGCTCTGAAGGTGAAGCTGGAGTCCGACATCAAGGGCTGCACCATCACTGGCAAACCAGGTCGCAGTAGCTCCTTTGAGGTTACGGCGAATGGCCAGCTCGTCCACAGCAAGCTCGGAGGACAGGGCGGCAAGATTCAGACTCCTGCCGAGTACCAAGCTCTCATGAAGGCGCTGGAGCCGCTCATCGAGTAAGAACGCTCCAGGCACTTTTGCATGATGGTCGCTGGTGCCGGACTACATCTGCAGCCATGACGGCGAGTGGCACAAAGGTGAGACTCCTCGCCTGCCGCACGTTGGAGATCACGCAGCGTGGTCAGTACACAGATCTCAAGGAGCAGTAGGCAGGCAGGCTGCACGGGAACACCTGCAGTGCACGGTCAGGTTCGCGTATGTGTGTGGTCGACAGTGGGTGGATGTGAGTTCACCAGCTGGTCGTGGTGCACGGGGCGGTCGCTTCGAACCAGTTTCGAACCAGGCGTTGCAGGCGGCTCTTCGGAGGGAGGGGGACGGTGCGGTAAATTGTGCGGATTAAGAGCCCCTTCAGAGCAAAGTTAACGGAGTAAGCCTGTTCACATCAAGAGAAAATGGCCATGGAAAATGGCACACCCCATCGCTCCGTCCTTTTCCTTTGCATTCGCCGACGCTCCGGCCGCCGCAGCTGCCGATGAGCACGCCGCCAGCGATTCGGCCGGCGAACCGGTGCTGCGCGCCTCGCGTGTGCTCACGGTGAATGAGTGCGCTGCAGACGCTTTGCATTGGCCGACTGAAGAGGTCGAGGTCGCTGGCGACCTTCGGCTCACAAAGGTGACACCGCCGGAGGACGCGCTGCCCGCGCTCCTTCGCGAGGAGCTAGAGCAAGAGCAGAATGGATCCGCCGCCACTGCGGCTAGTACCTCCATCTCGACAGCTGCGCATGAGGCAGCGCTGTTGACTGATTCAGACCTGCTTCCCGACGTGTACGAGGGTGGCCTCAAGGTGTGGGAGTGTGCGCGAGACCTGATGAGCGTGATGCACGAAATGTCGCACTGCGGTGAACTGCCGCTCGCCGGTGCGCATGTGCTCGAGGCCGGCTGCGGCGCCGGGCTGCCGGCGGTACTCTCTCTGCGTCTCGGAGCACGCCGTGTCGTGCTGCAGGACTTCAACGCCGCCGTGCTGCGAGCGGTCACCATGCCAACCGTGCGCCTCAACCAGATGTGGGCGCGAGCGGAGGCAGGTGAGGTGCGCTTCCTCAGCGGCGACTGGGCGCGTGCGAGCGCGCTGCTTCTCGAGGAGCGCCGCGCTGCTGCCGCGGTGGCGACGGCTGCGGATGCGCCGCAGCCTCCTTGCTCTTCGACTCGCTGCTCGTCGTCGTCGTCGCCATCGTCGTCGGTGCCATCCACGCGAGACGAGGAGACATCGCCGAGCACAGTGGCGGCACCCGAGGGCGGTTTCGACCTCGTGCTCAGCGCCGATACGCTGTACAGCACGAGCGCCTCACGTCGTCTCTGGCAGCTCGTGCGCGAGCAGCTCAGGCCGGGTGGTACCGCTCTCATTGCGGCCAAATCGTACTATTTTGGGTGCGGCGGCTCGGTGGCCGGCTTCAAGGCGATGGTGAGCGCCGACGTGCGCTTCGAATGCCGGACGGTGAGGGTCTTCGAAGACGGTGCGTCGAATCGACGGGAATGCTTTGCTATCACGTGGAGGAGGCCCGGCGAGAGCGCATCGCAAGTGGCAGGCGAGGGCCCAGAGGTACTGCCAGAGGCCGCACAGCGAGAGTCGTCGCCGCCGGGGTGATCCGTCACGCTGGTCGTCACGCGACAGCTTCAGAGACAAGGGGCCGCGGCGAAGACTAGCTGCTAGGGCTGAGCGAGTTGGTAGATGTTGCAATGGACAAGCGAGATCCGAGTTCGTGTAGCCTGGGCGCTGAGGGCCCTCATGGCGCACCCGCACGCGCGTTTCGTCAGCACACTTTCGCCGCACCGCACCGCCAATCCGCCATTTGATCGGATTCGATTGCGGACCCGACCGGAGCGGAGCTTCTTTCAACTTTGCAAATTGGGCTGATCCTGCCGGCGGCCGCGCGTCCGCGTGCCGGCGTCGAGATCGTCGTCACTAGTGGCGTGCTGGCCGCTGGCGCGCGTTTTCGGCCGGTGGAGAGCGTGCCCGAGAAGGACCGCGCCGGGCTGCGTTATGTTTCGTTTTGGGGCGCTCTCGTCGGTCCTCGGAAACCCTTTCTAGGAATTTTCGCTATACTCTCGCTAGATACGTACTGTAACCAACTTCCTTGCCCGCTTCGCCTCGTGCCCGTCGGGCGCCGCTGCCGGCTTGCTTGGCGCGACCACGGCCTTCGACTCGCGGGTGGCGGCGGCGGCGGTCGAGTACTCCATTTGATCAAGGAGGAAATCGAGGGCAAACTGGTTGGAGTGGCAAGTCTTCGAGAGCTCGTCGTACCGGTTGCACACGCCCTTGTGGATCGCGCGCAGAGGCACCTCGTAGAGCGCGCGCTGGTCGCGTAGCCGCTGGCTGTGGCTCGCGAGCAGTTGGTGCACCCAGAGCAGGATGGCGTGCAGATGGCGCGAGCTCTCGAGCTCTGCCCCGAGGAAGCCAAGCAGTCGCTGCAGGTACGGGGGCGGCAGCGCGGAGGCGACGAGCTCGATGGCCTCGGGCGGCGTCGCCTGCCACACGCCGCGGATCAGGACCTCCTCATTGAGGCAGAGCGCCATAGGGAGTGCCCGTCCGTGCTCGCCACGCGCGAGCGCCGCGCCCACGGCGGCGGGCGTCGTCTCGAGCTCGAGGCCGGTCGGATCGAACTGGAGCGCATCGTCCACTGCGTACACGAGGAGGCCTTCCGTCGAGGCAGCTGCCCAGCTTCGGCCATCAGGAGCGAAGCGAACCGCACTCGCCCGGATGGCAAGCTTCGTGATGCGCTCCGATCGTCGCAAGAGCCCCTTTGGCGGCGGGGGCAGACCGGCAGCGTCGTCCGAGTCGTCAGAGAGGAGCAGATCTGCGTCGGGGCCCGCCTCGGAGATAGTTCGCGAGTCGAGGTGCGTGCGCACCCCGTCGAGTGACACGTTATTCGAGAGCGCGTACTTGCGCAAGAGCTGCTTCTCGCCCACGTCGTACAGGCAGACGTACTTGGAGTTGCCACCCGCGAGGACGGCGCTGCCGTCGGCCGAGAAGGCGATCGTGTGGAAGCAGGTGGTGTCGTTCCGCTTCGAGGCCTTGGAGAGGCTCGAGCGGCCGCCGCTCACGTCCTTGCGTCCTTCGATGGTGCCCGTCTGCGTCGCCTCCTTCGCGTCCCAGATCGCGATCTGGCCGTCGAGCGTGCAGACGGCGAGCGTAGCGCCGTTGGGACTGAAGGCTAGGCTCGTCACGTCCGAGCCGTGCTCGAGCACGTCGACCGCCGTCTTCTGGGAGAGGAAGTCCCACACGCGCACCGTCTTGTCCCATGAGCCCGACGCGAGGAAGGCGGCGCCGCTCGCGTCGCCGCCGAAGGCAAGGCACGAGATCGGACCGTCGTGACCCTTGAGCGTCTCGAGCAGCTGAGCCGTCTGCACCGACCACACGTAGATCTCAAGCGAGTCGCGGGAGCCCGCGCAGACCATCTCGCCGGACGGCTCGACGGCGACGCACCCGAACTGGGCGGGTGTGGGGGACACGAAGGTCTGGAAGTTGCGGTAGCGCATCATGTCAAACGCACGAACGGTGCCGTCGAGGGACGCGGACACGAGGGCGCGACCGTGAGGTACGAAGGCGACGTCGGTCACGGGCGCGGAGTGCTCTGTGGGCGCGAGGACGGGAGGGCGCACGGTCAACGGGAAGGCCAGGAAAGCGCTGTGGGGAAGTCAGGGGGACGCTGTGGGGAAGCTAGGGGGACGCTGTGGGGAAGCCAGGGTCGGCAGCGGCGGGGGCAGCATCGGCAGGGAAGGGTCGTTGTCAGCCCGTAAAGGGCCTGCCTCCTCCGCGGCCGAGACCTCCGAGGCAGGTGAGTGAAGGCAAGAGTAGTGTGGCGTGCCAGTATCGGCCGAAACGTCTCATCGACGAGAGGCGTCGGCAGGGAAAGATTGACCGCGTAAGTTGGGGGTGGGCGTGTGCGCGCGTGCGATGCGAGGGAGTGCGGCGGGGGAGTGTATGGGTGGTGTGTGTGGGTGGGAGGAAGGGGGGGTGGGGGGCGAAGGTCGGGGGGTGTACGCCGCGCGCGTGCATGTGCCACACCTGTGAAGGTGACGAAGCAGAAGCCCGAGCTCGGTGACCACAGCTTCACCTTGGCGTCGCCGCCAGCGGTGGCGATGACGGTGCCCCCAGGTGAATAAGCGAGAGCGTTCACCTCGGCGAAATAGTGGCCCTGCTGCTTGAGCACGTACGACTCGGACTGCCACTCCCACACGAGCAGCTGGCCCAGGGCGGCGCACCCAAACGCGAGCCACTCGCCCGTGGGCGAGACCGCGCACGCGTCCACGCGCGCCTCGGAGATGGACAGGGCGTGGATCTCGACCAATCTGCCGCCGCGCGCATGCTGATCGAGCGCGCCGCCGCTCAGCTGGCTGCTGCCCGCGCTACGCCCGCCCGCGGTGCCGCCCGCGGTGCCGGTGGCCGCGTCTGTGTCGGCGTCGGGTATGAGCGTGGCGGCATCGGCGCGCCCGCCACCAGGCAGCTCGTACAGGGCAAAGACGCCCGTCTGGAAGCCGAGGATGAGAACCTGGGTGGGTGCATGCAACACGGCCGACGTGACGCGCGCGTGGTCCTTGTCGAAGTAGTGGCGGTTCGAGAGCTGCCACCAAGTCCCGATCCGCGCCTCGCCGCGTCCGGCGCCGCCCTCGGCCACCGCCGCTTGGCGGAAGGCCATCACATCCTTCGGCTCCGCATCGGGACGCGACACCACCTCCCAAACAGAGAGCGCTCCGTCGCGCGTGACCGCGTAGAGGGTGTCGCCGTCGGGGCCGAAGAAGCACGCGCGCACCGACGAGCGGTGCCCCGTACACGCGGGCGGCGCGTACCCGGGCAGCTTGTGCACGGAGTGCACGCGCACGCTCATGTCCTTGCCGCCGGAGGCGAGGAAGAGCGAGTCGGGCGACCACGCGAGGCAGAGGATGTCGTCGCCCGCGCCGCCGAGCGTCTTGTGCAACGCAAAGGGCGTGAAGCTGCGCTCAAGCGCCGGCGTTGCCCACACCTGCACGAGCCGACCGACGGCGAAGGCGACCCACTTGCCATCGGGTGAGAAGCGCGCGTCCGCGATCGGCTTCTTGAGGTTGAGGTGGTGGATGACGACGCGACGCACCACATTCGCCATGAGCAGGTGGCCCTCGTCGTCGATCGCGAGGAGGATCGCGCCGTCGGGCGACAGCGCGAGCCGTGTGATGTTGCGGCGCGCCTCAAAGGGGAAGGTGAAGCTCTGCGAGCGCACGAGATCGAAGCCGCTCACGCGGTTGCCGACAGCCGAGTAGAGCGTCGAGCCGTCGGGCGAGAAGACGAGGTTGCCCTGCCGGTAGACGGTGCCGAGGAGGTTCGAGAACTGGAAGTTGAGCCGCGTCATGCACGGACGCGGCCCCGATGCCGTCGCCGCGTCGTGAGCGGCGCGTCGCCACACGATGCCGAAACGCGCTGCGCGTTTCGTCGCTGCGCTCGCCGTCTTGAGCATCCACCGGAGTTCGAGATACAGAACAGACGGACGCCTTCAACCTCTGATCGATGACGGGGCACTCACTCCCGGACTCATTTTCGATCTGATTGCATCACAATCAGACTTTCTTCCCTTCAAACCCAACGATGTTCTTCACAGAGTACAGATCCGCACCGTGCCTCCCTATGAATGAGATGCCTTGATGATATAAAAATCACTCAGGCCCACAGCAGATGCCCTCTGTGCAAAACCATTGTAAAACCCCTGGAAGCGCCCGCGACGGCTCCCCGTGTTCCCCACAGACCCAACTCGCGTGACTCCGTGCGAGCCCTCGAAGGTATGCACCCACGCATCGCTCTCGTGGGTTCTGACGCGGCGGCCGAGGCGCGCTGCTCGGCCTGAGGCTCGCTGGCCTGCGGAGCGCCTGCTCAAAGGCCGAACCGGCTCAGAACGCTCATCCGCGGGGGCGGCAGCTCCACGACAGGATTGCCATCAGGCTGCGCCGAAACCAGAGTCAGCTCTGAGCGCAGCTCTCAGCCCGCGAGGGTGGTTCTGCTGACGTGGGATGACCCAGGCGGGCGCCGGCTGCAGCTGGTGCAGCCGCTGCGTGATTACCAAGGCGGCGAGCTCCAGCTGGCAGCGGCTTCAGCTGGCACCGGCCTCAATCGCCTGCTCCGCGTAGCAGCAATCGAGCAGCCAGTAGCCAGCAGCAGCGGCAACACAGCAGCGTGGTCGCTTGCCCATTTCGCGGCCGATCGCCGCCGGGCCGGATCCCCTGCGCGTACTGCATTACGGCACTCTCGCGCTCTCCGTCTCGCGCGCGCCGCAATTAATCATTTGCCCCTGCTCGTCCCCTGCTGGCAGTCTGAGCGCCTGCAGCAATGGTCGTTAAGACCGAGCTGTGCTCGTTCTCGGGCCTGCGCATCTACCCGGGTCATGGCATCATGTATGTGCGTGGTGACCAGAAGAGCTTCAAGTTCGTCAGCCGCAAGGCGAAGTCGCTCTTCACGCAGCGCATCAACCCGCGCAAGCTCTCGTGGACGGTGCTCTACCGCCGCGCGATGAAGAAGGGCACGCTCGAGGACGCGATGAAGAAGAAGGCGCGTAAGGTGACCAAGGCGACCGTCAAGTCGGTGGCGGGCGCCTCGCTCGACATCATCAAGGCCAAGCGCAACCAGAAGCCCGAGGTGCGCGCGGCTGCACGTGAGGCGGCGCTGCGCGAGGTTAAGGAGCGCACTAAGGCGAAGCAGGCGGCCAAGAAGGCCGAGGCCAAGAAGGCCCCCGCGGCGGCCAAGGCCGCCCCGGCGGCCAAGCAGAGCAAGGCCATGGCTAAGGCTGGCGGCAAGGCTGGCAAGGCTGGCCCTGGTGGCAAGAGGTAAGCGACAAGGACGCTCTCTACCGGTGTGGCGGCTACGGAATGGTGCGCGAGGCGTCGTTCGTAGTGTGGTCACCGATGTGGTCGTCGTGCTTGTAAATGAAGCAGGAAAAATCGCATCGGAGCTCGTCACCGGTACGAATCTTCACAGGGCTGCGTGAACCCCCCCTTCCCTCTCGTGGGTCGTCAGCGATCGGAGAAAGGATGGCGACGCTGCGACATTGCGTCCTTGGCGCCTTCACGGCCGAGGCCACCGATGAGCAGAAGCAGGCGATGCTCGAACACCTTCAGGCCTTGCCGGCAAAGATTCCGGAAATAATCACGCTCGCCGTCGGATTGGACTGTGGCCTTGCAGAGGGTAACCACGACTTTGCGCTTAACGTGGATTTTGCCGATGAAGCCGCCTACAAGGTCTACGCCACGCATCCCGATCACCAGGAAGTCATCGTCAAGTGCGAGCAGATAGTCTCGAACGCTGGCTGACATCACCCTTACTCGGACGTGTAGCACTTAAGGAACGTGTGCTTCCATCGCCCCCGTCTTGTGCACAGCTTTATCAGGCCGATCCTAAAGCCCGGCTCGCGCACGGCTGTACAATTCCGGCTCGCCAGGTTGTGAAGGCTAGGCTGTATACTACTCTGCTGTGAAAGGCACGCCAATGCGTGCAGGAAGCAAGTGTGCAAAGTTGACACTATGAAAAGAGGGACAAGAAGATGAGCAACCCAGATCATCCCGGAGGCGACTGGCCTGGGCTGGTGGATGAACTTCGTGACTGTAGCGGTGTTGTAGGATCCCCAAGCACGTCTTCACATCGTACATGTATCGCACGGAGTACGTCCCCATACAACGAGAGTCTTCAGTCCGAAAGTATAGTAAATTGGTTGAGCCGCCGCAATCGCGAATCGGCAATGTCGAATGTGATCACGTGACCGGCGAGCGCGCGCGCGGCGCGCGCCCTCTCTCTCTCTCTCTCTCTCATGTGTAATGAGCAACTCGCCCGGCTATATCGGCATTTCAGTTGTACGGTCGTCTGGCTGCCTCGCGCGTATCTGTGAGCGGGTTCTTTCTGTTCATTATCCGGTCTTTTGAGAGCAGAGCCGGCAATTGAGAGCCGGGAGGGGAGGTCTTTGTTTTGAATGCCACAGCATGATTGTTGATTCCATTTATGCGTTATGAATCGGAGCGATGGAGAGATGTGCACGTGCAGGTGAAGGAGAAGGGTGGTTGACTATCGGCGTTCGGGCGGGGCGGCGGAGTGGCACGGTCGCGCCCGGGGTAAGAGCACGCCCCCCCGTTTGTTTTACCTCAGTCCGCGCTGCAAGTCCACGCGAAAAAAACTTTCGGGTACGTCGCCCGCCGTGTTTCGAGCGATTGCGTTGCACAGCCGGAGCGTGCGGTACGCGCGCTGGTTTGCGACGTGCTGTTCGGGCTGGGGTCGGAAAATGTTGCCCAAATTGCGGCCGACGGCTCGTCGCCTGTTGTCATCAGCTCCAGCGCAACTGTCGATGACATCTGGCGCGATGTATAACTGGCGCGTGCGCGCGGTGGAGAAAGCTCTCGATAGGGTAGGCAAGGCCGTGGGCCCGCTCGAAGTGAGCGACTTGTCCTCCCTGGGCCACCTCGACCAATACCACTACCTGGGGACGGAGGCGTGCGACGAGGTGGCTGAGCTGCTGGGCCTGGGGCCGGGCTCGACACTTCTCGACATCGGCAGCGGTATCGGTGGGCCCGCTCGGTACCTCGCCGCCACGACCGGCTGCTCTGTTGTGGGCGTTGAGCTTCAGCGCGATCTTTATGAGGCATCGGCCAGTCTTACATCGCGTTGCCGCAGCATAAATAAACTCGTGAGCTTCGTAAATGCCGATGCCACCGGCGTGCACTCGCTGCAGCTGCCTCAGCCCTTTGGGCTCCATGGGCAATTCGATCACTTCATGTCGCTGCTCGTCAACTTGCATATTCCCGATCGGCGGGCGCTCCACGCGGGCATCCTGCCCCGCATCCGCCCGGGTGGCACCTTCGTGATCGATGACTTTGCTGCCGTGGCCCCTGCCACCGCCGCCGAGGGTCGAACCCTTGTGGATCTCGTTAAGGCCCCGAGCGTGACCTCTGTGTCCGCCTATGTAGCGGAGCTCGAGGACGTTGGGTTCGTCGACGTGGAGACTGTGGACATGACGGCCAAATGGGCCCATTGGACCGCCGCACGGCACACGGAGTACGTTGCCGCCGAGGCCGAGATGGTTGCCCTCCACGGCCGCCAGATCTTTGAGAACCGCTCCTACTTCTACTCCAAGATTGACGAACTCTTCGCGGGCGGCCGTGTGGGAGGTGTGCGCATCACTGGCCGCCGGCCAGGGAAGGCCGAGGCGGCGTTGATAGCAGGGAGGAAAAGCCGCGCGAACAAGCCGACGCCGCAGCCAGTGCACCTCCTCGAAAATTTGGCCACGTATTGTGGCGCCTCGGCCCCGGCCACTCCGCAGGCTGTCCCTCCTCCCCAAGTGAGCTTGGGGGCACAGCCTGCAGTGGAGGCGCAGACCAAGCGTGTCGTCGCGACCCAAGCGTCCGCCGCAGAGCAGCTGATCGGGGCCGCCTCCGCCCAGCCGCCGCTGCCTTGGCTGTCGCCGCCTCAACCCGGTCTGCACGACTCGCTCCAGTACCACTTCTTCCTCGGCCCTCTCTTCATCGCTGTGCGGGTCTTCCACACTGCGACGCTGCAGAGCTCGACCGCTTGGCTGTACGACACGTCGCAGCCGAGCATGGGGCCGATCGAGCTGCTGAACACGTACACACCCCTCCAGACGGGCGTTGGTCCTGGGATCGTCCTTGAGGGTGAGGAGATGTGCATCGTCGACGATAGCGTCAACGGTGCCACCATCACCCTCCGCCCCTCCAACCCCAAAGCCCAGGCAGTTCTCCAGCAGGCAGGGGTCGGCCGGGGCTCACTGGGGCGACCGGAGCTCCGTATCGAGGTCGAGCAAGGGCATTCGTACGGTTGGATGCCCGCTGGTTTCGAGGGCGAGGCCGACCGGCCAGTCATCCACCGGCCAGCGATGGTGGCCAATGTGGCCATGTGGAGGGGTGTGGCTCGCGGTGGGTTTGGGTACAGCAAACGGTGGGTTGAGAGGCCCGAACGCTGCTTGAGCCACGCGTCTGCCCTGTTCGTGCGCTGCTGCTTACAGAGACGGCCGCTCGAGTCCTATCCCGCACAGGTACCACGGCATCTACCCACGGTACAATGGTTGGCGCTTCATCCACGGCGTGGCACTGACTCAGGATCAAACCTTCATCGCGCCACCTCCTCGCCCACTTCCTCTCACCAGCATGGCGCAGGGCCCGTGGACGGCGCCTTCGATCGTCTGGACGGCCGATGCTACCTTCGGCGACGACAAGTACAATTACTTCAAGCTGCTCGCGCCCGAGGCTCACGAGAGTGGCACGCTCCTCGAGTCGGCGCAGGCCGATACCTACCAGCAGCAAGACGTCGCTTACGGCCGCATTGGTGGCGAGCGGGTCACAGCGAGTCTGAAGGAGATTGCCAAGTGGCACACAATCATCGGCGGGCGAGGAGGGAATGACATGGAGATGAAGTACGAGAACCGTCTCTGTGGCTTCACCCTGCAGGTCGGTGACAAGCCGCCGACGACAGGACTCGCCTACAACGAACGCTGCTTCGGGTGCCTCTGGTGAGCAAGAGCGCCTCACAGCAGTATGGGCATGCGTGTATTTGTATTATCAACTCAAAGTAAAAATGATCGGCGGGACCCCCCCGCGTCCGACGATCGACAATACCGAACGGAGGCGGGAGGGTTCGGCACGCCGTTCGCCGATCGTACGCACGGGCATGTCCGTCCGGTCGGGACTCGGGTCGCGGCCAGACCCCCTGTCTTGCGGCAAAACTCCGCCGAGGGTTTCTACTTACATCACGGGTACACCGTTGCTATTTAATGATTATTCAAACGCGGTCTGCATCTTTTGGTCTTGCCTCCGTTGCAGCTTCCTGGGTGTCTCACAGCCTCCTCGACGCGATAGTTCCTCAGGCCTTGACGGCAGTAACGATCCACATGGGATCACCCTCCGTCGGGTGTGGGCTTACATCAGCGCTCGTGACGTTCTGCCATCCGGCGACGGGGCCGAAGTAAAAGTAGTTGCGTACGATGCTGGAGAGTGCGACCTCTTCGTCCATGTTGTTGAGCCAAAGGCTGGTGGCTTTCTCATCGAACACGCGATTGGTGAAGCTAACGATCGCGACGCCCCCCGGCTTGAGCACGCGATTCATCTCCGCAAAGACCTCACGCGGTCTCGTCAAGTAGCCCACACTCGCGGCCATCGTCACGAAGTTGAAGGAGCCATCAGCGTATGGCAGCGCCGGATGCAGATTGAGGTTGAGCACGTCCCGGCGGTGAGCGATCACGTTCGCACCCAGTTCGAACGCGTTGAGGCCATGCACGGTCACGCGCGTAGTGTTGGGCAGTGGCGGGTAGTGACTCGTCCATGAGCTTGCCAGGTCGAGCAGCTCGAGGTTGGCGCGCAGCTCGGAACCGCCGATGCGGCGCGGGTTCGCCGAGTCGAAGAAGACCGCATAGGTCGCGCTCAGCGCGGCGCGCGCAGGTGCGTCAATGTGGTGGCCGAAGTTAGGCGCAGCATACTTGAGCGCGTCATCATTCTCGTCGAGCCGCGAAAAGTCAGACGACTTATACGGCCACGACTCTGGGCCACTCCAGCCGTGGAGATTGAACGCACTGATGCTCGCGCCGCCGAGCCGGTCAACCGTCGGAACGGGTATGGGCTTTCCGCCAAAGCCGGGCATCACCATGCCAGCAGGCTGCTGTAGGCCGAAGCTGTCGCCGAATGGAGGGGCATGGCGAGCCTCGTCGACACGTCGCAGCGCATCGATGAACGTGTCGACGTCCACTGGCCCGTGCAGCTCAAGCCCGCTCCCGTGCACACCCTCCCGGACAAGGAAATGAGGCACGCCCTCAACAAGGGGATCCAATCGGCGGTACGTGTTCATCAGCGGTCCCTCGGCGCGGTCCATTGCGCGGCGCATCATGAGCTCGTTCAAGCAGGATCCGTGCCGTTCAAGCATCAGGAGCCCAAGCTTGCCGTTGAGGGCCAGCAGCGTGTCCATGTCACTAATGTCATCACCATGTTCGAAGTAGCGCTCCGCAAGTGCCTCGTACACGCGCGCATGGTGCTCTTCGCCCGCAGCTCCAACGAAGAGATGCGCGCGCCTCGGATTGATCACACGCCGAGTGTTATCGTACGCGTAGTTGAGTGCACGAGCGGCGGCGTTGAGCGGGTATGAGTCATCGTTGTACTCTTCGAGAGAAATGTCGCGCCGCTTGCGCATGTAAGCCCCCATCTCTTCACCGTCCATGTCCATATTTGGGTTAATGAAGACGGCATGAAACCGGAGGCGCACGCCAGCCCCCTCATCGAGGCCCAGGTGCGCGAGCGCCGCCCGAAGCCGCTTCAACCCGAGGTAGGCAAGGGGGCAGCTCAGATCAGTGATCATGTCGATGGTGAGGCGCGCCGGCGAAGGGCCGAGGGGCAAAGCAGCATCGAGCGCCTCAAAATGCGCCTGGCTGCCGTCGCGCTCGTTGCCCACTGGAAGGCGTTGGAATTGGCGACGGAAGTCGAGCAGCATCGTGCGCTGCGTACGATTGTACACCGCGTTGACAATCGGGTCCACGACTGCGCGCACCCGCCGCCCGATTTCATTCGATGCGGTGGCCGCGGTCGTGCGCGATGGGTGGTAGTCCGATCCCGGCGGCGGCGTGATCTTATGTGCACTCGGACCGTACCATGCCTGGTAGTACATGATCCGTGACGCGCCCGGCGGCGCCGCCTGCCGCTTAACAGCGTGCATGCATCCACGTAACAGTCCGCCCGTGTGCACCTGTGCGCCGGCGGCCATCATGATGACGAGGGACGAGTCATCAATATGCTTGGAGACGTAGACTGTCTCCCCGAGGGCATTCAAGAGCTGCAAGCCCAGACCCTCTTCAGGGTACTCAGGGAGCTCAATGGTGTGTGCCGCGCCAAAATCGAAGAATGCGTCGCCGGTCAGCGTTGAGATTGTGTTCGGGTCGATATGCCATGGTAGCCAATAGGGCTCCACTTCGCCCCTTGAAGCGCCGTCCTCGGCCGAGCTCAAGGAGGAGCTCGCCGTCTTAGAAGCGCGCGACGATGCCGAGTGGGTGCGCATCGACGACAGCTCGGCAGCAGGCTCGGCGGAGCATGTGCTGGAGCTCGCCGTCTTGGAAGCGCGCGACGATGCCGAGTGGGTGCGCATCGACGACAGCTCGGCAGCAGGCT
>ENA-UOXK01000953-UOXK01000953.1-mixed-culture-metagenome-genome-assembly--contig:-NODE-953-length-21540-cov-33.269025_pt1 | contig 21540 bp, 9 predicted proteins | sample MGYA00238160_ERZ761638 | MGnify/ENA primary metagenome ERZ761638 (study PRJEB28912, sample SAMN08777098) | mixed culture metagenome | isolation source: Freshwater growth medium | place: USA...
GACGGTGGAGGCGGCGACGGTGGCGGTGGTGACGGTGGAGGCGGCGATGGCGGCGGCGACGGAGGCGGTGGTGAGGGAGGCGGCGGCGACGGTGGCGGTGGTGACGGTGGAGGCGGCGATGGAGGCGGCGACGGAGGCAGGGGCGACGGTGGAGGCGGCGACGGTGGCGGTGGTGACGGTGGAGGCGGCGATGGAGGCGGTGACGGGGGCGGTGGTGAGGGAGGCGGCGGCGACGGAGGCGGTGGTGACGGCGGAGGCGGTGACGGTGGAGGCGGCGACGGTGGAGGCGGCGATGGAGGCGGCGACGGTGGCGGTGGTGAGGGAGGCGGCGGCGACGGAGGCGGCGGCGACGGGGGCGGAGGTGAGGGGGGGGGCGATGGTGGTTGGTTGGTTCCATACACGAACACCTCCGAGAGGAAGAAGGTGGCCTGGTTGGTTTCAACGATCGTCACCCAAGAGCCGCCCATGCAATCGGCGTCGCAGTCCACGGTGAACGGTTCATGAACGGTTGCGGCCGTCACCGTAGTGGCGCCGCACTGCGTCGCGTTGCTCGGATGGGACGCGCCCGGCGTGTAGCTCACCCAGACGCTATAGCTCCCCGAAACCTCGTTGCTACTCGCGTATACGCCTTCTGGGAACACGAGAACGCTCGTGATGCATGACAAGTGCACCTGCACGGCTAAGTAGCCTCCGGCCGATCCCGTCCTCCCGAGCGACCCCACAGTACCGTCAATGAGCCGCGCCCAATATGGTTCCCCGGTGCCGACCATGTTGGAGCCTGCGGCAGATAGTGCGGTCAAGGCACCGGTTCCAGCGGGCGCCGGCGGCGGCGAATCGGCAACGTCCCCCCCGGGATCGCCCCCGAAGAAGAGGCGGCGGGGGCCACGTTCCTGCTTTCGAGGTGGTCGTGACTGAAAGCATTCGGAGCAACGGTTGCATTGCGGCCACGCACACTTGAACAACCACGAGCCAGCATTCCCAGAGCACCACCTTTGGCAATCATCCCCTCCGCCCGGTGAATCGTGTAGCATCCGTCCGGCCGTGGTGCTGGCAAATGTAATAGCTATGCCGCACGACTCAATATCTGTCCGTGCTGGTGGCTGCAAGGGTGGCGATGGCGGCGCCGGCGACGGCGGTGGCGGCGGCGTTGGTGATGGCTGGTAGGGCGCTGGCACTGCTGGCGATGGCGTGACGAAGACCGTGGTGGAATTCGCCGTTTGCGACAGCCCATTGCTGAATACGATTATAAGCAGGAGCAGCCTGCCAGGACCTGCGGCAGGCACCGCACCACGGCTCCGCATCCGGCGTGGCCGGTTCAACGAAGGACACGAGTCGGAGAGACACGAGCGTATCGGGAGCGGTTTCACTCAAAACCCCTCGAATCCGGTCCTCCTGATAATGGATCGTCGTTCCGATAAATGAAACTACTGTTCCGGTAAAAAAGGGACACACGCGGGACACACATGGGGCGCATCCGGTAAAAAGACACCGAGGGGAGCCGGGACACACACGGACACACGAATCACACAGACGAACCTCACAAGCATCCGGTACCAAAACGGCCAGATAAATCATTTTTAAATCACGGGCACACCCGGACCCGCGCTCCACCTCACACCCGTCTCAAAGGACGGCTCCGGCGGGTCCGGGCTGCCCCCGGTCAGGGTACAGCACGAGTCGATCAGTGCTACACAACGGTACTGTCATCCGGACTGTAATCGCTGTATCGACTATGACTCTATGAGAGTTAGAGAGTACAGAGTTGAGACGAGACGGCCTATACGCCCCTTATACGCCCCCCCCCCGCTCACGCGCGTCACGGGCATGGTCACGGGGCGCAGGGGTGTCTCGTCTAACATTACGATGTCGCGATATCGTACAAGAAACGTAACTGGCAGGAAGACACGAGCCGGGACACACACGGTGCACACTCACGAACGATGAAGGCCGGCCGACTCAAGGGTGCACGCGCACTGGCGCAACGCGCACATGCAATCAGAGATATGTCGGTAACATCGGATGATGACGAACTGAGAGAGCTTAGACTGAGAGACAGGAAGTCGTCATCACGCCGCATTGGTGAGGGATGCTCTACGGAGCGTCAGGATAGTGAAGATTGCTGAAGATGGTGCTATTGGTGCCTCGAAGGCGCACCTTTGTGTAGTCGTCCGTCGCCTGGGCGCGAGCTCGCAAGCTGTCCGCGCGTGAATGCGCTGGGTGGCCGTCGTGGGTCGAGCTCGGAGTCGGCGGAGGGGGCTGCTGGGAAGGCGGCAGCGGCGGCGGTGCGGCTAGCGGCTTTGAGGGTTCGTGTGTCCGGTGGGCGAGGTCAAAGGGGTGAGGTTCATGCGTGGGTGGAGGGAGGGACCGACGTCCGCAGCCCGCTGCATCCCCACTCCACGACAGGCTGCGCTTTAGTTGCCGTTCAGGCCTTAGGCCCGCGGGCGCAGGTCCATTGCCACTGGCCGGCGCGCGCATGAGCGCCGCGGGCGCCTCGGCCGCGCGGTGCTCGTGCGCGAGTGTGAACGTGCCGCGCGAGAGTTCGTCGTATCCCGGGCGTGCCGTGGCCTTGCCCACCCTCTTCGATGGTGAGCCTGCCGCGTCGGGGATGAACGTACTGTCGAGGTGCCCGCGAATGGCCACCTGCTCGTGCTCGAAGGCGTGCCAGCGCCCACGCCCGCACCGCTCGAGCCGAGATTTGGTTGGGGAGATGAGTGAGGACTCGCCCAGGATCGGGTTGCGTCCTTGGCGTGTCGTAAGAGAGCCGATCGCGACCGCGTCGACGATCCGGCGCGAGCCTAAGCCGATCGGAATCTCGAGGGTCTTGGGGCCCGCGCCCGTGCCCGCCCGCCCCTCGCGCGTCCCCTGCACGCGCCGCGCGAGCGGTGAGCGCTCTGCCACATATGCAGCACCCGTCGTCACGGCCCCCGCCGTATTCCGCAGCGCGTGCAGCCGGTCCGATTGCACTCCAGCGTCAGGGACGATCTCGCCTTGCGGGGCGGCTGCCACGGCATGGTGCGCATCCATAAGCTGCGCGGGATCTTGCGCCACTGCCCCCGTCCCAACCATGTTGAGGCCCGAGATCGCGGGGTAGCTCTGATGACCCTTGATCGGATGGAAGGTGCCGATGCCGCGCTTGAGCTGACGCACGGCCTGGTTCGCGTGGTCCTTGACGAGGTAGATGGAGGCGGCGGCGGCGGCGGCCGGGTCGGCGACCCACTCCGACAGCGCCGCCGCTACGCCGCCGGGCCCCAAATCTATGAGCTTCTTTTGGGAAAAGGTGCGCTTGCCCGTGTAGATGGGTTCTGCCTGCCAGCCGTGCTCCCGCCCGCCTATGGCGAGCGGCTCGCTCTGCGGTCTGGTCTCGTTGCCCGAGGGCGGCGCGAGGGCGCCGCCCTCGGGGAAGATGTACCCCTGCAGGTCGCCACCCGTGGTCGTGATCTGCGGCCCGCCGTGCCCACGCAGCTTGCGCGGCGTCACCGACTCCGAAAAGGCGGCCGCATCCGCTGCCGCCTTCCATGCGGCCGATGGCGCGCCCGGATAGAGGACCTCTTGGGCGGTGCCCTCGCGCTCCCTCTGCTGTGCGTTGCTGGAAGCGCGCCCGTACAAGCGCCGGTAGTACGCCGCGTCGCTCTCGGGCGTCATCGCACTCGGCTGGTTGAAGACGACCATCGCCACCTCCGAGCCGGCGTGCGGACGCGACGCGTCAGCCTTGATAGCGGTCGGCAGGTTCGGGTGGCGGTCGGCGACGTGCGGCTCGCGCGCCGTCGGCTGGCCGGCCGCGTTCGAGTACACATTGACCACTGGCCCGCGCGTCCGCCGATCTGACACGGCCCCGTCGTGTCCGTACAGGATGCTGCTCATGAGCCTCGCCGGTTCATTTGGATAATCGGCGCGCGGCGGCGCATGCTCGAAAAAGTGTGCGTCGGCACGACCCTTGGAACTCACGCGCTCGCGTGCGGCGCCCGCCGAGTTGGAGGTCACCCATTGCCGCTGCGGCGCCGGCGTCGTGGAGAAGACGCGCGAGTCGAGCGTCTCGCACACCCAAGAAGAGCCCTTGCCCTTGCTGCGCGGCGCACTGCGCGTGTTGAACGAGGTGCGTGGCCGTATCATCGACATCCTGCTGCCGCGAGTGAGTCGACCGCGCGGCTCCGCTTCTCAATGGAGGACTCGGACCACGCTCGACTTTCCGTTACTTTCGATGGCAAAATCTCGAATCGCAAAACGTGCCGAGACTTCTCAAAACGCGGCCGCACCGCCACGTTGCATTTGCTGACAGTCGTGTTTCATTTGTTCGAATTCGCCGAGAAGACCGGAAGAAAACGGCAGTACTGAGCGCACTGTTGTGGACGTCCCTCTTCGACGCGCCCGCGACGATGGCCTCGGCCCTCGTCCTGCCCTCCTCCGTCGGCGAGTGGCTTCTCGAGCTCGGCCTCTTCGACCACACCGAGCTCGACGCGCCGCCTCTCGACAGCTACGTGCTGGGCAGGCAGGCGACGCAGGAGTTTGTCAACGGGACACGCGTGGCACGGCTGCTGCAGGAGCTGGGCGTGGGCGATGCCCAGCTCGATACGCTCAAGGAGACGAGCACGCCCGTCGCCAAGCTCTACAATTGGAACCTGCTGCTGCCGAAGCTGCGCCAGCAAGGCCTGGACGTCGACCAGGACATGAAGGTGCTCATCGTTGCGGGCGACTTGGAGATTGTGGTCGACCTGCTCGAGCAGCTTCAGCGCGCAACCGTCCGCCGGGCACCGGCCAGCTCCGTGGACGCGCTCTCGGGCGGCGGCAGCGCCGCGGCCGACGCGGTGCCGCCGCCCAAGGGCGGCGCAGCGTCGTCGACGAGCGTGGCGCAGTTGCTGGCCTTCTGCTGCCAGCAGGAGCTGGGCGTCAGCTGGGGCCAGGCGCTCGCGCTCGTGCGCAACCACCGGCAGCTCGCGCGCCAGCAGATGGGCGGCGCGCACGGCGCGCGCGGCGGCTTCGTACCGATCGTCCGATGGTACAAGCTCGTCTTCAGTCATTGCCGGCTGCTGTGCACGCTGTGCGCGCGCCTGCCGGAGGAGTCCGAGCTCGCCCTCTCGGCCGTCGGCGGCGGCCTCTCCTCGGCCGACGACGAGGTCGCCCTCTGGTGCTCGCGACTGCTCTGCCGGATCGCGGCTGAGCTCGCAGCCAAGGGCGATGCGCTCGCGCTCTGGCGATGGTTCTCGAAGCAGTCCGGAGGAGGTGCGTCGGCGCTCTTCGATGCGTGGCGTAACCACCCGGACCTGCACGCTCAGGGGGCGCTCATGCCGATCGCGCTCCACTACGTGGGCGAGAATCTGCTCGACTTTGTGGTGAGCGTGCTCCCGCGCCACCTGTCGAGCGCGTCGACGAGCCTCTCCTTCTTGCTTGAGCTTCTACCGGTCCTGGCGAGCGCGGAGGGGACGCGAGAGTTCGTCCTCGGCTCAGGCACGCTCAAGCATCTGCTCAGCCTCGGGCTGCAGGCGGCCACCAAGCCGCAGGCGCCGCCCACCACGCGCACCCTCGCGCTCGAGCTCCTCGCCTCCCTCTGGACTCTGTTCACACGCGAGCTGCAGACCCTCCCAATCGAGGGCGCCGTGGCGGGCGCAGGGGCGCCGTCGGAGCTCACGGCTTTTCAAGACGTGCTCACGCTCGGCGAAGGCGCGCGCGGCGCGGAGGGCGAGGGCGGCGAGGGCCTCGGCGCGGCGGCGGTCCCCAGGGACGCTGGCTCGCTGATCCTACGCGAGCTCAAGCGGGGCTGTCGCGACTCCTCGTTAGAGCTGCAGCTTGGCGCGCACATGACGCTCTTCCGGCTGCTCGACGAGTTCGCCGCCAAAGGGCACCCGGGCGCGCCGTACCTGTTCAACGTGCTCGCCTTCTCGCTCATCGAGAATCATCACGAGCCCACCCTGCGCCCCTTTTTGGCACGCAACATGCAGCACACCCTGCAACGGCAGCCGCACATCCCCGTGGGCGTGCTGCTCAAGCCACTCGTCAAGCAAGCGACACTGTACGGGTACAACAACACCGACTTTGACTTCTTCCTCGCCCTCGCCAAGCACCAGCGCCTCGGGCTGCGCCACGCGCTGCTCATGATGCAGTTCCTGGGCAAGGTGTGCCTCAACGACGCGCTGCACGGGCGCGTGGCCACCATTCCATTCTTGGTACTCGTCGAGCGCTTCCACGAGTCCGATGTGCTGCACGACTTTATCGAGATCTTTTGCGAGCAGGCGCTTGCGACGCTGCTGCCCGCGACGAGCGGCGTCGAGGGCAAGCGCGCGGGCGAGGCGTCCGCCATTCGCTCGACGCTCGTCATTGAGCTCGTGGCCAAGCTCCTTCATCTGCCCCACAACAGGCTGCTCGCGCGTGTCGCTCCGACGGTAACCTCGGCGGCGCAGCAGTACATGGCCCTGCGCGGCGTCGAGCACCCGGGGCTGACCGCGCTCCTCCACTTTGCGGCCAGGGCACGCCCCGAGCTCGCGCCCCCCTCCCTCGAGCTGCCGCCGCCCGAGCTCTCCGATCTCGCGCCGCCCGCGGACGATGGCTTCAAGGTACGGCCGGCGGAACAGCGCGGTCGTTCCACGAGGGGTGGGGGCGAGGTGGTTGAGAACCTCGTCGAGGGCGCGAGTGCCGAGAGATTGCCACTGATCGGCAAGCGCGGCACGGCGGTCGCGGGTGGGCTCGTGGGCGGTAGCAAGGACTCTGCACGCAAGGAGGGGGGGTACGCGGCGGATGCCAAGGGCGCCGGGGGGGGCAGGGGGGAGGGTGGGTACGCGGCGGATCCCGAGGGCGCGGGCGCGGCCGGCGCCGGCGCGGGCGTCTACGCGCGGCGCGGCGGCGCGGCGGCTGCCGACAAGTCACCGCCGCCGCCGCCCAAGGGCGCGGAGGTCAAGGGCGCGGAGATCAAGGGCGCAGGCGCGGAGATCAAGGGCGCAGTGGTGAAGGAGCTCGATGCATTAGACAAGAACGGCGACGGGTACGTGAGCAGCATCGAGCTGCCCGAGGATGACGAGGCACTCGCGGCGCTCGAGCTCGAGGTGGAGGCGAGACTCAAGGCGCTCGACCGAATCGACGCCGAGGCCAAGGCGGGCGGCGCGGCAGCGCCGAGCGCCTCCCGGTTTGAGCAGCGCGAGGCGCTCATCCGCGTGCAGCGTCAGAACAAGGAGGAGCGCACGCGTCTCGAAGAGGAGCGAAACAAGATTCGAACTGCGCGCGTGCGGCGCAAGATGCGCGCCAAGTATGATGAGAAGCTCGCGGCCGCCAAAGGCGAGGCCAAGGGCGAGGCCAAGGGCTATGCTGCCAAGGGCTCTGCTGCCAAGGGCTCTGCCAAGGGGCCTGCCAAGGGGCCTGCCAAGGGGCCGGGGGCGCCCAAGAAGGCCGCGCCTAAAAAGGGCGTCGCCGCTGAGGCTGAGGGCGGCGCGGGTGGCAGCTACTCAGCGGATGCGAAGCCGTTCGTCAAGGTGCTCGGCGCGAAGGAGGTCGCCGCCTTGGAGAAGGCCCTCAACAAGAGCGCCGACCCGAACTCCCTCACACCGCCCGTGGGCTATACTGTGAAGGTGATCGAGTCGACGGTGCCCTTTTACGCGGTGCCCCCGGCGATGGGCCTCGGTGCGGCGCTCAGTGCGGCGCTCGAGCTGCTGGATTCGGTGGCGGCGGATGCGCTCGGCCTGCACGTGCTCGCCCCCGTGCCCGCGAGGCAGACGCTCCTCAAGCTCGCACGTCTGGACGGCAAGCCGATGCCTAAGCCCGACGTGGCCACGGAGAGCGAAGCCCCAAAGCGGGGACGGCCACCGCCGGGCAAGGTGGGCGGCGGCGCGGTGACCGATCGTACCAGTGTCGTCCGTGGGCGCTCAACTTCGGTGACGCGCCCCGCGGGCGGCGCGGCCACGGCGCGCGCGCGCTCGGATTCCACAGGCCGCTCGCCGGGCGCTCGGATTCCACAGGGCGCGCGCTCGGATTCCACAGGCCGCTCGCCGGGCGCGCCCTCGCGCTCGCCGCCGCCCAGCAACCGCTCGGCCGGCGGTGGAGCGTCATCCCGAGCGCCCACTAGGTCGCCCAAGCCCACGGGCGCGATCGTCAAGAAGAAGAGGTCGGCAGCGCCCAAGGCAGTCGTGGCCGAGGGCGGCGCCGAGGGCGGCGCCGAGGGCGGCGCCGAGGGCGGCGCCGAGGGCGGCGCCGAGGGCGGCGCGGCGGACAAGGGCGCTGCCAAGAAGGAAAGGAAGGTATCGGTGCCGGCGCTCACGGCGGCGCCTGTGCGCAAGACCCCTGAGGAGATTCTGGAGGAGGCGGAGGAGCGGCGCAAGCAGAAGCTCAAGCAGGTGCTCGAGAACCCACCCAAAGGGAATCTGACGGAGGAGGACGAGCGGCGGGCCGACGTGCGCAAGTGGCGCGCCGAGATCGAGCAGTTGACCAGGGAGGGCGAGCAGAACGAGCGGCTGGCTAAGCGCGCGAAGCTTGCCAAGGCGCGCCTCGAAAAGGGGCAGGCGGCGCGCAAGGAGCGTGAGGCGGAGCGGCAACGCCAAAAGGAGGAAGAGGAGCGCAAGGAGAAGGAGGAGGAGGCTAGGAAACGCGAGCGCCAGAAGCGCCATAACGAGCTGAACAAGAAGAAGCTCGCCGAGTACCACGCGCAGCAGGGGATCGTGCCGCCGGCCGGCGCGCCGCCCGCCGATCCTACTGCGAAGCCGGCGGAGCGCGCACCTCGTAAAGGGAAACCCAACGCCGACGAGGGGGGCGCTAACATGCCAGGGGAGAAGGGCGCTGACGGCGGCGCGCTAGGCGGCACCGCTGACGCCTTCCCAACAGGAGATGCCGCGTCCGCACCGCCCGCACTGCCCGCAGAGGCGGCACCGCCCGCACCGCCCGCAGAGGCGGCACCGCCCGCACCGCCCGCAGAGGCGGCACCGCCCGCTGAGCCGCCTGCTAGCTGATGTGGATGTGTCCGGAGGCGCCGGCGGCGCGCGAGGGCATTCGACCTCGTTCGTGCGGCGGCGAGTGCGTGTGCGCATCAGGTGCGAGCGGGGCATGAAGGGGGCATGAAGGGCCATGGCTGCTCAGTGGCATGCATGTCAGACTCTCGGGCGTTGTGGGGTCATACATGGGGCGCGAGCGGTCCCATTGCATGAGGCTGAGCGGATGAGTCCCCCCCCGCGGATTAGGTGGCATGTGTGTGTGCGATGTGGTGTTGTCGTTGTGATCGAGGTTGAGCGTTGCTTGGACGGATCGACCTTGGCTTTGCGCATGGGTGGGGCGACCGTGCCGTTTGCGGAACGTGGATACGCGAGGATGCCAGATGTGCGTTCGGTTTGAAGATGTTCATGCACTGCGATGACGTTCCCGTTCGGCGTCCGTTGTGGGCGGGGACTGGGGTCATATGAGAGGCCTCATGACATATCTCGGACTCGGTGCTCGTTCCGGTAACGACTAACAGCGAATCTTTCATGTTTCAACGCATCATGCTTCCGTACGTGGTACGAGTGCCCTCCGCCGCGGCGCGGACGCGAGCGAGCTCGCCAGGAGCTGCCTCGGCCACCCCTGCTCGCGATTCCTTCACGCGGTCGTCACAGACACTCTTTCAGCTGAGAGAGTCCTCACTCGGAAGGCGCTCAAGGGAAAGCTCAAGCGCACAAGGCCCAGAGGTTATACAGAAGCGCCTGCAGGCGCGAGAGGCGCGAAGCACTGCACCGTCTGGATGGGCGTTGCCTGTGCACTTCCTTCGCAATCGCGCAACCTTCTCGCCACGATCTGCCTCGATCCCCAACTTGTGTACGGCGCTGCGTGCGCTGCCCTGGGCACGGTGCGCTCAGCTCGTCGGCCCAGGCGCGGGCGGTGGCGTGGGCAACTCGCCGAGCGTCTTGCGCAGGAGACCCTCGGCCGACGGGAAGCGCTTGTACGTGTAGTCGGCAAAGAGGAGGTCGTCATGGGACGCGAGGGGCGGCTGAGCGGCGACGCCCGAGCTCTCAAAGTGATCGAACCACGAAGTGTCCTCTTGTGAAGAGAGGCGTGGCCGGTACGGCACCGCCTCGGGCGTGCGCAGCCGATCCCACTCGACCCCAACAAAGAAGGGGTGGGCCTTGATCTCGGCCGCGCCGTTGCGCCCGAGGCGCTCCTCGCGATCAGAGAGCATGCCTCGGATGAGGGAGACGGCACCGGCCGAGAGGGGCATCTCGGGAGGAAAGACGAGGGACTCGTGGTGGCACAGGATCTTGCGGCACGTCATGAGCGAGTCGTCGCCGTAAAAGGGCGGGTAGCCCACGAGCATCTCGAAGATGACCACCCCAAGTGACCACCAGTCGCATTCGGCGCCGTAGCCGCTCTCAAGTAGGATCTCGGGTGCCATGTAGTCCGGCGTGCCAACGGTCGACCAGATGAGCGTCTTGCGGTTGCGATTCCACGTGGCCATGCGCTCGCGACGGCTCATGCCCTGCCACTGGCCGGCGTCTGCGCGCGGCGTGCCGCTGCCCATGGCCGCCGCCGCTGGCAAGGGCAGAGAGGACGTGATCTCACCGCCGCCTGGAGAGCGCGCGGAGGGGGTGGACGCGTCGGCCGTGCAGCTGCCCTCGGCGTGCGCGCTCGCCTCGCGCACGGGCGTGAGCCCTCCCGCGCATCGGCCCTGGAGTGGAGAATCGGTGCGCGCCGTCGTCGCCGCCGCGCCGCCCGGCGTGTGGAAGCGCAGCCGCGTCTGGGCGAGCGACTTGACGAGACCAAAGTCTCCGAGCTTGATGTGCCCCTCGGCGTCGATGAGCAGATTGTCGGGCTTGATGTCGCGGTGGATGTACGAGAGCGCGTGGATCGACTCGATCGCGAGCACCGTCTCGCCCACGTAGAAGCGCGACTCCTCCTCGCTCAGCGTGTCGCGCCGCATGAGCAAACTCATCAAGTCGCCACCCGGCACGTACTCCATGACCAGGTAGAGGAACTGCTCGTCCGAGAAGGAGTAGTGGAGCTTGACGACCCACGGGTTGGAATCGTCGACCGCCGACATCACGTCCAGCTCCGCGCGCACGTGGTGCACCTGCCCCTTGGACACCATGTCCGCCTTGCGCAGCTTCTTCATCGCGTAGACAGCCTGCTTGCCTTCTAAGCCCTTCCGGCGGCAGAGGCAGACCTCGCCGAAGGCGCCGCGCCCGATGATATCCATCTGCTCGAAGTCGTTTAGCGAGATCTTGTTGCGCTGGCTGCGCAGATGCTCCGACTCGAGCTTTGCCGTCTCGTCCAGCACCTTGCTCTTCTGCTCATCGTTGAGCTGCAGCTCCTCCATCTTGGCCACGACCGTCTCCTTGCGCCGCTCGCGCTGCTCCTTGAGGTGGTTGACGCGCGCGTACCGCGCCTCGATCATGCGTTTCAGGTCCGCCTGGCTCATCGCGCTCCGAGCTATCCCAGCCGCGCGCGACTCTTGAGCCAAGGCAGGGGAGGCTGAGGCTTGTGAACTGGCTGTTATTTAAACGCATGACGGGTGTGAAGTGAAATATTTGACTGAGATTTTCTACCACGGCTGGACTTGGTAGACATGGGGACTTGATTTGATTCGACACGTCTCGATAGCGCCCCGAGCTCCGCCGATTAACTTGACTTGACTTGACTTGACTTGACTTGACTTAATACGGGTGTGTTAGCACGGGCTGTGTCGGCCACACCTCCGTCCATAGCGACAGTGGCCCCCGTGCTTACAATTGTAGGGGTCCGGAGTGTGTGCGCGCGTTGTGTTGAACAGCAACAGCAGCAGGCGCCCCGAGGGCCGCCAGGCTCGCCACTCGGCCGCCGGTGGTTGTGTGTTGATACGCAAGTTGATACGGACGTTGGGTCGACAAATTCGCATTTGCATGCATGCTCACACGGGATTTACTTTTTATTGCCAAGCCAACCGCCATGGTGCAGGTCCGGCCGCACCATCTCGCGCTGCTCGTCATCCTCACGGTGGCGCTGCACGCCCTCCAGGTCGCCTACGTCACCTCCGAGACCGCAGAGAGCGTCGCCGGCGACGGCGGACGATCGGCGTCATCGGCAGCGACTCACGTCCGTCGGGCAGCGGGCACGTCCGTCGGGCAGTCGGGCACGGCAGTCGGTGGGCGGCCGCAGCTACTCATCGTCACGGCCACCCAGCCGGCGCCGTGCACGACCGCGCACGGCGACCACGTCATCCAGCTGAGCCTCAAGAATAAGCTGCAGTACGCCACATTGCATGGGTACGCGGTGTGGCCGTCGACGGAGCTGCTGAGCCCTTGGGACCTGGGTGGGCAGTGGAACAAGGTTGCGCTTCTCTCGGTGCTCATGGAGCCCCGCCGCGCCGATGGCGGCGGCGGCGGCGCGTACGAGGGCGAGTGGTTGCTCTGGATGGATGACGACGCGATCGTCGTCGACATGCGCTTCACGTTCCCGTTTGCGGCGTACGATGCGGCGGGCGTGGACCTGGTCATGTGGGGCGACGAACGCATGACGTACGTGGACAACAATTCCGAGGGCATCAACACTGGCATCATGCTGCTCCGCGTCTCGGACTGGTCCCGTGCCCTCCTCGCCGAGTGGACACGAATTGCGTCGTCGGCGGTTCGTGAGAGCCTTTCCAATCACGACCAGGGCGGGCTTGTGCACCTGCTGCACCACGCGCCCGAGCGCTGGCGTGCCAAGACCCTGCTCGAGCGCAACTTCACCATGAACGGCCATTGGCCCGAGTACGCCGGCCGCTTCGTGCGAGGCAGTCGCTCGCTCCGAGGGGCTGTGTGGGGATCGGATGGACCACCGTTCATAGTGCACTTCTCGGGCTGCCAGATGTGCCGAGGGCACTCGTTCAACGGCACATGGACGGAGGCGGGCGTCGAGGACTGCCGGCTGGCCTTCATGGAGGCCTTCACGTATGCCGACGACGAAGTGCTCGAGCGCATCGGGCTGCACCACCTGCGGCTGGGTCAGATGAGCGTACGTCCCTTGCTGGGCTCCCCTCTGCAGCGACGGCACGCGCGGCTCTCGCGCTGCCTGCCGAGCTTCCTCGTCGTAGGCAGCCAAAAGGGGGGTACATCGACGCTCCACTACTTGTTCCGAAGCGGCTGGCACAAGGGGATCGCCATCAACGAGGGCGAAAAGGAAATACATTACTTCTCCTTCGATGACAACTACGCTAAAGGGCCCACCGTCTACCAGCAGCGATGGGACGGCGCCGGCGCCACCCTCGGAGTATGCCCAGGCAGCGGCGCTGGCGGCGGCGGCGGCGGCGGCGGCGTTGATGCCGAAGGCCGGGTGCTGCCGTTGCGCGGCGAGGTGTCGGCTAGTTACCTCGACTACCCAAAGGCGGCAGAGCGCGCCGCTCAGCTCCTGCCAGGCGCGAAGATCGTGATGCTCTTACGAGAGCCAGTCTCGCGCGTGCTCTCGTCGTTCAACATGCGCTGGCAGATAGAGGTTTGTGGCAAGCTCACCTGGACGCGCCCCGACTGCCATGCGGCGGTCTCGTCCCGGGAGACGATCCGCGACAATTCCGTCGGTCCCTTCCAAAAGACCGCCGCCCTCAAAGTACCGAGCCAGTGACGAACCCCAGTGACGAACCCCACTGACGAACCCACTGACACCGACCCTGACTCCGCCGCCCTCAAAGGTGTGGAGCAAGTGTGCCTCGGGCAACACGCTCCAGATCGAATGCCTACGCGCCGACTTCCTTTCGAAACTGCGCAACAGAACGCGCGTCGAGATGAGCGCCATCGACGAGTGCGGCCGTCGCGCGCCCTCGGAGGCGCTCGCCAGCTGCCTGGGCTACCGCACACTCTCCCAGAAGAAGCTGTGCGTCATTGCCTCGGATTGAGCTCTGATGACCTCAGATTGCGCTCTGATGACCTCGGATTGCGCTCTTCATCTCTGATGACCTGGGATTGCGCTCTTCATCTCTGATGACCTCGGATTGCGCTCTTCATCTCTGATGATACTCTGATGACCTCGGATTGCGCTCTGATGGGCCTCTGGTTGGCCTCTGATGGCCCATCGATTGCCACCGATGGTCACCAAGGGGTATTGAGTGCGTCCCTCATCAGGTACAAGGCGCTCGAGGACCGCGCCTTCGTGTACCGCTCGCTGTACGTGGAGCATCTGCAAGGGTGGCTCACCTACTTTGCGCCCACACAGCTGCTCGTCCTACCGTCTGAGTCCCTCTTTGAGGACCGGCCGCGCGTTGCCGCAATGGATGCCTTGGCCTCATTCCTCGGCCTCCCCGCGAGCGGCGACCAAGTGGACGTCGCCGTCCTCACGAAGCCGTCGACGGCCTCGACGGATGGCTCGCCGCATGAGAACGGGCGCACTTACGTCGTCGAGAGCGCGCCCGAGGACGTGGCCGCCCCGATGCGCGCCTGGCTCTGCCCGCGACAGCGCGCCCTCCACAGGCTGCTCGAGCGCCATCAGCTCACACGCCCCCTCGGGCCTGGATGGCCGTCCGGGCTACCGTGGCTCCGACAGGCGCTCACTGAGTGCAACCGAGGACGACCCGCCGCCCAGCAGCAGCAGCCGCAGCAGCCGCAGCAGCCGCAGCCGCAGCCGCAGCAGCAGGGGCAGGGGCAGGGTGCGCGCGCACGCGCTACCCCCGGCCTCCGCACGACCTCGCCCGCCGCAGCGTCCGCGGAGGACGACGAGGACGAGCCCGACTGACCGTCAACCTCAACGTACCAATGTGAAGGATCCGATGTACTTTCGCGACTTTCAAGTTTCATACCCGCAACGCCCGCGGGGCATGTTTATTATCAGAGACTCTGTCAGAAAATTTATAACCCACGCGATCACGCGCGAGGCGACTCCCGCTCGACAAAATGGTCACCACACACGGCATTTTTGCACTCCCTCTCCGCAACGGCGGCAACGCGAGCATGAGAACAGCAGAACACATCTCACATGGCTCGCACAATCATCCCCCCTAAGCTCCCCGATCAGAGGTCGCGGCACGTACATCCGTATGCGCTCGCTCGTCCGCCGCCGCTTGCCGTCCCCGTCGTAATCGCACGACTCTCTCACCGAGCTTTGCGCATGGTCCCGCGCGAGCGCGAAGCGCCGCCGTCGCGCGGCCATCCCCCAAGTCAGATCCACCATGCGAATGGGCTGAGGTAGGTAGGTAGGCTACAGTCCCTTTCCTCCCTACATCCCACCGCCACCCGTGGCTACCGCTGTACTCTCGCGCCGTCACAATGCGCCATGCATTCCACTCCTTCGACGCCATGCTCCCACCATCCGAACGCTTCGGAGTCCACAGATGACCACTGATGACGCAGATGTTCCCACCATCCGAACGCCTGTGCATCTGCGTCGCCGGCTCAGTCACCAATCTCGTCGAGAGGCTCTTCGGGTTCGGGCTCGGGCTAGTCATCAATCTCCTCGAGAGGCTCCTCCAGGAAGCCCTCGAGAAGAGCGCTCTCGAGTAGAGCGGTCTCGAGTGAGCCGCTCAGGTCGCCCAGGCCGAGCAGATCGCCGGTCGCGAGCGCAGGCGCTGCCGTAGCCGCCGTAGCCGGGTTGCAGGGCACACTCGGCTCGGCGGATCCCCGCTGCCGTGCGAGGCGCTCGCTCGCGCGAGTGGTGGGGCGGGGCCCCGCACCGGCGGGGGTGGCGCATGCGGCCTCCGCGGGCGCCGTCACGGGCGCAGCCTCCGTGAGAGCAGGGGGCGCTGTGTTGAGCGCGACGCTCGACGGGCCTACCAGCGGCATGAGCGAGAGACGGGATGCTGCCGAAGGGCGCGCCACCACCGCAAGTGACTTGCGAGCCTCGAGCTTCGCGCGCGCAGAGGCGAGCGAGGAGGCCGCGGCTGGCGCTGCGCTCACGAGAGCGCTTGTGCTCTCGGTCACCGGCGGCGGCGGCGCGGTCGGCGGCGGCGGCGGCGCGGCCACCTCAGCCTCAATCGCGGCTGGCAGAGGTGGCGGCGGCGGTGCCGGCGCCGCCGCCTCCTCGCCCTCCTCAGCAAGGACAGCGGCAGGGGGCTTGGCAAGGATGCAGAGCGATTTGCGGGCGAGCTTGGTGGGCATCAGGGACGAGCGGCCGCCCTTGAGCGAGCGCGCGGCCGGTGGAGCCTCTGCGGGGGGCGGTGGCTCGGGCGGCGGCGGCGGCGGCATTGCCATGGTCGTCTCATCTGCCTCAGCCGGTGCCTCGGACGGCGGCGGCGGCGGCGGCTCTGCGGCAGTGGGCAGTGCGGAGGAGCAAGCGGGTGCTCCGGTACCGGTACGCGCGCGCTCGAGGGCAAGGCGCAGGCTCGAGGCGCTCTCGCGGGCGTAGCGCGCCTCGGCCCATGCCGTCACAAGCTCGGTCTCGAGAGCCTCTGCCTCCACAGCCCAGCATGTGTGTGTTGCGTGCGCGGCCAGCCGCTCACTTATCGCCATCGCTGCACGCTCTGTGCGCGTCGCCTCGGCCGCGGCCGCCTGGGTAGACTCCAGAGCCGCGCACTGCTCGGTCGCTTGCTGGAGCGCGCGCGTGAGCTTCGCCTCGGTGGCCAGTTGCGCGCTCATCAGCGCTTCCGCGTCCCGCAGGGCAAAGCTCGCGCTCTCCTCGCGCCCCTGGGCCACCGCGCGCATCCGATGCGCCTCCGCCGCGGCCGCGTCCGCTTGTGCCGCGTCGGCACGCGACTTGGCCGCCTCGATGCGCGCAGCGCTCGCCGCCTCGATCGCTTCGGACGCGGCCGCCTGAGCCGCAGCAGCCCTCTCCGCCGCCAGCTGTGCCTTGGTCTCGGCCGACTCCGACCGCTCGAGGGCTGCCGCCGCCGCCGCCTCCACCTTCTGCTTGGCTGCCTCGGACGCATCGCAAGCACGTTCGAGCATGGCGTACCTCGCTTCCTCCTGAGCCAATCGCGCCTCGAGCGCCGCCGCGCGCCGTGTGAGCGCGGACAGCTCCGCCTCGGCCGTCGCCGCGCGCGCCTCGGCCGCCTCGGCCGCTGCCGCCGCCTCGGCCGTCGCCTCGTCCACTGCCGCTCGCACGTCAGCCGCGCTCGGCGCCGCTTGCGCCTGCGCAGCCGCCACCTCGGCGCGCGCTTGAGCTTCGGCTGCCTCCATCTTCGCCGCCTCCACCGCAACCTCGAGGTTTGCGCACGCCTGCCGCGCCCTCGCTAGCTCAAGCGCCTGGGCCTGGGACTCGGCCTGCGCGGCGGAGAGGACGGCAGACGCCTCGTCGGCTGCGGCGCGCTCCTCGGCGGCGAAGTCGGCTTGCTCGCGGGCGTGATCGACCATTCGGCTGAGCTCCGCTTTGAGCCGCGCCACCTGCCCCTCGCTGGCTGACGCCGCCGCACTTGACTCCTCCGCAGCTGCGGCCGCCGCACCCGCCGCGCCCTCGGCCGCGCCCACGGCGGCGCCTTGGACACGTCCGAGGACCTCCGCGAGCACCTCGGCGACCGCAGCCTCAGCCTGGGCCGCGCGGAGCGAAGCCGTCGCGTCGGCGAGTGCCTCGCGCAGCTCAGCCGCCTCTGCGATGGCCTCGTCACGCTCGAGCAACAGCGTCGTCGTCGACGCTACGCCTTGCGGCGCCGTCGCGGCGGGCGCGAGCTGCACGAGTGCGGCGTGGTTGGCTTCGAAGAGGGAGGCGAGGCGCACGCTCGCTTCATTCGCCGTGCACAGCTCGGAGAGAGCCGCCTCCTGCTTGGCACACCGGTACGAGAGCAGCGTACACTGGGCGGCAGCTGCCTCGTACCGGCGGGTAGCTGCCTGTAGCTCCTCCTGAGACGAGCGGTAGAAGAGGCGCAGGTCACCCTCGAGGCGACGCACCTCGGACGCCTCGCGCTCGGCACGTGCGTCGGAGGCGGCGCTCGCCGCCTCGGCTTGCTGCACACGCGCCTCGAGCGCCGCCATCGCCGCGCTTGCCAGTTCCGCTTGGGCACGTACAGGCTCGAGAGCCTCTGCCTCCGCGCGCGCGTCGTGCGCGTCCTTGAGCACCGTCTGGATGTGCGCGCGCAGCTGCGCCACCTGTGTCCGTGCCGCCTCGGCCTCGGCCTCGGCTGCCTGCGACTGCGCCACCGCCGCCACGCGACGCTCCTCAAGGGTCGCCTCGCGCTGCGCGGCCGCCTGCGCCGCGCGCGTCTGCGCCTGACGCGCTTTCTCGATCTCACGTCGCAGGAGCTCATTCGCCATGGCCGCCGTCTCAAGCTTGGCGCTCAGCTCAGCATGGCTGAGCGAGGCCGCACTCTCGATCGTCGCTCTCACCGACGCAGCAGCGTCCGGCGTGCCGCCACTCGCTGCACCCTGCGTGCCCGCGTCTACTGTCAGCGGCGCACCGGTGGCCGCAGCGGCAACGGCAGCCGCAGCAGTGAGCCGATCCTTGTCGGTTTCGGCCGCCTCGCGCTGCGCCTCGGCAACGTCGCGGAGGGCCTGCGCCTCGGCGCGCTCGGCCTCGGCGCGCTCGAGACGCGCCTCCGCTTCCCGCAGCCGGGCCGCCATCGCACCCAGTCGATCCTCGAGGCGGGCGGTCGCCTCGCCATTGGCGCTCGCGTGTGCTTCGAGCTGCGCACGCGCCTCGGCCTCGGCGGCGCGCGCGCGCTCGAGCTCCGCACTCACGGCCTTCAGCCGCTCGCACTTGGCCTGGTACGTGACGTAGAGCGAGGCGCCGTCCGCTCGGATGCGGTCGTGCTCTTCGCGGTATGTGTTCGCGTCCTCGCGCGCGTTGGTGAGCTCGATGGTAGCGATGCGAAGCTGCTCGGCGAGCGCGCCTCGCTCCGCCTCGACGGATTGCACATGCAGCCAGAGCTCCTGCATCAAACCCTCGGGACCTGCCGCCCCTTCCTCGCCCTCCGCCACCTCCGCCTCGTCCGCTTCCTCGCCCTCCGCAACCGTACTGGCGGCCGGGCCGATCTCAGCTGTGCTCTCGAGCTCCATCGCTGCCTCCTCTGCCTCCGCCTCCGCCTGCGCGAATACCTCCGCCTCCGCCTGCGCGAATGCCTCCGCCTCCGCCTGCGCGAATACCTCCGCCTCCGCCTGCGCGAATGCCTCCGCCTCCGCCTGCGCGAATGCCTCCGCCTCCGCCTGCGCCGCGGCCTCCGCGGCCTCCGAAGCCGCGGCTTGCGCCGCCTCTGCCTCTGTCGCGACTTCCTCGATCGCCTCAGTCACTGCCGCCGCCGCCACTTCGGCGCCCACAGCCGCCGCCTCGGCTGCTGCGGCTTCGGCCGCCACGGCCTTCTCCTCCGCCACTGCTGCCGCCTCTGCCTCGGCCGCTGCTGCTGCCTTTGCCTGGGCCTCTGCCTCGGCCTCGACCTTGGCCTCGAAGGCATCGAGCCAGCCGGAAAACTCCGATGCCGGCACGTAGGCACGCACGGCCTCGATTTCAGTCGCCTGAACAGCGGGCTCGGCCTGCATAGTCGCTGTGGCCACGTCGTTCGGCTGCTCGGGTGCACCCACCAGACCATCTAGGTCGAGATGCCTCCACGCCGGAAGCTGCGCCGCGATGGACTCGGACTGTGCTGATCCCAACACCGCCTCCTCCTGCTCCTCAATCGGGTCCTGCTCGAGGAAGAGCGACGCGCGCGCCAATTGCTTCGGCGTCTTGCGACCGTTGTCCTTGTGGCCACGGCTCGTCGGCGTGTTCGTGACGTCGCGAGGACGCAGCCGGCCGGGTGTCTTGCCGGCGTGTGGCGACTCCGCCACAAGCTCGTCGGGGAACGCTGCGATCTGGATCTCCATCTGCTTGGCGCAGCAGCGCGTCCAACACGCAAATCACGCAGCGGTCGGACGACGGACCCTGTTCGAAGTGCCAGCGGCAGAGGGGCCTCGATTGCGGTTTCATCTCGAGCGGCTTTCCAACACCCACTCGTACAAGCAAGCAAGCAATCAAACAATCTCCTCATCTCCTCTCCGCCCACCCTTTCCTACTGGCTACGAGGGTATTCGGTTGCGCTTATTTAGGTACTTGTGTTGTTTCGACTAATTAGCTTGCGTGCTTGCCAATCGTACGCAAGGGGTTCTTGGGGTGTCGGAAGGTTTCGACCAAGTCAAACGAAATTCCGGCGCGCGCTCGCTTTTCTGAAGCAAGAGTCCCGTCCCTTTTTGGTGCCGCTCGATTTGCTCCCGGGCGGGCCTCGACTCACGTGCGGAAATCCTCACGAAAGACGCACCGGCGACGGCGATCTCTCATGGTCGGTGTCCTCGTCTTGCCGCTCGCACTTGCATTTGTGGTGCCGCCATCTCTCGTGCATTCGCGTCCACGGCTCATCGCGGCAGCATCGCCACTGATCATGGAGGAGGGAACCAAACCTGAGGTTGTCACTCGCAAGCAGATCTCTGAGAAAATGGCCGACAGCATGCAGTACGGAGGCCAGCTCTCAGTGTACATGTTGCTCAGGCCAAAGCTCGAGTCGCTGTTCGAAGCGGTGGCGGGTGGCAAGGACGCAGTCGTCAGCTCCGAGCAACTCGGCACTCGTGAGTCTAGCACGATCGTCCTCCACAGATGGCCTTGTGGCTCCATATTGCTGCTGCTGCACATGTTCAGAGATTCGCGTGCCTGCGCCGCCGACCGCAGTGATGAGCAGCGTCGGCGACAGCTTGAGCGAGGAGCAAATTGCCGGCATGGTGCGTCCTCAAAGAAACTCGAAGGCGCCGCCGACCTTCTCTCCGTCTCTATTCCATGTCCCTCGACCCTTCGGCCCTTGCATGCGCACTCGCCAACACAGCTCGACTATTGTGATGCACTACGTAGATGCGCGATGCCGGCTGCGGGCCGGGTGGGGGCATGAACTTTGCCAAATGGGCCAAGCTGATGATGGAAGGCGACCCGGCGGCAAAGCCGCCCACGAAGAAGGGCAAGGGGTTCTTTGGGTTGTTTTGAAGGCACGAGTCAGTGACCGAGGATCGCAACAGCCAGACCTCCAGGTGCGCGCGGTGGCAACTCAGCCACCTCATGAGCGACCTCCTGGTCACAATTCCGTGGGTCTCCAACGTCCCGTTGGCGTCGGTGCTACCGTGGGCTCCGCGCGTTTCGCGTCTTTCTGAGTGGGTTCACATCGTCTAGTTGCCGGTCTCGGGAGGTAAACTATGGAATACCACGCGAAAAAGGACTAAAGAGTCGCTGAAATCACGATTACAAGCGCTCAAGAGTCGCTCATATCAGGAGAGAGGAGTCAAGAGACAAGGAGTGACTCAAGACGATCAAGATTCATGCAGATATATCCCTATATAATTCAAGATGCCTCCATCGAGTCTTGAGTCGTCAAAGGGTGCAAAACAATCTAGGAAATCGGCATAAACCAAGACTAAAATCCTAACGTTACATGTACAGCAAGAGTGTCGCGGTTCCTAGTATTTTTGTCTGTTATGTTGGTAGTGTAAGTGTAGTGTAAGTGTTAACAGTACTCGCGGCACCCACCGGTCGATCCGGATGAGAATTTGAAGGGGACTAAATGTTTCGTCAAGAAACGGCAAAAACTAATCACGTGTGCGTCGCGCGCGCGCGCGCTGCAATCACATAACAAACAATCATCGAAGCGAAACGGGCGACGATCCCGATGCCGGTCCTCGAAGTCGTATCTCCGTCAAGCACGCGCGCCTCACAAGATGGCAACGATCGCCAAGGAATCTGGCGCCGCGGCCTGCGACCCCGTGGACCTGCCTTGAAGCTAGAGGACATCGA
>ENA-UOXK01000969-UOXK01000969.1-mixed-culture-metagenome-genome-assembly--contig:-NODE-969-length-21409-cov-31.938794_pt1 | contig 21409 bp, 10 predicted proteins | sample MGYA00238160_ERZ761638 | MGnify/ENA primary metagenome ERZ761638 (study PRJEB28912, sample SAMN08777098) | mixed culture metagenome | isolation source: Freshwater growth medium | place: USA...
CCGCCGCCCCCGCCGCCCCCGCCGCCCCCGCCGCTCGCCGCTCCCTCCCCGTCGAGTTGGCCGTCGAGGAGGTCGCGGGGCGGCCTGAGAAGCCCAAGACGGCGCTCGCATGCGTCACTTTCCCGCCCGAGCTGCTGCCGGTGGCGCGGCGCGCGCTGGCCGGCCTGCCGGGCGCGAGCCTCGTGCCGGGCCTGGGGCCGCAGCGCCTCAAGGTGCCACTCGAGAGCTACAAGGCACTGCTGGAACTTCTCGAGAAGGACCAGGGCGGCGCGGTGGGTCTCGCCCCCGCACACCCGATCGAGCGAGCAGCCCTCGCGTACGCCCCTCCGCTCAGTGAGGCGGCCGCGGCGAAGGTGATGGCCGAGCGTCTCCCCGAACGGCTGAGTCGATCCCTGTTCGAGTTCCAGCGTGAGGGGGTGCAGTTTGCCATCCGGCACGGTGGGCGCGTCCTCATTGCCGACGAGATGGGTCTCGGGAAGACGGTGCAGGCCATCTGCACCGCGCTCTGCTACCCGAATGACTGGCCAGCCCTCGTCATCTGCCCAGCGTCCCTCGTCGATAACTGGGCGAACGAGCTGTCCACTTGGCTCGGGCGTGCCGGCGTACCCGAGCCGTCGGGGCTCGTCCACCGCGTCAAAAAGGGGGCCGATCCGCTCCGGCCGCCACAGGCTGCCCAAGCACTTGCTGCCTTCACGCCGCGTGGCGCCGGTGGCCAATACGGGAGCGCCAGTGGCAGCGACGACGATGGAAGCAACCAGGGGGGCAGCCAGGGGGGCAGCCAGGATGGCAGCCAGAGGGGCGCCGGTGGGGTCGCGCGTGGTGTCACGATCATCTCGTACGCCCTCGCCGAGAAGGCGGCCGCTGACCTTCTCAGGTGCGGCTTTGGCATCCTCATCTGTGACGAATCCCATGCCCTCAAGGGGGCAGATACCAAGCGCACCAAGGCATTGATCCCGATGATTGCTCAGGCACGGCGAGCTCTGCTTCTCTCCGGTACGCTGCCCAGGCTCTCAACGGCCGCTCGGTCCTCCTCGCCCTCCCGCTCGTCCTCCATTCACACCCTCATTCACACCTCATCGCGCCCCTCCCTCCCCCTCTCGTGCAGGTACGCCGGTGCTCTCGCGCCCGATCGAGCTCTACACGTGCGCGCATGCATTGCGCCCAGCTGTCTTCGGCACCCAAAAGGAGTATTCGGTGCGCTACTGCGCGGCCAAGCAAGGGAGATGGGGTTGGGACGATAAGGGATCGTCCAATCTTCTTCATCTGTCGGCGGTGCTCGCGCATTGCCTCATGGTGCGCCGGGAGAAGCGCGCTGTCCTCTCGCAACTGCCGCCCAAGCTGCGACAGGCGGTGAGTGTCGAGATCGATGCGAAGAGTAGTGGTGCCATCGCACGCCGGCTGGCTGAGATTATCAAGCACGGAGGCGGCGGCGGCGGCGGCGACGACGAGGGGGGCGGCGGTGGCCAGCACAACCCTATGCTGACGGAGGTGTGCGGTCTGACGGGCGAGGCGAAGGTGAACGGCGTGGTGCAGCACGTGCTCACGACCCTCGAGGCGTCGCCAGAAGTCAAGCTACTCCTCTTCGGGCATCACCAGGCGGTGCTCGATGCGCTCGAGGCGGCGCTCCTCGAGAAGGCCAAGGTCGTGGGTGGGCTAGTGCGGATCGACGGCCGCACCCCGACTGAGCATCGCCAGCCGCTCGTCGACCGATTCCAATCGGAGTCGTCCGTACGTGTGGCGCTCCTCTCGATCAATGCGGCGGGGGTGGGGCTGACGTTAACGGCCGCCTCACTCGTCATCTTTGCGGAGCTTTCGTGGAACGTCGCCTTCCTGCTGCAGGTGACGGGGTGCCACGGGCGGTCCGCCCGAGTGCCCACCTGCGTGCCCCGGAGTGCCTCCGGAGTGCCAGTGACCTCCTGAGTGACCTCCTGAGTGCCTCATGAGTGACTTTCTGAGTGCCTCCTTAGTGCCTCCTGCGTGCCTCCTGAGTGACCTCCTGAGTGCCACAAGTATCCTAGCATGACGACGGATTGGCCGGTGGCAGGCGGAGGACCGCGCGCACCGCATCGGGCAGCACTCCTGCGTGCACGTGCAGTACTGCTTGGCGGAGGGCACCGTCGATGATTGGATGTGGCGTACAGTCGAACGCAAGCTCTCGGTGACCGGCTCGACTCTCAACGGTCGCGACGCATTGCAGGGTGGCGCCGGCTTTGCACAGCACCAGGGGGTCGGAGCGGCCAGCGTGGCCAGCGTGGCGGGTGGGGGAGGTGCCGCTGGTGCCGAAATTGGCAACCATGACCTTCGTATGATGCTCGGCGCTCGCAAGGAGCCGCCTGGGCGCACGGCGGAGGGCGAGAGTGCTGCGGCCAAACGGCTGTGCCAACGGCCGCCGCCCGCCGCCCGCGAGGTCATCTCGCTTGATGAGGACGACTGAGTAGCGCGCACTTCGCGAGCGGAGCGTGGGGGGGGGCGTGCCGCCTGCGGCGTGCAGGTAGCGCGGCTGCACCAGCCTGAGAGCTGAGATGGATCCCAATCAGATCTTTCGATATGATCCCTATGATGCCGCATCGACATAGCATCGACATACAGTGTGTAGTCGCATACTCCACTGGCGCTACTAACTGGCGCACTGCGCGACATAGCAGTACACTGTGGAAGACGTTATTACTTATTTACAAATTTTTTACAAATCTGTACTTTGTCCACAGTGCACTTTAAAAATACCGGACGACGTGTGCACACCCTCGTGCGGGAGCTGTACCGCGCCTTCTAGTTAGTTAAGGTAACCCTCCGTCGACGGCGTCGTGCCCAGGCGCTACGCCTACGGACTAACCCTGACATGTGTAGCCCTTAGATCGTGCCTGAGTACCAGCACGCGACTTCAGTCGCCTGGCTGTCAGAGTTCGCCACTCATACACCTCATCTCCGCCAGCATCATGAGTCGTGCCCGTACTCGTACCACCCGCACCCGCACACTCGCTCTCATGCAGTGTGTGCCACCTGCCTTCGCCGTCGTCGTACATGATGAGGTGATGCCAATCAAAGGCTTCGACGCTACCCGGCTGCCAGCGTTGCAGAGAAGGCCAGTAGACTTCGATTCGGCTCCCAATCGCTGGTTCAGCTGGTTCGCCAGCGTCGAGGCGAGTGGCTGCGGTGAGAAGTCGACGATGGTCGTCGTCCCCTTGGGCGGCGTGACGTAGGTGCTGCCGGGGCGCGGCTTCGGGCGGCCGCGGGTCGGGCGCGGGCCTTGCGTGGGCGACTCCTGCAGCACCTCGATGTTGTCTGAGACGATTGTGAACATGTCGGCGGGAGCAGGGTAGCAGCCCGTGGACGCATCCGTGATCCGCTCGTAGGCCGAAGCCCTCGCTCGCTGTCACGCACTCTTGCGAGTCTGAGTCCTCCCCAGGTGGGGTGCAGACGGCGCCCTCGGTCACCGATGGCTCAACCATCTGCACAACCATCGCTTCCATCGAGATGCGGTCGGCTCCCATGGACACAGCTTTGAACAGGCTCTGGTCCACCAAGAGGTGAGCACGTGAGCTCTGCGGCTTCGACTTCCACGCCGCCTCCTCGGCCGCCGCTGCCTCCTCGGCCGCCGCTGCCTCCTCGGCCGCCGCTGCCTCCTCGGCCGCCGCCGCCTCCTCGGCCGCCGCCGCCTCCTCGGCCGCCGCTGCCTCCTCGGCCGCCGCCGCCTCCTCGGCCGCCGCCGCCTCCTCGGCCGCCGCCGCCTTCTCAGCCGCCGCCGCCTTCTCGGCCGCCGCCGCCTTCTCGGCCTCCGCCGCCTTCTCGGCCGCCGCTGCCTTCTCCGCTTCGGAGTCCTCTTCGGCTTGCAGCACATCCTCCTCGCCCGGCTCTGCCGCCGCTCGCCCCGCCCCAATGTGCCTCGCGTAGTTCAAGGCCGCCTCCTCCGGCGTCGCAAACCTGCCTAGGTAGCGCTTCTCGCCATTCACTCTCATAACTGCCTCATACTTTCCATCATGCCTGTACACGCCCTTGAAGCCGGACTGGCTGCTCGACGACAGCACGAGCTTGAGCCCCTCGGCCGCCGCAGCCTCCCTAGCCTCGTGCGCAGTGAGCGGCTGCGGCCCTGCGGCCATCACCTCCTCCTCTCGCACCTCTCCTTCCTGCGCCTCTGCGAGCACAGTGTCCTCCTCGGCAGCCCTACGGTCAATAACCTCGGCCTTGACCTCGGCCTCGTCGTCCTCGGAAAGCACCATCACCTCCTTGCTAGCGGGCCGACCAGTGGACGCTGCTTGCGAGCACCAAGCCGAGCTTTTCTTACGCTTCACTGGCTGCGCGTACAAAGGATTCATCGCCAGCCAATCTGGCATGGGTCGCTTGCGCGTCCCACGCCGCAACGGCTCATCCAGAGTACCACGAGCGCGACCCATCGTCGTTCCGTCACTGGATCCACTCAGCACCTCCTCGTCCATCTCATCAAGATCGATGGCGTCGATGCTGGACTGCCCCTGCTGCCGAGGGTGATCTGTCACACTGGGCGGCTCGAGCCGGACCTCGGAGCTGCCACGGATCCAGACGACTTGGGCGCTCTCGGGGAGGCTTTCGAGCAGCATCTGTAGATTCCTGTCGATCTTCACGTCTCTGGAACGCGCTATGCGTTTGCCGCAGCATGGGCACGCCTTTCCAGCGTACGAGCGCAGGGCACCGAGGTTGCATTGGGCAACATGATGGCATAAAGCCCCTTTTGCTGGCTCGACGAGACGTTCATGCGTGAGCACGCACTTGAGTTGAAGCTGCCTCCAATCGTCAGCCACGACGTCAGCAGAGCTCTCGGCGGCGAGGACAAGGCGCACAAAGCAAGCTGGGTCGTCGAACCTGCCGTGCACCTGCGAGAGGCCGTCATCATACATCACGCGGAAGAGTTCGATGGACGACCCGTCTCTCGCGAGTTCTGTGAACGTTTCTGCAAGATAACCTTCATGCCAGTCACCATTCCAGTCTAGAGCAAGACGTGCGCCAACCTGCGCCTCGCGGGGCAGCCGCACCATGCGCACGACGATGCTTGAGGCGCCATCACGGGCGCACGCAAAGGGCCGCGGCTGGAGACCACCCAAGCTTGCAGTGACGGTAGATGCGGCGGCCGCCGCTCCCGTTGCGAAGGTGGTGGTGGTGGAGGGGCAGGCGGCGGCGGCGAGGGCTGCGGAGGGATGGGGATCGGCGGCACGGGCGGCGGCGGCATGGGCGGCGGCATCGGCAGAGGAATGAGCGGCGGCATGTTGATGCGGCTCCAGGCTTAGCTTCAGGCCGCCAATTCCGTTGGGCGCACTGAGTTCGTCGAGGGGTGTTGCGCTAGAAGATGCCTCGCCACCGTTGAGAACCGGCGTGTGAAGTGGATGGCCGTCGTCCTCATCAGACGAATCATCATCGAGCGTGAGTCCTGGCTCAAGTCTAAAGCGTCCTCGTGGGTGCAACATCTCGAGCGGACCGGAAGGAAGCGCGCGAGGAATCAGATCTTCGATTCTCCCCGAGATCCACATGCATGCATGCCAACGGCGATATCGAAAGGGGTTACCCTCACCGGTTACTTCGGATGTCAGTGGTTGTGTCAGTGGTGTCAGTGGTGAGTGTCAGTGGTTCCAGTACACAACGGGAGTGGACTGGCGCCAAAGAGGCCGGCGGAGTATCCCGGTCACGCGGTCAGCGCGAGAACGTGGTGCGGCCCGGTGCCGTGGCGCGGCCGTGCCGGCAACCTGGCGCTGGCCGGCAACGCCGGACCGCGAACCCGAACGGTCAACCTCTAACGGTGAACGGAGTTTACCGGGACCCGGACCGTCCCACTGAACGTTATCTGACTTGTTCCCCGCCACGCACGATCGATCCTAGCTGAATGCGCAATTATCTCAGCCCCCCGCCATGGAACCCGAACCCCACTGAGTGTGTCTGCGCCAGAGCCCTATAGCGGGCCCGTGACCGCACCCCCTCAGACCTCTCTATCTCCAGAATCACTCTCACTTGTCGTGTCGCTGTGGACCTCTTGCGCGTTGGGTCCCCATGCCTACTACACAGCCGTGTGCCCCTCCCGCCGTACTGTGGAACTGTGATGCCCCGACCCTGACCATCGGCAGCTCCCCACCCGGGCGTCTCTTGCGAAAGAATGTGACGCTTCAAAACATGTCATTCGGGACGGCAACATCATCGGGCTGCAAAGTGGTCTTCGACAGCAGCTCACACCCCTTCTGGAGCCCGCGGGTTGTGGAGCTCAAAGCGGCTCAGAGACCATGCCATCCTGATCCTTATTCATAGAGCCCATAGCGATCTCCGATGGGTTTTCCTCCTTGTACTCCTCCAATTGAACGGATGGGTTGACAGGTGGCTTGAAGAACAAGAGCTGCGCCGAGAAGGCCACGCCGAGCCAGGAGCCGAAGTAGCCGTTGCAAGTCACGTGGAAGGGCGACGAGCCGGGGAAAGTGGTCCAGAAGGCCTCGATCACCCAGCAGACCAGCAGGACGAGATAGAGGAAGGTGAAGAGCTTCTCGACCTTGCCTGAGATGTAGCCGGGCTTGAATACGATGAAGCACGCGAAGCAGAGCGTGACGATGGACAGCCAGAAGGCGTAAATCATCGCCTGAATATTATATTCCATGATGTCTTGCTGCTGGAGCATCCGCCCGCTGGAGGGGGGCGCGGGGGGCTTGCCGGGCGGCGGCGGCGCCCTGGGTGGCGAGGGGGGGTTCGAGTGCCACACGGGCACGGGGCGCCACGGGCCACCATCCGCGGGCATTTGGGTAGGATCAAAGGCGAGATACGGGTACGATTGGACTGCGAGCAACGGAGCCGGGACGCGCGGGGTCACGCGTGCTTCAAGGCGGCGCGGCGCGGCGCATGGTTCAAGCCATAGGACATGATGCGCCAAGTTCAAGCCTCTTGGCGAGCTTACGAAGAACCATAATGGAAGAGATGATCAAACCGAACGCAGGCGAGACTCCGGTCTTTGCGCGGAGGTCGTCGACCATTTTGGCGGGATCCACGCCGATGTTGCCGAGGGAAGCGCATGCCCCCGCCCAGCACGCAAAGTACCCGTTATTTGTCTGATCGAACCCGTGCTCCGGCATGTTTGTCAGGATGAAAGCGCCAATCGTTATGTTCACGAACAGGAACAAGGAAATGAGACCCTCGACGGTAATGGGCCCGATCAAGGGCGCCTTGGCAACCAGGACCTTCTGCAAGATGGCCTGTTTCATCTTCAGCATGAACAAAGCGACCACGCAAACGATGATCTCCATAATGCACATGACGAAGGCGTAAGCATTGTTAAAGCCGACGCAGAATTTCAAGCCATTGGAGGCGGCGCACAGATCCACAGGGTCATAGGTCAGGAACAGCGACGCAATCAACACCACCACTGAAGCCAAGAGCAAGAAGCCGGTCGACGTCGGGTTGAGAACCATTGAGGGTCGGCCACAATTGATTCCAGGGCAGGTTCCAGTGCTTTCCGAGGGAGATAACGGAGAGACGAAACCACGCGCCGTGTTGGGCGATTCACTCCAATCGCGTCAGTTGCAGTCAGTCAGTCAGTTACTGCGGTCCTACAGCTACAACACGAGCAAGCGTGCGTACACCGGCGTCAGATAAAAAGTTAGTTGGGATCTACGACACATCACCGACGACCTCATCTGCGCCAGCAAGGTGCCGCTCCCATGCGCGCTGATCTCTGAAGTCCAATGAGGCGCCGAGGTCCTCAACTCCGTCGCACACTGACGGAGCGTGCTCGTATGCATGCTCGTATGTCTCGGCTCTAATCTCGGCTCTAATCTCGGCTCTAATCTCGGCTCTAATCTCGGCTCCTTGGGCTGTGCCCGCGTCAAGAGCGGCGGCCTCTCTCCCCTCCGCGCTCATCGGAGACGCCGCCGGCTCGGGCTGCACCTCCTCGTCGCTGTCGAGATCGGCGCCGGCCGCCTTGGAGGCGGCCGCATACCCGCCAGTGGGCAGCTCGTCGTCGCCGCCGCCGCCGCCGCCGATGCTGATGCCGATGCCGCCCTGGCCCTCGCGATCGACGTCCAGCACGAGCAGCTGGCCGCATGGGCGCACGCGCAGCCGCGGCGCCTCGTCGCCCTCGTCCTCACGCCACCTTCCGCTCGGCTCGCCTAGCAGGAGCAGCCAGCCGTCGTCCGCGTACTGGTGCACGTGTCGTCCATCGGTCGCCGGGCGATGGAGGTCGGGCTGCAGCGGCGGGCGTGCGTCGCAGCAGAGCCCCACGTAGTCATCGAGCAGCCGCTTGAGGTACTGCCCGTGCCAGGGGCTCTGCGGCTCCATCCCAGGCGAAGGGTTCACCTCGAGCATCATCGGCACGCCGTGGGCGTCGATGATTAAGTCGAAGGCCACGAGGTCGCGGAAGGTAGCGTGCGGCGCGCGCGCCGTCGCGAGCGTCTCGAGCAGCACCGGGCGTAGTGCGAGGATGGCGTCGGCCACCAGGGCGTGCATGCGCGGCACGATGGCACTCAGGAAGCCGATCTTGGGCCCAAAGTACGCGTCGAGGTCGCCAAAGGAGACGCAATTGCCCCGCTCGAACTTGCCCGCTGCCGGCGACACCTTCTGCACCGCAAAGTTGGTCAGGTGCATGGAGTTGTGCGTGGCGTGGAGCGAGTAGGGCTCACTGCTCGTCCGACCGTAGCCCTCCCGATGCACGTAGAGCCGCAGGCCGAGGGGCGAGCGAGGCGCCGTCTCGAGCACTACGAAGAGGCGCACGTCGAACTTGCGCCCGTGGTAGAGGAGCGGCCGCTCGAGGTACTTTTGGACCACCCACGCACTCCGGCACGTGGACGACTCGAGCGCCGTATCGAGCGCCTCCTGCCTAATTTGGTGCTTCGTCTCGAGCGCCGCCGAGCTCTGCATGCAAGTGGCCGTGGCGGCGGACGGGTCAGCGGCGGGATCGAGAGCGGCGGCGGCGGTGAGGGCAGCCGCGGTGGCGGCGGCGGCGGTGGCGGTCGTGGTGGCGGCGGTGGCGGAGGTGGCAGCGACAGCGGCCCCGGCTGCCTTGGTGTGCGGTCCACTGGACGGCTGTAGCGCACGTACGCTCAAGTAAGGCGATTCGCTCAACCTCTTGACTGCCCCCGCTGCCGCCGCCGCCGCGGGCGCTCCCTGCCCCTCCCGCCCGTGCCAGTGCGCCTCGAGGCCTTCGAGCGTGGCGGCGATCCCGATGCCGCGCCCACATGATCCAGCCGATGGCTTGAGTAGCCACAGATTCTCCTCGCATTGCTCGGCGGGTACCCTCGGGTCCGTGGCACGCCCGACGGCGTCGAAGGTCGCACGGAAAGCTTCCCAATGCGCCCCCGTGGCGCCCTGAGGCAGAGCCATTGTGAGCGGATGAAAGGCCCACGGGTCGAGCCCCTGAGCCGCATAGTACGCGCTGAGCGTGTGCAGTAGCCCGTCCTTGCGCCACAGGCCGCCCAGCCCAAAGCCGGAGCCATCGGCAGTGCGTGCTGGCCATCGGTTGGTCACAGCATGCATCTCGGACGGGTAATTGTGGACGAGAGGGTCGTTGCTGCGAAGCCAGCAGAACCTAAGGCCGCGCGGCCCCGCCAGGCACTTGCGCACGTGCGCTGCATCCAACCCGCCGCTCACCTCGCGCCAGCCACGTCGCAGCGCCGCCGCGCGCACGTACTCGGTGCCGTTACCACGGGCTGTTTGGACCAAAAAGGTCGGGCGCGGCCCGCAGGGCTCTTCGAGGCTCCGCGCCCGACACGGCGCCCCGCGCTCCTTTAGGCTTCGGGCGACGGAGTTGGCGGCGGTGGAGGCGGCGGCGGAGGTGGATGGCGTGGGGCGGGATTGTGGCGGCGCGGAGGAGGGGCGAGTGGCGTGGCGGGGCTTGGCAGCAGCGGAGGTGGTGGCCGAGGCGGCGGCGGCAAAGGAGGCAGCGGCGGCGGCGGCGGCAAAGGAAGCAGCGGCGGCGGCGGCGGCGTCAGCGGAGGGCGTGCACGCATAGGTGAGGAGTGCCGCCTCATCGCGCGCCGCCATGAGCGTGTTGATCGCGTAGACCTCCGCGCGTCTCTGCTCAGCCGACGAGGCTTCGTCAATTGCTTCGTCCTCCGTAGAGGCGAAGGCAGCCGCGTCAGAGGTGCTCGTGGCCGCAGCGCTGTCGGTGGCGCGCCCGCTGGTACGTTTGCGCGGCGCCTGGCGCGTCGGATACGCCGCCGCGTCAAAAGACACTCGGCGCGACGGTACCGCTGCGCCGCCCGCCGCCCCGTCGGTAACGGCCGACCGCAAGATGGAGGGCGGCGGTTTCGTCATTGGCGACGGTTTCGTCATTGGCGACGGTTTCGTCATAGGCGACGTCGCCTCCATCCAATGGAGCGATGAGATAGCGATCCCGTTGAGTGAGGACGTCGGGGGTGGCGGCGTCATCGGCGGCACGGTCGCGCTCGCGGGCACACTGCGTGGGTGATTGGCGGCGGCACGGGAGCTCGAGCGCGCCAAGGGACGCTGCGTCTCCACTGGAAAAGTTGAGCACGCGGGCGGCGGAGGTGCGGGTGGGCAGGCGCCGGCTCGACCAGTCGGCGCACTCACCTTCGGCCGTAACGGCGGCGGCGGGCGTTGGGAGAGGGCGATGGCCCCGACCGTCCCGGGGGGGCCCAATGGGGGACCCGGGTCACCCCCCGGGACGCCTGCGTTGAGCGTTGGGATCATCATCGTGGTCGAGGAGGGCGCAGTCCCTTGTTTGGCCACTCCGCCAGCCGCCGCCTCTTTCGCCGCCGCCTTCTCGGCCGCCGTCGCCTTCTCGGCCGCCCTTGCCGTCTCGCGGCTCGCGGCTCGCTCGGCCTCCTTCGCACGCATGGCCTCTCGCGCCCTAGCCGCCTCCTTCCGTCCCTCCTCGATCTGGACCAACGTCGCCTGGGCCTTGGCGTCGCGATCGGCCTCGCGCGCCGCCGCCGCCGCCCGAGTCTCCTCATCTCGAGCGGCGAGCGCTGTGCGCTGCGCCTCGTGACGCATCGCCATCTTGGCTGACGCGGCCTCCGCCCTGCCGACGGTCAGCGCACGCCGCCGTTCCCATGCCTCAAGCTCGCGCGCTTGGGCATTGAGCGTGGCGGGGATGGTGCCGGTCGGGAGCGGCGCTCTCGCTCGGCGCGCCATCGCACTGGCCGCCTCCCTCGCCGCCTCCCGCGCCGCCTCCTTCGCCGCCTCCAGCGCCGCCTCGTGCTCCGCGGCCCGCTGCTGACGCGCCGCCTCGCGATCACGACGGCGCCGTTGCGCCTCGGTCTGTTTGGCCTGTTTGGCCACCAGAGCCTCTTCAGACCGGTGCGCCAGCTCCTCGGCCCTCCGACGTGCCTCGCGCGCAATGTGCCGTGCGCCCTCTTCGGCCGCATGCAACGCTGCCGCAGCCTCCCGCCGCCGCGCCGCCGCAGCCTCCTGCAGGCTACGGTGCCGCAACGTCTCCGGCGTCGCTAACCCTAGCCCGGTCAGCGACAGGACGGCAGCAGCCTCCATGGCGGCGGCGGCCTCGGCGGCTGCGGTGGCCTCCCTCAAGCGTGCCTCCAGCATCGCGAGGGACTTCTCTTCCTCAACTACCAGCCTCGCCGCCGCGGCTGCCTCCTCCTCGGCCGCCGCGGACGCCGCCGCTGCCGCGGAGGCAGCCGCCGCCTCCGCCTCCGCCTCGGCGGCCTCTGCCTCTGCCTCTGCCTCTGCCTCTGCCTCTGCCTCTGCCTCCGCCGCCGCGGCCACCGCCTCAGCCTCTGCAAGCGCCGCCGCCTGCGCTGCCTCTCGCTGCTCGTGTCGCCGGCGCTCCTCTGCCGCCTTCGCCTCGGCCTCGGCCGCCAACTGTGCGCCGAAGAGGGCCTCGCGCGCGTCGACCAGGGGCTGAAGCTCCGCCACGCAGGCTGCCAGGCGCGCCACTGCCGCTGCTGCTGCTGCCTGCTGCTGCTGCTGCTGCTGCGAGGACAGTACCTGCTGCTGCTGCTCGTCGCCCTCGCCACCGACCGCGCCGCCGATGCTGGAGCTACCACCACCACCGCCAACACCGTCCTGCTCGCGCAGCGAGTGCATCATCAGCCTGAGCGCGCGCGGACTCGCTGCGAGCGCCTCAGCCAGAAGCCTTCCGACGACGATCTGGTTGGCGCGCATGTCAATCGTCTCGAGGCGCGGGCACGTCACGACGGACTGATCGGCTGCCGTGAGGAGCGCGGCGCAGCCGATCACCCGGATGCGGTTGGCGGCGAGCGATAGCTCCTCGAGCGCCAGCAGCGGCGGTGACGAACGCAGCAACGCGTCCGCGAGAGCATGCGCACCGATGTCTCCAATGGCATTGGAAGAGAGGTCAAGGCGCACGAGGCTCACAAGCCCGGCACCCCGCACCGCCTCTGCTAGCGCATGTGCGCCCCTGTCCCCGATTGCATTCTCGTGCAAGCACAAGCGCGTGAGCTTGTGAGTGCCGCCGCGCGATGCGAGCTGGGCGAGCCCTGCTGCGAGGTACTCGGCACCGTCGCAGCGGACCGCATTGGCGTGCAAATAGATCTGGCGTGGCGGGGCTCCAGCCGAGGCGCCGAGCACTACAGCCACTTCCTGGCAACCGTCGTCGTTGAGCGACCTGGAGGCGACGTCCAGGATGGCCCGGATGGAGCACACTGACATAAGGACCGTTGGCGTCCCGGTTGCTTCAATAGGAAGTCAGGAAATCTCGGGGAATTCTTTGATATGTACTGGCGTGTCCCCGTTCAACCCTCTCTGGTCTTTGAGAAAGGGTCAGTTGAATCGACACACAAGGTACCGACCAGCCTTTGCCACAGGAAAAGGTCAGCTTATGAACCTTTTTCGGAATGCGAGCCTGCAATGCGAGCCATGCACACACCGCCGGGGTCGTCGCTCTGTTCGCTGGCCGAGGAGCTCATGCAGCGACCGTTAAGCTATTTTATGCGTAGCTCGCAGCCACACGCTGCCAACAGCATCACGATCCTCGGCGAGCGGCAGCAGCTGGCGCCGCTCTCGGACGCGCTGTGGCAGGCGGCGAATCACTCGCTTGCCGAGCTGGATGTGGCCCACCTGAATCGCGCCATGTTGCTCAATGCGCCGTCTGATCACTGGCACGGGCTCGTCAGTCGGCCCAGAGGCGGCGCGGTGCCACAGCCCGATCAGCCCATCCCCATCGCGGTCCTCGGTACGTCTCCCACGTCTGGCTGTGGAGCCGCGGAAGACGTCCTTCAGCTGAAGCGTAATCGGACCGTCTTCGACGCCGACGAGCTCGCTTGCGAGAGCGATCGCGGCTGGGCGCGCCTCTTCCTCGATAATGTGAAGGACCTCCTCGCCACGCATCGGGTACCCGCGCCGCTTGAAGCGGCCATCTGGTTCAAGAATGCGGTGGGGGCGTCCTATTTTGGGCAGTGCACCGAGCGCTTCGTGCATCCGGAGACGCGCATCGTGCTGCTTGAGGTGGGCTGTTCCGTCTGGGGCGCCAATCTGATCGATCTTCTACGCAGACTTCGCGCACACGCGCCGCGCGCCGCCATCGCGTTCGTCATGTGGGCCGACCAGCGGATGTTTCACTCGAAGCTCGTAGATGCCGAGTCGAACGCGGCGAAGCGGATTCGCGAGGCGGCGAAGCAGGAGCACGCGGACATCGTGGACATCTCTTCACTCCTGGTCTCCCTCTACCAAAAGGGCTGCCACGAGGAGCCCTGCTTCTACCAAAGGGCGACCAACCGCACCGAAAGGGTTTCCTTTTTTGGGCGATGGTATGCGCAGGGCGGTAAGGATACCATCCACCCGTCGCCCTTCGGCCATGCGCTGACCGCCGCGGCCGCCGCACGTTATCTGGTGCTGCAGCTGCTGCGGCCCGCGTGCTCGAAGGCCATCAACGCTTCTCGCGCACAGGAGGGGTCCAACCGACGTTGCTCACCCCACATGATGCATCGATCCAAATTAGGCTCTCCCGAGCATCGGAGCTGTGCGCCCATCTCGGCGCCCATGCCAGCTGTAGGGCAGCAGGCGTGTTACGAGCGTGCCGACCGGCTGCCATTCGACAGCCGCAACGCGAGCAGCTGGACGCTGGTCGACGAGGGCGGCGTGAAGCGAGTCCCAAAGCTAGGGTTGGTCTCGACGTCAGTGGGCGCCGAACTGCGCCTCGGGCCGCTGCAGCCGCTCTACCATGGCAACAGCTCGGTCGGTTGCACGATGATCCGTGTGGACCTGGGGTACTTGAGGAGCAGCCGCCCGGGTATGGGGACGCTCCAGCTCTCGTGCGACTCGGGATGCCTGTGCAACCAAGTCTACGACCCGTACGCGTCGTCCTTGTACCCCTTCCCACAAGTGGAGACGGCTGCGGCGGCGACCAACCTACACGGCGAAGGACGCAACGTCAGCGTGACCGAGACGACAAGCTTCATGCTGCTGCATGACGGCGCCGGGGCTCCGTGCTTTGTGAGTGTGCGGCACGCGCTGGCACGTGACGCGTCGGCGCGCTCCCCCTCCCGCGTGCGCGTCGATAGCCTTAGCATGAGACCCCTCGATGTCTTCGAGTTGGTGCTGGCGAACCACAGGCGCATCTGGGCGCATCACCGTACGGCCGCCGCTCGCTTTGACAGCAAGCTCTTCTACGCAAGGGCCGCCCGATGCTCTCGGAACGGATCGCTCGGTACTGAGCTGCTTACGTGTTAGTGTGACGGCTTGATGGCCGGCACGAGGGCCGTTGCGGACTTTCTCAAGGTTTCCCTGCTTGAGTTGTGCGAGCAGGCGAGCTCTGTGGAGGGCGTCGAGGACCTCATCAGGGAGGAAGAAGAGAGCGTGAGGAATTATGACCGCACAGCTGTACGTGGACACTTCAATACGAGCAGTGGCCGAGGGCAAGGCTTCTGTGAGGTGACCACAGAGAATGATGCTGGCCAGTGCGCGTCGAGTGAGACCCGCACAGCAACCAAGCAGGGCTCGTGGTCGATGCCATCCCTGCGAGCATGTGTCAAGCGGTGCACCCAGTGCCAGGCCTGCAGATTCGTTTCCTTCAGCCCGATCAACTACGACTGCTCGTGGTTCCATGACTGCGACATCATGCGGCTGCAGACGATGCCAGGCGTCTCTGAGGCGCACGGATGGTCGTTTACGACGGTGGCAGTCAAGGGGCCTCATCGTCGCTCCATCGGCGCCAGCCGTGCCAGTCATGTGCGAGCGGTCAGTCATCTTTACGAGAACGACAAAGCCCTCCTTACGAGGAAGCCGAAGCACGATCTGCGGCAAGATTGAAGGTGCACCCGGCGAGGCCGGATAATCTGGCATCCGTACTGCACATGACAGACTCTTGGATACTTCATTAACACATCATTCATGGTGTTCAAAGGTATTCGAAGACTTTATCCGGATAGTACGCGTACAACGTAGTGCTGCACCACGTAGTTTAAGATTTAGTACGAGTTTCGTCCCGACACTTTGCTAGTTCGGTCGGGTACGTTCAAAAGCCTAAATATATAGCGCGGCGACAATCGCTACAATGCAACGCTACGGGTTTTTGCACCGCACGCTGTGGCCCTTGATTAAACCGAACTTATGATGGCACTCCATCTTCCGTTCCATGATTGTCGCCGCAAGGCCAGTAGAATGTAGCACAATGCGCTATGGACTGACCCTGACCGAGTGCAAGTGACACGCTCGAATGCCCCGGCGTACTCCAGTTGCCTCTCCGGACCAGGTCATGAGGGAGAAAGTCATTCGTCCAGACCAGACTTCACTCGTCCAGACCATGGTTGGCTTCGATGTACGCTTCGTGGTACGCACGAAGATATTCCTCGTCGTCGCTCACGCTACTCGTCTCGCTAAAGCACTCGCTCCACGGCGGCGAGGGCGGCAGGGCGGCGAGGGTGGCGGCAGCGGCGGCGGTAGCGGCAGCGGCGGCGGCGGCGGCGGCGGCGCTGGCGGCGGCGTCAGTGGCGGCGGCGGCGGCGGCGCTGGTGCTGAGACGGAGGAGCTCTCGCGGCTGCGCATGGAGCTCGAGCAGCTCGACGACGAGATCGACATCTCGCTTCGTCATCCCGCTGTCGAGAGCTGTGAGGACCAGCACCTGGACCAGCGCTAACAACTCGGCCGCCATCATCTCGGCCGCCGCCGCCTTCTCAGCCGCTGCCGCCTCCTCGGCCGCTGCCGCCTTCTCGGCCGCTGCCGCCTTCTCGGCTGCTGCGGCCGCCTTCTCGGCCGCTGTGGCCGCCTTCTCGACGGCCGCTATTGCCTCGGCCGCCGCCACTGCCTCGGCCGCCGCCACTGCCTCGGCGGCCGCAACCACTTTAGCCGCAGCCCTCTCAGCTGCCTCCTTCTCGGCTGCCGCCTTCTCGGCCAGCGCCGCAACTTCCTCTGACACCGCCGCCTTTCCAGCCGCCTCTTTTTCGGCTGCCGCCTTCAGGGCCGCCACTTCCACAGTCACCACCTTCTCGACCGCCAACGCCTCGGCTGCTTCTGTATGTTCCTGCTCCTTCCTCGGCTTCAACCAAGCCGCCCTCGCCGCCATAGGGTTCAGCCGAACGACGCTGCCTTGTAGCTGGAGCCACGCGCCCTGGACCAGGCGCTTCGACTTGCGCCTCGCAGACGCGGGGTCCTTTGCACTTGGAGCACTGCCCTTGTCGACAGCAACTGCTTGGTACGGGGCGGACCTTGCAGCCGTGCTGAGCGACGTTGTGAATCGCCAGGGCTTCGTCGTGGGAAAGGGTGGATTGAGCTGCGACAAGCTCCGGCTAGACGATCCAGCACGCCAACGCGAGGTGAACAACGTAGGTAGGCTCCACGCTCGTTCAAGCCTCTGAAACTCCTTTGCTGACACGTTCTCGGATGTCACCTTCCCTGAGTCCAGCCTCCCTGAGTCCAGCCTCCCTGAGTCCTCGGTCGAGCCCGATGAGGGGGAGGGGGTGAAAGGGGATGTGGGAGGGGTCGAATCTAGGTCCCTTCGCAGCGAGAGGACCAGCTGTGCATCGAGCCAGTGCATTTGGCAGCTCCGCGCCTCTGCTGAGAGGGGGGAGCAGCGGTTGCCTGAGTGGAGGGCTTCTGTAGAGGGCAGCGGCTGGCCGAGTGAAGAGGGCACCGGCTGCCTGAGAGGGGGGCTTGTGAACGGCTCCACTACGACGGGCGAAGCGATTGTCTGCTTGGCGCCTGTGAACGATCGCCTGTGAACAATCGCCTGCTTGGTGAGGGTGTCGTCCGGTAAGCAGCCCCGAGGGTGGGCAACGCTGATGGCGCCCGATGAGAGCCGCGCCTCAGGTAAAGCAGGTGAGGAAGTGGCAGCGGCAGCGGCGGCAGTGTCGGTGTCAGCCGCTGGCATGGTGGCTGATGTGGGGGCGGCGCTGGGAGGGGCGTTGCTGTCAGGCGCTGCACTGGCAGCCCCGATTGCGGAAGCATAGGCGCGGATGAGAGCGGAGACGGTGGGCTGATGGGCAGCCGGTCTCGTGGCAAAGGGCAAAGGTGGCATGCTCGGCACGGGCTCGGAGCTCGGCACGGGCTCGGAGCTCGGCACGGGCTCGGAGCTCGGCACGGGCTCGGAGCTCGGCGCCGGAGTCGAGACGGATTTCGCGACCGCCTCTGCAGTGGCAGACGGACGAAGGTGCAGAGCGTTGGTTGCGAGTCGCACCTTCTCGTTGAGCATAGCAGTCTGGTAGGGAGAGAGCGGCAGCTTGCGGGCGAGCTCGTACATCCGGAGGGCGTCTTCGTACTCGCACAGCTTGAGGTGCATGTTGCCCGCGCTGATCCAGTAGTTGGGCTTCAAACAGTCGAGATGCACCGCATGATGAAAGCTGAGCAGCGCGCTTCGGAAGTCGCCCTTGTCATTGAGCGTCATACCCTCGCGAGCCATCGTGAGCGCCTCCAAAGTGCGCGGGTGTGAACTCATCGATGAACTCATCGATGGCCTCTCCCCCATCCAATCAACACCACGTGAGGTATGATGCAGCCCCTGGCGCAGCAGCTCCGCCTCGGCGCTGCCCGAGAACGGGACTGAGTTCGAAAACGGAGAAACGTTGCGGAGTCGCTCGGTGGCGGGCGGCGAAGGCGACGAGGCGGCACAGCGGGCGGCTTGAGAGACGATTGGTGCCGTGTTGATGGCGTCCGACCCCCAAGACACTCGTCGCACGGCACGCACTGCATCGTCTCGAATGAGCCGCGCTTCGGGCACCAGCTCACTGCCCTCCGCGGGCGCAGCGGTGGGGCCGGGATCGGCGGCACACTCGCCGGCAGCGGTGGCGGCGCTGAACGTCGCGGATTCGGCGGCCCTCATCCTGTGGGCGCGCCACGCAGTCTGCACGTGCGTGCATGCGGCTTCTTCAAGCGGCCGCATGGTCTCCGCCTCCAGCGCCTTGGCATGGAAAGCGTCGCTTAGCTCCGCCGACGCTCCTAGGCGCTTGGCTCGCAGCCAGCCGACGAAGGTGCTAGAGACGAAGCCCTCGTCCAAGGGGTCGAAAGGAGGGCCTGGGGACGCGAGAGGATACCCGCGAAGGCTAGCCATGATGGAATGCGGGCTCGTTGTCGAAGAAGTTGGGCCAGAAGGGATCTCAGATGGCGTCACCGGCTCATTCGGACGTTTGAACGGCAGCACTGGGATCGGCGATGGCAGAGATGGCGATGGTAGAGATGGCAGTGGGATCCCACCCTGCGGCTCCTGCACCACATGTACCCGCGCCGCCGCCTCGACATCTTGTGCCTCATGGCTCAGTTGGTCTATGAGGAATCCGATGGCAACTTCGACCGCTTCCGTTTTGGCGGCCGCCTCGGCGCGCATCTGCTCCATCGCGCTCGCGCTCGCGGCCAGCTGCTCCTCGAGGCGCCAGATTGCCGCGGCCACGGTGGAAGAGGTAGCCTCCGCTCGCAACTCCGACCGAGCCTCCACCGCCTCCACCGCCTCCACCGCCTCCACCGCCTCCACCGCCTCCACCGCCTCCACTGCCTCCACCACCTCCACCGCCTCCACCGCCTCCACTGCCTTTACCGCCTTTACCGCCTTTACCGCCGCCGCGCTGTCTGCCTCCGCCACCGCCCGCCCCCCTCCGGAGGCCGCATGCTGCTCGCAGAGCGCCGCATCGAGCGCACGTTCCAGCTTCTCAACCGGCGAGCGCTTGGCCTGGTTGGATACACGTGCGCGCTTAAGCCGCAAGGCGAGGACGTCAGCAGGCGGCAGGGGAAGACGCGGGTGCTTTGTCGGACTTTTGTCGTCGACCCGAAGGTCTTCATCATCAACGCAGGCGCGGCGCGTAAGCGGGATGAATTGAGTGAGCGCAGCCCGTTGCTGCTCGACCTGCCCCAAAAAATGCTTCAGCCTTGAGGCACGAGTCCGCACGTGCCCAAGTGCCGTCTTGAGGTGAGCCTCGCGCCTAAGCACTGTTGCAAGCTGGTCTTCGAGCGGGACTGCACCCGATTTGCGTTCCTCGGCCTCTGATTCCTCTTGGCTGACATCGATGCTCCATGCCATGTTGATTTTCGTTGCCATCCATTCAATTGCATCCGCATGAGTCTCGCCGTCTGCGGAGGTGAAGGAGTCTTCATTCTCCAGGCTTGTGAGCTTCATTCCGCCCGACAAGCAGTGGTGGCGCACGCGAGTCTCACGTGATGCGAATGCCGCACCAGCTGCGATAGCCATCGGCATGGTGGCCGCTGCGTTAGCCATCGGGACGCGTTTAAATGGGGGATTGACGAACTCAGCTTGAAAATTACGCAGGCAACGGAATACGAGCGCATGCAATGCCAAGAATGGCGATGAGTCCGAGGGGGGCTTCAGGTTTCGTTCTTCACAGGTTATCGGTTTGGCGCTCGTGTTCGGGCACCCTCATGCCGAGGGGATGCGCCCGGCCCACGCGGTGCTCCTCTTGGCGTGCGTAGCGTGCATCGTGCTGGTGCAGATCAAAGTCACGACGCCCTCTAACTCGAGTGTTCGATGTCCGCAGCCACAGCAGCTCGCTACCAGCCGTGCGCCCACGCCGCCGCCGTCATCAGCACCGCCGCCACCGCCACCGTCGCCGCTGCGGAGCGAACCCGACGAATGCTACACGTTTGAGCACACCGAGATGGCCGGTGGGGGCGTTGTGGGCGGCGGCGCGCGCCTCAAGCTTGAAAGCGCGCGCGCGTGCTGCGAGGCGTGCCGTGCCCACAACAGGGCGCAGCCGCGGCCACGAGGCCGCCTTAACTGCACGACGTGGGTGTACAATCACGATGCGGCGCACCCGCAGGCGCGCGAGTGCTGGTTCAAGCGACACGAGAGCCCATGGGCAGACGTCGAGCTCCTTGCCAACGGCTCGCGCTCTTGGACCACCGGGCTCGTGCTCACGCCGCCGCCGCGCGTTGCGGGCGTCGCGCCAACGTCGCGCTCGTGCGGCGACGGCCGGTGGCGCCGCCTGGCCGAGAACGTCGCCGGCCCCCTCTACCACCATCCGCGGGTTGCGGGCGTCCATGCCGACGAGATCTCCCTCTGCCCGCCGGTGTACGCGCACGAGGCGCACTTGGCGCTCGCCTTCGGCCCACTCGCATACGACGGCGGCGCCAGCAGCGTAGGCTCGGCTCCGGGCGCAAGGGTGGGCGCGGGCACGGGCGCGGGCGCGGGCGCGGGCGCGAGCGCGGCGGATGCGGGCGCGGCGGCGGTCGTACGCATACGGCTCAATCACGGTACGTGCCCCTTAGCCGCCGCGTGGCTCGATGCTTTACTCGACGCGGGCACGTGTGCCAACCTGACGCGCGCCGCGTGTGCGCCGCACTGCTGTCACATGTATCGCGCCGAAGCGGTCATGGGCAAGCACCGGCTGCGTGACGCGCTGTACCGGGCGCATGGCTACGATCCGGCGCACCCGCCGCGCTGGGGCGTCGATTATTGGTGGGGGCCTCCGTATGCCTTCGTGCAGGGGCGACTGTGGCACGGCGGGCCGGCGCCATGGACGTCGACCTCGACCGCGTTGCCTTCCGAGGGAGAGCTGCCAACCCTGCACCGTGGCACCGTCGAGCTCGTCGGCGGCGGGCCTGACTTTCTGATCGCGCTCGCCGACCACCCGATGATGCCGCCGCACAATGCCTTTGGGCATGTGGTGACGGAGGACATGCCTTTGCTCGATGCGCTGGTCGAGCGCCGGCCACTCGTAGTGCAGAATTGGGGCGCGATCAATGCGACCGTCTTTGAGACGCCCGTGCCCTTCGCGCTGCGACGCTTATCAAGGGTCTAGATGACTTATGTGTCGGCTTTTTGAACCCGCTGTCGACGGGCTGGCCACAGGAATGATGGCGTTTGTGCTCGACCGGCAATTATAATCAGAGAGAGTCGGGTACAATAGGGGGGGGGGCGTCGAGGCCGTCGCGTTCAAATTTAGTCGGGGCCGCAAAGAGCGCGACCCGCCCCAGGCCCCCAATAACTCTAGTGAACGAGGCGGAGGAAATGTAAAATTGCGACCCGTCGACCGCGGCGCCTCTTCCGTAGGAAGGTCCCACACACCAACCCAACGTAACACACCATCCCAACGCGTTCGCA
>ENA-UOXK01000978-UOXK01000978.1-mixed-culture-metagenome-genome-assembly--contig:-NODE-978-length-21316-cov-49.340012_pt1 | contig 21316 bp, 19 predicted proteins | sample MGYA00238160_ERZ761638 | MGnify/ENA primary metagenome ERZ761638 (study PRJEB28912, sample SAMN08777098) | mixed culture metagenome | isolation source: Freshwater growth medium | place: USA...
GATACCCGTCACAGATATCCCCACAGCCCGACCGGTGCGGCAGCACTATCGATACGTGGGTCTGGATGGCTGATGTGAGGTTCGTTTGTGTGATCCGTGTCCGTGTGTCAAGTCGCGAAGAAACGCCGCGGAGCTTCTGAGGTGCGTTAATAACAAACTATTATTCTATTTGGGTGCACAGTCGGAGAGATCCAGATCGCCTTCTCATAGATCATCATTATCGACACTGTTACATGTAGGTCGCAGTCAAAATAGTGTGTTAGTGGCAACCATTTCAGGGCCTAAATGTAGTGATTTATAGTCAATATCGCCAAAGTTTTCGAGAAGTGACCGCGGGTCTCCTCGACGGGCGCGGTTTCAGGATTCAGCCTGAATTACTTTTTTCTTTTTAGTATTTTTTCTTAGGCTGATAACTCCGACTTGCTGAATTAAGCTGAATCAATCGTCACCGTTTCACATTTCTGATTTCACATTTCACACGCGAAAGCAGTGACGGACGACGAGCCGTACTCACACCGTTTCACACGATGAGACGGACGAGCCGTAGTTCCTTCTGAGAGCACTGGAGCAGCTCGGTGGCCTGTGGGGAAACGGACGCGGGCGCCGTGGTGAGCACCTGAGCAGCTCGGTGGCCTGCTTGACGGAGCGTATGAGCTCCCCTTCGATGAGGAGGTAATCAGTGGCACTCGGTGGCAATCATGCTCGCTCGCCTGCTTGACGGAGCGTATGAGCTCCCCTTCGATGAGAAGGAGAGTATCACCGATGGCGAGGCCGGCGGCCGCTGCAGCGCTTCCTGCGGCGACCGCGCTCACGACGGCGCCGAGGCCGATCTCGTTGAGGGCACGGACCTGATGAGGGAGGCAATCAGCATACACTCAGAGGAGCTCACGACGGCGCCGAGGCCTGGCTCTCTGAGCGCCATGGTGAGCGCACACACCTCGAGTCCGTGGTTCAGAGCGCCGTCCTGAGCGCCATGCGGCGTCTTGAGCGTCGTCTTGAGCGTAACGGCCGCGGCGATCCTTCGAAAGACGACGCTCACTGTGACGAAACTCAGATCATCGACGAGGGCGACTGCATGCGCATGCGAAGTGGGCACCTGATGAGGGACGCAATCATTGGCACTCAGTGGCAATCATCGACGAGGGCGATTGCATGCGCATCAATGATCATCAGTGGCCATTAGTGGCCATCAGTGGTCATCAGTGGTCACCGTGCCGTTGACGGAGAGGAGCAGCCAGCCCGGGCACAGCCCGCGCCCCTCGCCCTGCGAGCCAGCGCTCCAACCGGCGACGAGCACGCCGCCCGAGGTCCCGACCGGTGCGCACCTGATGAGGGACGCAATCAGACGCACTCAGACGCACTCAGACGCACTCAGTCGCAATCAGCCGCCCGAGATCCCAACCGGTGCGCACGTGATGCCGATGCGCCCATCACGGCGCTCGAAGACTTCGCGCACACTCGAGGCGAGCACCGTGAGCGAGATCGTCTCCTTGGCCTTGACGCACCTGTGGGGAAGCGGACGCGGGCGCCGTGGTGAGCAATGCATGCAGGGTAGAGGCTCATGGCGCCGTATTGAGCACATGCAATCAGAGGTGCAATCACGCCGCGCGGACGCACCGGCTGATCTCTCGCGAGGCCTGCTCGTGATGAGGGAGGCAATCAGCATGCAATCAGAGGTGCAATCACGCCGCGTGGACGCACCGGCTGATCTCTCGCGAGGCCTGCTCGTGACTCCCTTCGGCCACCGCCTTGCCGTTGATGCGCACCTGTGGGGAACGGACGAGATGGCGCCGTGGTGAGCACGTGCATGCAGGGCTCGGCCTTGCCGTTGCTACTCACGAGGACATCGCCCACGAGGACGCCGGCGCGCTCCGCACGTCCCCCCGGCTTGAGGCTGAAGACGAATACCCCGACGGCCCCACCCAATGAAGGGTCGGAGAAGGGGGGGGGCACGTCCCCCCACACGATCCCCACAGGCCCCTCGCTGACCTGATGAGGGAGGCAATCAGCATGCAATCAGAGGTGAGGGGGGCACGTCCCCCCACACGATCCCCACAGGCCCCTCGCTGACCTCCATCCTGAGCTCGCGTAGCCCGAGGGTCCCGGCGCCGGCGTGGGCGCCGCCGCCGCCGCTGCTGCCGACGCCCACGCCGGCGCCCACGACGACGCCCTCATGGGCGGCGCTCGTTTTCGGGTTCGGGTTGCTGCTGCTGCTGCCGCTGCTGCCGCTGCTGCTCTTGCCGAACCCAAAGAGGCCGCCGAGGATGCTGCGACCGCCGCCGCCGCCGGCGCCGGCGGCGGCGCGTGTCGTGGTCGGTTCGCTGCTTTCGTTGCTGTCGCTGTGTGAGGCGGGCGGCGGCGGTGAGTCGACTGTGAAGACCTGTGAGTCGACTGTGAAGACCAGCAGCTCCGGTTTCGTGGTCGGCTTGGCGGGCGGGCTGCTCTTGAGCATATTCGGCGTGTAGAGGGGCGGGCCATTTGGCGAACGCGGGGACGCGGCCATCGAAAACTCCTCCTCGTCCGACGACAGCGCGTTCGCGATGCCCTCGACGACGTCATCGCCTCGTGCACGAGATCCATACGACTGCTGCTGCTGCTGCTTGTAGGCAGCGCCGCCGACGGCCGATGCCTTCGCCGCTGAGCCGGTAGCTGTGCTGCCGCCACTGCTGCTCGACGCTGACAGGGAGCTTTTGTTGGGTGTGCTGGCAGTCATGGAGTTGGGTGTGCTGGCGGTACTAGTAGACAGGGGTTTCTTGACAGGGGTGCTCAGGTTTGAGATGGACGCCGGTCCGTCCAGATTATCATCGCTGTCGTCGCCGTCGAGCACATCGCCGAAATCCCGCGCAGCTGCGGTGACGATCCGCGCCATGCCGTGCCCTAGGCTTTGTCGGCGCTGACGAGACCGACGACTCGAGGCTCATTCCGCCAAACTTGCATCGCAAACTTGGTGCGGAACATCAAACCATTACAGCGCCTCGACCACGCGCATGCGTCATGCAATGTGAGCGTTTGTGAACAGCACGTCACTGGTCTTGCATGCAATTAGTGTTTCCTCGTACCGACTCTTGTTTTGAAAGTACTGGAGGTTTGAGGTTTCCAAACCACATGAATGCTTCTTGGCAAGGTCGTGGCCCCTGCTACTCTTCCAGACACTACAACAACGTGCCGACGTGCAGATCGCCGATCGACGAGTGCGGATCGATCCAGGTGGCCGCACCTCGCATGGCCTTCATGGTCGTCGGCATGCCGCGGGGGTTCCTCTCCGAAGGTGGCTACAAACTCTTTGCAGAGCGCGTCGTTCGCTCGTTCGCGGCGCACACGGCGTCGCGCGTCTTTCTCCATCTGAAGATGGGTGCCGAGAAGGCGCAGTGGGATGCTCTCGCCAACGCGACCTCCGAGTTGCTGCATCCCGCGACGGTGTCGACGCCGCGCGAGGAAAGCAGCGGTCAGGAAGTCTACCGAGATGTGCATCGTCGCGCGGCTCGAGGCGAGCCCCTCTCGACGAGCACGCCCTTGCACCCCGAATGCTTCTGGCGTGACGAGGCGCCGCACTACCCCCTATCGCAGGCGCGCGTGTGGTGGTCGACGATGAACGATGGCTGGCAGGTAGTGGTAGAGTATGAGATCAAGGCAAGTGTGCGCTTCGATGCCGTCGTCTTCACACGCCCCGACCTCTTTTGGGAGGCGAATATGGGGCCCTGGTGTGCATATGACCTCGGCACCATGGCTGCCGAGTGGAGCGGGCAGTGGTACACGCCTGCCGGGAGCCTCACGCCGGATATGTTTTGGGTGCTGCCGCGCCGTACAGCCGCGGCAGTGCTGTCCACTTGGGTCGAGATCATTGTGCCCTGCCGCCCGAACCAGGCCTGCTGCAACTTCACGCTCGCGCAGCCGCCACACGCTCGGGTTCCCTACTCGATCTGGCTGCGCGAGTACTGGCATCGCGTCGGCGGCTTCACACTCAACCAGACCCTGCCGGGCTTCGGGAGGGTCGGGGCTAACCCGAAGAAGGCGCATCGGAACTGCACCATGCACCTCGGCTGCATGCCGAGGGGGGAGACGAGGGGCACCCATGGTAGGGGCAGCCGCCCCAGTGGGACCTTGAGGGAACCCTCGAGGGCCACGGATGGATTGTGGAGTGACTGGAGGGGGCGATTTTGAAATGAGAGGGGACCGGGCGTGGGGCGGGATGCTACAGTCAACCAAGCAGATAGCAGTCAACGCTTTAGGTATCGATGGCTCGTCATGTGGGCCTCGAGTGATTTTTTACAAACATCAAACTCGAGTTTCGGATGTGCACCGCACACAGTATCCTCCTCATTATGAGAACGCTCATGACGCGTTCAAACTTCAGCGTTCAGGTTTGTCAGTCCAGAAATGGTCACTGTGAGACTGAAGCACCCAGAGAGTACGGGAGATTCCACTTAGATTGCACCGGAAATTGCACCGGAGATTGCACGCCTCCGACGCTGCTGCGGCCTCGTCGCCGTCTCCTCAAACGCAACCTCCACCTTGCGCTTGCCACCCTTATTGCCAACCAGCATGGCGCCGCCCTCGCGCCTCGGAGGGGTGAGGGACACCTCATCGCCGCGCAGCCAGATCACGTCGACGGTGCTCGGCACGGCGCCCAGCAGAGCGCGCAGCCAGTCGTCGCGTCGCACGCTCCCACGCCGCAAGCACGAGATATTGCACCCGTGCACAGGGCACACACTGCTCCGCGCCTGGCACGACTGGTGGCGCCGAATCTCCTCGAGAGCCTCGAGGTTGCACCGGCTCAGATGCATGCAGCCCTCGAGCGTGGCGGGGTCGGTCAGCCGCTGGTGCGAGAGTACGCACTGCAGCCTCAGCTGCTCCCACTCGACCTGCACCTCGAGCAGCGCCTCGTCCTCGTCCTCGTCCGACTCCATCGCCTGCGCCACGGCTGGTATCGCGCGCACCTCACGGCACTCCTCCTCCTCCTCCTCCTCCTCGTCCTCGTCCTCCTCCTCGTCATCGGTGGGCGTGAGCTCGAGCTTGACCTCGCAGTCCTCATCGTCGACCTCGCCATCGAGCTCGCCCACCTCATCGTCCTCGTCGTCCTCGTCGTCCTCGTCGTCCTGCTCGTCGCTGCCCTCGTCGTTCTCGTCGCCCTCATCGTCATGCCCGGCGCCCTCAGCCTCTGCAGCTGCTTCGCCGTCGCGGGCCATGTGCCTGGCATATGCGACGGCGGCCTCGACGGTGGTGGCGAAGCATCCGAGAGAGGCATAGCGCCCATCACACTCGTATCTGGCCTGGAAGGGCTTAGCCGGAGGCTGCCCTGATGGATTATTTGGAGTGCGGTACACGCGACGGTAGCCCGTGCTCGAGCGAGGTGAGAGATGCAGCCGGAGCCCCTCAGCCTCGGTGACGATGCCTGCTGCATCTGCCTCCCCGGCTGCTTCGCCGCCGCGGGCCATGTGCTTTGCATATGCGACGGCGGCCTCGACGGCGGTGGCGAAGCATCCGAGAAAGACATTTCGCCCATCACGCTTGTATCCGGCCTGGAAGGGCTTCGCCCGAGGCTGCCCTGATGGATAAATTGGCATGCGGATCACGCGAAGGTAGCCCGTGCTCGACTGAGGTGAGAGATGCAGCCGGAGCCCCTCAGCCTCGGTGACCATCCCTGCTGCATCGCCATCTGGCGTCAGTTCGTCTCCAGCCTCCGAGACGGCCTCCTCCGCCACATCGCAGCTGTTGAAAGCAGGCTCGGTATTCTGCTCGCACACCCATGCGCCCGCGAAGGCATCAGCACCAACATTGACATCCTTGCTAAGCCGTCGCCACTTGCCGCAGCGGTCGCACGCAACCCACGTATCTTCCTCACGAGGCATGTGGCCGCGTGTGAGACTTCCCCTTTCCTCCTCCTCCACCTCCTCCGCCTCCTCCTCCTCGCCTTCCTCGAGAGGCCCTTCCTCTTCTGCACCGCCCTCTTCGACTTCGTCACACGCTCCGTCCCAAGCGCCGTCCCCAACGGCAGCCCGGCTTCTGCTTCGCTGCTTTGCAATCGCCGCCTGCGACACCGGCTTGAGGCCTTCCAAGACGCGAGACGAAGGCCGCCGCTCGCGCGCACCTCTTACCAGCGTAGGAACTCGATGCAGGCCACCATGCTTGTCCGGTAGGGTGCAGCCAAACGTACCACACTCGTCCCTGTCCTCGTCACTGTCCTCGCACTCATCACGCTCAAGCGCGACGTTGCTGGCGTTGACCGGTATGCCACGCGGCACTTGGTCCGCAGCGTGCATTGTGGCTAGGCTGCGCCAATTCCTAATTCTTGTCGAGTTTCGAAATAAATGTAATGGATGCGAGTGGCATGCATCCTACATTGAAATCTTGTACAAGAACCACATTACATGTAGCTTGGGGATGATGAGTCGGGCTTTTCACAGGTCTGGCTGAGTCAGGGTGTCATTTCACGCGTCCCAGGGCTCGCCCTCCCTGTGTTGTGCGATGCGACGATCGGACGATGCTTCGCGTGGTCGTGCCCCGAATCGGCGGCTGGTGGCCGACCGCAAACGAGGCGGCCACGACCCGATCGATCCGCCTCGTACGTGGTGACCTCGCACAATGGCAAGCCGATGCTCTGGCCGTGTCTGCAAACCCGTACCTCGAGGGCACGTCCCGTGCTTCTCACTGGCGCTTTGCGGGCCGTCAGAATGCTGATGGTTCAGTGCGTCAAGCAGGAGGAGCCGCACTGGCTTCATCGTCATCCGAAGCTGCAGCGCGGGCCGGTGTGCCTCTCGCGCCCGGCAGAGCCATCACCTCTCGCGCTGGCGGCGTGCTCAGAGCAGATTGGATCGTGCATGTGGTCGCGCCGGACGCACTGCTGGAACAGCCGCCAGAGCGCAGCGCCCTGTTACGCCAGACATATGACGCGGCCCTGGATGCTGCGGCCGCCAAGGGATGCCGAAGTTTGGCGCTGCCGGCCATTGGGTGCGGCATCCGCGGCTTTCCTCCCGAGGAAGCCGCGAAGGCGGCGTTCGATGCGGCCGCCGCATGGCTCACATTCCAGGATGGTGACCGTCGGCACGGGCAGCTCAGCCGTGTCGACTTTGTGGTCTATTCCGACTTTGTGGCGCACCACTGGTGGCCGTGTGCACTGTCCTCGTTCGGGACGGCGCTCGAGCACGCGGCTCAGCTCGGGACGGCGCTCGAGCACGCGGCTCAGCTCGGGACGGCGCTCGAGCACGCGGCTCTGCTGGACGATGCATTGGCTGTCGACCTGGCACCGGGCGGACTCGTGTGGCGCTACAGGGGTGGAGCTTAATTAGGCTGGAGCCCTGGAGCCCACCTCTGCAGGGTCTCGAGGTATCGAGGTAATCTTTGACACCCTGCACGCCGGGAGAGACCGACCTCACTCCGCATTATGGAGTGACCCGAGAGAGCGATTACTCAGTACTTGTGTTGACCGAGGGGTGCGGAGCCGACATTTGAGACAGTTCCTACGGTCTGAAGTTTGACTTGAACTTGACAACTTTGAACGTGGCCAAAGATGTGTTCTTGGAAGGAAGGCGCTCTTCCGTGCCAGCCGGTGTGCGGGGGCATTCTCTTGGCCGCACAAGCATGCCGGAATTGCCTGCTGCTCCAGCGACGTCCATGTCTCCGGTTTCTCCCGCCGAGGCGGACCGTCGCTTGTGTGCCAACGGCAAAATTGACTACCTGACCGACCCGCGCCTGGCCAAGCTCACCTTTGCCAGCATCAAGAAGCACGTCGAGGCGACGTGCGCGAGCCGTGGCTTGCCGTCAGTGCAGCTCAAGAGGAAGCTCTTGGGATGCGCCACCAAGTTTGCGATCGTGGCAATCGCGGATGAGTACAACGTGGAGCTCGACACGCTGCTCGATGAGCTCGGGCCGATCAAGACGTTCACGCCCGGCTTCAAGAAAGGTGACGTCGAGCGCGTGGCAGCGAAGGCGGCCGAAGAGCACAAGAAGAAATTGGAGTCGGACGAGCAGAAGACCACGCGGCTTGCCAGGGAGAAGCTCGAGCACGAGGCGTCGGTGCAGCGCCCAGTTCTGGCGGACCAAGCGGCGGCGGGCATCGCCCAGTTCAAGCAGGAGCAAGCGGCGGGCTTCAAGAGTGAGTACGAAAAGTACAAGCAGAAGCACGCGGTGGAGAGGGCGGAGAGGGCGGAGCGCGGCCGGTTCGTGCGCGATCGCTTCGCTGACGAAATCTCACCTTCCGATGCAAGCGACGACGCCAACATCTCCATATTAGGCAACGCCGCCCTTGCCGATGATGCGGCCGATTCCCTCGCCGATGCGCTGTTGGATGCGCTCGTGGCGGCGCGCGTGCCCAAGGGCACGCTCGACGTGCCGGTGCGCCCGCATGCGCGCCGCCTGCCGAGCGGCCGGCGCGGCATCAGCCGCAAGATGCTGCGCGCCATCAGGCGCTTCTTCCGCGCGCGCGGCGCGCTCGGCATGCTAATGGGCGACGTGTGCAAAAAGGAGGGCTTCGTGTGGAGCGTGTGCGCGCTCACGCGCTCGACGGGGCTCTCGCTCGTCGAGACGCTCGTGCTCACGGCCGAGGCGCGTGGCGAGGTGGCGGACGCGCTCATCGGCCTCGCGACCACCTTCTTCTCGTACTCGTGGGATGGCACGAAGCTGGGCGACATGCTCGACGCCATCGAGCGCAGGCTGGCCGAGCTCGAGGCCGCCGACGGCGTGACGCGCTACGTGTGGATCGACATCTTTGCGGCCTCGCAGACGCTGCTCTCGGGCGAGTTTGAATCTGGCCGCTCTCCCCGGGGCAGCGAGGAGCGCAAGGCGCGCAAGGAGGACACGGACCACGTGTTTGCCGAAGCGATGGCGGCCATCAGCGAGCTCCTCTTGTACTGCTCGCCGCTCACGGCCGAGTGGCCCGCGCCCAACCAGCCCTTTTTGCTGCCCGAGCGCGGCGCGCCGCCCGCCGGTTGGTTGCGCCGCGGGCCGGGCGCGATGACGCGCGCGTGGTGCATGTTCGAGCTCGTCAAGGCGCTCGCCAAGGGCGCGACGCTGCACGTGGTGCTCGCGCCCGCGGACGTGGATGGCTTCGAGGAGCTGCTGACGAGGCGCTTTGGCGAGATTGCGGGCATCGTGGCGGGCATCGACGCGGCCGACGCGCAGATCACCATGGTCGAGGACCGCGACTACATCCTGGCCGAGGTGGCGCAGCTCGAGGGCGGCATCGGCGCGGTGACGGCGACGGTGTGCGCGTCGCTGCGCGAGTGGCTCGCGGCCGAGGGCCGCGCGGCGCTGGCGCGCATGCCGCGCGAGGAGCGGGCGACGTCGGCGCTGCAGGATCGGCTGGGGAGGCTGCTGCAGGCCCAGGGCAAGCTCGACGAGGCGGGCGTGCTGCTCCGCGAGGCGCTCGAGGCGATGCGTGCGACGCTCGGCGATCGGCATCCGGACACCCTCGGCTCGATTAATAATCTGGGGATGCTGCTGCAGGACCAGGGCAAGCTCGACGAGGCGGGCGTGCTGTACCGCGAGGCGCTCGAGGCGAGGCGTGTGACGCTCGGCGATCGGCATCCGGACACCCTCGGCTCGATTAACAACCTCGGGCGGCTCCTGCACGACCAGGGTCGGCTGGGCGAGGCCGAGACCTTGCTCCTCGAAGCACACGACGGCTGCGCGGCCACGCTCTCAGAGGGCCATCGCACCTGGCTGCGCTCGCAAGCCTGGCTCGCAGACGTGCGCCGCGCGCAAGGTCGCATCGAGAGCGCCCGCGCGCTCGTGGATGCACGCGTGCTCAGCACGGCGCGTGCGGCGCTGGGCCCGACGGTGGACACGACGCTGATGCTCGAGGCCGTCCACGCCCGGCTCGAGTGCGCGGCAGGCGGAGGGCTCAGCCCGCTGAAAGCGTCCCTCGAGCGCATGAGGACCGTCCTCGGGCCGGAGCACCCTGAGACGCGTCGCTGCGCAGTGGCGCTCTCGCAGGAGGAAGAGGCCGCCAGTTCCCACAGCGTAGGCACTTCCTGACGAGATGGACCCGGCGTGACATGCCGATGCGGCGTTGAGCAGGGCTGATCGGATGATGAGGGTCACTGGCGGTACAGTTTCACCCGTACCACGGCACGGCGCTCGGCGGGCTACGGCGCTGGCGCGCATGCCGCGCGAGGAGCGGGCGACGTCGGTGCTGCAGAACCAGCTGGGGCTGCTGCTGAACGACCAGGGCAAGCTCGACGAGGCGGGCGGGCTGTTCCGCGAGGCGCTCGAGGCGAGGCGTGCGACGCTCGGCGATCGGCATCCGGACACCCTCGGCTCGATTCATAACCTCGGGCGGCTCCTGCACGACCAGGGCCGGCTGGGCGAGGCCGAGACCTTGCTCCTCGAAGCACACGACGGCTGCGCCGCGACGCTCGCAGAGGGCCAGCGCACCCGGCTGCGCTCGCAAGCCTGGCTCGCAGACGTGCGCCGCGCGCAAGGCCGCATCGAGAGCGCCCGCGCGCTCGTGGATGCACGCGTGCTCAGCACGGCGCGTGCGGCGCTGGGCCCTAATGTGGAATCGATGCTGATGCTCGAGGCCGTCGACGCCCGGCTCCGGTGTGCGGAGGGCGGAGGGCTCTGATGGCCTCTGATGGCCTCTGATGGCCTCTGATGGCCTCTGACTGCCTCTGATGGCCTCAGATGACCTCTGATTGCCTAAGATGACTTCTGATGACCTCTGATTGCCTCCCTCATCAGGTGTGCGGAGGGTGGAGGGCTCGAGCCGCTCGAATTGGCCCTCGAGCGCATGCGCACCGTCCTCGGGCCGCAGCACCCGGAGACACGGCGGTGCGCGGCAGCTCTTGCGCAGGAGCAAGAGGCTGCTGTTGCTGCAAGTGATTAGGGTCCACTTAGACGCTGCTTACATAGGCGTTGGGCTAAGTTTGGGGACGATTTCGCTCAGGCAGCCTCGAAGCGTCCAGTGTCATTATATCATATGAGAAACCGAATTTTACGAGTACCAACCCTACTTGCTACTACGGTTCGACACTTCGACTTCGAGCGAGGGTCAAGTCTAAGACTTAGTCTATACACATAAACAACTGACAAGAACCAAATGGAAGCCTATCGAATGTGCTCCGGAAGCCAGCTGGTACTGGAGAGGACGGGTGTCGATGGAGATGCCATGGATGACGAAAGGTATACTTTGACTAAACTTCGAACTTGCTTGACTTTCATTCACGCACGAAATCGAAATGGCATTCAGCTTGCTTGGGGCATCCACATTAGCTCGCCGAAGAAGCGACCCTCGACTGCAGCTGTGGTCAACGCCCAAGTTGTTGCCGCCGCCGAGGCCGCCGACACCACCGCCACCCCCTCCGCCTCCGCCGCCACCACGCATCGCACCGCCGCCGCCGCCGCCGCCGTTTGACGAGTTCACCCTGCGCGACCTGCTCAAGCGCACGGGAGCTGACGGTAAGAGTTGGCACAAGCGACGTACGCGCGATTATTTTATGGAGTGGGACGTGGACGGTTCCGGCGCGATCACGCGTGATGAGTTCTTCGACGCCATCTATAAACTCGGCGTGACGTACGTGTCGGAGGCCGACCTCGAGCGAACGTTCAACTTCTTTGATGTCGACGGCTCCGGTCACATCGATTACAAGGAGCTGGATCGAAGGCTGCTCCAGGTTTGATGGCCGGCCTCTGATGACCTCTGATGGCCTCTGATGATCTCTGATGGCCTCTGATGCCCTCTGATGCCCTCTGATGGCCTCCGAAGGCCTCTCTGGTCGCTGACGTTCACACTTTGCGTCGCGACTGCCCACAGCTTCCGAGCCATCGCCCGCCTCCTCCCAGATCGCCGCCACCTCCGCCCGACCCCGGAGCACCCCCGCCGCCGCCCACGCCGCCCACGCCGTTCCGCCGGGTCCGTGCACGCCCTTCGCGCGTACGAGGTGTGAATGGGGGCGTACGAGGTGTGAATGGGGGCGTACGTGTGAATGGGCCCGACTCGAGCCTTTCCTTATTAGGCATGTCGAATGGCACTTCGCCCTCGAGGCTTGCGCTTGGGTCGCAGATGCATGCAGCCAGGCCGCAGGACGCCACCGCGGACATGTGGTACGCAGTAGCCAAGCAGATGCTCGACGACACCAAGACCCAAAATAGGAAGGTGCATTGGATCCAGCAGCCTTCTTTGCATGCTTCCCTGCAGCCTTCTTTGCATGCTTCCCTGCCGCCTTCCTGGCATGACCCCTGGGGACAAGGCCACAATCTCGACTACAATCTCGGTTACAATCTCGGCTACAATATGGGCGGCTATCCTGCTGGGGCGCATCTGGGCGGCTATCTCGGTCACAATCTCGGCTACAACTTCCCACCGCACATCGCCGCTCCGGGCGCATTGCCTAATTGGGGTGGCCCCTCACACCTTCCTATTTTGGGTTATCCACCAGAGGGCCCTCCGCCACCACGACCGCCCTTGACGACGCCACCCCGGCGCCCTCCCAGGCGAGAAGGTGATGATCGGGCTCCGATGCTGCATATCTCTTGGTCGACTGGCCGTCTCCCCGGCCGTGGCGATACATCGCGACTTGTCTTGTGAGGGCATGAGAAACAGTCGGACACATACATGCAAATTCACAAAACCAACAGTTTGGTCGAATTTAGAACACGGTTTTCAAAGTGTGCGGAAACGGTGTGGCGTGTGCCTGATCCCAATGCGTGGGCACAAACAGTAAACTCATGGCAGAAACCAGCCCCGTCGCGCAGCCGTTTGCCGACGACGTGACCGTCGAGGAGCTTGCAGCACGGCCGAAGCAGCCGAGGGCGCCGCGCAAAGAGTCGAGCGAGGACGCGTACGCAACCTCGGCGAACAAATGGTGGCCGAAGTTCCTTAAAGCGGCCGGCTGGGATGGCACTGAGAAGGGCGTCTTCATTGACGCCGCGGGCGACCCGATCGACGGCACCTTCCGCCAGCTGTTCATCTGGCTCTACGAGCAGGACGGCATGACCAAGAGCATCTACAAGACGATGCTCGCGTGGGCACAAGCAAGGCTCAACAAGCAGCGTGCGGATCGTCTGCTGGCTCCGATGCCCGAATACGTGTGCAACCTGCCGGGTGTCAAGGAGCGCAAGCAGGAGCTCTACACCGGCGCGCGCGAGTCGCACATGGAGCACATGACCGACCTCCAAGCGGCCATCGAGGCGGACATCGGCTTCGATTTGATGATCGAGATGGTCGAGCTGTGCTTGAACTGCGCGGTAAGAGTGTGCCAGATTACCTCTGATGATCTCTCTCTGACGAGCTCCGACCCCCTCTGATTGCCTCTGATGATCTCTGATGACCTCTGATGACCACGGATGACCTCTGATGATAGCCTCTGATGACCACTGATGACCTCTGATGACCTCTGATGGCCTCTGATTGCCTTCTGATGACCTCGGATGACATCCCTCATCAGGTGCCGAACACCTCGCCGCTCTTCAGCTTGCAGATCCTCTTTGAGCTCCGCGCCACCCACCAGCAGGGCGCCCGGCACGACGACCTTCGCGACGAGGTCTTCGCGTTCATGTTCTCGCGCATCACCAAGACAGTCGGCTCGTCCGGCATGCCAATGCTCGCGAACGTGACCGACGGCGGGAAGACGAACCAAAACGGCCGGATCTCCTACTCAGCCTTGCTCCCGCACCGCAACCCGGTGCTGTGCACGATCTTCGCGAAGGGCGCGCTCTTCTTGCACCGTTTCCTGATCATGAAGGTCACGTTCCCCGATCTCCTCGAGCCGAAGGATATCTTCAAACGCCCGACGCTCCGTCAGGGCCACGACGAGATGCACGGCGTCTCGTACGACTCCTCCTACAGCATCATGAAGCGCCTCTACGAGGCTGTAGGCGCAGTGCCCACCAAGTGCTTGCACCAGGGCCGAGGCGAGTGCCAACGAGTCCTCGACGATCTCGGTGTCGACCTCGACCAGATTCGGCGGTTGTGCAAGTACGTGCACGACGAGCAGACGGAGTCGTACCTCCTCAACCCGCCGATGTCGGCGCTGCTCGCGGCCGCCGGCTTCGACCATCAAGCCCCTCGGGCTGCGCACGCCGCGCACCTGAGCATTCGAGTCACAGAGGAGCTCGTCACCGCACTGCTGCCCCAGCTCATCGCGGCACAGGCACAGGTCGAGGCCCAGTTCAAGACCGTGACCACTGGTGCAGAGGCGAAGGCGAAGCGCCTCTTCTGTGCACGCGGCTGCGGGCGGGCACTGCGGCTGATCGTCGAGGTCTTCATTGCATGCTCGGCGGCACGGGCGCGTACGGAGGACGGCCACATCCGAATGGACACCGAGCCCATCTACAAGAGATTCTTCGCCAAGAACCGCTTGTTCCAGCTGCCCTTCTTCTCGAGCCAGGTCTTCCTTGACTTTGCTGGGCTGGTCGCTGCAGCTGAGGTGCGCGAGCACGCTGGGGCAGTAGAGCCAGATGCAGAAGAGGCTGCTGGGCTCGGGATGTCGCCCGTCGCCGCACGGCTCGACATCGTGATTTCACGCAGGCTGGCCCCTCTCCAAGCCGATATTCAGGCACTCCTCGGCACCGTCAGCCAGGCTGGCCCAGCCACAGCCGCGCAGGCAGTGATGCCGCTGCCTTCTCTCGAGCCCAAACGGAAGCGGAAGACCGCCGAGGAGAGCGCAGCTGCTCAGGCGGCCAAGCGCGGTCCGGCGGGCATCCCCACGTACGTGCTCGCGCCAAACAAGGAGACCGTCGCGCGCCTCTGGGAGGAGTACACGACGGGCTTGAACGGTGGGCCTGCCGTTCGCGACCTGGTTCGCGACCACGGCAGGAAGTGGCGCCCGCCTGGGGATGCCGGCCGCGCGCTCTGGAGGTGGCACTCATATGTATATGAGGAGATCGAGCGTCGCATGAAGGCCGGGGAGTCTGAGGTAGACGCACTAGCAGCGGTGCAGGCGCGGCTTGATTTGCTTGCTAAGCCCAAGCGCGCCGCAGGGAGAGGTAAGCCAGCCAGCCCTGCCAACTGGAAGGGACTCGTTAGGGAGCTGCATGCAGCGCATCCGCGTCGTGTCGAGGACGAGCGTGTCGAGGACGAGGAGGCCGATGTGTGACGAGGAGGCTGATCTGTATCTCAGTTTTTCCGCAATCTGATAGCCGCGTGTGCGAATGGTAGTAAGGGTGAGTAGTCTAGGGAATATCAACGAATATCAAAAGCGTTATTCATTCGCATACGGGATAGGGATACGCCATAAATTTACACGAGCCGCTGCAGATGATAATCGACAGCCGCAGTCATGCTCGTGAATCATTAAGCTTTTCAATACGCGACTACAGGGTCACAAGCAGAGCCACCTATATGCGCGCGCACTACCTTACAGAATTCGTCGAGCGAGCGCACTACCTCCGTGCGCCAGCCCTTGAGCCGTGCGCGTGCAAGCCACGCCACCTGCGAGTGCAGCAGGCCGTTGCCGCCGACCTTGAGCTCCACGGCGAGGCCGTGCGTGCCATCGGCGCCCGCCTCGAGGACGAGCAGGTCGGCACGGCCGGGCCTGCAGCCGCGGGCCTTGTGAGCACCCTTCATGAAGGCGGCGCCGCCGGGCGAGCCGTCGACGAGGATGTCCGCTGCGTCGCACCATGCGACGCAGGCCACCTGCAGGCGCGTCTCCGGGTTGTCGTGCGCCTTGCCCGCGTCCGACCGCTTCTTCCGCTCCTTGTGGATCCCATCGACATCACGTCTGCGTGAGCAAAGTCAAGTGGCGGGTCAGTCGAGGAGGGGGCGCATCACGGCGACGCATCGGCGATGTGCTCTCACCGCGCGTGCGACTCGGTAAAACCGAGTCGCACCCAACAAAACTCGCGCGCACGCGATGGCTTACGCGCGGCGTGGTACCTCAAAGTGAGCGCAAGGGTTCAGAGGCGTGGCGGCACCTCTGTCGAAGCGGCGTGGGTGCCTCCTTCGGCGTACGAGTCGGCGGCATGACTGCGGCGGGTCGGCTGCTCTCAGGTACGGCCGAGCGCTGCTCCAGGCTTCTGGCACACGCCGCGCGCGCGAGCGCGGCGAGCAATTCGGCCCACGGTCACAAAACCGTGGGCGGAGAAAAAAAAACGTGTGCCAAAAAAACAAAACCTTCGTCCGTCCGAGTATTAACAGCCAGTTCACAGAGGACGTCCTCTATACGGATACGTCGTGATTGTCTTCCTCCGCCCGCGAGCATGGCCGAGCGCGGGCCGCGCTTTACGTTTGCTGAGTGCTTCTCGGGCATCGGCGGGTTCCGCATTGCGCTGGAAGCTGCAGGGGGGCAGTGCGTCTTTGCTTGCGAATATTGTCGCTTTGCAACCGCTGCATACCAACGTCACTGGCCCGATGGCCCGAAGCCGGTGGGCGACATAAGGCGCATTGTGGCAGCGCAGGTGCCAGCACACGATGTCCTCGCGGCCGGCTTTCCGTGCCAGAGCTTTTCGAACGCTGGTCGTGGAAAGCTCTTCGACGACCCACGCGGCCAGCTCTTCTACGAGCTCGTTCGGCTGGTGGCCGGCTGCCAACCCCGATGTGTCCTGCTCGAAAACGTGCGTGGGCTGCTGACGCGACCGGGTGCGCTCGACGAGGTTCGCCGTGCCCTCGGCGAGATTGGCTATCCACGCCTCCACGTGCGGCTCCTGGACGCCGCGCTGCTCGTGCCGCAGCGACGGCGGCGGCTCTTCATCGTCGGCTTCCGGGACGACGTTTGCTCCGGACGACGCCATTTCGCCTGGCCACTGCTCCCATCGCTGCGGCGCACGGCGGAGGAGATTCTGGAGCCGGCAGCCTGCGCAGCGGCACAGCAGCTCACCCTCCCCGTAGACAAGTGGCGCAAGGTCGAGGAGTCGGCGTACTACGCCAAGTTCCCCGCCGCACGCTTGTTGACTCGAGGCTCCCTTGCGCAGACGCTCCAGACAACGTACAAGGGAGGGTGCCTCTTGTACTCTCAATTTGTGCCGCAGGAGGCGATGCCTGAGGAGGCGATTCCGCCCTCATCATCGGACGCTGAGCGTGTGCCATCGAGCGATCGTGCGCATCTCGAGCAATCTCGATCCATCACGAGCCCAATCTCGAGCCCAATCTCAGGCGATCCTCTGCCGCCATCATCCTCCAAGCTGCCCTGCACCGTACCACCCCAGCCATGCACCGCACCACATTCGCGCTCCACCGCACCACCTCCATCAACAAGCGAGATTGTAGCCGAGGTGTCCACCTCCACCGCACCACCACCTCCGCGCTTCTTCACACCTCTACTTCACACCGCACCACCTCCGCGCTTCTTTTCTCCCCGGGAGTGTGCTCGCCTGATGGGCTTCCCCGAGGTCTTCCCCCTACCGCAGGCCGAGGGAGTCGGGTATCGGTTGCTAGGGAACGCCGTGTGCCCTCCGCTAGTGGGCGCCATCGCTGCCGCGATTGCGCGTGCACTCGACGCCGATGCCGACTACGCGCCCTCCACCTCCAGCAGCAGCATCGCCGATAGGGGTGATGCAGCTAGCCCCGAAGCCCTCTCCATCACAGAGGATGCTGGCGATGCTGCCAACCCCGAAGCCATCGCCGTTGCAATGCAACTCGCCCTCAACGCCTCTCCATCGGATCGCTTGCCCGTTGCATGCTGGCTTCCACAGACGGCCGTGCAGGCACTCGGCCTACCGGTCTCGCCCATGTGCCTTTGCCAAGCCGATCCGCCTTTGAACAGCCACGTGGAGGGCCACGTGGAGGGTTGCAGTCCAAGTACGGGCATGCGAACGCGCTGCGATGAGCACTTGCATGCAAGGCAGGTCACCAGTGGCAGTCCAAGTACGGGTTCACCCTTCGGTGAGCCGTGCCGCCTCGCCGGCGGTGCGTACCACGAGCCGCTCGATACGGCGCTTCTGGGACCCTTTCCAATATCGTTGGTTGTGCTGGCGGCGCAGCAGCACAGCCAGCGGCCGGTCCCTACCAAGGTGTGGCAGCGCGATGCGCGATGCCCGGTACAGACGCTGCCGTCGCCCACCAGCGCCATGAAAGCTCACGTGGCGACCGCTTACATGAGACGGTACACGTACAGCATGCAATTGAGGGCGCACGGGTATTGGTAAAGCCAAACTCGCTGCATGGATTGTCATAAAGTTCAAGTTACTAAAGAAACAACAGACAACCTAATTGAAGCGCGTCGAATGAAGTTCAAGTTCAAAGAGAAAACATGGTTTGAACTTCGAAAGTCGTACCGGTAAACAGTGTTCCGACGACTTCTGAAACAGAAGCGCGTCGTGACCGGACGAGATGATGCTAAGCAAGCGCCTCTCGACGCCGCTCGCGAGCGCGGAAGTCTTCTTCGACGCCTCTCGGGCAACGCCGCAGGACGTCTCCTGGCGCGGCCAGCGGCTGCTCAAGCAGCGCAGTCCGAGGCTGCTGGCGCTACCAAGCGGGCCGCCGCATGCCTCGCAGGCGCTCGTCGCGGAGCTCGACAAGCGCACAGAGGACGAGATCATGCAGGCGCTCCTCGACAACGACCTCAACACGACCACGTTCATCGACTACCTGCAGCAGTCGGCGCTCGGCTCGCCCGCGCGCCTGCTGCCGTGGCTGCAGACACTCGCGGCGCTCACCTCTAAAGTAGGGCTGCTGCTCGAGTCGACACGCTTCCTATGCAGCGACCTGCAGCTCGCGCGTATCCTGCTGCACATGCAGCTATCCGCCAAGTCGATCTGCGGCGCCAAGCGCGCCGCCACCTTCCTTGTGCAGCACGAGACGGGCACGCTGCACCGGGTGGGAGATCGCGGCGAGATCCTTAAGCGGCACGAGGGCGGCGTGCCCGAGCCCATCTCCACAGGCACCTCTTTTGCCGCCCATTGCGCGCGCTCACGCCACCCGCTGCTCATCGGGGTGCCTGGCTCGGCCGAGCGCGCCTCGCTTGGCTTCAACGTCGACTCGGGCACGGGCTCGCGTCCGGAGACGTCGTTATGCGTCCCATGCTTGGATCATGTGGGGAGAGTGCTCGCGGTGATCCAGGTGATGGCCGCTGATGGCCTCTGACGACACCCTTGATTGCCTCCATCATCATGTGGGGAGAGTGCTCGCGGTGATCCAGGTGATGGCCGCTGATGGCCTCTGACGACACCCTTGATTGCCTCCATCATCATGTGGGAAGAGTGCTCGCGGTGATCCAGGTGATGGCCGCTGATGGCCTCTGACGACACCCTTGATTGCCTCCATCATCATGTGGGAAGAGTGCTCGCGGTGATCCAGGTGATGGCCGCTGATGACCACTGATTGCCTCGAAGTATCCTAGAGTGCCTCTGATTGTATCGGGGTGTCCTAGAGTGCCTCTGATTGCCTCGAAGTGCCTCGAAGTGCCTGTGGGAATGCCTCGGACTGCCCTTCACAGTGCCTCGGACTGCCCTTCACAGTGCCTCGGACTGCCCTTCACAGTGCCTCGGAGCGCCCGAGAGCGTGCAGCTCACTCACGCACTCGCTGCTCACGCTGCTACAGGTGAATGACAAGCTGCATGGGATGGGTAGTTTCGGGCGTGACGATCTCGCTCTCCTCCAACGGTTTGCTGTCCAATGTGGGATTTCGCTGCGGAATGCGGGCAGCAGTGCTTCCTTCCAGTCGGCGTCCCCCACAGTTGGCCCGTTCACAGTTGGCCCGTCCTTCACAGTTGGCCCGTCGGCTTCCACAGCAGTGCTTCCTTCCACAGTTGGCCCGTCGGGCGCCGTCCTCTCCCCACAATTCGGTCCGAAGAGTGCCGCCGCCGCCGCCGCCGCCGCCGCCGCCGCCGCCTCACAAGACCGCGCGGGACGCAGCAGCAGCCCCAAAAATTCCCACAGCCCAGAGGCTCCACTAGGCTCGTCTCGCCGGTCGCGTCACAAGCAGCGCACTGAGGACGTGGGGCTTCAGTGCAATCTCCTCAACGCGCCGCCGCTGAACAAGCTCAAGAAGGACCACGAGTTGACGAAGCACGAGCGACGGCCCGGCGGCGGCGGCGCAAATGACGGGGCTAGCGCTAATGACGGGGCTAATGACGCGGATGACGGGGCTAATGACGCGGCCACACACCTCGTCGTCCACCAACGGTATCAGGAATCCGTCTCCGCGGCCGCTGATTGCCGCTGATTGCCTCTGACGACACCCTTGATTGCCTCCATCATCAGGTATCAGGAATCCGTCTCCGCGGCCGCTGATTGCCGCTGATTGCCTCTGACGACACCCTTGATTGCATCCATCATCAGGTATCAGGAATCCGTCTCCGCGGCCGCGGCGAGAGCACAGGCGAGCGTCCTGGACGCTCATCACGGCGCTCACGCCCACAACGACGCGCGCGCGCGGCCTCTAGACGTATCGAGGATGTCGGGGGATCGGGGGGTCGCGATGACGCCTCGGGCAGCTCGCTTGATTGAGGACAGCATGCCTTCCGCCCCGCAGGAAGGCATGGCTTCTGTGCCGCACGAGCCACCGCCGAGGACGCCGCACGCGCCGCGACCGCAGCTCCTGTGGACGCCGCAAATGCCGCCGCCGTCGCCGCCACGGACGCCATCGACGAATCTCACGGCCGGAGATCGGCACGGAGATCGCAGGGAGGTGTCGAGGCGTGCAGGGCACGGGACGGGCGGCTCGCCGGGACGGCGCGACCCCGACGATCCCGATCACGATGCCGCCATGTCGGTGGTCGGGAAGGCTAGTTACACGTGAAGCGCAGCGGCGAGACTGACCGGTGACGGGTCGAGGGCCGTACGGCGCGCGATCTGGCCTCGGAGCTGCGGTCGCAGCGGTCGCGGCGCGACGAGCACGAAGCGCGAGGCGAGTCCGGCGTTCGTGTGAATCTGCAATCTGAATCTCTCGGCGCTTCTCGCGACCGCGTGCGCGTCCCGGCACGCGTTGTTTGATGTTTCATCATTCCCCCTGGGCCAAAGAGGCTCATCCGCGGCTCCCCTTGACCGCCCGGTATGAACAGTACTTAGTTCTGAACCAGAAAGGCAAGTTTCATCGTCAGTGCACCTTAGGAAAAGGGTCATAAGAAGATGTTACGTTAGTGTGGGTGTCTGAAGACTGAACGTCGAGAACTCGAGATCAACACACTCTCTCAGTTCCGACCACACGACTACACCTCAACGAACTCCAGATATACTGGAGGCCCACGCCCCTCCTCAATACCTATTCCTGCGTGCCCACCAAGTGGGGAGCGAGAGTATGAACAGCCTTTTCACAGTCAATCCATGAAGCGACGTCGGGTCGGCGGCGGCGGTGACAGGGGCGGCGGCGACGTCATCGGCTATGTCGGCGACGACGGCGATGTGAGGGTGCGAAGCGCCGAAGGCGAGGTGGTCGCGTGGTCCCGTTTGGCCGCGGCGCGATCGGCGGCGCTCGCCAACTGGGTGAGCGACACGGGCGGCGCC
>ENA-UOXK01000980-UOXK01000980.1-mixed-culture-metagenome-genome-assembly--contig:-NODE-980-length-21285-cov-7.227226_pt1 | contig 21285 bp, 21 predicted proteins | sample MGYA00238160_ERZ761638 | MGnify/ENA primary metagenome ERZ761638 (study PRJEB28912, sample SAMN08777098) | mixed culture metagenome | isolation source: Freshwater growth medium | place: USA...
AGTGCGGCCTCGCTATGGCACAGCCAGAACCGATTGGTGAAGAGGTTCCCTAGGGTTCTATTTAAGTCGGCGAAGCCCCCAGTTCGCATCGTAAGTTCACGCATAAGTCTAGAAGGAACACCCCTGTAATGGCGCTCCTCGGCCAAACGATCCAAGTCGTATACTTGCGGCTTACCATTTGCACCAGTCTTTACGATATAATTTATATCGAAATAGGGTAGGCCAGATTTTTGTGTTTTTGTGATGGAGATTTTTGTACTCTTCCCTCTTTTTAAGGGTTTGAGAATTAATTCCATTGAGGAGAATTCGATTCTGTCGATTTTCTCAAAATCTGCGGAAAGAGCGGCGGCAATTAAATTGATAATTGTTGTTTTGCCGGTGCCATTCTGACCAACCATGAAATTTACTGAGTCGTTGAACTTCAGGTTGATGGGTGGCTTTCCCCAGAGGCCATTTATCGTTACATGAGATAAAATCATTCAGTAATCCTATTTGCTTTTTGGGTCTTACTTCCCCCAGGAATCCTTCAACCCCACCGCCAAGTTAAACACTGGCTTCTCCGCTTTGTGGTCAATACGATCCGCCACAAAGTACCCATGCCGCTCAAACTGGAACTTGTCATCCGGCTTGGCATTGGCCAATGACGGCTCCACGATGGCGGTCACCACCTTCAGGCTGTTCGGGTTCAGGCTTTCAATAAAGTCCTTGCCGCCTGCGTCGGGGTGGGCGTCCACGAACAGGCGGTCGTACATGCGTACTTCGGCGTTTACGCCGTCGGCCACGCCCACCCAGGTGATGGCGGCTTTGACCTTCACGCTGTCGGCGCCGGGGGTGCCGCTTTTGGTGTCGGGCACCACGGTGGCCAGCACTTCGGTGATGACGCCGTTCGCGTCCTTGGTGCTGCCGGTGCACTCGATCACATAGCCGCCCTTCAGGCGCACCTTGTTGCCGGGGAAGAGGCGCTTGTAGCCCTTGGGCGGCACTTCTTCAAAGTCTTCGCGTTCAATCCAGACTTCTTTGCCGATGGTGAAGTGGCGCACGGGGCTTTCCACGCCTTCAGGCGGGTGGGGCAGGGCGGGCAGGGTGCAGGGCTCCAGGTGGCCGGCGCCCATCACGTCGTCCCAGTTGGTCAGCACGAGCTTGACGGGGTTGAGCACGGCCATGCCGCGGTGGGCCTTCAGCTCCAGGTCTTCGCGCAGGCAGCCTTCCAGGGTGCTGTAGTCGATCCAGCTGTCGGACTTGGTCACGCCAATGCGTTCGGCAAAGGTCTGGATGGCGGCGGGGGTGTAGCCGCGGCGGCGCAGGCCGACGATGGTGGGCATGCGGGGGTCGTCCCAGCCGCTCACTTTATGGTCGTACACCAGCTGGGCCAGCTTGCGCTTGCTGGTGATGACGTAGGTGAGGTTCAGGCGCGCAAATTCGTACTGGCGGGGGGCGGGGGCGGCCAGCAGGCCGCCCACAACGCGACCATCGGGAAGCGTTGTTACTTCCGTCAGGCGCTCCAGCAGCCAGTCGTAGAAGGGGCGCTGGTCTTCAAACTCCAGCGTGCACAGGCTGTGGGTGATTTGTTCCAGCGCGTCCTCGATGGGGTGCGCGTAGGTGTACATGGGGTAGATGCACCAGGTGTCGCCCGTGTTGTGGTGCGTGGCGCGGCGTATGCGGTAAATGGCCGGGTCGCGCATGTTGATGTTGGGGCTGGCCATGTCGATCTTGGCGCGCAGCACCATGCTGCCGTCTTCATGCTTGCCGTCGCGCATTTCGCGGAAGATGCGCAAATTGTCAGCAGGGGTACGGTTGCGGAAGGGGCTGTCCACGCCGGGCTTGCTGAAGTCGCCGCGGTTCACGCGCATTTGTTCGGCGGTTTGCTCGTCTACATAGGCGTGGCCGGCTTCGATCAGGTGCTCGGCCGCGCGGTACATGAAGTCGAAGTAGTCGCTGGCCTGGTAGGGAGCGGCATCCTTGCTGCCGTTCCAGTCAAAGCCCAGCCACTTCACCGCATCGATGATGCTGTTGACGTATTCGGTGTCTTCTTTTTCGGGGTTGGTGTCGTCAAAGCGCAGGTGGCACACGCCGCCGTAGTCGCGCGCCAGGCCAAAGTTGATGCAGATGCTCTTGGCGTGGCCAACGTGCAGGTAGCCGTTGGGCTCGGGCGGGAAGCGGGTGCGGATCCTGGCGGGGTCGGGCTCGCCCGCGGCGTGGTGGGCAGCGTCGCCGGGGGTGCCGGCCCAGCGGCGGCTGGCGTAGGTGCCTTTTTCCAGGTCGGCTTCAATGATTTGTCGCAGGAAGTTGCTGGTCTTGGCGGCTTCTGGGGCTGCGGCGGGGGTGTTGTGGGCTGCGTTGGCGGGGGTTTGGGTGCTCATCGGGCCATTTTAGGGGGGCGTTCTGCCATGGCAGGGGGCCGTTGGCCGGGGTGTGTACGTTCAGTCACAACGTAAAGCGGCAGTTGTGCCATCCTTTTGGCCACCTCGTGCGTTATGCATCAGTGAGGAAGGTCCGTCTGGCTGGCTGCCCTCGCTCAAACAGGAGATATCTCATGACGAAAACCCGTTCTATCTATGCCGTGGCCGCTTCGGCTGGCGTGGCGCTGGCTCTGCTGGCCGGTGCGGGCGCAGCCCAGGCCCGTGACGTCAACTGGTCCGTAGGCATTGGCGTGCCCGGCGTGGTGGTGGGGGCCAGCAATGGCGGCTACTACGCGCCGGCCCCGGTGTATGTGGCCCCACGGCCCATTTACTACGCGCCACCGCCGCCCGTGTACTACGCGCCACCCCGCCCGGTGTACTACGCACCGCCTGCTACTTATTACGCACCACCGGCACCGGTGTACTACGGTGGCTATGGCCGCGGGCACCACGGCCACGGCCATCGCCACCATGGTCGCGGCCACTGGGACCGCTGACCCCCTGGACTGCTGACCGGTGCCTTGCTGGCACTGGCGCCGGCGCCGGCGCCGGCGCCCATTTTCACCAACGTGTGCGCGAGTCGCTCACAGGCAGCATTGCACAGGCTGCCTTTTACAGCGGCCCCTCGGGGCCGCTTTTCTTTGGCTGCTGCAATCCAGCGTGCCGGGTTTGCAAGGCCGAGCCCACGCTGCGCCGCATAATCCTGCGGCATCCGCCAGCCTGGCGGCACCCCATGATGCGGAGCGATTGCCTGTGAAAACCGTTTTTGTCCTGAATGGCCCCAACCTCAACCTGCTGGGCACGCGCGAGCCGGCCGTGTACGGCGCGCAAACCCTGGCCGATGTGGAAAAACTGTGCGCCGACGTTTGCGCGCGCCACGGCTTTGCGCTGCGGTTTCACCAGAGCAACCACGAAGGCGCGCTGGTGGACTGGATTCACGAGGCGGGCCGCCTGCATGCCGCGGGCCAGCTGGCCGGTGCGGTCATCAACGCCGGGGCCTACACCCACACCAGCATTGCGCTGCACGATGCCGTCAAGGGCACGGGCATCACGCTGATCGAGCTGCACATCAGCAACGTGCACGCGCGCGAGGCGTTCCGCCACCATTCGTACATGGCCGCGGCTGCGCGGGCCGTGATGTGCGGCTTTGGTGTGGCGGGCTACGGCCTGGCCATTGACGGGCTGGCGCAGATGCAGCCGTCCGCAATTTCTGCCTGACCGGTACGCCCGCCGCAGCCAGCTGCCCGGGCCTTTGAGATGACCCCACCGCCGCTGCCGCTGGAGATTCGCGAGGACGAGGTCGAGATCACGGCCATGCGCGCGCAGGGCGCGGGCGGGCAGAACGTCAACAAGGTATCGAGCGCCGTCCACCTGCGGTTTGATGTGGCTGCATCGTCGCTGCCTGCGGATGTGAAGGAGCGGCTGCTGGCCCTGCGCGACAGCCGGATCACGCAAGAGGGTGTGGTCGTCATCAAGGCGCAGCAGTACCGCAGCCAGGAGCAAAACCGCGCCGATGCGCTGGCGCGGCTGACGGCGCTGGTCAACACCGTGGCCGTGCCGCCCCGTGTGCGCCGCGCCACCAAGCCCACCTATGGCTCCAAACAGCGTCGGCTGGAGGGCAAAACACAGCGGTCGGAAACCAAGGCGCTGCGGGGCAGGGTGCGCGACGGCGGGTAGGTTCACCACAATCCATGGGGTGCGATTCACCCCATGGGTAGAACAATCTGTTGACCGTACAGGGCTTGGTTCGGGCCGCCTGGCGGTCTACAGTGGTGGCTACCGCAGAAGGCCCTCCATGACAGTTACCCAGCACTCCCCTGTTGCATCTCCCCGGCATGCCGATGCCGCCGTGCCCCATGGCGCGGTTTTGCCCGCCCTGTTTGTCTCGCACGGCGCACCGCTGTTTGCGCTGGACGCTGGCACCACCGGCCCCGCGCTCACGCAGTGGGGCGCGGCCTTGCGCCAGCAGTTTCCGCAGTTGCGCGGCATCGTGGTGATGTCGCCGCACTGGATGGCGCGTTCACTGCAGGTGATGACCGGGCCGCAGCCCGCCACCTGGCACGACTTTGGCGGCTTTCCGCCCGCGCTGTACCAGCTGCAGTACCCGGCACCGGGCTCGCCCGCGCTGGCGCAAGAGGTGCTGGCGCTGCTCAACGCCGCGGGGCTGGCCGCACAGGGCGACGAAGCCCGGCCGTTTGACCATGGCGCCTGGGTGCCGCTGATGCACCTGTTTCCGCAGGCCGATGTGCCGGTGGTGCAGGTGGCGCTGCCCGCTCAGGCCGGCCCGGCCGATGTGTACGCACTGGGCGCCGCCCTGCGCAGCCTGCGCAGCCAAGGGGTGCTGGTGGTGGGCTCAGGCAGCATGACGCACAACCTGGCCGAGTTCTTTGGCGGCGTGCGCGAGCCTGCGCCCTATGTGCTGGAGTTCAGCCGCTGGATCGAATCCGCCCTGGTGCGGGGCGACCTGCAGGCGCTGCTGAACTACCGCACCCTGGCCCCGCACGCCCACCGCGCGCACCCCACCGAAGACCACTTTTTGCCCATCTTCTTTGCGCTGGGCGCGGCGGGCGACGACCTGCACACCAGCTACCTGAGCCGCGAGGTCATGTACAGCATGCTCTCGATGGACGCGTTTGCGCTGCAGGCGGCGCACTGACTGTGTGCCAGCCATTTATCCACTCAAAAAAGCCCCTGGCGCATATCCATGCTTGATCTACCGCTCACATTTTTGCAGCGCCCTGCCGCACCCCACTACCCGCGCCCCTGGCTGCTGGTGCTGATGCACGGCGTGGGCAGCAACGAACAGGACCTGTTTGGCCTGGCGCCCCATGTGCCCGAGCACTTTCATGTGGTCAGCCTGCGCGCGCCGTTTCGCATGGGGCCAGGCTCGCACGCGTGGTTTGACTTCTCCATCGAGCCCAACGGCGAACGCACCATCAACGAGGCGCAAGAGGCCCAGAGCCGCGGGCTGGTGGCGCAGACTGTGCAGGCCGCGGCAGACCAGCTGGGCATTCCGCCGGAACGGGTGGTGGTGGGTGGCTTCAGTCAGGGCGGCATCATGGCGCTGTCGCTGCTGCTCACGCAGCCTGCCCTGCTGCATGCCGCCATGGTGTGGCACAGCCGCCTGCTGCCCCAGGTCGTGCCGCTTGCAGCCCCTGCCGACGCGCTGCGCGGCAAGCAGCTGTGGCTGAGCCACGGCACGCACGACAACGTGATTCCGCTGGCGCATGCGCAGGCCATAGCGCACCACATGGCGCCGCTGCCGGTGGCCGTGACGTACCGCGAGTTCCCCGGTGCCCACGAGATCCGGCCTGCCGAGCTGTCGGCCACGGTGGGCTGGCTGCAGTCCCTGTCCACCACGCCGCCTGCGTTTTGAGGTGGTTGTGACGGGCGTGTGCGCAGACGCTCGCGCCCGTGCGGGCTGAGCCTGTCGAACCCGTGCGCGAGTTTTTTCAACTTGGCGCCTCCCCCCGTTCGGGCTGAGCCAGTCGAAGCCGTGCGCTGCGTTTCAACGTGCGCAGCGACGGCGATGGGTACAGCGCGGTGGTCGCCCCCGGTTACCGATGCCGCGCACCCACCCGCCACGCCGTAGCGCACCCGTCAGCCCCCGGGCAGCGGCAGCGCCGTCTTGTACCGCACCTGCTTGAGCGCAAAGCTCGACCGGATCTTTTCCACCCCGGGTATCGGCGCCAGCTGCTCCAGAATGAAGCGCTCCAGCGCACCAATGTCGGCCACCGCCACGCGGATCAGGTAGTCGCTGTCGCCGCTCATCAGGTAGCACTCCATCACCTCGTCGTGCTCGGCAATGCGGCGCTCAAAATCGGCCAGGGCTTCCTTGCTTTGGGTCTTGAGGCTGATGCTGATGAACACGTTGAGCCCCAGCCCCAGCGCCGCCGCATTGGCCAGCGCCACGTAGCGGCTGATGACGCCCGCAGCCTCCAGCGCCTTCACCCGCGCCAGGCACGGCGATGGCGACAGATGGACCCGCCGCGCCAGCTCCACGTTGGAGAGCGATCCATCGGCCTGCAGCTCGGCCAAAATGCGCAAATCGAGGGTATCGAGTTTCATATGCCGCATGGTAAATCATCGGCGGCATTTAATGCTGCAAAGGCGCCGTTTTTGGCGGTAAACGGCAACTCATTTGGCGGCCCCGTGGCTACAGTGGCTGCATGAACGCCCCCACGCTCCACACCCTGCTGCAACCCCAGCCCCTGGCCGACACCGACCCGCTGGAAACCGCCGAATGGCGCGATGCCTTCACCGCGCTGGTAGCGACCGAAGGCCCCGAGCGGGCCCGCCACATCCTGCAAGAGATGGTGCAACTGGCGCGCACCCAGCGCATCGGCTGGCAGCCTGATCTGAACACGCCGTATGTGAATACCGTGGCGGTGCAAGACCAGCCCGTGTTCCCCGGCGACCTGGCGGTGGAAGAGCGCGTGGCCTCCATCGTGCGCTGGAACGCGCTGGCCATGGTGGTGCGGGCCAACCAGGCGTATGGCGAGCTGGGCGGGCACATTGCCAGCTATGCCAGCGCGGCCGATTTGTTCGAGAGCGGGTTCAACCATTTCTTCCGCGCCCGTGAAGGCGTGGCCGACGGGCAGCACCGGGGCGACCTGGTGTTCTTTCAGCCGCACAGCGCGCCGGGCGTGTATGCGCGGGCATTTCTGGAAGGGCGCCTCAGCGAGCAAGACCTGATGCACTACCGCCAGGAGCTGACCGCCCCCGCCGCCGGTGCCCAGGGCCTGTGCAGCTACCCGCACCCGTGGCTGATGCCGGACTTCTGGCAGTTCCCCACCGGCTCGATGGGCATCGGCCCTATCAGCAGCATCTACCACGCGCGTTTCATGCGCTACCTCACACACCGCAATTTGCTCGACTGCACGGGCCGAAAAGTGTGGGGTGTGTTTGGCGACGGCGAGATGGACGAGCCCGAGAGCATGAGCGCCCTGACCCTGGCCGCGCGCGAGGGGCTGGACAACCTGGTCTGGGTGGTCAACTGCAACCTGCAACGGCTGGATGGCCCGGTGCGCGGCAACGGTCGCATCATCGACGAGCTGGAGCGCCTGTTTGCCGGCGCGGGCTGGAACGTGGTCAAGCTGGTGTGGGGCAGCGACTGGGACGGCCTGTTTGCCCGCGACCTGACGGGCGCGCTGGTGCGCACGCTGCAAGGCACGGTGGATGGCCAGATGCAGACATTCGCCGCCAAGGACGGGCGCTTTAACCGCGACAACTTCTTTGGCCAAAGCCCCGAGCTGGCTGCGCTGGCCCAAGGCATGACGGACGAGCAGATTGATCGCCTCAAGCGCGGCGGGCACGACCTGGTGAAGATCCACGCCGCCTACGCCGCAGCCGCTGCGCACAAGGGCCAGCCCACGGTGATCCTGGCCCACACCAAAAAGGGCTACGGCATGGGCACGGCCGGGCAGGGCAAGATGACCACGCACAGCCAGAAGAAGCTGGACGAGACGGACCTCATCGAGTTTCGCAACCGCTTCAACCTGCCGCTCACCGACGAGCAGGCCACCAGCCTCGCCTTCTTCAAACCTGCCGAAGACAGCCCGGAGATGCGTTACCTGCGCAGCCACCGCGAGGCACTGGGCGGCTACCTGCCGCGCCGAGATACCGCCTGCGACGCGCTGCCCGTCCCATCCATCGAAACCTACGCGCAGTTCGCCCTGCAGGCCGATGGCAAGGAGATGAGCACCACCATGGCCTTTGTGCGCATGCTGGGCACGCTGCTGAAAGAAGCCACGCTGGGCCCACGCATCGTGCCTATCGTGGCCGACGAGGCGCGCACCTTCGGCATGGCCAATCTGTTCAAGCAAGTCGGCATCTACAGCAGCGTGGGCCAGCGTTATGCGCCCGAGGACATCGGCTCGGTGCTGAGCTACCGCGAGGCGCTGGACGGCCAGATCCTGGAAGAAGGCATCAGCGAGGCCGGCGCCATCGCCAGCTGGACGGCTGCAGCGACGAGCTACAGCGTGCACGGCCTGGCCATGCTGCCGTTCTACATCTACTACTCGATGTTCGGCTTCCAGCGCGTGGGCGACGCCATCTGGGCCGCTGCCGACCAGCGGGCGCGCGGCTTTTTGCTGGGCGCCACGTCGGGCCGCACCACGCTGGGTGGCGAGGGCCTGCAGCACCAGGACGGCACCAGCCACCTGGTGGCAGCCACCATCCCCAACTGCAAGGCCTACGACCCGGCCTTCGCGGGCGAGATGGCTGTGATCATCGACGCCGGCATGCGCGAAATGGTGACCGAGCAGCGCGACGTCTTCTACTACGTCACGCTGATGAACGAGAACTACGCCCAGCCCGACCTGCCCGACGGCGCGGCGCAAGGGGTGTTGCGGGGTTGCTATTTTTTTAATAGCTACAAGGCTGCATCTAACGAGCGCTACAGCCCGGTTTCATCCCAAAACGTCACCCTGATGGGCTCTGGCGCCATCCTGACCGAGGTGGTCAAGGCTGCGCAGCTGCTGGCGGCCGAAGGCATTGATGTCACCGTGCTCAGCGTGACCAGCTGGAGCGAACTGGCCCGCGACGGCGTGGCGTGCGAACAGCGCGCGCTGGCGGGTGAACCAGGTTCAGAGCCAGGTACCCCCTGGCTTGCAGCACAACTGGCCGCCACAAGCGGACCGGTTGTAGCTGCAACAGACTACGTGCGCGCCGTACCCGAGACGGTGCGGGCCTTCATCCCCGAAGGGCGCAGGTACGTCACGCTGGGCACGGATGGATTTGGCCGCAGCGATACGCGGGCGGCGTTACGGCAGTTTTTCGGTGTGGATGCGGCCAGCGTGGCCCGGGCAGCCCGGCATGCGCTGAGCGCGCGCTGACGTTGGGGGTGCGCATGGTGCACCTGTTGCTGTGGCGCCTTCCATGCGGGTGAATGCTGTTGCCCAAAGTTTCAGGGGCTTCCTAAAATGCCCCACAAACCAACACAGAGGGGCGACATGGCTGCAGTGACCTGGGACCACAACCCGCCGACCACCTGGATCGCGAAAGTGCAAGGGCAAGCGCTTTGCGCGATCAAGCGCAAGGACATCGGAGGCTGGACCGCCGCCTGGACCGACGAGCGCCTGTGGCCGGCCCCCGCCCACCTGCCCAAGGCCCTGCCGCAACCCATCCGGTTTTTCAGCAGCCTGGAAGAGGCCAAACAAGCCGTGGAGTGCGCGCTGGCAGCCTGATGTGAGGGCCGCGGCGGCGGCCATGGTGTGAACCAGCCTTAGTCTGCAGCGCGCCGAAAGAACGCATCCAGCACCGGCATCAGCCCGGCAAACTCCTGCGCAAAGCGCGCCCGGTTCACAAAGTAGGCCTCACAGGCCACGGCAAAAAATTCCGACTGCGACGTGGCGCCATAGGCATCGAGCCAGGGGCGCTCTGCGCCAAAGCGTTCGGCCATGATCACGCGCTCGCGAAAGTCCTGGTAGGCGGGCTCCCAGGTGTTCCACCACGCCTCATATGCCGCGCGCCCGGTGCGCGCGCCCATGAAGCCCGCAGGCAGGGGCGGGCAGCCGTTGGCGTCACCGCTTTTCATGTCGAGCTTGTGCACAAACTCGTGCACCACCACGTTGTGGCCGCGCGCGGTGTTCTCGGTAGCGTTGGCCACATGCTCCCAGCTGAGCATGACGGGGCCGCGCTCCATGGCCTCGCCCAGCAGCACCTGGGTGTGCTCGTGCACCACCCCGGCTTCGTCGGTGATCTGCCGGCGCGCCACGGCCTCGGCCGGGTGCACGACGATGGTCACAAAATCGTCGTACCAGCCCAGCGCCTTGCTGGCTTTACCCAGGTGCAGCAGCGGCAGGCAGGCCTGCGCTGCAATGTCGATGGCCATGGCGTCCGTCACATCCAGGCCGTGTGCGCCGTGGAACTGCTTGTGGTCCAGGAAGAGTGCACTCAGTGCGCGCAGCTTGGCCTGTTCGGGCAGCGACAGCGCCGCCAGAAACGGGTAGCGCCGCAGCGTGTGCAGCCAAAGGTCTGCCGAGATGTCAGGCACGGGGGCCACGGTGGCGCGTACGCGGCGCCAGAGGCGGTTGAGAATGGGCGGCATGGCAGTGATCGGGCGGGGACGCGATCACGGCCCCTCAGTCAGGATGGCTGGTATGTAGGGGCCAATTTGACGCGTTCCAGCCCCGCGGCGGATAAACGCAGTGTTTCCAGGCGGGGGGGGTATGCTGCGGCGTCCCAGTCGCTCAGCACCACGCGCTGCAGGCCGGGCGCCAGCGTGTGCGTGGCGGGCTTGTGCGTGTGGCCGTGGATCAGGGTGTGGGCACCGGCTGCTTTCAGCCAGGCAATGGCCGCAGGGTGGTCCACATCGGCATAGCTGGCACCCGACTGCTTGCGCGCCTCGCTCTGCTGGCGGATGCCGCGCGCCTGCGCGCGGCGGGTGGCCAGCGGCTGCGACAGAAACTGCTGCTGCCACGCGCTGCTGCGGGCCTGCACGCGAAAGCGCTGGTAGTCCACGTCATCAATGCACAGCAGGTCGCCATGGCTCAGCAGATAGCGCTGGCCGGCAAAGGTGAGCACGGTCGGGTCAGCCAGCAGCGTGATGCCGCAGTGCTGCGCAAACCCCGGGCCCGCCAAAAAGTCGCGGTTGCCGTGCATGAAGTACACCGGTATGCGCCTGGAGGCCGCTGCGAGTGCGGTGCAGCCCCGGGCTTCAAAGCTGCCGGGCTCGGCCATGGCGTCGTCGCCCACCCACACCTCGAACAGGTCGCCCAGGATGAAGAGGGCGTCTGCGCTGGCATGGGCCAGGTAGTGGGTGAATGCATCCACCGTGGCGGGTTCGCTGGCCTGCAGGTGCAGGTCTGAAATGAAATCGACCGTGCGCCAGTGCGAAGGAGCGGCAAGCTCCTCGAACCGGGGCACGGTCGTGGTCACGGACGCTGATCTCAGATCAACGTCATGCTCAGAGAGCAACGGCCTTTTCGATCACCACGTCGTCCTTCGGGACGTCATCGTGGAAGCCCTTGCGGCCCGTCTTCACGGCCTTGATCTTGTCGACCACGTCGGCGCCGCCCACGACCTTGCCGAACACGGCATAGCCCCAGCCCTGGGCCGAGGGAGCGGTGTGGTTCAGGAAGCCGTTGTCGGCCACGTTGATGAAGAACTGGGCGGTGGCCGAGTGCGGGTCGCTCGTGCGGGCCATGGCCACGGTGTAATTCGCGTTCTTCAGGCCGTTGTTGGCTTCGTTCTCGATCGGCGCATCGGTGCTCTTTTGCGTCATGCCGGGCTCGAAACCGCCGCCTTGCACCATGAAGCCGGGGATCACGCGGTGGAAGATGGTGTTGTTGTAGTGGCCCTTGTTCACGTAGGCCAGAAAGTTCTCGACCGACTTGGGCGCCTTGGCGGCGTCGAGTTCAAGGGTGATGACACCGTAGCCGGTGATGTGCAGTTCGACTTGTGGGTTGCTCATGGGCGTAGCTTCTTTCTCAAAAAAAAGGGGCTCACTTCACCAGGGTGGCGGAGTTGATGGTGACGGGGGTGTTGGGCACGTTCTGGTGCGGGCCCTTGTTGCCGGTGGCCACAGCCTTGATCTTGTCGACCACGGCCGTGCCTTCAACGACCTTGCCGAACACGGCATAGCCGTGGCCGTCGGGGCTGGGGGCGTTGAGCATGGCGTTGTCCTTCACGTTGATGAAGAACTGCGAGGTGGCCGAGTTGGGGTTGCCCGTGCGCGCCATCGCGATGGTGTAGGTGTCGTTCTTCAGGCCATTGCTGGCTTCGAGCGGGATCGGGGCCTTGGTAGGCTTTTGCTGCATGTCGGCCGTGAACCCACCGCCCTGGATCATAAAGCCGTCGATCACGCGGTGGAACACCGTGCCGTCGTAGTGCTTGTCGTTCACGTAGGCCAAAAAGTTCTCGACCGTCTTGGGCGCCTTGGCCGGGTCGAGCTGCACCACGATGTCGCCCATGGAGGTGGCCAGCAAGACCTTGGGGGCTGCACCCTGTGCATGTGCAGTTGCTATCGAAAAAATAGCTGCAGAGGCAATTGCAGCAAGCGCGAGGGCCGAATTTCTTCTGGAAATCATCCAATCACTCCTTCGAAAAATATTTGCCACTGCTGGCCGCGGCGGGTCCAGTACTGGCGCTTGACGGGGCCCGTGCGGGCACCGGCTGCAACCTCGCCGAACGTTACCACCATGGTGTCGGCCGAGTCTGTCCAGCGCAGGTAAGACTTGTCCTTGAGATGGAGTTCCCGGCCGCGCAGTGCGCGCGCCTCGGCCTGCAGCACCGCGGTCCACTCATCGAGCGGCTTCTTGCGGTGGCTCTGGAAGTCAGGCGCGTAAAACGACAGCAGGCGCTTCATGTCGCCTTCGGTCTTGGCGGTGCGCCATGCGTCCAGCACGGCATCAAAGGCCTTGCGGTCGGCCTGCACGCTGTGCGGTGCCACCCAGTTGAGCTGGCGCGCGATCACCACCGGCGTGGAGCGCGGCTCCACCGTGCGCAGCAGGCGCTCCAGGTCGGGGTTGGCCAGCACCAGGCAGCCATCGGTGGCCAGCGGGGCGCGCGCAAACTGGTCGGGTGGCGTGCCATGCAGCCAGATGCCGCTGCCTGTCTTGCCGCGGCTCTGGTCCAGCGGGTTGGGGTAGTTGATGGGCAAGGCGCCCACGCCGTAAAAGTCCTTCAGCGAGGACGGGTCGAGCCGGCTGGTGATGAAGTACACGCCCAGCGGTGTGCGCTGGTCGCCCTCCAGGTTCTTTTCAATGCCGAGCTTGCCTACCGATGCGTAGTAGTCCGCCACCAGACGCAGGCCGCTGGCGGTGTTCTCAAACAGGTACAGCCGCGAGCGGGTGGCATCCACCGCGATGGCGTGGCGCGAGCGCGGCGAGAGTTCCAGGAACTGCGCCGGGATGGTGCCAGCCGGTGGTCGGATGCGCTGTGCGTCCACACGCTGGCGCGATTCGTTGCGCAGCTCGTCAAGTGTGGCGGCCGCCTGGATGCTGCGCAGCGTGTCGGGCTCGGGCACATCGCCCATGCGGCGAATGGGGCGCAGCCGCGCATTGAGCAAGTCGCCCACCACCAGCTGTGCCAGCTGGAAGTTGGGGTAGTCGCGCGCCAGTGCCTCGGCCTTTTGCAGGGCTTCGCGGTTCTGGCCTGCGCCGATCAGTTTGTAGACGGCAAGCAGGCGTTCCTCGGCATCGCCATCGCGCAGGGGGGCAGGTGGCTGGGCCGTGGTGGCTGCAGCGGCCTGTGCAGACCTGCGTTCGGGCTTGTTGTTGCTTTGGGCGTGTGATGCCGTGGCCTGCAGCAGGGCTGCAAGCACCAGTGCGCCAGCCGCGGCCCGGCGACGTCGTGCGGACAGCTCGACAAACATGCTGGCTCTCGGCTGCGGGTCAGCGCAGGGCGGCGGTCAGGGCCCGCACGCAGTGTGCGGTCGCCGGCTCGGATGGCACGCTCAGCCGCCCGTGGATTCGCGAACGATGGTCCAGCGGCCGTTGCTGTTGACCATGTCCAGCGTCTTGCGGCTGGCCACGTTCAGCGAATCAGCCGTGTAGGCCTGGCGAAAGCGCGCGGTGGCCTTGTTGCCTTCGACAGAAACTTTCAGGTCGCTGATGTTCACGCTGATCTTGGATTTGCCAACGATACGGGCCTCGCGCTCCTTTTCCCAGGCGGCGCGGGTCTGGTTGCCGGGTGGATCAAACGCCTTGTCGTAGGACGCAAGGTAGCGGGACATATCCTTGGCGGACCAGGCTGCCGCCCATGCCTGCACGGCAGCGGTGACGGCCTTGACGGCGGCGGAGTCGTCTGCAGCGGGAGCGGCAGCGGCAGGGGCTGCAGGTGCCGGAGCAGGCGCTGCCGTGGGTGCCGGAGCTGGCGCGGGCGCCGGGGTGGGCGCTGGCGCCGGTGCCGGCGAAGGTGTTGGGGCTGGTGCAGGCTGCGGTGCTTTGCTTGCGACAGGCGCAGCCGCGGGAGCGGCGGCGGGGCGCTGTACGGCCACCACGGCAGCGGGCGCGGCGGCTGCTGCGCGTGCACCCTTGCCAGCAGGTTCGGCCGAGAACAGTTCGCGGATCAGCGCCAGCTTGGGCTTGACCGAATTGGCGTTGTTCGCGTCCAGCTGCAGCGCCTTGTTGTAGGCCTGACTGGCCAGCTTGGCGTAGATGTCGCCCAGGTTTTCGTGCGCGGTCGCGTAGCTGGGGTTGGTGCGGATCGCCATTTCCAGCGCCGTACGGGACTTGTCCAGCTGGTTCTGGTTGGCGTACAGCACCGCCAGGTTGTTGTAGGGTTCGGGCAGCTCGGGGTAGTCTTCCGTGAGCTTGGTGAAGGTGGCAATCGCATCGGCCGGCTTGCCGGAATCCGCCTGGGCCACGCCACGCAGGAAGCGCAGTTGCGGATCGCGCGGGTTGGCCGACAGGCGCTGCTCGACCTTGGCCAGTGCATCGGCCGGTTTGCCCGCCTTGAGCAGCTGCGCAATGTCGGCATAGTCGTCGGCATGGACCACGCCTGTGCCCAGCAGTGCAGTCAGGGCCACCAGGCGCAGTAGTTGTGGAAGGGAGCGTCGAACTTGCTTCATGTGCGGGTCGGTGGGTTGGGCAGCTACTGGCCGGTCGGGGCTTATACTGCGGCGGATTGTAGCTGAGGGGGTTGTCATGACGGTACGCTGTTGCCGCTGCTGTTGAGGGCTTCGCACCCCTTGCAGGCCGCCCCTGGCGCGGGTCGCCGCCTGCCGCTGCCGGGCCTCTTCCAGGCCCACCCCATCTGGTCTCCCCGTTACTGAAATCCCATGAGTTTGCGCATCTACAACACGCTTTCGCGTGCCTTGGAGGAGTTTTCCCCGCTCGAACCCGGCCATGTGCGCATGTATGTGTGCGGCATGACCATCTATGACCTGTGCCACATCGGCCACGCCCGCATGATGATGGCGTTTGATGTGGTGCAGCGCTGGCTCAAGGCCAGCGGCATGCGCGTGACCTACGTGCGCAACATCACGGATATTGACGACAAGATCATCCGGCGCGCGCTGGAGCGGGGCATCACCATCCGCGCGCTCACTGACGAGATGATTGCTGCCATGCATGCCGACATCGGTGCGCTGGGCATCGAGCCCCCGGCCGCAGAGCCGCGCGCCACCGAGTATGTGCCGCAGATGCTGTCGCTCATCAGCCAGCTTGAGGGCAAGGGCCTGGCCTACCGTGCCGCCAGCGGCGACGTGAACTACTCGGTGCGCAAGTTTGCTGGCTACGGCAAGCTGTCGGGCAAGTCGCTCGATGAGCTGCGCGCAGGCGAGCGCGTGGCCGTGGAGGGTGCCAAGGAAGATCCCCTCGACTTCGTGCTGTGGAAGGCCGCCAAGGCGGATGAGCCCCCGGAGGCGAAGTGGGACAGCGAGTTCGGCGCGGGCCGCCCCGGCTGGCACATCGAGTGCTCGGCCATGAGCTGCGCCACGCTGGGCGAAACCTTCGACATCCACGGCGGCGGCGCCGACCTGCAGTTCCCTCACCACGAAAACGAGATTGCGCAGAGCGAAGGCGCCACCGGCAAACCGCTGGCCAAGTTCTGGATGCACAACGGCTTCGTGCGCGTGGACAACGAGAAGATGTCCAAGAGCCTAGGCAACTTCTTCACCATCCGCGACGTGCTGCAGCAGTACGACGCCGAGACCGTGCGCTTTTTCATTGTGCGTGCGCATTACCGCAGCGCGCTGAACTACAGCGACGCGCACCTGGACGACGCGCGCCAGGCCCTCAAGCGCCTGTACACCGCGCTCAGCCTGGTCGCCCCGGCAGAGTTGGCGCAGATCGACTGGGCCGACCCCTACGCTGCGCGCTTCAAGGCGGCGATGGACGAAGACTTTGGCACGCCCGAGGCCGTGGCGGTGCTCTTTGACCTCGCAGGCGAGGTCAACAGGACGCGCTCGCCCGCGCTGGCGGGCCTGCTGCGCGCGCTGGGCGGATGCCTGGGTGTGCTGCAGGGCGACCCGCGCGCATTCCTGCAGGCCGGCGCCGCCGTGAGCGAGGCCGACATCGAGGCGAAGATCGCCGCCCGTGCGGCCGCCAAGGTGGCCAGGAACTTTGCCGAAGCCGACCGCATCCGCCAGGAGCTACTGGCCCAGGGCATCGTTCTCAAGGACTCTGCTGCCGGCACCACCTGGGAAGCGGCCCAGTGATCGCTTCGTTCAAGGGAAAAACAGCCCCTGCGGCAAACGGGATAAGCGGTGGCTGCTACTAAAAAAATAGCGGCAGATGCCGCCGCGGCCGTGCTGGCCACGCCCGAGTACTGGGCCGAGGCCTGCAAGCATCTGGTGAAAAAAGACCGGGTGATGAAACGGCTCATCCCCCAGTTTGGCGACGCCGCGCTGCAGACGCGGGGCGATGCCTTCACCACCCTGGCGCGCAGCATTGTGGGCCAGCAGATTTCGGTGAAGGCGGCGCAGACGGTATGGGAGCGCTTTGCGGCGCTGCCGCGCAGCATGAAGCCTGCCAGTGTGCTCAAGCTCAAGATCGACGACATGCGCGCCGCAGGCCTGTCGGCGCGCAAGGTGGACTACCTGGTAGACCTGGCCATGCATTTCGAGGGCGGCAAGCTGCATGTGAAGGACTGGGCCGCGATGGACGACGAGGCCATCATTGCCGAGCTGGTGGCCATCCGCGGCATTGGCCGCTGGACGGCCGAGATGTTCCTCATCTTCTACCTGATGCGGCCCAACGTGCTGCCTCTGGACGATGTGGGCCTGATCAACGGCATCAGCCAGAATTACTTCTCGGGCGATCCGGTCAGCCGCAGCGAGGCCCGTGAAGTCGCCGAGGCCTGGAAGCCCTGGTGCAGCGTGGCGACTTGGTATATTTGGCGCTCGCTGGACCCCCTGCCCGTGGCCTACTGACGCTGCCTGACGAGCCTACACAATCTGTTGCACCTCGGTTAAAGTGCGAGCCGCTTGCAGCAGCCCGCCCACAGCGGCGCGATCCCAAGGAGAAAAACGTTGGCGAAAAAGACATTTCTGGATTTCGAGCAGCCGATTGCCGAACTGGAATCCAAGATTGAAGAACTGCGCTACGTGCAGACCGAAAGTGCTGTCGACATCTCGGAAGAGATTGACCAGCTCAGCAAGAAGAGCCAGCAGCTCACCAAGGACATCTACAGCGAGCTGAGCCCCTGGCAGATCACCAAGATTGCCCGCCACCCCGAGCGCCCCTACACGCTCGACTATGTGCGCGACATCTTCACCGACTTTGTCGAGCTGCACGGCGACCGGCACTACGCGGACGACCTGTCCATCGTGGGTGGCCTGGCCCGTTTCAACGGCCACGCCTGCATGGTGCTGGGCCACCAGAAGGGCCGCGACACCAAGGAGCGCGCCATGCGCAACTTCGGCATGAGCAAGCCCGAGGGCTACCGCAAGGCCTTGCGCCTGATGAAGACGGCCGAGAAGTTCAAGCTGCCCGTGTTCACGTTTGTGGACACGCCCGGCGCCTACCCCGGCATTGATGCCGAAGAACGTGGCCAGTCCGAGGCCATTGGCCGCAACATCTTCGAGATGGCGCAACTCGAAGTGCCCATCATCACCACCATCATTGGCGAAGGCGGCTCGGGTGGCGCGCTGGCCATCAGCGTCGCAGACCAGGTGGTGATGCTGCAGTACGCCATCTACTCCGTCATCAGCCCTGAAGGCTGTGCCTCCATCTTGTGGAAGACCAGCGACAAGGCCCAGGAAGCGGCCGACGCGCTGGGCATCACCGCCCACCGCCTGAAGGCCCTGGGCCTGGTGGACAAGATCGTGAGCGAGCCTGTGGGCGGCGCCCACCGCGACCACAAGCAGATGGCGGCGTTCCTCAAGCGCGCCCTGGGCGATGCGTTCCGCCAGGTCGCTGATCTGAAAACCAAGGATCTGCTGGACCGCCGCTACGAGCGCCTGCAGAGCTACGGCCGCTTCAGCGATACCAAGGCGGACAGCCGTTGACCGGGTTGCCCGACCGGACCATCCAGTCTGCTGACGGCCCTTCGGGGCCGTTGTGCGTTGTGGGGCGCGGGGCAGGGCATGGCACAACGGTTTGAGGCCGCTATCGAGTGCTTTGCGCCGACCCTGCCGCTGGCGATAGGGCTGAGCGGCGGGGCGGACTCGACAGCACTGGCCGTGGCCTGCGCGCGCCGATGGCCCGGACAGATACAGGCCATTCATGTGCACCATGGCCTGCAGCCAGCGGCCGACGGGTTTGCGCGGCACTGCGAAGCCCTGTGCAGCACGCTGGGCGTGGCGCTGACGGTGTGCAGGGTGAATGCCACCGCCGCACCGGGCCAGAGCCCCGAAGATGCGGCCCGCAAGGCAAGATATGAGGCTTTTGACACGGTAGCGCTTGCTGCAAATGGTAGTTTTGCTATTAAATCAATAGCACTTGCGCAGCATGCCGATGACCAGGCTGAAACCCTGCTGCTGGCGCTGTCGCGCGGTGCTGGCGTGGCCGGGTTGGCTGCCATGCCCGCCCGGTGGGAGCGCGGCGGTGTGGCGTGGCACCGGCCCCTGCTGCAGGTGCCCGGCGCCGATGTGCGCCGCTGGTTGCTGGAGCAGGGCATTGCCTGGGTCGAAGACCCCACCAACAGCGACACTCGCTTTACGCGCAACCGCATCCGGGCCCAGCTTCTGCCGGCCGTCGAGGCCGTGTTCCCGGCGTTTCGCGATACGTTTGCGCGCACCGCGGCCAACGCGTGGCAAGCAGCAGGTCTGCTGGGCGAGATCGCGCAGGAAGACCTTGCCCGGGTCGGTGTGCCGCCGGCCCTCGCGCAGCTGCAGCAACTGAGCCGTGCCCGCCAGGCCAACGCGCTGCGCCACTGGCTGCGCCACCACCACCAGACCACGCCCTCGGCAGCCCAGCTGGCCGAGATGCTGGATCAGATCGCGGCCTGCACCACGCGCGGTCACGGCATTCGTCTGAAGATGGGGCGCGGCTTTGTGGTGCGGTCGGGCTTGCACCTCGATTGGTACGACGCGGGGGCTATGAGCGCCTGAACGCACAGAGCGAAGATGGCATCGATATCCAGATCATCCCGACCTTGAAAATCAATAACTCGGTGGTGATTGACGAGACGGATGTGGAAGTCGCCGTGCGCAGTCTGCACAAGGCTTTCGAGCGGTGCCAGGAAGTGGTCCGAACCGCTTTCCCCGTCTAAAGCGCCCATGAAATGAGGCATAATGGCGGGATTGGAAACGTGACCGAGTGGCCGAAGGTGCTCCCCTGCTAAGGGAGTATGGGGTGTAGAGCCTCATCGAGGGTTCGAATCCCTCCGTTTCCGCCAGTAAGCAAGCAAACAAGCGCCTTTCGGGGCGCTTTTTTGTTTCTATCTACCAATCTTTCCACCATCAATGGCTCGCATTGCGATGGATCTGGTTGGACGGTACTGGACTTAAACCCGACGTGCCTGCTTTCGTTTGCAGCAGAGCTCCATCAACAGGCGCTGGGTCGACATCTCAATCTCTCTTGACTTCCTGGGGCCTGTCCTTTTAAGATGAAAGCTCGTTGAGCAGACGTTCAGGTGTGTCTTCGAGACACAGGCCAATACTCCGGACACAAAGGGCCGGAAGGTTCCGAAAACGTTTGAAAAACGTCCACACAAGGGGGACGAACTCGTCTTTATTGACGTTGTTGGAGTTCGTCCCTATGGTTTGTGTTAGTTCATCTTTGGGCTCTCGTAATAGTGTCCCACTCAGCGTTGGCTCTGCGCTCGCTGTGAGAGTTCCCGCCTCGGCTTTGCCTGTTGGCAAAGACGTTGAAGCGTTGCCAGATGCGGCGTCTGCGGCTAGTTGTGAAAACTGCCCTCATGCTGAGCACGACGGTCAGCGCTCCAGACTCACCTCGCTATTGCGCGTTAGTGAAGTTGCCAAAATTCTTGGCATTTCGCGTTCCACTATCTATGCGCAACTCCAGCAGCGTGGCGATCAACCGCACTCTGACTTCCCCCGCCCCATACGCCTGAACGCAGGCCCACGCTCCTCTGTGCGTTGGCGTGCCGATGACGTACAGGCCTGGATCGACTCTCGTCAACGCGCTCCGTAGCGCGCTCTCTTTCCCTCCGTCCCGACGTACCTGCCCCATCGACTGTGGGCTGGCGGAGCTTTGCATGCCAAAGCTCTGGGCAAGGCGAAGAAGTTCGTGTGTTCTGACGAATCGCCGGCCGCGTCGGATCTGTGCATCCAACGCATGGGCGCAAGCATGAGCTTGAGTTGAAGAGGGGAGTTCATTGGCTGCCGTCGATGTCCACGGTACTGCCGATACCAACTGCGCAGTTTCCTACTTCGCGCAGAGATCCAGCTATCCGGAAATGCGAGCTAGCGCATGTACCGGCAACTTGCCCGTTTGCTTTCCAAGCGGCGGGCCACCTGAGGATTGAAAAATGTACGAGCGAAAGTACCACCCGAAAGTCCATCTTGAAATGGCCCCGAAGCTCCTACGGCATGCAGTTCACGCCGCTGACCTTCAAACTCAAGCGCCGATAGAGATCGCCTTGGTCTCTGCGCTGACTGCTATGGCGCTGTGCTGTCAAGGAGTGATCGACGTCAGGTCTCCCCCTGGTTTCCTGTCGCCTGTGAATCTGTTCTTTTGGGTAATCGCCATGTCGGGGGAGCGCAAGAGCGCCACTGACAAGCTATTTTTCCAACCCATCGTCGATCGGGAAATACTCGCTGAAGCACTCCGCGCGGCGCTGAAGGACCGTCATGAAGCTGCCTTCACAGTGTGGCTGATTCGACTGAAACAGTTAAAGGCGGACTTGGCGCAAGTTGTGAAGGCGGGCAAAGACTGCACAGGCTTGGAAGAGGCGATTGCTGAGCATCGCGGCACCAAGCCAGTGATGGAGATCCATCCCCGATGGCTTTATCACAATACAACCATCGAGGCTCTATTGAGTCGCCCCTGAAGAATCCCTGGAACCCGCATAAACACTGGCTTTTGGGGTGATC
>ENA-UOXK01000982-UOXK01000982.1-mixed-culture-metagenome-genome-assembly--contig:-NODE-982-length-21263-cov-37.789372_pt1 | contig 21263 bp, 10 predicted proteins | sample MGYA00238160_ERZ761638 | MGnify/ENA primary metagenome ERZ761638 (study PRJEB28912, sample SAMN08777098) | mixed culture metagenome | isolation source: Freshwater growth medium | place: USA...
CTGCTGGGCTCCCGCCTTCGGACCGGACGCGCGGCACTCGCGGCGGTCCGACCCGGATCGACCGCTGGAGCTAGCGCCGCCGCGGCGATTCCACACCGAACTATGCATGCATGCGCGAGACCCGTCTCGCGCCCCGCGGGGGAGACTCACGCCCCCCTACCAGGGCCCCCGCATCCGCGCTGAGACGAGCGCGACCTCCGCCGAGCGACGGCGGACGCGCCCCTGATTGATTGCGCGTGTGGTTTTAGTAATCAGAAAGAGGCACTTCTCTGGGCTTCTCTGGGGAGGGGAGGTCGGAGGGGAGTGACCACAAGTGCAAGCACAAGGATGAACGCCCGCGCGGCCGCCAGTGTGCTCACACTCACAGATCGGCCGTTATTCGCGCGCCGTCCGGCCTCGCGTGTCGCCGCGGCACAGTGGCAGTGCGCCTCACATTCTCACATTCTGGGAGAGGACCCAACGACAACGCTTCAGCGACGTGCTGGGCGAGGGAGAGCGAAGCGGTCAGGCCTGGCGACTCGATGCCAAAGAGGTTGACTAAGCCGCGAACGCCGTGCTCCTTGGGGCCTACGAGGGCGAAGTCTCTGTTGGGCTGGCCGGGAGGCTGTATCTTGGGGCGAATGCCTGCGTAATCTGGAACTAAGGCGCCATCGGGCAGCGACGGCCAGTACTTGCGCACCTCGGCATAGAAGGCGTCAGCTCGTAACGGGTCCACCGCGAGATCCTCGGCCCCACTCACCCACTCCACGTCTGGTCCGAATCGGCAGCGGCCCGCGAGATCGACTGTTGCATGCACTCCGAGTCCGGCTTGCTGTGGCACCGGATACACGAGGCCGCGGAAGGGCGACGGTCCCGTGAGCGAGAAGTAGTTCCCCTTGGCGTAGTATTCCGTCGGAACCAGCGCAGCCGCTGTGCTCGACCTAGGTCTGTGAATGAGACTGTAATTGTGCATTGCTCGCGCGAGTGCAGGCGCGCCGTGACCGGCAGCATTCACTACCTCGTCGCACTCAACATCGCACTCAAGGTCCTCGTCAGCATTCCGCGTTTGAATCAACAGCCGGCCATTTGGCAACTCCCTGGCACCGCAAACGCGTGTGCCAAACGAGAAATCCGTGCCATTCGATTCGGCATCGCTCAGGAGCGCAAGCATCATTCCATGACTGTCCACAATCCCAGTCGCAGGCGAGAGGAGCGCACCAACGCACCGCACTTCCGGCTCGCGCTCCGCCACCTCCTCGCGTGTGAGGAAGCGCAATGCTGCTGGACCATCAACCCCATTGCGCCGCGCTATCGATGCGATGTGCTCGAGCATCGGTATCTCGGAGGGCTCTGTGGCAACGATGAGTTTCCCAACTCGCTGTGCGTTCACACCGTGATCCTCACAGAAACGATAGAGCAACTGGCGGCCTTCGACGCACGTTCGTGCCTTGAGAGAACCGTAAGGATAGTAGATGCCCGCGTGGATTACCTCAGAGTTTCTGGACGAGGTTCCGGTGCCAAAGCTGCGAGCTGCCTCGAGGACGAGGACCTCACGGCCTCGGAGCGCGAGCTGTCGTGCAATCGCGAGCCCAACGACTCCAGCACCGATCACACATGTCTGCACACGGAAGGTTTGAGATGCAGCCATGGCCGTTTGCGCCCTGCGGGGCGACGGATGGCCCCGTGAAGAACTGAAGAGTTCTTTTCGGGCGATGTTTTCCAAGGCAAAAATAAACATGCGTAGTCACATGTGAATTGGTATCCTCCCCGCACACAAAAATGGTCAGACAGGCCCATGAAACGTTTACCGAAGTGCAACCATCCCTCTACATGTACCGGGTACAACGGTACATGCATCCGGGCATTGAATGTGTGAATCGGCCGCAAACGAGCTCACTCAGTCTAATCAGTCTGGTTGGATACATGTAACATGGTCATGGATTGTATACTGTAGCTTCCTAAGATAGCTTATAGGGCAAGTTCTACATGTAGGGCCTACTCTGCCAAGGGGGGGTTCTAGCCGCCCGATGGTCGCCCGCCTCGTTAGGTACGGTCCGGTGAGACAAAAGAAAATTTTTCTACATGTAGGGCCTAAACTAGCTCCTAGGGGAGTGGAGCGTGGCTCACACGTCACTAATTTTTTTGACGCAACGAAACTCATGAACGCGGTTGTACCCGGTATGCACCCGGCCCGTGCCATCCCGAACTAAAACTTTGGTGACGCCTCGTAAACATCTCGCCCTCCGGTCTGTTGCGGCGAGCCGCGTCAAAACGAACACACGATGGCGCACCGAAGCCCTCGGCGTATGCACTGCGGTGCCTCCAATAGGACTGCTCGTCCCGCAATCGCAGCCGAGGACACACCTCGTGCTCGCGCTCTGCCTTCTTCGGACAGAGGTTTGAGCGCCCCAGCATCACCTCTGCCGTTGAGTACTTTGACGCAGCCCACTCTGCCAGTCAATGGCAAGGCACCTCATGGTCTAGGTCGGGAGATGAAAGCAAGTGATCGCAAGCAACCCTACGCTCTCAGTGGCCATTCCGAGTACGTGATGCAGGCCGTGCGCGACTTTTTTAAGGTGCGCGACGCAAATGCACTCATAGAGGTATTCCGCCATCATGATACTGACCAATCGGGCACTCTTGAATACGACGAGTTTCGAAGAGCGCTTTCGCAGATCAATCTGGAGCTGACAGAGAAAGACTGTAAGACTCTCTTCCATATCGCCGACACGGATGGCTCCGGCAAGCTCGAGTTTGCAGAATTTTTCAACAACTTCCGCAAAGACGGCTACGAGCATGCCGTAAAGACGCGGCGCCAACCCTTCTTCTGGTCTTCGGCTCGGCCGCGAGAACTGCTGCCGCATAATGAGCGGCTGAATTTAGAAGCCGAGATCTTTGGAAAGCCATCCACTCAGCGGACACGTGACGAGTTGCTGGAAATGATCCAATCCAAGGTTGACTGCGCGTCTAACGTGCGCGAAACCTTCGCGCGGTTCGATTTCGACGGAGATGGCCGCATGTCGGCGAAGGAGTTTGTGAAGGTGATCCGTGCTCTGCAGGTCGACGTCACAGAGTCGCAAGCAGAACAAGTAATCTCCGCCATCAACGCCTTCTCCGGTTCAGAGATGCGCACGCATATCACCTACGCGGCCTTCGCGCGTGCCTTTGACCACAATGCTCCAGTTCTTGGAAGCGATGTGAAGGACATGGCAGACACGACCAACGTCGAGCCCAATAATCAAGCTTCCCCTGCGATCACAGATGCTGAGAACGATGCCGTCAAAAGCCAACTCAATGATGGAAAGGTTGGGTGGGGAGCGAGTCCAACTGCACGCCCCCTCATTAACCCCCTGCATGTAACGAGCAGCTACCAGGGTGTTGCCAAATGGCCTGCTATCGATCCCACTGCACGTCCCCTCACGAGCATACTCGGCCCCAACGACGGAGCCGCTGCGGCCCATCCGGCGTTCCGTTCGCCCGTATGTTCTCCACGATGGGTAAGTTCTCCTCGTCGAGACCAAGAACTGCAGCCGATGGGCGATAGAACCTGGACCACCGAAATCTTTTCAGCGCCCGAGGGGCCGAAACCCGTCGACAGAATCACGATCATGGCACGCATGTCCCCACGTGCGAAGGCGCTCGAGAATACCATGCCGCAAACGGCATTCAAAGAGAGGCGCCCATCACCCGCCGCTGAGGTAGCTATGGCCTCCGTCCCACAGCAGGCGCAACGCCTTGACATGCTGTCTGAATGGCGTGGTCACGATGGCATGGGTGGGGTGAACACGCACTTAGGCGAGAATGGCTTCATGGCGCTCGGCCGCAGTATTGACTGGAACAAGTACATTCCGAAGCGGGAGCTGCCTGCGGTGGCGCTCTTCCGGCCACCTCGCGCAGAGCCAGTCGAGTGGCTTCCTCCTCTGACGGTGGCGGGCTATGCGCGCGGCGTGGCAGCACCGGACCCGCCTGACTTGTTTTCGAACGACCCTGCTTTAGTCGCATCTTCCGCGGCAGTGAAGGCCGTTGAACTTTCGCGTCGTTTCACGGGAGCCGTGGGCGTGCAAAAGGTCACCCCACGCAGACCCGAACTGTCACCGGGCTGGACCACGCCGCGTGCCTCGCTGCGCGACGTCGATGCTTTCCAGAAGACGACGGACGTCAGGGAGAGTCTCGTTCCACAGACAGGGAGCCCTGCTTTCGCGCGCGACCCCGAGCGCCACAAACGAGCCGAGCCCGAGCTCCTCGTGGAGCAAAGGCACAAGCGCGAGCAAGCGCTATCGATTCGAAAGGCGAAGGAAGATCGTGCGATGAAGAGGCAGCAACAGCTCGACGAGTTGGTGGCCGAACGAGACGATGCTGTGACGCGGCATGGCATTTCCCTAAAGGTCGATAAGGAAATGGTGAACCGACGTGTAGCTGATTTGCAGCTCGTGACTGATTCGAGGCTGGGGCTCGACCAAGGCCTTCGAAAGGTGTTGCTTGAGCCGCCACCGGTTCCGGCGTGGGAGAAGCCGGCTGTCCCTTCTTTGGTGTCCCATGTGCGCGCCATCGTCACTCGTACCAATCACCACGCTGTGCTCACATTCTCATCACCTGCGTCGCGATTCTTGTTGCTACTGCAGTGGCAGACAATCAGCGGGCAGCACCTAGATCCGCCTGCCCGTCAGCACTCTAAGATGATATTGAGTTACCGCAAGGAATTTCCGAACGCTCAGAGGCGGCCAAATACCCCTAGCACGCCACAGTGGGGTGGATGTGTGCAGCCTGGTGTGAACTCGGGTATCCGCATGGCGAGCTGAAGACTAAAGCTGAGACCAGGGGAAAGGGGCTCGGAGGGTGCCTCAAATACGCACACACGTCGCCACGAGCGTTGGCGGGTCGGGATCGTAAGGAAGCCATGCCCATAGTCGTTCCTTTCTTTAGATGAGGCACTCGTTAAGGCTTAAGGCACTCCGAGTGCACAAGACACCGCCGGGCAGGCCGCAGAGGGGACGGCACCAATTGCCCACATATGCCGTCAACTCGGCGTCTGCTGTATGACACTTACATCATGCAACGTCGTGAAAGTCCTGTATTGTACCGGTATCAGCCCAGTAATAATTAATTATTCGCGATGAACGGACGCGCGCTGGAAACCCTGTTCGCGCTCTTTGCGCTTCCTTTGACAAGACGACTGCCTCATGAGCGCCACACCGAGGACCGCCCCCAGCGCCCAAGGTCCAAAGCTGTGGGCAAATGTACTTGTCAAGGATGGTCAGCCCATTCGGCTTCCGCCGGTCGGATCACGAACAGACAGCGGCAGACCACCCCAAACTGCACCAACGCTTCGACGAGCTGGAGGTTGGGATGCAACCATTGCCGATCTTAAGCAGCAAGTTCTGACCACGAAAGCGACGAGAGAGCAGCAGCAGGCCAAGCTAATCAGTGGCTACGTCGGAACGATGCACAATCAGGTCGACAACGTGGCAGTGCAGCAAGAAATAATCCTGGCCCTATGCCAGATCGTGGGCACCGGCCAACTACCAGCCATTCGGGCCCTCGCACAGTGTGGCGGTCTCGATGCAATCGTCTTGGCTATGAGGGTTCATTTAAGCGCACCCGATATACAGCAGCGAGCCTCGACCGCGCTCGCGCAAGTTGCATCAGTCGACAACAAATGCCGACACCTGGTCATTGAGATTGGCGGCATCCAATCTCTCGTGGCTGCCATGACCATGCATCAAGATCTAGCTATCTTGTGCATTCGCTGCTGCACTGCTCTCGCCACGCTCGCCGTTGGTGACGACGAGAGCAAGAATGCGTGTATTCAGCACGGCGTGATCCAGGTTACAGTGTCAGTAATGCGCGAACACCTAAGAGTGGCAGTCATCCAATCCACCGGCTGCGCCCTGATCAGCGCCATCGCAGCGGGAAACTTAGTCCACAAGCTTGCGGCGGTGGCACAAGGCGCTTGCCTTGCCATCGCGCGCGCAATGGATGGCCACATCGAGCACGTCGACGTCCAGATGCAGGGATGCACGGCGACCGAGAGACTGAGCCAGGGTGACGCTCATTGCATCGCATCACTTGTCTCGAGCCGCTGCATCGCCAAGACTCAGCGTGCCGTGCGTCGGCGGCCGTGCGACGTTCGGTTTGCACACCTAGCCGTCAGCACGTTTGCCAATGCGACCAAGGCCGACGATCGCACCATTGCAGAGATGGCAACCTCGCGATTCTTTCTTGTGCTCAAAACCGTATTGAAGCACCACCTTGATCGGTACCAGGTGGCCGAGCGCGGCTTGGCGGTCCTCTGCAACCTACTGACTAGCGGGAAGCAAGTAGCCGACCGCCTATTGCAAAGTGGAGCACTTCACATCGTCCGAGGTGCTGCAATTGCAAATGCGATGAATAAACACGCGCTGGACCAGGCATGCCGCTGTGTTCTCAACGCTTCGACTGGCGATACCGAGTCCAAGGCCTTCATCATCAACAGCCACTGTCACAGAGACGTCCTTTTGGCCTCGATGCGCAGTCACAGCGACGACGCAAATTTGGCAGAACTCTCTATTTCCGCCCTCGCAAATCTAGTGGCTGGCAGCGAGGCTGATGAGGACGAGGACGAGGAAAGCAGTCAGGCTCCTGCTCCTGTCCCTGACGCTCGAAGTCGGCCGATTACGTCGCACTCGCGCTCGCGGCCAGGGACCTCGCAAGATGCCCGATTGAACGGTGCGGCCGATCAGCACGCGAGGGACATGGCCTTCATCCGCCAGGCAATCGTCGAAGAGAGTGCCGTCAGTATCGTGCTCGGTGCAATGGTGGTGCACACCTACTGCCAACCAGTCGTTGAGGAGGCAGTTGCGTTTGTCCGCAACCTCGCGGCTGGCAATCACAAATGCAGAAGCGCCATCGTAGAGGCCAATGGCCTCCGCCATCTTATCAAGGCAATAAAACAGCATGGCACGTCCGAGGCTATCGCAGAGCTTGGATGTTTGGCGTTGCGGAATATTGCCAGCGGTACCACCGAGCACCTTGCTGGTGTCATGGCCGCTGGAGGCATCGAGTGTATCGTTTCGAGCCTCCGACGCCACACATGCTCTTCTACGGTGGTTTACGCTGGGCTCGCCGCGCTGCGCAACCTTGCAGTGGCCGAGTGGGAGAACGATCGCAATCCTCAGCCCGTACGTTCGCTCAGCGCCATTATCGACGCTGACGGCATAAGTGCCATCGTCGAGGTAATGGGCGCGCATATCAACAACGCAAACGTGCAGCTGCAAGGATGCGCTGCTCTGCGCAACATCGCCTGCGGCACGCCGGGCGATGGCAAGGCACGCATGTTTGCGCTGGAGTCCATCTCGTCGGGCAAAGGAATCGAAGCAATCTCGACGGCCATGAATGCTCACACGCACGTGGCATCCGTTCAAGCACAAGGTTGCGCAGCGTTTCGCAACATTGCGTGTGGCCACGAGTTGGATCGGCAGCCGCTCATGTCGAACGGGGTGCTCGCAGTCGTCATGGGTGCAATGGGTGCAATGAGACTGCACCGCACGCACGCCGAGACCCAGCTGCAGGCGTCGGCGTGTTTGGCGAATCTGATCCTTGCGCCTGAACGTCCTCTTGAGCCCTCGGCGTTGCAGGAAGAAGCGTGGCTTAAGGCATGCGAAATGGCACACAGGTTAGCGACCGCAGCCGTCGATGGGGGAGCGCTGACGCTGCAGGCGACAACACTCCATACCCACTTCCGTAACAGAGCCGTCGTTGTCCAAGTCTGCTCAAGCCTTTCTGCATTATTCGCAGCCCCGCCAGCAAAACTTGACCAGCAAGCCCTCGTGACGCAGTTCTGTGCCCTCGATGGCGCCCTGCAAGCGCTGATAGATGTGGTGCCGTTCCACGAGAACGATGAGGGCGTTTTCGGCCAAGCGATCGCGTGCCTCGGGCAGATAGTTCTTTGCCTTTCCAGTGACGAGATGAAGCTCATTTGCAGGGCGAGCGAGCTGAAGCGCGTGGTCATGAAGCGTCGCTCGATGGGAAAACTACCGTCGATGGTGAGAGATTCGCAGCTTTACGCGCTCCTTTGGTCTTGACCTCGAGAGTCACAAATTTAGCCCGGGCTCCACTCAGTCCTATATTCGTGCTGTGCCCGTCATATTTCGTCCCAGAAACGGGTTAAAACACGGACTATGGCCGGGTTCCGACCGAACCACAAGGAACCACAAAAGGAGCCTCCGCGCTGTACCCCAGTACCGAGGGACTCCGTATCGCATCGTTCGCGCATCGATACCCGATATCGAGCCATATTTATATCATGACACGCGAGTCCTAACCCTACGCCACGCGGTGGGGAGTCTTACTAGAAAGGGCGTGCAAAATGCCGATGTTTCATGTTACTCGTGCCGCCAACACGTCGTCATCATATCACGCTGATTCATTGCATCTTACATGACTAATTATAACTCAAGGTAGTCCGCTCATGTCCGTGTAATACATGCAACATGGGGCGAAGCCTGATCTCCAAGAACACTGAAGGGATTTGGACGAAACTCAAGCCAGAGGTGTCCCATGCTCTCCCATTGAGTTCCTTGTTGAGTTCTAGCTCAAAAATAGAACCCTATGGCTATCGTGTTCACACGGGCTAGAAACTCACACGTACACACGGGCTTTGCCCAAGCGTTATAGAACAATAGAACTGTATTTAATCCTTGGTTGTACGCTAGTACCGCCTCCGAGGTGCCGTGTGGTCCCGGCTCAAGTCAAGTCAAGCTCGAAAATCTACACTGTCCCATAGGATGGCTTCACTGTTTCTACTCCTCACCTTCAACGCAGCCTTGTTGTTGCCGCCCGCGCCCCTGCGCGATAGCAAGTCGGTGGCTGCTCTGAATGGCCACCGGCATACGGCCCCACGCATGGCCGAAGAGCCTCAAAGTGCGTCCGCTGACGACAAAGCCGCTGCCACTGCCGCTCCTGCTCCTACTGCCAAGTTCGACCTCAAATCGATAGCAAAGGAGGAAGCCAAGAAGGGCGCCGGCTTGTAAGCACCAAGCGGTGCCACTGACATGCACGCATCCGCCGCGCAACTCCATCTCTCTCGCTCTCACGCATTCCCTCTGTGTGCGCTCTTGGTGGCAGCAACCAGTTTGACCCGGTGCTGTCGGTGACTAGCTTCGTCTCTAGGCGATTCGGCCTCGCTGGAGGGTTGGCTGTCGTGGCTCTGCTCGCCTCTACCGAGGGTAACGAGATCCTCAAATCGCTCGGCGATAAGGGGCCAATTCCGGGCAGTGGCGAGGTGATCACGACCGCATCTGGTCTAGCATACAAGGACGTGCTCATTGGCACGACAGGTGACCAGGTTGGGGTCATGGGTAGCATCGTGGGCATCAGGGCCAAGGTTTCCATCGCCGACAAGGTACTGTATGATACAGCCGGCGAAAAACCCATCGCCTTTCGTTATGGAAAGCGACCGTTTGAGAACGTGCTCTGCGAGGGCGTCGAGCAAGGCGTCAAGGGCATGAAGGTGGGCGGCGTGCGGGAGCTGACGGTGCCGGCGTCCCTCGCGCCCAAGGGCCTCCAGGCCCAGCTCGAGGCCGCTGGCCGGCCACTCATCTACACGGTCGAGGTCACAGAAGGTGCGCGCTAGAGGACGCAACGAACCTCGATGCATGGGACTGCTGCGGCTTCTCCTTCCACTGACGGTTCGAGTGCTGCCATCGTGTGTTGCCATCGTGTGCCCCCCACAGTGCTGCCCGGTTACTTCTGATCGGGGTCCGCCAGTATAAGGCCCGCTATGGACCCACGTGTGGGACACACGGCACACACGTGTGACACAGCACACCTCCCCGGCAAGTACATGTACCACGCGGACAGGGCAAGAGGAAACGGTGACAGAGTTGAGTGGCAGTGCATAGCATCAACCAGATCGCGTTCGCGAAGGATGCGATGGTGTTAACACTTCTAAATAGTTGTGTGCTTGGGATTGTACAGGTTACTAGTGATGTGCGTAGCCGCACAAGTGCGTTTGTGGTTTGACGTTTGTCTAGAGTCTACGCATATGTCGACACGAACAAGCATGAACGCAACGGAACGACAATCACCCCTCCCGCGGAGTCCTTTTCGTATTTGTGGGGAATAATCACGACACAGTTGTTGATCGAATCAGGAAATTGCAAGTTCACAGCAGAAATTCCTCAGCTCAGGGAAGGTCAAGGTGTGTCGCACACAAGCGACAAAGCGCAAGATCGTGAGGCTTGCGTGCGAGGATCACGCCTCTAGAACCTATCCAAAGGATGCGACCGATTTTCGCGCTCACTCTGCTACTCTGGTTGCCTTCGCGCGCGCGTGGTTTCATAGCACAACCATTGTGCGTACTCCAGCGCGGATTTCAACCCAGTGCGCTTGCGGCTATCGGCACAGCAGCATTTGAGGATGAGCTATCAGCTTTGCGTGCGACTCTGGCTCTAGTGAACGGTAAAGTGGCGCATGCACTGGGCATAATCGATCTCCCGCAGCAGCGCGCGGATGCGGACGAGCTTGATGCGCGATCGGCGAGTGCTACATTCTGGGATGACGCTGCTAAGGCTGAGGCAGTGCTCCGGCGGCTCTCAGAACACAAGGCGACGATCGAGCAGGCTGAAGAGTGGCTGCGCTCCGTCGACGATGCCAAGGTGGCGCTCGAACTCGCTCCCGAGCTGGTTGCGGACGAGACGCAGGAGGCGGTTGCTCTGATCGACGAGGCTCGGCAGAAGCTCGGGTCCCTTGCGAGTGAGCTTGAGCGTTGGGAAGTGCGCGCACTCATGGGCGGCGAACACGATGGGTGCGGCGCGGTGCTAACGCTCACTGCCGGCTCGGGCGGTCTCGACGCGATGGACTGGACCGCGATGCTGCTGCGCATGTACACGCGCTGGGGGGAGGCGCAGCCAGGTTTCCGCGTGGCCCTGACCGAACAGAGCATCGGAGAGGAAGCTGGGTTGAAGTCGGCCACGCTCCACGTGGAGGGTCCCTATGCCTACGGACTGCTGCGTGCCGAGCACGGCACGCATCGGCTCGTGCGCTTCTCGCCATTCAATGCGGACAACAAGCGGCAGACGAGCTTCGCAGGTGTCGAGGTGATGCCCATCCTCAACGAGGCACTTCTAAGTGACATCGACATCCCAGATAAGGATCTGGACGTATCCACGATGCGCTCGGGCGGCGCGGGCGGCCAGAACGTCAATAAGGTTGAGACTGCCGTGCGCATCCGCCACATACCCACCGGCCTGGCCGTGCGCTGCCAGCAAGAGCGCTCACAACAGCGCAACAAGGAGGTGGCTCTCGCACTCCTGAAGGCCAAGTTGCTCGTCATCCGACAGCAGCAGCGCGCGGAGGATATTGCGCAGATCCGCGGCGACCGGATCGAAGCCGATTATGGTACGCAGATCCGCTCGTATGTGCTCGCGCCATACAAGATGGTCAAGGACCTTCGCACGGGCCACGAGACGGCCAACGCTCAGAAAGTGCTAGACGGTGAGCTTGGGCCATTCATCGACGCATTCTTGCGCCAGGCTGCGCAGGAAGCCGCCGAGGAGGGGCACCACGATATTGGATAAGATCATGTTTTGCCGCGAAAGCAGGTTGTGGGCATTAGCATGAACCATGATTATTTCCCAAATTGGCGAAAATCAAAAACACGCAAGGCTCCGTCGCACAACGGCGCCGACGCAGCGAGAGCGACCCGCACCAAGACGGTCTTCGGAAGACGACACGCGTCGACCGTCGACGGTCTTCGTCGCGCGCGGTAGTTCGGTTCCAAGTTCGTGCGCCCTCGGTAGAGAGACGCGGTTCAGACGCGGTACTCGCTTCTCGCACGTGCATGCACTCGTGACTCGACAACGTACTATGTGTACTCGTATACGATACGTGACACTCGCGACACCGGCGCCGACGGCAATAATGTATGGCGTTATATGGCCGTGTTGTGGATGTGGTTCTTCAACATCCACCTTCACTCTAAACTCTCTGAATCCTAATGATCGGTAAATGCTCGGGGGCTCGACATTTGGCGAATTTGCAACATACTGCTGTAATTGACGCATGCAAAAGGAGCAAGAGGTTTTTGATCGTTTTTATGTTTCATCGCAACAAAACGGCCCTGCAAGCCGGCAACGCGAGAACCGCGACTTAAACCGCGGCTCGCTCGTGCTACGAGGTTATACTACAAGATCTTCATACTCGCCTGTGTGCGCGCGCGCGGACACATTCTGCCAACGCGAATTCTGCCACAAACCATCGCTGACCGCATCAATGCAGCTGGGTGCTCGGTGGCTAATGTCTTGGCTGATGCACGATATCACCCGCATGGGTGTGCTGTGCTGCATCGTCTCGTGGCAGCTCTACAGCATCACTCGGCTCCGCATCTATGCGTCCCACCTGCATGAGAGCTACGAGCGGCATGCGGTTTTGTCAGAGAGCCTGAGCGAAGCTCGAATGACAATCACTCAACTGCGCAACAGATCTGCATCGCAGCAAGAACTTTGCGCAAGGAGCCATCGCGAGCATATGGCAGCGCTCGCTGATACGGAGAAAGCGCGTGCAGCTGCGCAGATTCGGCTTGATGAGGAGCTCGAACTTAACTCATGGCTGAATCAGACTTCAAGCGCTCGAGAGGCGGCGCTGCGCACCGAAGGGGAGCGGCGCGCTCAAGCTGAAAGCACAGTGCTCGGCCTACGAGAGGAGATGAATTTGCTCAAGGGGCAACTCTTGACAGCTCAGCAGCAGCAAGGCACATTGCACAGCAAGCGAAAGGGGATCAAGAAGTAACGAACTTATATTATATATAATGCACCCACTCTAGACTCGTTGGTCGTTCTCTCCGCTTCGTGGAGACGAGAGCCACTAAGGCGGGGCAGTGAACGCGAGCTAGCTCGCCAACGGCATCGCGAGAGCGGCGCGTCCCGCCCCGAACGGGCGTAAGAACGGGCCGGGGGACATGCGCGCCGGTTGCGCGGTTGAGTTTTTTCGTATTTGAATTTGGTTCATGCCCGAACACACGGGTACGCTCCGCACTGACGCGTGACGGTCGGACTCGATAATAGTCTTCATATGGACCGGCGTCCGAGATTAATACACAAATGTGAAGTGACGGCGTATGCATCGTCCGGGCATAGCCTTATAACACAAGTTGAGACCGCACGGGCCGTACATCTCCTAATCTGAATTATGTGGCGGTATGGTTGACGGTATGGTCGGCACATTCCATGCACACAGACATCAGAACCCCAGCGCAGAGCATCACCGAACGCGTGTTTACGAAGAGCATTTTTGCAGTTTTGGCAGACGCTGGAGCTTGATTGACTCACTTGGCCTTATCCTTCTTCGCCTTCGCCTGCCCAGCAGCTGCGAAGGCGTCTATGGCGACGGCGACGGCGTTCTTCGGGCGCACGTCGTCGCCTTCTTTGGCCACCTGAATCATGGACACGATTTCCTGCCCGGCCTTCTGCAGCTTGCGCCCAGCCTCGCCGAGCTCCAACGGCAAGCCTATCTGTGAGGATGAAGCCTGCGGTGGTGCATCCGCTTCTGACAGGATGAAGGACAGTTGCACCGGCGCCAGCTCGCCGCCCCCAGCGGGGATGTTCTTGTCCATGTTGATGATCACCCGGACGGTGGCTGTGATCTTAATGAGCGTGACGTTAACATTATACTCGCCGTTGTTTTGGTCGACCACTTCGACAGAGTTATTGTTGGGCATAAGTGTGGTCAGGTCGGACACACCGCTCTTGACGAGCTGCAGCCGCGCCGACCCCGCGAGGCCGCCTTTCGTCAATGGATTGCCAAAACGGTCGTAGGTTTTGAGGACAATTGTGGCCATCTTGTTTGAATAGAGCAAGGGCTCGGAGGGCGGAATAAGCTTGCACTGCTTGACCTCCGCCTCCGCTGGTTCGACGTAGAAGTGGACGGGCGAGCCGCTGATCTCGTGACCGTTCAACTTCAAGCGCACAAAGTGCTCGCCCGCGTGGGTGGCGTCGTGCCGTATGTCGTGGGTGGTGATGCCGCCCTTGACCAGAGTCGTGAACTTGAGCGCGTTTGTGTTGCTGAGGTTGTCCTTGTTGCCTGCAGGGTACTCGATTTCCACGTCGAGCATGCCCTCGCCTAACGAGGCAACGTTGCCCAGGTCGTCGCAAATCTGTGGGCGGAAGACAACTGCGTCGCCCGCGACGATACAAGAGTTATCAGCATTCACCACCTTGCCCTTTTTGTCGAGATTCTTTGACTCCTTGGTGTAGCCGTCCACGGACGAGCACTTGGCTCCCGCAAGGCCTGGGCTGATTACAAGGTGAAAGGGCGAGCTGGGTAAGGGGAGACGATCTTGGGCTAGGGAAATCTCGCTCTTCTTGGTACCCTGGTAGGTGGTCTCGGACCAAACGTGCAAGTCGAAGGTGCCATCCTTGAAAGGAATGAAAGAGAACTCGTACAGCCCTTCTTCCTCGTCGATGCACGCCATCGTGTGCAGATACGGTTTGCTCTTCTCGTCCTTGATTTTCTCGCCCGCTTTCAGAAGCGCCATCCCAATTTTGTTCTGCTTCCCGTCAAGGAGGGCCGAGTTGCCGTACTGGTCGAAAAATTTGATCTGAAATTTGGTGTCGGCACCCGCGGTCGCACGGCTCAGCCCAACGCCCGAGATCTGCGACTTTAGCATATCGGGCGTGGTTGACTTGAGCGTGATCTGCTGGGAAGTGCCAAGGATTTGTTCACCATAGATTTTGATGGCAGCGTTGTAAGTGCCTGCTTGGGTCGAGTTCCAGTGCAGGTAGTACGTGCCGTCACCGTTGTCGCGCACCGTCGTCTGGACCGAATCACATCGGCTCCCGTCAGCGTTGAAGCAGTCACCAGTTACAATGGCGCCGCCCGTGATGCACTTGTTGCCCATGATGTCGGCTGTTGAGATGGCAATTCCGCAGCCAAAACCAGCCGCCATGCCGACCCCGCCCACAACGACCGTCTTGGGCAGGCGCGTCGACGCCGCGTGCGCCTTGCCTGGGCGCACTATTAGCAAGAAAGGCGATCCGGGCAGCGCCACCGCCTGCTGGCGCAGTCGCACGTGCAGCAGGTACGGCCCGACGAGCCCAACCGAGTACGAAACACTGTGCTGCTCGACGAGGGCGCCGTGCGCGTGCAGTGTGCCCGGGTAGATGCCACCGAAGGCGAAGCCGATGCCCGTCGGGTCGGATGATTTCTCGAGCGAGACCCCCCTTTTGCGACTCCTCCGACGATAGGCATCTTTTTCCTGCGTTGTCAGGTTCATCGCCAGCGGATCGGGTTCGGCGTTTGGGTCGGGTGGTGGCTCAGGCGGTGGCTCGAAATCGTTGGTGACGCGGCGCAAAAACTGCTGCTGGTGCAGCTGTCGCGTGCTCGCCGACTCACGCAAGCGTGACGTAACGAGCTTGCGTCCGTCCTTGACGAGGGTGACCCACGCAACTTTGCCCGCGAGCGCATCCACGCCCAACTTTGCAACCGTCGACTCGATCTCCGCGTGCGATGCGAAACCGACAGGCGTGAGGCCACGCACACCGGCGGCTTTCACAGCCGCCTCGAGCTCCTGTGCGGATCCCTCGTCTGGACTTTCCCCTGCGTGGGCGTCGCCGGTTAGCTGCGTCGGGTGCTGCGCGCCCTGCAAGCTCAATGTGGCGGAAGCCCCGGTGGGGCTTCTCCCTGGGCTAGACGGGCGCCTCGGACTTGCAAAGCTCTCTGGGTAGGCCCCCGCCTCGGGCATGCGCGAGATCGACTCGAGCGCCACCATCGCGCGCACCTTGCCGGCGGTGATCGTCTCTTGGATGACAGTGACCATCTGGCCCGGCAGCAACAGCCCGAGGATCTCCGACTCGAGATCCTCCTTTTCGCGCATCACGAGTGGCATGCCTTCTACCCTGACTCGGATCGTGCGCTTGCGCGTTACCCTCTGCGAGCCCTCCGCGCCGCCCTCGATCATCTCAGGCTCGTTCCACCCAAGAAAGGGAGGTGGCTTTGGAGCTTCGGGCGGCGGTGGCGGAGGAGCCACGACAGGCTGAGCCTTCCCGCCCTTACCCGAGGGTCCCTTGCTGCCACTGCCCTCTTTTTTTTCCACAGGCTTGGGTTTGTCGCCCTCCTTTTTTTCCGACGGTGGCGCAGTCGCGGCAGGCTGGGGCTTGCTGCCCTCCTTATTATCCGGCAGTGGCGTAGACGTAGCCGCGGTGGGCTGGGGCTTGCCGACCTCCTTTTTATTCGGCGCCGGCGCAGATGACGGTTGGGGCTTGCTGCCCTCCTTTAACGCAGATGACGGTGGCGCAGGCGCGGCAGGCTGGGGCTTGCTGCCCTCCTTTCTTCCTTCCTTGCTTGCGCCCTCGTCGGTAGCCTTCCTATTGGTGGCGCCGCCATCTTTTTTGGCGCCACCCTCCTTGTCGCCCTCTTCCTTCTTGGCGCCCTTATCGCCCACCTTTTTTGAGTCCCTCTTGGGGCTCTCAAGGCCACTCTTCGCCTCGACGACGGGCGGCGGCTCGGGCAGCTTCGTGAGAAGATCTGGGTTGGCAACGGTGCCAGCCGCGAGCCCCTCGATAGGCATGGGCTCGACGTACACGTCGAGGTCGACCGCGTGCGCTACGTTGCCCAACCGGTCCTTGAATTGCACGAAGAAGGATTGGACGTTCCGCGCCACCGCCATGGTGAGCGCGTCGCCGAGCGCCCTGCAGTTAGGCGCATATGCACTGGGATCAGACACGTGCAACTTGTAGGGGCTACCCTGCAGGGGCATGCCGAAGTAGGAGATGGCAATTGCATAGCTGCCCGACTGTGGCGGCTTCCACTCCACTCGGTACGTGCCGTCGCCCTTGTCCTCAATGCGCGCACGTACCGTCGATGCGCCCCGGATCGCAACGAAGAAAGCGTCTCCACCGACCTTGCGTTTGCGGCCGGTAAAGTCGTACGCATCGATAAAGAAATCTACTGGCAATCGCGGCGCCGCCTCGATGATACCCTTGCCGTGCACCTTGCACTCGACGGCACAAGTGTCCTCTGGCTTTTCGGGCATCTTCCCGCCGTTGGCCTCAATCGCCCGATACGTGCACTCGCGCGGTGGCTCAACAACCGGCGGAGGCTGAATTATCTGCTTGTCTAGGATCTCCTTTGCACGTCGCAGGTACGCCTTCATCTGACTGACTGTCACCTTGCTGCCTCCCGGCTTCGTCAGCAGCGGAGCCGCCAGGGACATGAAGTCAAGCGTGAACTTCGCTGCGTCGCCGCTGATGTCGTTGGCTGCTATGCCCGTATTCTTGGACATGATCTTGCGCGCCGCGACCACCGCCTGGACCAGGGCATCCTCGGCTGCCAGGATTTCCTTGTCCATGTCGGACATTGGACTTCCGATTCAGAAAGAAAACTTTCGCCGAACTTTTTGGCGTTCTCGCGTTCCGAGCTTACCATACAAGTCTGTCAATCAGTTCCGGCACCCCGGTCGACATACAAAAGTCGGAGCCTCGGGACAAATTCTGCGGCACTTCAATGTATTTGCTGATGGCCTAAATTTCGATCATGAAACTTGTCCCACAACTTTTTCTCAAGCGAAACGCTCTTGTTTTGGGATCCTGCCTCAGCAATGTCTGCGCCAAGCGGCCAGTGGCGCTCGACCAACCACGGGTATAACTCCAAGGACGTGGTTCTCGGCGCGGGGTTCGCTCAGTACACGCCCGGCCTTTGCGATGACGAGGTGTACCAGACGGTCATCTCCGGCTCGCTCGGCAACAGCGGCGGCTACAAGAAGGCTGTGGTGGGCGATGGCAGCGGCCGCATGTTTGGCCAGACGGCGGACGCGCAGCAGGGAGGCTACAACGGCGCGGAGATGGACGAGGCGATGAATAATGACATGACGGGCGTCACGGAGGCGGGCTACGCCGACAAGATCGCTACGGGCTTCGACAAAGTGGCGGGCGACTACTCCACGCTGCCAAGGTGGATGCAGGAGATCTTCATCAAGCTGCGTGTGCTGGCCAAGTCGGAGGGCATCGACATGGAGCGCACGTTCCAGGACGCGGGCGGCTCGCGCTTTGGCACCATCTCGAAGCGCCTCTTCATTTCGGCCCTGTGCATTGGCTTCCAGCATTACCGCTTCTCACCTGCAGAGCTCGACGCCATCGCGGATGCGTATGGCTGCGGCTCGGACGACATTTTCAACGGCGGCAAGATGCTGGTCGCCTGGCGCGACTTCGTCAACGATGTGCTCTCGGCCGAGGTCGTCGCGAAGGAGTATGAGTACTCCGCGACCGACACGGATGAGACGGACGCGGGCTACTCAGACGGAATCGCGACCGGCATCGACAAGATCGCCGGCGGCTTCGACGACCTGCCCCCTATGCTGCAGCAGCTGTGCAAGGACCTGCGCCGCATGGCCAAGATCGAGGGCATCAGCCTTGAGTTCTCATTGCAGCAGGCAGGCGGCACGCGCTTCGGCACCATGCCCAAGCGCCACTTTTGCTCGGCGCTCACGATCGCTTTCCACCACTTCAAGTTCACGCCGGAGATTTACAAGGCGCTCTGCGACGCGTACGCAGTTGGCCCGCCCGACTTTGCCGAGGGCGGGAAGGAGGAGGTCGCGTGGCGCGACTTCTGCAACGACGTGCTCTCGTCCGGCAAGGACATTTCGGCCCATGGCGTGCAGGCAATCGACCTTGCCGCCAAGTATGACCCAAAGAAGAATGCCTCCTTCAACGACTCGGCGCTCGCGGGCCTATTCTAGAGCGCCCCCGTATAGAGGCTCTCCAGCAGGTGCGCACGGCCGCTAAGTGATGCCAGGAAGGCGGGGCGTGACCTCGAGGTGTGACATTGTCGAGACGTGGTCGAGCGGGGCCCAGGCCGCGGAGACGTCTCTGTCGAGGCGCCGCAATGTGTCGATGGCATGGGTCCCATGTTAGATCGGACGTGCCCTACAGTGATACTGCGGCCTGAGGTGTGTGTGATGTGACCCGTGGCATGAAAGCCGGGGGTGCACGGCTCAAGCGGGAATGCGAGCACCAGCATCGGAGTGTACGAGCGACACGACGCCGTGCGCGCGGAGCGCGAGGCGCGAGCCGCAGGGGCGAAGTCCGAATCGAGACATGATGTGGTCGCGCTGTGGCAACTGGAAGTGAAGGCTGTGCTGTTGTGCGTGCCGTGCTGTTTCGTCCTTTGATAAGTACAGAATTACAGTCTATTTTCGGGCACGCCCACCCGGCACATACGAACAGAAAACGCGAACCCGGGCATGCGGCAACCGCGGACCGCCCACGTCGCGAACATGCGCCGCGCGCCGAGAGGACGACGGAGCACGCGCCGGGCGCCGCCCCGCTGTGGACCGCCAGGCGACACGCCGTAGCTGATTACCATAACCATCGCGGGGACGTCAGTCGTCACGTCGCTCTTTTGCGCGGGGTCAGCTGAGGGGCCGCCCCCCGCTCGTGCGTCACTTTATCGTTCTTCAGTTGTCTCGGGCCGCATACGCCCGCGGCGTTTCAAAGCGCACGTGACTTGAGGTCAGCCGAGGGTCTCATCGCATGGCGCGCCGGTTAATGAGCCCCCTCGAGCTAGGGAACTGCTCCTCTTCTGCGGAGGGACCCGACGGCTTACCGCCGTTGAGCAACGCATCTAATTCGTCATCCTCCGTGTTGCGCCGCGACGCCGTCTTCTTGCCACGTGCCTTGGGCTTTGTGCCGGCAGCGGCGGCACCCGTCGCTCGAGCGGCGCCGCGGCCGGATGCGGGCGGCGGCGGCATGCCGGGCGCTGTGCCGGGCACCCAGCCGGTCCCAAAACCGGGGGCCATCGGGGGCATTGTTGGAAGATTCTCCTCCGCATCCACCTCCAGCTGCTCGTCGTCCTTGAGCGCCGCCGTGAGCGCCTGACGCACGTTCGGGTTGATGTCCCCCTCGTAGTCAGCTGTCGTGCGCTCGGGCATGTCGAGGTCGAACGAGAGCACGTTGAGTGCGCGGTACCGCGGGTCATTGTTGGTGAGGTCGGCGGCCATCTTGCGCGACAGGAAGGACGTCGGGCGCAGCAGTGTGGGATGCGACTTAGGACGCTGCGAGGCGGCGTCGTCGCGCGCCTCAGAGAGTGGCTTGAGGCGCCACTGCTCGGTGCCGGAGTCGTCCCACACGGCACGCATCTCGAGCTTCTTGACTTCCTCGTTGGGCACGAAGGCGTCGATGACCATGTTCTGCAGCTGCACCTGCCGCGTGAGCTCGCGCACCGTCTGCAGCAGGTCCTCCTTCTCTTGCGCCTGCTCGGCGCGGATGTCCTCGAGCTCTGCCTTGGCCGCCTTGTATTTCTGGAGCATCTTCTTGAGCTTCTTGGATTTCCCTTCTACCTCTTCGCGCAGCGATGAGTATTGCTCTTCCTTGGCGAGGCGCTCCTCCTCGCGCCGCTCCATTGCCTGCTTGATCTGCACCTCCTTCTCCCGCTGCGCCTCGAGCTCCTTCTCGCGCTCGGCGAGCTCTCTCTCCTGGCGCGAGACACGGTCGCGCACGTGCTCGCCGCCGTGCATGATCTTAGCCTCAAGCGCCTCGAGCTGCGCCTGCAGCCGCTGCGCCTCCTCTGCCTCCTTCTCCAGCCGCAGCTGCTCCTGCTCGAGCGCGCTCCGGTGGCGGTTCACCTCGGCGTCACGCGCCTCGTGCTCACGCAGCAGCCGCTCGCGCTCACGTTCGGCCTCGCGCCCCATCTGTAGCCGCATCTCCTCTACGTCTTCGTCACGGAGGCCCACGAGCTTTTCGACGATCACCTCCCTCTCCACCTCGACGTCGTGGTACACCTCCACGATCTTCTCGACCTCCCTCAGCTTCTCGATCTCCACAATCTTCTCTACCTGCCTATCGACGATCACCTGCTTCTCGACCTCGACGATGCGCTCGACTTCGACGGGTCGCTCCACTTCGATGATCCTCTCGCGCACCACATCTTTATGGACCTCACGGACACCACCGCCACCGAACCCACTGCTGCTGCCGCCGCCGCCGCCGCCGCCGCCGCCGCTCCCACCCGCCGCCGCCAGCTGGTCCTTGAGCCGCTGGATCTCCTCTTGAAACTCGCGAAGCATCGCGTCCTTCGGGTCCTCGTTGATCTTAGGCTTGTTCTTGATGTTCTTGGCGCGGTTGGCGTAACGCAGCGTCGAGATCGTCTCGTCGTAGTTCCAGTCCGCCGGCCCGAGGTTGGCCACCATCACGGTCTTCGTGTTGCCTCCGAGCGAGTCTTGGAGCAGCCGAGTGAGCTTCGAGTCGCGGTACGGGATGTGCGCGCTCTTGCCGTCGACGAGGGCCGAGATGCAGTTGCCGAGCGCCGAGAGCGACAAG
>ENA-UOXK01000985-UOXK01000985.1-mixed-culture-metagenome-genome-assembly--contig:-NODE-985-length-21229-cov-33.454898_pt1 | contig 21229 bp, 17 predicted proteins | sample MGYA00238160_ERZ761638 | MGnify/ENA primary metagenome ERZ761638 (study PRJEB28912, sample SAMN08777098) | mixed culture metagenome | isolation source: Freshwater growth medium | place: USA...
CAAGTCGACGGTGACCACGCGCTCGTGGTGGATCTCGGGGCTCGAGGTGCTCGCTGTCGGCTCTCTCGTCGCTCTCGTCGCCTTCGGCATCGGGCTCGTCATCGATCTCTATGTTCTCTCGTGACGCATCTTCAGCACGGGCAGCGCTTAGGCAGCGCTCAATGTGGACTTCACTCACGGTAATGCATGCACGCCTGCCTCGAGGCAACGGAGCAGGACCTGCTGCTGTGGATTCCAAGCAGCACGGTCTAGCTAGCATGGCGTGCCTCGGCTCACTCGCAGCCGCCCAACGGCACCGCTCGACAAGAGTACGACGGCAGCGCTCGAAACCCGTGCGTCCGACGGCATCGCTCTCTTATTTGGAAGGGTCCATAGTGGAACCTCCAAGCACAGTGCAGAGACGAGAGTAGGAGAGTACAGCAGAAGGAGAGTACAGCAGAAGGAGAGTACAGCCGAAGGAGGAGTTCATGCCCATCCAATCTTTAGCGTTCGCGAGCAGTCGTGTGCGAGGGGCAGTCGCACGGTGCGATTCCGACGTGCTCCGTCGGCAGCGTCCAGGGTCCAATCAGGAACCGCGACGCAGTGCCCCCCGCGAGCGTCTCTAGCGGTCCCCGTCAGTCGAAGGATAGATGAGACTTATTAGCTGAGACACTCTGATGTATTGTGTCCCCACATCCACCCGCCTAACTACACCCTGGCTAGGCGCTAGGGGCTCCCAGCTTATTTAACTCCCAGCATGGCTGTGTGTCCCAGACCCTTGAGCTTGACGGTTGACGCTTGTCACCCCGGCTAGGCGAGGAGATCTACGCTGGCGACCGCACACAGCGCGGGCCGCGGCGAGACCGGATGCGTCCTCGCGGTTTCGGCGGCGGACCGGCGGTTCGACCCGACCGTGTGTGTCCAAACTCGATTTCGCGGCACCGGCTCGAGGACTCGCTACTACAGTAACTTCGCTCGGCGGCGCATACATATGTACGGTGACCTTCCGCTCATGGGGCGTACTCGTCCATTCGACCCCTACGAAACTATACTCAGCCGTGGGCACTCAAGCGGGCGCTACATCGTGGGAATGTGTGATGTGCCATCAGAGCACCGGAGGAGCGCGGGGCTCGCGGCGCCGACGCAGGGGTATTGCGGAGCCCTCGACCCGCTCGTGATGAGGTAGCGGTGGCATCGGCGGACGCTAGCGTCGGAGCCATCGGAGGCCCTGAAGCATTGTCGCTGTGCCTGACTGCCTGCTGCGCCTCTAACGCCGCGTCCTCGGGTTTGGCCGACATGCTCGCCTCCTCCCTCACTACAGTCGGCGGCCTGGTAATAGTCAGTCGGAGAGGTACTTGAACTCGCCGCTCACGCTCCATTATTGGTCGCCTCTCTTGGCTGCTCGTGGGCCGAGCTTCGTCTGGCCAGTGCTGGGTCGCTGTCTCGCTGCTCGCTGAAGATGAAGGTGTGGCGGCGATGCCAGTTGGCTTCCGCGCATGAATCCGCGGCCCTGCTGTTGGATTATCGACATGTGAGCTCTGCTCGTAGGCGTTCGGACGTGAGTGCACTCGTCGATAGTCCGCGGCAGCGCTTGCTCCTTGAGACATGGCGCGGAGAGGCTCAGTTGCTGCATCTACCACAGTGCCTTGACCTGCTGCTGCTGCTGCTCGTGCTGCAGTTGCTCTGTCTCCTGTGTTTGCTGCTGTGGTCGCTCGAGCTGCAGTTGCTCTGTCTGCTGTGGTTGCTGTGGCTGCTGTGAATACCGCGGTTGCTCATGCTGCAGTTGCTGATGCCGATCTGGTGGCTCCGAATGCTCTGGTTGCTCTGGGTGCTCTGGGTGCTGTGCATCTTGTGGAAGGTGTGATGGCGGCGCGAGAAGCGGTTGTGGCGTAGGATTCGTGAGACTTGTGCACGGTGCTTCATCAGCCGGAAGGGTCTGTACCATCGTCGGTTTCTGTTCGGAGCTCCTCGGCCTCACAGACGGAGTTTGCTGGGGGAGAGGTGAGACCAGCAGATTCAGCAAGCGCTCCTCAGTCCAAGTGGGCGAAGGCGTCCATGGCGTCCACGTGAGCGAAGGCAGCTGACTGGTAGCTTTTGGCTCGAAACGTGGTGGCAAGTCAGATAGGGGTTCTGTGCCTCGAGGCGGCGACGACGGTGAGCCGAATGTACCGCTCTCTCCACGTGCGCCAATCAGTGCGGGCGGAGCACGCTCAGTGCAAGGAACGGTCCCAAGCGAATGCCTCCTTCCTCTTCCGACTGGACGGATGCTTCGGCCCGTTAATTGCATACGTCTAGCTTCTTCAGTCGGCATCGGCCAAGAGTGGGCAAGGGCAAAGCAGAAACCCTCAGGCATTGAAGATCGGCTCGTCTCGGCTCGCAGCCGCTGCGGCCAGGTCGCCCCCTCATACTTCGCGGTCCGAGGATGCTGCCTCGCATGCTCTATAGCAGTGCCAGGCCGACGCAGATACCATTTATCGTTCTGTCTCCACGTGAGCAACGGCGAAACGATCGCCGTCTTGCATTCGTCCTGCAACCCGAGCAGATTTAGGACGGACATACCCTCAGGACCCCTCTGTGCGGACTTCGGTACCGGTAAAACATGCAACTCGCAACAAGTTCAGCAAAGATGAAACGTCTGACCGATGCGACGCTCTACGCCGTCACAGGATGTAGTCACAAAGGTGTTAGTCGTTCGGACAAACCGCTCAATCTCGATCTGCTCAAAAAGGATGAATATACTATATACATTTACACCACATTTTGTAGCGTCTCGCGTTTTCGCGTCTCGGGAGCGCTCATGAGAATGAGCTCACGCCTGGTACGACCCCACCTCCGCCTGCACCGTCTCCATTGCCAGTTGCTCTCCCTCGTCGTAGCCCTCGGCCACGTCCCCTCTCTCAAGGATCGTCCCGTCGGGCGCTTCCTTTCGAACCGACTGCGTGCGGCGCGCCTCGATGCCCGCCTCCATGCACGGGAAGCCTTGGCGAGGGCCAAGCGGCAGCATCGACCCACGACCCGACTGCTGCTCATGCCAGTACTGGGAGGCGCCCCTCGCCTCGGCCGAAAGTGCGAGCCAAACACGTGCCTTGTCGCGGTCCTCGCGCCCGCCCTCGCCCATGAAGAGCATGATCCCCAGCATCTGTTGCGCTTGAGGCTGTCCGAGGACGGCGGCCCTTGTAAACCACAAGCGCGCAGCCTTGGCGTCACGGGGGCCGCCCTCACCGTCATTGAACATGCTGCCCAGAGCAGTCTGCGCGACGGCACGGTGCGGTCCCGGCTGCGTGGCACTCTTTCGGTACCATGCGCGCGCCACGACGAGGTTCTTGGGCCCCCCTTCGCCCATGTGCATCATGAAGGCCACATGGCACTGCGCGAGAGCGTCGCCCTTCACCGCCGCGGCGAGGAACCATCGGCGCGACTCATCGAGATCGACCTCGCCGCCCTCGCCAGCACGGAGCATCGCGCCGAAGCTCACCATGCAGCCAACGTCGCCCAGCTCTGCCGCCGCGGCGCGCCAGAGGCGTGCACTCTTGAGGTTCACATGCCCGCCTAGGCCTGCTGCGCACATGTCTGCGAACTTGCGCATCGCCTCGACTATCCCGAGCATCGCCGCCTGCCCGAATGCGGCGCGCGCGCCGCGTAGGTCTACTTCACCACCTAGACCGACCATGCACATACGCGCGACGACCATCAGACCCGTGGGGTGACCTTGAGCGGCGGCCTTTGAGAACCACTGCCGTGCGACGACGAGGCTGCGCGCGCCGTCAAGCCCCTGAGCGGCGACGATGCCGAGCTGCACCATCGCGGTCACCACAGCATCCCGCTGGCGCAGAGCTCTCAGCTGACCAACCCATAGCTCGCCAAAGTCGGCCGCGCCGTTTGCGCCGCACGCGAGGACGCGGGAATCGGGTCCCACAGTGGCTGCGACGAGGAAGGAAGGTTCCACAGAGGCATGCATGCCAGCGACGAGGGAGTGAGGTTCCACAGCCGATTCCACAGAGGCACGATACGGGTCCGGTACCGTGACAGGCGATGACGCGGAGCTCTGCTTGGGAGCCGTAGTCGTTGAAGGAGCCGAGCGCAAGGTCGGCTGCGCTGCGGTCGGGGAGGCAGAAGCTGCAGATCCCACAGCAGAGCCATCGCCTCCCTCGACGCCAGCCGACGGTTCGGCCGACGAGGGCAGTACTCGACGGCCGTTGAGGTCCCACTGACGAGGCGGCCCTGCTTCCCCTGCCGCTGCACTGGCCGCGGCGTCCGTCTCCGCTGCCAGCGGCTCTAACTGCTCCAGGGCCTCCATGCTTGCCGCTCTCACGTGCCGCGCATCGCTCGCCAGCACCGAGGTCGAGAGCGGCACCACGCCGCAGCGGTTCAGGTACTCGCCGGTCTCGTCACCGCCGTGGAGCATGTGACTCCACGCGTCCAGGCAGCGGAGCTCCCAACTGCCATTCTTGGCCGCTGCTGCCTCCCTCGCGCGACGCAGTGACGCCAGACCTGGTAGAAAGGCTTCCTGGCACGCGGCGCGTTGCAGGAGCTCGCGAGCACGCGATGCGTCCCTCTTCAACTCCTCCTTGTCCACTACGTCATCTGCCCGCCGCGAACGACCCTCGCCCCTGAGGAGCATGTGTGCAAAGTTGGTCGACCCGATCGGGTCGTTGTGAGCGACCGCTGCGCGGAGAAAGTAGAGGCGCGCCAATTCCAAATCCACCGGGCCGCCGTCGCCCTGATAGAGTGCGCAAGCGTAGTTGCACAGTGCTGGCGCCGAGCCGTGTCCTGCAGCTACTTTGAGCAGCGTGCGTGCGGCTTGAGGATCTCGAGCGCCGCCAAGACCTTCGAAGAGCATGACCGCGAGGTTGTTGAAGGCAATCGGGTCCTCGCCTCGGTCTTCACCCACCGCTATAGACTTGAAGAGCCAGTCGCGACTGGCGCATAGCTCGCCTCGTCGGTAGGCCTCCATGCCGAGCACGCGCAGGGCCACTGGGTCGCCGCGGCCTGCAGCCTCCTCGTAGAGGCTGTACGAAGCATCTTCGTCGACGGTGGCAAGACAGCGCGCGAGCTCACGGGTGGCGCGCGCCACGCGTGGCTCGAAGAAGCGCGCGAGGTCGGGCAATATGGTGGCCATCGTCGAGCCGCGGCGCGGACGGCTTGCGCTCCCAATTATATCGCTCTTTCCTCGCCACTCTCATCAGACGATCCCCAAAATCATTCTGACGATCTCAAAGAAATTTATGCATGCTTCGAGCCGTGATCCGCATCGAGAACCGTAAAAAGACACCGGGGGGAGCCGGTACATGTACTGCCAACCCACGCTTCACATTGTGGTCCGATGAAGGTGCGACTTAACATGCGCCCATTTCGGCGCTATCGGGCGACGCGCGACGTGGGCAATGGTGTGACGCGAGCAAAATGGACCGCACGCCCACCGCCACCGCTCACCATCTCGCGAGCTCTCACCTTTGTCGCCCGGTGCCACCCCTCTCGTGCGCGCACAGGCGGACGCTCCGAACCCCAAGGCCTTCCCGCTCGCGGACGCCAACCTGTCGGTCACGATCCTCGACATCGTCCAGCAAGCTGCCAACTACAAGCAGCTCAAAAAGGGCGCGAACGAGGGTGCGCGCAGCAGCATCAGCAGCACACTGCACAGCACGCGGTCGCTGCGTGCGCTCGCGGCAGCAGACCGCACGGCCCCCTGCTGCCTGCGCACGCATCGCTCACGCGTGGCTCCTCTCGGTCGCCCTTTTCTTTTGCTGCACAGCGACAAAGACGCTCAACCGTGGTATCGCCGAGATGATCATCATGGCGGCAGATGCCGAGCCGCTCGAGATCCTGCTGCACCTGCCCCTGCTCTGCGAGGACAAGAACGTGCCCTACGTCTTCGTGCCCAACAAGCAGGCGCTCGGCCGCTCCTGCGGCGTGTCGCGCCCTGTGATTGCCTGCTCAGTGACTACCAACGAAGGCTCTCAGCTCAAGAACCAGATCCAGCAACTCAAGGACAAGGTTGAGAAGCTTCTGATCTAGAGCGATCAAGGCGGCGAAACCTACATCTGCTCGGTACACAGATGAAGTCTCTGCAGCTCGACGATCTTGATCGGATTGTGCGTGTGGTGCGCATGTTTTGACGCGATGAGGTGACTGTAGTGCACAGGATGATCCGCTTCATACTGTCGTTCGTAAACTGAAAACTCCCAGAAAAGCTTCAATCACTCACATACACGGCGACGCACAGTGACTGCATTGAGTGCTGTGATCTGTGGGGCTCAGCGCGACAGAGGGAATCCTGTGGGGGATCCCTGGCGGGATCGGGATTTGATCCCGCCCAGCCGTGCCAGCGGGACGCGCATGGGAACGCGACGTGTGTGGGACCGATTCAACGAACTTTCTCAAGGAAACATGAGGTTACGGTATGTTTGGGGCAGGCTCCGACAATGGAACACAACTCCGAGGCGGAGCGCTCAGCCGCGGTGGCTTGGGCGCAGGGCCTCCTTGATGACAAGGAGGCGCGCATCGCCTACGCCAAGAATTTGTTCGCTGAGCGTGACACCATCTCGACCGATGAGGCGATTGCGCTCGTGCAGAAGGTTTCAAGCTACTTCGATCTCAAGCTGCCGCCCGTCGAGAAGATCAAGAAGCTCGTGTTTCTGTGCGACAAGGACAAGGACGGCGCGTTCCATGACGGTGAGTTTCAGTCTTTCTTCAAGGCGATCCTCGAGTCGGTGGTAAAGCACGTCTCCACGGCCGTCGCTGCCCCCGCGGATGTGCAACTGCAGTTGCAACACATGACGACGGCGCAGATGCGCGCGGAGCTACGCAGCCGTAACGTGGCCATCGCCGAGGGGGCGGGCCGCGAAGTTCTTGAGGCGCTACTCCAGGCAGAGGGAGTCGTGGTCGTAACTCGCTCTGCCAATGCGTTCGTTCCCGATGTGACTTTCCCTCCCGACTCGCCATCCCCGACCGCGGCCAACAACGATCATCACAGTGCTGCAGAGGCGGAGGCGCAGCGACTGGCAGCGGAGAAGTTGGAGGCGGAGCGACGAGCGACAGCGGCAGAGGCAGAGGCAGCGGCAGCGGCAGCCGCAGCGGCAGAGGCAGCCGCTGCGGACGCGGACGCGGAGCGACTGGCGGCAGAGAAGGCGGAGGCCGCGCGGCTGGCGGCAGAGGCAGCCGCAGTGGCAGAAACGGAGCGACTGGCGGCAGAGAGGGCGGAGGCCGAGCGGCTGGCGGCCGAGGCAGCTGCAGCCGCGGAGGCGAAGCGACTGGCGGTAGAGAAGGCGGAGGCCGAGCGGCTGGCGGCAGAGGCAGCCGCAGTGGCAGAAATGGAGCGACTGGCGGCAGAGAGGGCGGAGGCCGAGCGGCTGGCAGCCGAGGCAGCTGCAGCCGCGGAGGCGAAGCGACTGGCGGCAGAGAAGGCGGAGGCCGCGCGGCTGGCGGCCGAGGCAGCCGCAGTGGCAGAAATGGAGCGACTGGCGGCAGAGAGGGCGGAGGCCGAGCGGCTGGCGGCAGAGGCAGCCGCAGTGGCAGAAACGGAGCGACTGGCGGCAGAGAGGGCGGAGGCCGAGCGGCTGGCGGCAGAGGCAGCCGCAGTGGCAGAAACGGAGCGACTGGCGGCAGAGAGGGCGGAGGCCGAGCGGCTGGCGGCCGAGGCAGCTGCAGCCGCGGAGGCGAAGCGACTGGCGGTAGAGAAGGCGGAGGCCGCGCGGCTGGCAGCCGAGGCAGCCGCAGCAGCTGAGGCTGAGGCGCTGGCGGAGCTGCTGGCTGCAGAAAAGAAGAAGCCTGTAGCTCTCTCCCCCGTGGCCTCGGCAGTGACCTTTGCCCTCACCAAAGCCGCCGCAGGTAACTTTGCCGATCTGCTGGCGCAGCCTAGCGGCAACGCGTGGCTGCCTGACGAGTCGCACGCGGCGGAAGCACCGACGCCGCCGCCTTCGATGCGACCGCCGACGTGGCTCGCGCTCTCACGCTGTCTGCCAGCGACCGCCGACGCAGCTGACGCTCTCTTTGTCGCCGCCGACGCGGCCGAGGCGGGCTCGTGCGCCATGGGGGAGGTCGAGGGCGCGTTGATGAGCCTCTTCACACGGCTCGATTACGTTCGCATGCGCATAGCCGATCCACCTGCTCTGGACCTCGCCTTCCGAGCTGCCGCGCTGAGCTTCGGCACGCGAGTCGCGCGCGGCGCCGAGTGGTGGAACTTGCTGCAGCGGCTCCGCGCGCGACTGGAGATCCTTGAGATTCTGGAGACCGCGGGCGGCTGGGAGCCTGGGCAGCGCGTGAGCATCGCTGAGTTTCGGCGGGCGGCGCGCGCGTTCGAGTCGTGGGGCGCGCATGCGGTCAGTGGCGCTGAGGCGGCCATCGCGGCCTTTGCGGAGATAGATGTGGCGGGCAGCGGGATGGTCCCGATTGAAGACGTCATCAGCTGGGCGGTCGAACGACGTGATCGCATTCGAGGTGGGGGGGACATCGTGCCACCGCCACCAGCGCTGTTCACACCGGACACGGAGGCGCTCACACCCGTGTACACTTCTGAGGAGACGGATCCGATCCACGGCCTGGGCTTCTCTCCGATTGGAGCTTCGCGCCCGAGCCGGCCCCTCCCCACGCGCCGTAGCGGCAGCTGCTGCTCATCACTCCGCTCCGGGACGACCCTCTCCCCCTCGTCCTCGGCGCCGATGGTCCCAGCGCACCGCTCGCTGCTACATCCGACCGCCACCAGCGGCCGTCAGCGCGGCAGTCCATCCGCGGAGCTCGGCTATTGGAATCCGTTCGCGTCCGACGACGACGCCAGCCCTTCACAGCAGCCTTCACAGCAGCAGTCTCCCTGGCGAGCCGCTGGCGCCCATCTCGAGATACAGATCGGCGAGCTTGGCCCCGGTCTGCGCTCGCCTCACGACTCGACGGCGCACGCGGCATGGCTAGCGCACGAGGCAGCCCTCGAGCACAAGCAGAAGCTGAATGGGCCAGCGGCGAGCGAACGACTACACCACGCTGCAATCGAGCGCCAGGCGCGGCAAGCGGCGCGCAAGGTGGAGCGCGGGGTGGCACTGCAGCCGGTGCAGCTCACGGCCACGCTGCTCAAGGAGCGTCTGCGCGATGAGCTGCGGCAAAGGCGCGACGAAGCTGCGAGCCACAAGGCGCAGGCCTCCGTCGACGAACGGCCTTGGAGCCACGCGGCGAAGGTCAAGGCCCACGCCGAGGCCTCCCCTGTCTATGACCCCTCATATGAGCCACAATGGCGCGCATCATCACCTCCGCGTGAGTTGCCTATTATGGACGGTCCACCAAGTTCGGCCCGAGCGCGCATCGAGTGTCCGCCGCGCGTGCTTCAGCTGGCGGCTATGCAGTCGCCCTATTACCGCGGCGAGCGGTATCCCGGACGCTCGCCCGCAGCGCAGAAGCTCGAAGCGGCCAAGGAGTCGGCGGCGGCGGCGGCGACGCGCGCGGGAGGGAGTGCGCGCGCGGCCTCGGCACAGACCGCCGCGACCCGGCAGCAGGCGGCGCACGAAGCGTCCTCGTGGCCCCATGGCACGCCGTCCCTCGGGCACGCTTGGGAGCAGCGCGCGGAGAAGGACGCGTCGCCGCGCACCCATGCCTTTGGCGTGGGCTCCCAACGGCCAGACCTATGGCTCGGCGCGGATGCAGCCAGTCGCGGCAGCGGCGGCAGCCTCACGCCGAGTAGTCTCGTCATGTCCGAGTCGCGCCGTCAACCATTCGCCATGCCAACGCTGCCCACTCCTGGGCCAGGGGAGTACGACCGCGAGGGCACCTTTGTCCCCACTCTGGGCGCCCAGCCTACGTGCAAGGCACCCACAGCCAAGCGTCCAGTCGCGCAACAGTATCGCGACCCAACGTACTATGGGCAGACGCTCCTCGGAAAAGACCTGATCGCGTGCCAGTGCTTGCCCGATACGCCACACGACCGCTGGATGCGCCAACAGGCCAAGGAGAAGGCCACCGAGACAATGAGACGCTTCGCGGCGAAAGCTAGGGCAGAGCGCGCCGCCGCCGCCGCCGCCGCCGCCGCCGCCGCCGCCGCCGCCGCCGCCGGCGTCGTCGTCGGCGCCACCGCCGTCGGCGCCACCGCCGCCGCCGGCGACAGCACGCCGCGGGCCAAGGCACCTTCGAAGGTGAAGCGGGCACATCAGGACAATCCGTTGTATAGGGTGCCCGCCGCGGCCCTGGCCGCCTCTCCGATGCGCTCAAAACAGCGCGATCTCGCCGGGCCCAAGGCGTCGCTCGAGGACTGGCTGACGAGCGATTGCCACATAGCGCCTGGCGACGCAGCCCACTACGCCATCGCGCTCAAGGAGCTGGGGGTGGACGCGCCGTCGGACCTGAGTCAGCTCGAGCAGGGGGACTTCCCTCCGATCGTCAAGCTGCTCCACCGGCGCCGCATCCTCGAGGTCGTGCACTTGGGCGGCGCGCCGTCATGAGCACCGGTGCCGCGACGGCGCCGCGACGGCGCCGCGACGGCGCCGCGAATCCTCGATGTCCCTCGATGTCGTGCGCTCTCGGGTTGAGCGCCGTCAAGAGCACCGATTCCATTGGCGAGGGCGCCGTTGGGTTGGGGATGAGTGACATGGGTTTTGTCGTGTGTGGGCTGCGCAGCAGCAGGGGAATGCATGTGTGCACATCAGATCTCCTCAGACTTCAGACATCCTTTCTGCATGCATCGCAACATATGATGAAACACACTTTCCAGAGAAAAGAAACGCATTTTCAAGGGACCTGGTGGACCGCGACTGACGCGATAGGACCGCCTGAATGGACCACGTCTCCGAGGAGCAGCGCGCTGCCGCATTGGTTTGGGCGAAGAGTCTCCTAGATGACAAGGAGGCACTGGCTGCCGTCGCCAAGACTGCGTTTGCAGAGTTGGACGTTGACGGCTCAACATGCATCGACACCAACGAGGCGCATGTATTGGTAATGAAGATTGCCCGCGACTTCCACCTGCAGATGCCGCCCGACGCAAAGATCAAGAAACTCCTCTTCTTGTGTGACAAGAACAAAAGCGGTGCGCTTCAAGTCCGCGAATTTCAGTCCTTCTTCAAGGCAGTGCTTGATTCGGCGGTAAAGCACTCCTGCGAACCAATCGTTGCTGCCCAGACATTGGAAGTGCAGCACATGACGACGGCGCAGATGCGCGCGGAGCTGCGGGCGCGCGATTTGAAAGTCCCTGAGGGAGCAGGCCGCGACATGCTCGAGGCGCTGCTTCAGCGCGCTGCTCAGCCTCTCCCCTCTGCCAGCGCCTTCGTTCTCACGTCTGTTCTGTACAGCACTCCGGGCTCTCCACCCTTGGGCGACGCATTGGCCGGAGACGTCGCTGCCGAGCCCGCTCTGGATGACACCCCATACACTCCACCTTTGGGCGATGCTGCCAGCCCGTTCGTTCCGACGGCCGATGATCTCATTGCTGATGGACTCTGGGCTGACGGCACTCCAGACTCTGCACCATCGGGCGGCGACTCGTTGGCAGGAGAAGCCGCTCTCGTCACGGACGCAACAGACGACGAGGACGGCGGTGGGGAAGCTCCAGCGGGGGGCGCAGCCGGGGCGAAGAAGAAGAGGAAGAGGAAGAAGAAGAAGAAGACCGCACAGAACAACGAAGAGGAGGCGGCCACGACTTGTGATGTCATAACTTGTGATGTCCCACCCGCGGCCATGGCCAACAGCGATCATCACGGTGCTGCAGAGGCGAAGGCTTTTTGGCTGGCGGCAGAGAGGGTGGAGGCCGAGCGGTTGGCAGCCGAGGCAACCGCAGTGGCAGACACGGAGCGGCTGGCGGCGGAGAGGGTGGAGGCCGAGCGGCTGGCAGCCGAGGCAGCTGCAGCCGCGGAAGCCAGCCAGCTGCTGCGAAAGCGGCTGGCGGCGGAGAAGGCGGAGAAGGCGGAGCTGCTGGCGGCAGCGGAACGGGAGGCCGAATGGATGGCGGAAATTGAGCGGGTGGCGGCGCGGCTGGCGGCAGAGGCAGCCGCGGCAGCGGAGGCGAAGCGTTCGGCTGAGGTGCTGGCTGAACTTCTCGCGGCCGAGAAGAGGGAGGCCGAATGGTTGGCGGAAATCGAGCGGGCCGCGGCAGAGGCAGCAGCGGAGGCGGAAGTTAAGCGGCTGGCGGCGGAGAGGGTGGAGGCCGCGCGGCTGGCAGCCGAGGCAGCCGCAGCAGCGGAGGCTGAGGCGCTGGCGGCAAAGCTAGCGGCAAAGAAGGTGGAGGCCGCGCGCCTGGCGGCCGAGGCACGAGCTGCAGCAGCGGAGAGGGTGGCTATGGAGCTGAAAGCAGCGGCCGAGAGGGCGGCTGATGCACGAGCTGCTGCAGCTGAAAGGGTGGCGATGGAGCAAAAAGCAGCGGCCGTGAGGGCGGCGATGGAGCAGGAAGCTGCTGCTGAGAAGGCTGAGAAGAGGGCAGCGGCTGACAGGGCGGCGATGGAGCATAAGGCAGCAGCCGAGAAGGCGGTGATTGAGAAGAGGGCAGCGGCCGAGAGGGCGGCGTTCGTTGAGAAGGCAGCGGCCGAGAAGGCGGCGTTCGATCAGAAGGCGGCAGCCGAGAAGGCGGCCATGGAGGGAGAGGCAGCAGCCGAGAGGGCTGCGATGGAGATGAAGGCCGCAGCCGAGAGGGCGGCCTTCGAGAAAGCGTTGGATAACGCAACAGCCGAGAAGGCAGCCATCGAGAAGAAGGCCGCAGCCGAGAGGGCGGCGATGGAGCAGAAGGCCGCAGCGGAGAGGGCGGCGATGGAAGAGAAGGCAGCCGCGGAGAAGGCGACAATGGAGGAGGAGGCGGCAGCCGAGAGGGCGGCCTTCGAGAAAGCGTTGGAGGATGTGGTAGCTGAGAAGGCGGCAATCGAGCAGAAGGCAGCAGCCGAAAAGGCGGCGCTCGAAAGGGGGGCAGCTGCTGAAAAGGCGGCGTTGGAGGAGAAGGCAGCCGCGGAGATGGCGGCATTCGAGGAGAAGGCTGCAGCTGACATTGCGGCATTGAAGGAGAAGGCTGCAGCCGACATTGCGACCTTGAAGGAGAAGGCTGCAGCCGCCGCCGCCGCCGCCACGCGCCGGCAGCAGCTGCTCGTTGCCACCCGCGTCAGCTGCTGCTCATCGCTCCGGTCATCCCCTTCGGCGTCTTCCCTCGGGGGGTCGCCCTCTCCATCGGCCTTGGCACAGCTCATGTCGCCTCAACGCTCGCTCGAGAAGCAGTTGCAGCTATGGCAGGAGGAAGAGGAGGAAGATGGCAGCAGGAGGAAATCCGTTGGCGATGCGGCGAGCGAGCGGCTGCACCGCGCTGCGAGCGAGCAAAAGCAGCGCCAAGCTGCGCGCGAGGCGGCGCGCGTGGTGTCGCTGCAGCCTCACCAGCTGACGGCCGAGAGACACAAGCAACGACTGCGGGATGAGCTCCGTGAGCAGCGTGACGCGGCGGTGGGCCAAAAGGCCGCGGAGGCGATCGCGGCGGCGAGCCACAAGCCAGTTGGGATGCTCTGGTCAGACGCGCACGAGGATGATGCTGGCGGCTCTCCCTCTGCTCCGACTCGCGCGCCACTGAATGCTGCTCGAGAGTCCGCTGAGGGCTCGGTGCGTGTGCCGGCGCGTGTGCTCGAGCTCGCCGCCATGCAGTCGCCCTACTACCGTGGGATTCCAGAGCCGCCGCCACCGTCCTTCGCTTCGTACATGGTGGACATCACAAGGCCCGCTTCCCCGCCATGGACCCCCACCTCGCCTCATGCCTCGCCTACGAGCGCGGGCGCGGTGCTGCAGCTGGCGACGCGCGAGCCGGGCACGACGCCGCACAACACCTCGGCTCGACATGACTTGTGGTTCGGTGCGGAAGCTGTCAGCCGCGGAAGTGGGGGCAGTCTCACTTTCTGCGGAGTGGGCACTCCCGAATTGCTACAGCAGCAATCGGCCATGCCAACACTGGCCACGCCTGGACCAGGGGAGTACCAGATTGACGGCACCTTTAGCCCCACGCTCGGTGCCCTGCCGAGTCGCAAGGCTCTACCACCCAAGCGGCCCGTGGCTCACAAGTACCGTGACCTGACTCTACACGGCCAGATCCTGCGTCGCGATTTGGCCGTGTACCAGTGCTTGCCCGATACCCCACACGACCGCTGGTTGCGCCAACAGGAAAAGGAGAAGGCCACCGAGACAATGAGACGCTTCGCGGCGAAAGCCAGGGTCGCTACTGCGGCCAGCAGCAGCAGCTCCCCACGCAGCGGCGGCTCGCCACGCGGCGCCACTCAGATGCCATCTCCCCACGCAGATGCCATCTCCAGCAGCTCCCCACGCAGCGGCGGCTCGCCACGCGGCGGCAGCGGCGGCGGCGGCAAAGGCGGCGAAGGCGCCCCACTAGCGTCTCACTTACGTACGTTGACGAGCAGCGCGCCCCGAAGAGCCTCGAGCAAGTTGCCCGGAAGGACGTCGCTCGAGGACTGGCTGACGAGCGATTGCCACATAGCGCCTGGCGACGCAGCCCACTACGCCATCGCGCTCAAGGAGCTGGGGGTGGACGCGCCGCCGGACCTGAGTCAGCTCGAGCAGGGGGACTTCCCTCCGATCATCAAGCTGCTCCACCGGCGCCGCATCCTCGAGGTCGTGCACTTGGGCGGCGCAGCGATGAGCGAAGCGGTGGAGCTGGGCTGAGCATGGGGAATCGCCATGGCGCGCTCGCTTCTCAACGGCGACCTCGACTTGCTTGTTGGCACTCCCCGTGGCGCTCGGGAACTTTGGTTGCATGCGCCATCGTGGGCGGCAAAAGCGTGGGGGCTTGGGCTGAGCATGGGAGAGAGAGAGAGATTAGTAACTGACCGAGCTACCTACCAATTGGGCTGAGCATCAGGGTGGGGCTGAGTGAGGCTTTTCTGGGTTAAGCGCTGCGCTGAGCGCTTGGTAGTCGGTCGTGGGTAGGTCGTGCTCGTGGGATGAGCTTGGTACTTGGACGTGCTTGGTGCTTGGTACTTGTACTTGGAGTAGGTCGTACTTGGACGTTGAGCGCTTGGTTTCACCCTGGCATGCAACACGTCTAGGGCTGCATCGGAGATCGGACGGCTCTCGTCTTCGGTCTTGGCATGCGGATGCACCATGCATCCATGACCGGTGAGTGAGTGAGCGGAGCGAGCTCGTAAGAAAGGAGGTGCGGCGCCCCTTCGCCCTTGTGTGGCGCTCTACTCGTGCCGGGGGCGATTGAATGGTTGAAAGATATTTACGCTAGTGGTTGTCCGTGGTCCACCATGTTGACACACCATAGGGTAATTGGCTACCTACCTGTAAAACTGAGTAGTTGTGAAACCCTACTCTCCCCCAACCCCGGCCCAAGGCGGGACACGGGTCAAAATCTCGCGCAGCTGGTCGGGATGTCGGGTCGCGGCGCTAGCCGTGGGGGATTCTCCGGTCCATAGTGGGTTTTTTTTGGCCAATCCAACTACAGTTACTGTACAGTCTTTCTTTCTGAACTGAACTGAACTGAAGGGCCGACCTGACGTGTTCCAATTTGGAGAAGAAGACTTCAGAGCGCCATGGTGAGCGCACATTTGGACTCAACTAGCATTTGAGTCCCCTGCAGCCGGCTGCAGCAATAGGACGCCGGAGGAGAGCGCGATGGAGAGTGTACCTGGAGTTGCTAGCCAGCGAGGTTCGAAAAGCCTCGTCGGGAACATCTCTGAGACCAGAAGCAATAGATCGGGCTCTCCATTGAATCGTCGTGGCTCACTTGGAGTGGCCAGCCAGCGCTCCAAGAACGTAACCTTCGGTCTACCCTCGGAAGATTTGGCCTACTCTTTGCCCGACTCTCAGGATCTTCCCGAATCGACTGGCTTCTTCAGCCCTGCTGGTCGGTCGCCCGAATCGACTGGCTTCTTCAGCCCTGCTGGTCGGTCGCCCGAATCGACTGGCTTCTTCAGCCCTGCCACTCGTGCGCGAGCCCAGCAGGCTCAGGAAGACGCTCATCGTCTAGCTATGCTAGAGAAAGAGTTCGAGCAGGATGAGGAGCAAGAGCTAGCAATTGAAAAGCTTCAAAGCTTGCGACGGACAGGTGTGATGAGCTCGCGCACCCGCGTCCAAGGAGCCTTGTTCCAATCGACAATTGATGCAGTTCGCCAACGTGGTAAGGCTGGGTTGCAGCAGTGGGACGTCGAACAGGACGACACATGTAGCATCAAGTGCGGCGGCTTCAATCTGAAGTTCAAGTTCACTACCACTCAGCGTTGGGGCCTGTGCTGCTTTTCGTGCCTCGCAGCTGCCATTTACATCGCCGCCACGACCAGCGTTTTCATGGCTTCACCACCCTCACCGCCGATGATGCCAGAGCCGCCGCTGCCGCCACCGGAACCGCCATCGACGCCGCCTCCGATGCCGCCGCCACCTCCGATGCCCTCACCACCACCGCCGATGCAGCCGCCGCCCTCGCCACCGCCACCGGCCCCGCCACCTCCTTCGCCATCTCCACCGCCGGGGCAGCCGCCGCCCTCGCCACCGCGACCGGCCCCGCCACCTCCATCGTCTCCCACACCTCTTTGGCCTCCGCTACCTCCTACATCACCCGTCGTGGTCAAGCTCACGTCGCCGATGCTGCTGCCGCCCTCCCTGCTACAGCCGCCGCCACCGCTATCACCATCACCGCCACCACCCTCGCCGTCGCCGCCATCACCATCACCGCCACCGCCATCACCATCACCGCCACCGCCATCACCATCACCGCCACCGCCATCACCATCACCGCCACGGCCATCACCGCCACCACCCTCGCCAACGCCGCCATCACCATCACCGCCACCACTCTCAACGCCGATGCTGCCACCGCTGCCAAAGCCACCACCGCTATCGCCATCACCATCACCGGCACCCTCGCCACCGCCACCGCCACCGCCGCCGCCGCCACCGCCGCCGCCGCCGCCACCGCCACCGCCATCACCACCGTCGCCGCCGCCACCGCCGCCGCCATCGCCACCGTCGCCGCCGCCGCCGCCGCCGCCATCGCCACCGTCGCCGCCGCCACCGATGCCACCACGTCGTCCCGAACGGCTGGCTGTGGAACGGCTGGCTGTGGAACGGCTGGCTGTGGTCCTCACGCACGATCAGACAAAGAGCGTCGTCCCGAGCGTCTCGAGCGCCGAGGCATGGTGGGTCTCGCACACGAGCCTCGAGTATGCGAGCGCCGTCGTGGGCGCTCTGCTCCTGCTCCTGTGCTTGCTGCGTGCGAGCGTGGGCATGTGGCCGCTGCGGCTGCTGCTGCTGCTGCTCCTGCGGCTCCTGTGCAAGTGCTGCCCTTGCTGCGCTCGGTGCTCGCCGAAGGCTGAGGAGGCTCAGGGGCTGCTCGGCGCGCAAGGTGGGCGCTCAGACGACCTCGAGCACGGCGGGTACGGCAAGTCCGTTGCCTCTGACGTGGCCTCACGCTCGCCACAGCGCGGTTTGCCACCGCGATCGCCGCTCACGGAAGCCGAGAGGGCGGGGGCCACGGCGCTTGAGGCTACCGAGAAGAAAGACGTGAAGAAAGACGTACCCCAGAAGGCAGCGGCCGAGAAGGCCGCGCTTGAAAAGGCGGCAGGGACGGCGGCGGCAGGGACGGCGGCGGCAGGGACGGCGGCGGCAGGGACGGCGGAGGCAGGGACGGCGGCGGCAGAGACGGCGCCCAAGAGTCCGGCGGAGGTGCAGGCCGAGGGCCTTCGGGCCGTTGCGGATGCCACGAGCCGCGTGCGCGTGATCTTCGACATGATGAATACGGACGGCAGCGGCTCCATCGACCGGAAGGAGCTCGGCACGGCGCTCAAGGCCGACGGTGAACTCGAGGCGCTCCTGGGTCAGGCAGAGTCCAAGGGCTTTCGAGAGGTGGTCGCGCTCGTACGCAAGCTCGAAGAGACCGGTAGGCTGCCGGGCCCAACGAGCGACGGAACGAGCAAGATTACGTTCATCGAGTATGAGCGCGCCGTGTCCAACGAGGCGAAGGCTGAGCTGATGCTCATGGTGGAGAGAAACGGGGTGAAGGCCGAGATGATGACTGAGAAGGCGCTTCCAACGCCGGTGCCCAAGGCGCGCCAACCGCCGCGCCAGACGCCGTGCTCGGCCGCCGGCCCAAGCGCCGCCCCGCGCGCAGCCGGCGTCGTCCCCAGCCGCAACACCCGTGCAGCAGGACGACCTGCCGCTGCACCATCCGATGCACCATCTGCCGCGGCACCTCTGCAAGCCTTTGAGGCGCGCAAACGCCCTCTGCGGCCAATGCCTTTAATAGAACGTATGCCTAATTTGGACCAGCTTGAGCGTGAAGAGGACGATCTAGTCGAGGAGCGCAACGTGCACACGGTCGCTCGAGCTCACGACTTACCGGTCGACGCCCTCAAGACTCTCCTCAGCCAAATCAAGACGCGCATGGCTCAATCTCTCGATCGCTCCATTGACCTCTTCCGCAAGATCGACACGGATGGCAGCGGGTTCATCGACGCGACCGAGTGGCGCGCGGCGGTGCACACGCTCGGTGTGCCCGCGGCACCCAGCTCGACGGTGGACGCCATCTTCGCCGTGCTCGACACGGACGGCTCAGGCCAGATCGACTACCGCGAGCTCCATAGCCGCATACGACGCACCACGCTCGACCCTTCCGTGCAGCAGCCCACAGGCAGAGCAGCTCGCGACTCTTCACTCTCAGCGCAGTCGCCAAGGACGGTGCCGCAACTTGCAGAGCTCGTCGCTGGCGGCGGCGGGCCCGGGGTAGGGGCGGCTAGTGGGCGACGTGTGACTCCGCTGAGCACTCCGGCTGCGGCCGGCAGAGGAGGCCGCGGCAGTGGAGGACGCGGCGGCGCCCCACGTGCAGGCGGCGTACAGGTATTTGTCTAGATCAGGAAGGGGCCGCAGCTCTCACTGTGAACCAGCCAAGCATGAAGTTCCAACCCACTTACCCAGCCCAGGATTCACAATAGGAGGACGCGGAGGGTCTCGCGCGGAGCCGTCGCGTACGTACTTTGAGTTAATGAGTATCCGGTGAGACGGCCGCGAGCGTGGTGAGCGCGGGGGGCGGGGTCCGCGACATGTAACTGTAAACTGACTGACTGAGAAACTGCCTAACGACATGTGTTGCACAACCATTCTTCTCGCCGCACCCGCCACATGAGCTTCAAGCTCACTGTAAGCATGTTGGACGCTTGGACTTGGACCCTTCTTGCTTATCTTGTAATCTTAAATCTAGACCGCCCCCGTGCGGTTCCCGCCGTGTGTGTATGTGTGAATGTGAATGTCTCTGTGATTTATCGCTCGCAACTTTCGACCCAATCAGTCTCTCAATCACATTCACACATAAACCCTGTGCCGCCTGTGCGGATCGCGAACTTGCACTCCTCTCTGTGCTCTGCGGTAGTTGCTTGGGTAGCACCCGCAGTGCGTGCACCCGCGGTTTCGAGTACACGGTGGCTGTGGCACAGAGCGTTGTCAGCGTCATGTTCAGTTACCTCAAGAAACTAACGAGCGGATTCGATGCCGAGAAGATAGTCTTCGAGGGCTCGGGCATAACTGTTGCGACAACAAGGCAGCTTGCCGAAGGTGGCTATTCTTACGTCTACGCGGCCAAAGAAGTGTCGGGCGCCAGGCAATTTGCCGTGAAAAAGGTGCTTGCTCAAGATGCGGACACACGCCAGATTGCCGAGATGGAGATGCGTGTGTTGCAGCAGCTCGCCGGTCATCGGGGCTTCGTGCAAATGTACGGTACGATGAATCGGCCATCTCCCACGGTCCGCAACGCCACCGAGTACTGGATGCTGCTCGAGATGTGCCCGAATGGCAGCCTGATCGACCTGCTGTACCAGAAAGGCAAGAGCGGGGCCTTCGACAAGCGCGAGCCGCTGCCCATTCTGCGCGTCCTCGCGATCTTTGAGGAGGCAGTGGCCTCGATTGCGCACATGCATGCACTCTCGCCGCCCGTGACCCATCGCGATCTGAAGCTCGAGAATGTGCTGGGCACGGCCGATGGGCGGTACGTCCTGTGCGACTTTGGCTCGGCGGTCACTACGAAGCTCAGCGCGACGCGCACTCGCAAAGAGGCTGCTATCGAGGAAGAGCGCATACACAAGTACTCAACCCTCATGTAAGCCGCGCGCCCGAGATGCTCCCAGCGCCTTTTGATGGGCTCTGTGTGGCTCTGTGATGACCTTTGATGGCCTCCATCTTATCAGGTACCGCGCGCCCGAGATGGTCGACCTGTACCGCAATCAAGAGGTGGGCGAGAAGGTGGACGTATGGGCTCTCGGCTGCATCCTTTATTCGCTCTGCTACATCGACCACCCGTTCAAGGACTCGTCCTCGCTCCAAATCCTGAATGCGGCGTACACCATCCCAGTTACTCCGTCCCACCCTTCCAGTGTGCAGAGGCTCATCCGTGCGCTTCTCGCCCCCGACCCTACCCTTCGCCCGTCGGCTGCCGACGTGCTGGCCGCGGTGCGCAAGCTGCGCGCCGCGTTGGCCGACCCTGCATCGAGCCCCGCGCCGACGCAGGCATCGCAGCCGCCGCCGACACCGCCGCCGCCGACACCGCCGCCGCCGACGACGACGATGACAACACCTCAGGAGCCATCGCCCGAACCATCCTCATCATCATCCGCCGCCGCCACCGCCACCTTTGATGCAGCGTTTGCCGAGTTCGACGTCGACTTTAAGGCCCCCTTGGACGGTCTGCCCGACGGCGCCGATGCGGGCACCATCTCGAGGTTGGTCCTCCTCTCCATTACCGTTGCGCCGGCAGCAGCTGCAGCTGCCACGGTGGAGGCCGAGGACGACGACGGCAAGGACGACGACGACGAGGATCCCGCCGCTTTTGGTGCTGTGGTGCGCGTGCGACTCGCCCCCGCTGCGTCCGCCAAGAGGAGTGACGAGGCGCTGTTCGTCAAAGGTTCGTCAGTGAAGAGCGAAGAGGCGCTGTTCGTCGAGGGCGGCAGCTACGAGTTCCCGGCGTTCGACGCATTTGACGAACCGAAGCCGGTGCAGAGCGTGTCAGGCGCGGCCAAGCAGACCTCACAGACGCCAGAAACAACCCCATCGGAGGGCGGCGTGACGCCCCAACCGACCACAATGGAGGGGGGCGTGCCAAAAGACGCCTTTGGCGCTTTCAGTGCAGGATCGCAGCCTCCAGGCACAGGCATCCTCGAGGACGACGACGACGATTTCGGCGACTTTGTAGCCTCGCCGCCACCTAAAGCTGGAGCTTTGCCGCCGCCGCCGCCACCGAAAGCTGGAGCTTTGCCGCCGCCGCCGCCACCTAAAGCTGGAGCTTTGCCGCCGCCGCCGCCACCTAAAGCTGGAGCTTTGCCGCCGC
>ENA-UOXK01000986-UOXK01000986.1-mixed-culture-metagenome-genome-assembly--contig:-NODE-986-length-21225-cov-38.084459_pt1 | contig 21225 bp, 19 predicted proteins | sample MGYA00238160_ERZ761638 | MGnify/ENA primary metagenome ERZ761638 (study PRJEB28912, sample SAMN08777098) | mixed culture metagenome | isolation source: Freshwater growth medium | place: USA...
GCGGCGGCGGCGGCGGCGGCGGCGGCGGCGGCGGCGGCGGCGGCGGCGGCGACGCTGGCGTCAGCGGCGCCGGCGTCAGACGCAGCCGCCACAGCTGCGGCGGCGGCGTCTCAGCGGGAGCTCGAGGCAGAGGCGCTGGCAGCGCAGGAGCGTTGTAGTGAGCAGGCGGCCTTGGAGGCCGCCAATGCGGCGCTGCGTGTGCGGCTCGCGGCGCTCACGGCCGAGCTCGAGGCGGCGCGGCGGAAGGCGGTGGCAGGCTTACCGGCCGATCTAAGTGAGTCGCTCGCCCGCGCCGATCGGGTGATGCAGCCGGCGATGCGAACGGCAAGTACGGCGCTGCGACTCACTTCCAAGCTCAAAGGCGGGTCGCCGCGTAAGTCCGGCGTGAAAGCGGAGTCCACGGCCGACTCTGGCGCAGAGGCGGAGGCGGGTGGCGACCCCATAGGCCCGCCGCCCACGCCCGAGACCAATTTCAAGCTGCTGGGCGTCCAGCTGGCGGCGGTGGCGACGAGTCTGAAGAAGCTCGAGACGGCGCTGCCACCCGAGAATCAGCTGGGCTCCGCGCGGATTGACGAGATTGACGAGAATCAGCTGGGCTCCGAGATGGCGGACCGGTTGCCAGCGACGATCGATGTGGTGCTGCGGCGCGCTGTGTGCGAGGCCAAGGGTGCGGCTAGGCTACGTGAACTCACGGCCCAGACGCGCGAGCGGTGTGCTGCGAGCGAGCAGCTGGTGCGCTATGCCAATGCCGCGCGGGCGCAGCACGGGGAGCTGGCGTCCTCAGCGGCGGAAGAGGTGACGGAGCGAGCGGTCGCCGAGGCCGAGGCGGCGTTGGGCGCGGCCCTAGCGACAATCGCTCCGCTCGCCGAAGCGCTCGGTACTGATTGCCACTGATTGCCACTGATTGCCACTGATTGCCAGCCCTAGCGACAGTCGCTCCGCTCGCCGAAGCGCTCGGTACGCTCATGACGTGGACTGATGACCTGCCTTGCATGCACGTGCTCACCACGGCGCCCCACTCTCCCTAATTAGGTACGCTCAAGACGTGGACTGAGAGCCAGCGGGGAGTGCTCTGGGACGTGTCTGCGATGGGCGACGTGGAGCCCGAGGCGGCGCTTCGTGCTCAACTTGAGGCCGTCGAGGCGCGCCTGGGCCAATGGCGCGGCGCGGCCGGCGCGGCGGACGCGGCGCGCGATGCGGCGGACGCGGCGCTGGCGGCGTCCGAGCAGACCGTGGCGCCATCTGCTGAGGCTCTCGACTGTGGGGAGGAGGCGTACGAGGTGATGAGCGAGGAGGAAGGGCGTGCCATGCTCAACGCGATGCGGCGGCAGAGCGAGGCTGCCGATGTGAAGCTGGCGGAGGCAACGGCCGCGCTGCACGAGCTCGAGGCGGCGGCTGAGGCGAAGGCAGCGGCCGAAAAGGCGGCGGCCGAGACCAAGGCGGTGGCCAAGAGGGCAACCGACGCTAAGGTGGCGGCCGAGAAGGCGGCGGCAAAGCGGAGTCATCTCGACGAGTTGGGGGAGCACAAGGCGGGGCTCGAGGCGAGCATCACCAAGCTCGTAGAGGTCATCGCGGAGCTCGAGGCGCAGCTCCGCGTCGACGAGGCTAAGGCAGCCGCTGCCGCCGCCGACGCCACCGCCACCGACGACGCCAACGACGCCGCCGACGACGCCAGCTCGCGCGCGCCCAAGGCGGCGGTGTCGAGCAGCGGCGGGAGCGACAAGCCGCTGCCGACAGACGCGCGCGAGCTCCTCACGCTGCTTGGCGAGGAGATTGCAAACACGCCGCCGCCCGAGCAGCCACGAGTGGACGCTTACCAGGCGCGCGTGGATGTGCTTCGATCGGGCGTGCGCACAGTGCTGCGACGCGGGCGAGCCCTCGGCGACGAGGCGAAATTGCGGCGCGCGGCGCTCGAGACGGCGCGCGCTCAGCGCGACGCGCTCATGGAGGAGCTCGCTGCCAAGCGGAGCGAGCTCGAGGGCGCGATCCGTGCGCAGAGCTTGGCAGAGGCCAAGTACTCCGCCAAGCTGCTCGTTGCCGGCGCTGGCGGGCAGGCTGGTGCGCATTCGAAAACCACGGCCGAGGGTGGAGAGGAGGAACGCGCCGCTGCGCAGCGGCTTTGCCGCGTGCTCTTCGAACGCGACCGTACCCTCGCGCTCATCAAGAAGCACAGCAGCACGATCGCGGCGTGGCGCTTCCTGTGGTCGCTCGCTCAGAAGACGGCCAAGGAACAGGAGCGCAAGGCGGGCGGCGGCAGCAAGCCCAAGGCACCGCAGGTGATGAACCCGTTTGGGTGACGACTTTATGACGGACCCAGTGCAGCGAACGAAGCACATGGATAGATAGACAAAGTAGCGACGTAAAGGAGTACAAAGTGCAGGTGCCTGACGACGGGCTCAGTAGCTTTCTAGCCGACTTCGGGCCGCTTCCTGGGCCCGTGCGTGGTGGTACCGGATTGAGAACACTTCCTCCATGCCCGCGCCCCGCGGGCGGGCCGCGCCGCCGGGGTCCATCGGCCGGGGTCGCGGCGCGAGACCGGGAGCGACCGCCTCGGCGCGGAGTACGCGCGCGCCACGAGAATTTCTCACAGCACCATTCGGTACAAAATTGCACTGTACATGCGTGTGTTGGGTACATGCACACAACCATTCGCACCGTGTTCAGAGGTGATCCGAGCCTATCACACCATCGCGGCGCCACCGGGCGGCGCCGACACCTCGGCGGCCTTGGTGCCGCGCAGCTCGGTCGAAGGCGTTGACCAGCCGACGACAGCCTCGTAGAGCGAGCCGATCGGGCCCGGGTCGAGGAAGGCGTACTTGGGCTCTCGCTTCGCAGTCTCCTTGAGCAGCCTCACGTGTTCACTGACGGAGTGGATGGTGTTGGCGGCAATGGCGCCCGAGGCTGCCGCGGAGGGCGTGCCGATGCCGGGGAAGCACGAGTCGCCGCAGCGCAGCAAGCCGTCGATGGGCGTCTTGAGGTTGGGGAAGGGGAAGGGCAGCAGGGAGGAGAGCGCGCCCGAAAAGGGCGCCGAGGTGCCAGCCGCCCACGCGAGACCATACGTGCCACGATCGCGGCGCAGGAAGGCTTCGTGTGCGAGGGGTGAGCCGATGATGGAGAACTCGACGCGCTTGCGCACATCAGGGATGCAGCGCTCGACGGCCTGCCAGAGCACCTCGGCGCGCTCCTCCTTGAACTTCTCGTACTCCGGCGATCCGGTCTCCAGCTTCTCCCACGGCTCATACGGCTCACCTCCCGAAGAGTAAACGTGGATGCAGTGCTTGCCCGGCGGGCAAACGCTCGGATCGCGCAGCGAGGGGATGAAGAAGGAGCACAGGTTCTGCGAGTCCTGGAGCGAGCGGCCCCAGTCCTGCACCACAAGGTGCGCCGGATCCTGGATGTGCGACAGGTCGAGGTCTTTCGCGTCGATGGCGAGGAAGAGGTGCATGATGGCGCCGTGGCGCGGCAGCTTGCCAAGGGTGCGTTTCCATTCGCGCACGCCCTCGGGCAGCTCGGGCGCGTCGCCACCGTCGGGGAGCATCTTGACGGTGTCAAAGGGCGTCGCGTTCGACACGACCGCCTTCCTGGCCTTGATCACCTTGCCGTTCTTGAGCTTGACGCCCACGCAGCGCTGCTGCTCCTTATCGTAGATCAACTCCTTGACGTGCGTGTTGAGCGAGAGCTTGCCGCCGCGCTTCTCGAGCGCGCGCTGGAACGAGTACGCCATCTCGACGGTGCCACCCAGGGGCACGCAGAAGGCGACACCGTCCTCGAAGAAGCGCTCCAGGATGTACAAGATGTGCGCCGTCATCGCGCCCTTGGCCGGGAAGCCGCAAAAGATGCACATTGTGTCGATGTAGTTGCGAAGGAAGGGCACTGTGATGATCTGGTCCACGGTCTTGTGCAGCGAGTCGAAGGTGAGCGGCAGGTCGAGGAAGACATCCGGATGCGTCAGAACGTACGGCGTGGCGCCCGCGGTCGTCGCGATCATCCCCGCGTCCTGGCGCAGGTTGATGAGCGAGACAGCCGTGGTCGAGCCACCCAGCGTCTTGAGCCGCTTGCGAAGAGCCGCCCACTCAGCGACGGCCTTGTCGCCCTCCTCCTTGCCGCAGCGCTCGTAGATGAGGTCCTCGAACTTCTGCGCGGAGCCGATCGGGAAGCGCCAGTAGCCCTCGGGCGTCCAGTAGCCCAGTCCCGTGTAGGTTTCGCACTTGAGGTCCTCGCCGAGCATGTCGAGAATCGTGCGCAGTGGGTTGAGCGACGGGCCGTTTAGGCCCTCGAAAATGGAGGGCCCGACCTCGAACGAGTACTTGCCGCCGTTGTGCATGCGAGAGAACGTGTGCGCCGAGCCGCCCGGCTTGATGTGCGACTCGAGGACCACCACCTTGGAGCCGTACTCCTGCGACAGCGCGCCGCACGCCAGGCCACCCATGCCCGAACCAATGACGACGACATCGTACTCATCGTCGAGGTCGTCGCCCGACAGGCCATTGCCCGTGCCCTTGTACGTCGGCTTTTCGTAGCCCGTGTCGATGGACATGTCATACGAGAAGGTCATCACCTTATCGCGTTTTGTGTCCTTGATCTGCTCGACGTTGTCGCCAGTCTTTCGCTGAACGTCCACCATGCGCAGCTGCGAGAGCGGGGAGGCCGCATGGCCGTGGGCCACGCGCAGGGTGGGCAGGGCCACGAAGCCGAGCGCGCTCGGCGCGAGCAAGAGCACGCCAAGATGTAATGAAGCTAACATCTCCGATCGCCGAGTGATGGACTCTCGGCTCGAGAATGCAAAATCCTCAAAATCACATGGTACTTCTAATTGTAACCGCCGCGGCCCCGCACGCCCGCAGGTCAAGGGCCCCAGGTACAGTATAGCCCGCTCTAGTCCAAGTGGAAACGCACCCAGTGCCCGCGTGCGACCCCACTGTCACACCACCCCGCCCCCTGTTCTCTCCACTGCTGGGTGCTGCCCTCGTGTAATGTGTGCATGCCGTGCGGTAGCTGCTGCCGCTGCTTCACTTAATATTGCTGTTTCCTACGGTATGGCCGCCACGTCACACCTCTTTGCTACTGATGATGACGAACTTGACAGGCTGGCCCTTGTCCTCGAGGATGAGTTTGACCGCGTCCTTGGGCGAGGAGGGCACCTGATCATTGATCGAGAGCACCGCGTCGCCAATCTTGAGGTCCGAATAGGCGGCAGCCGAGCCATGGTCGATCTCGGTGACGAGGATGCCCACCCCGCACGACGTCGTCTGCAGCCCGAGGCCGATAGGCGTGCGTGCCTCGGGATCCGCTCCTGGGAGCATCTTCTGCATGATGACCACGCGCGACGTCGCCGTTCCGGCGATCTCCATGTGGACCACGTCCTGGCTCTCCCCCACGTACTCGGCCAGCTTGTCGATCTCGTTGACGAGGTGGTCCTCGATCGAGAGGATCACGTCGCCGATCTTGATGCCAATCTGATCCGCGGGCTTGCCGGGCTCCACCGTCCACACCACCACGCCCGTCGGGCCGAGCGGGTTGTTGCGGATCGTCATGCCGAGTCCGTTGGCCGACTTGGGCAGCTCGATGGCACGGACGCCAATGTCGAGACCCTCGACTGTCGGCTCCTGGCCCACGGCCGTCTGCTTCTCGATCGCGCGCCCGTCGATCTCGAGCTGATACTGGTAGCCCGACATGATGGACCCTTTCGGGTAGATGGTCACCGCGCACTCGTTCCGGTTCGTGGGACCGATCATGAACTGATGCGTGCTGCCCGAGTCTGAGATAGCCTTCCATATGCTCTTATCGCGCGCAACGAGCTCCTTGTTGACGTAGATCTTGCGGATCCCCGAGCGACGGCCGTGGCGAAGCTCAACCTGCTGCATATGCTCCTTACCTGTGTGGTCCGGCAAGTTGAAGACCCACTTCACTGAGATCATATTGAGGTCTTCAATCTGCGTCGACTGCACCACGCGCACGGCGCGAGCGGTACCGCTGCCATCGTTCATCGGCAGCGGCACAAGGCCCCAGCCCTTAGAGCCGTCGGAGTCGCTGCTGTCTGCCGTCATCACCGACTTGCTCAGCCGGCGCCCCGAGTTCTTGTGTGGGGTCGGCGGAGCAGCCGGATTGGCCGTTGAGAGGCCGGTCATCTGCAGCGTGGGCATCAACGGCGCCGGCGGCGGCGTCGGCAGGTCGGCAGACATGACTTCAAGCCTCGCCGAGAGCCCAAAATGAGGGCGCTCGACAAGACGCGGTCGGATCCGACTAGCGCGCGTTGCAGGCTGCCACTGACCACAAATTGCCCTCACCCTTCCCGCCCCTCTGTCGTGTTAACGTTCACTTCAATACGCGAACCACCAAAATGGACGTCCTGGCTTTCGAAGAGGCCGAAACCCTCGCCGCACATTTGCTCCGGCACGCATGCGCGGCACGCGACCGTCACGCGGAGCTCGAAGGCCTGATTGCAGATGAGGAGGTGATCACGCGCCGCGCAGATGAGGAGGCGAGCGCCATCCGTGCAGAGATTGACCAATTCCACGGGTGGCTCAGCGGCGAACTGGAAGGCGGCGCAGCGTACCGGACGAGCAAGGCGATCCAAGACGAGCGCGAGAGGCGCGCGATGCTCGAGGGCGAGCTCCATCTTCTGCGCAATCGGCTCACAGAGGCCTCGGCGTCGCTCGGCCGCTTGCAAGAACTGCACAACAACAACCCATCGGCACAGCAGTTTCGCGCCGCCGAGGGCGCGCTCAAACAACTGCAGCGGCTGCATGCGCTCTCAGAGGTGCAGGTTCCGACAGAGGAATCGCTATGATTGCAGTCTCTTCGGCTAACCACTCAGTTGGCTTTGAGTCTGTGAATCTGATATGGTCAGTGAGTCGTCAACCGCACCACCGCACGTCGGGTTGCCTCGACGCACGTCGGGTAAGCCTCGACGCTGCCCTCGGCGCCAAGTGACACCCTACGCTCGCGTACGGCGTCCATCGTGGTCAGCTTTTCTCGTGGCCCACTTGTTGTTTCTCGCGCACTCGATCCCGGCGGTGACCGGTGTCCGCGCGTGTACCGACTTCTGAGAACGGGGAACTCAACTTCGACCGGGCGGGATCTAGTTGTAGTTCTCCTTTGGAGTCATTTCTAGCCGATTTATTAGGAGGAATCTTGTATTTAGAGTTGCAGCAGCGCCTTCAAATCCCTCCGCGTATGCACGAGCAGCAGGGTCTTCCAGCTATCGCCGCCCTCGTCACGCACCGCCTGCTCGAGCACGAGGAGAAGTTGCTCGGCGCAGCGCTGCTTGGCCTCCCACAACGTGCCGCGCCGGCTAGCTGGCCGCGCAGCGGGTAGCAACCGTGCGGCCAGCTCGTGCACCGCAAAGCACGCGCGAGGCCACCACTCGTAGTTGGTCGCCCACCAGCGTGCCGCCTCGTCGCGCGTGGCCACGAGCGCTGCTCTCAAGCCCTCATCGGAGTCATCGGAGGGGTTGCAGGCGGTCTTTATAAGCACGAACTCGAGCGCCCCCCACGCACTCTCGTCGTTGGGGTAGAGCTCGAGCCGATGGCTGATCAGGTGCAGCGCCGTCTCGAGCGGCAGCGCACGCGCTGCCGCATCATCAATGACGTCAGCTGCATCGCCGTACACGAGCGGCAGCAGACGAGCCAGCTCCGCAGCGCCACGGTCGGAGCGTCCGTCGAGCTGCAGCAGCGCCACCGTTGCCCTGGCACGCGCTTCGAGCTCGTCTGGCTCGTGTTGCTGCAGCCAATGGAGCCACAGCTCGCGAGCCGCTACGCTCGGGATGGGCTCCAGTAGGGGCAGTAGGGGCGAGCTAGCGGCTGGTGCGGCGACGTGCGGCGCACTGGTCGGGGGCATGGAGGCAGGCGCGTCAACGGCTGGTGCGCTGGCTACCTGCGCATCCCCGCCTGCCTCGGTCGGAGCTGGGATCGCGCACGGCCGTTGATTCGGATGCGCCAGCGCATAAAGTACTTGCCGTGCTTCTGCCATGGGAGTAATGGCTTCTGCGTCCTCACCATCCCTGCCGTCAACGTCGGCGCTTTCAGCGGCGCCGCTGTGCGCTTCGGTGAGCGCGTGTACAAAGGCTAGGGTCTGCGCTAGGCACGCGGCGTACAGGCAGCTGTCTGGCCGACGTTCGAAGGCATGCCGCAGGTAGCGAATGGCGGTATGCGCCCGCTCGAGCGCCGCGGGCAGCGATAGGTTGAGTAGGTCCCGCAGCGCATGTACTGGGTCACCACCTTCGCCTTCGGACTCGTCGTCACCCCTGCTGCTCGCGGCCATCGCCCGCTCGGCCGCCAAATACGCCGCGTCCATCTCAGCATCCTTCTCGGACTCGTCCTCTGTGTCCGATGAGTCGACCTCCAAGGCGGCAGCGGTCACGTCGTCCACGCCACCTTCGCTGCCATCGCCGTCGTCGTCGCTGACAGGGCCTTCTGCCGCCGCATTCGCCTCGTATCCGCGCCGTCGTGGGCGCCTCTCATCCGCCTCGGGCTCGACGGCGCCGTCGTGGGCGCTGGACGCTTCGCCTTCTTCGTCCTCCTCCACCGCCTCGACATCGTCAGCGTCCTCCGTGTCCAGCTCCTCCAGCTCCTCACCCTCGTCCTCGCCATCGGCCATGGCGCCCAAGCTATCCCCCGCGTCGTCGTCATCCTCTTCCTCGAGCTCTGCCATGGTCAATAGCTCCGCCTCGCCCACGAAGCCCTCCTCCTCACTCTCCTCGACGAGCACACCGCCATACTCGCTTTCGTCGTCCTCATCGTCCTCGTCCCCTTCCTCGCTCTCCATCTGCCCCTCGCTCTCCATCTGTCCCTCGCTCTCGTCGTCGGCCGCATCCACGTCATTCACACCGACGTCATTCACACCGACGTCCTTCCCACCGACGTACACAAAAGCTGACGAGGCGCTCAGCTCATTCTCAACGTCGCGCTCGCCCGTTGTGAATGAGCGCGTTGTGAACGAGCCCGTTGTGGCGGTCGCTGCACCCCTTTGCACCGGCAACGGCATGCCCACCTGTTGGCGGCCCCGTTCGGCCACCGCCGCCATCTGGGGCACTACCTCCAGGGCGTCATCTGGGGCGCTCGCATCCTCGCCCTCGTCATGGAGCAGCGCGTGTGCCGCGAGGTGAGGTGAGGGCCCGCTGTGGAATTCGCTGTGGAATTCGGAGCTGGCCGCACCAATCGGCTCCGTCCACGCGCGCGCGTCGATCTCGAATGGCATGGCATGCCCATTGGCTTCACACCTGGCTTCACACCTGGCATGCCCACTGGTATGCCCACGCGCGCCCGGCGTCCGCAGCCTGGCATCCACCTCCGCAGTGGCGGCGGCCGCCGCACGGAGCGGCTTCACACCGACGTCCTTCACACCTCGGAGCGACGTGCCCCGCCGCGACGAGGCGGCAAGGGCGAGCTGTGCATGCATCAGCAGTCCAAGGTGGCCGTGGAGCTCCGCGTCGTGCATGCATGCCGTGCGCTCGGGGCGCTGGCCGAGCACCGCCTGCAGGAAGGCCACTGCCGCCGCGAGACGGTGCGCCGCGTGCTGGGTCACGCCGTCGTCATGGCGCAGCGTCGAGGAGGCTGAGAGCAGTTGCCAGGTGGAGCGGTTTGGTTTGTCGAGCATCGCCATGCGGCGCCCAAAGCGCAGCACCTGCTCATGCTCATTGGCGCTGCTGCTCAGTAGCTCGAAGCCCGCTTGAGCCAGCGCCGCGCGCAGATGAATAAACTCGCGCAGCAGCGTCGCCAGAAGCCGCAGGGCCGCCGGGCGGTCGCCGCGGTACATCTCGAGCTGCATGCGCGTGAGCAGTGCACGCGCGTGCAGGATGCGCACAGTGCGGATGCCCTTCATGCTGCGCCGTGTTGGGTCCGACCCGAACGCCTTCCACTGGCGGTGGCTGCTCTCCTTGGCGTCCTCGTGGTAGTCACGCTTGCGCTTCCGTTGCCGAGGAGGTGGGTACCAGGTAGATGCGCCATCCCCATGATCGTCCGCCGCCGCCGCATCGGGTGCAGGTACAGCAGATGTGGCTGCGGCGGCGATCGCGCGCACCGTCGCGCCAGATCCATCCATGGAATCATCGGTGGGCGGAGGATGAACACGAGTGATCGCCATCGGCCACGGGCGTTCTGACTCCTCGGGGCGCAGCCATTGTTCCGCCGGCGCCTGGAGCCAGGCTCGGACTGCTTCTTTGGCGGTGGCGCCCAGAGAAGCGAAACCTGGCACGCTCTGTGCCTCCACGCCATCAAGTGCCGCGGGCCGCTGTTTACACCATACTCGTAGGTGAAAGCGTTTCAGCTTTACTTTGGTCTGGTCCACATAGCATGCCGATCCATTGCTGAAGGCGCGCCGGCAGACGCAGCAACTAGCACGCGCCAATTGGGTAGAAGCGCCACAACGGGCAAACGAATGCGCATCCGCCGCGTCGCGGGGCGTGGCCTCATTACGGTCCATGTGGCTTCACCATTTCCATAGCGTCGTACCGAGCACCGTCCGGCATCAGCGGCTCTCATATTTAGATAATCTACTAGTACTTTACTCAGTAGGAAGACTGTGCCGGCTGCATGAAAGCGGATTCCACAGCCTCAATTTGATAACAGGGTCATACATAGTACGAAACATCTTGTTGGCCCGACGAGCGGACGTCAGAATGGTGAGCCTCTCCCCTGCTCTGACCTTTGAGGCGCGCCTATGCGCAGCGGTTGGCTCTCAGCTGCCTGCCGATCCACCCAAACTCCAGTCTACTGTAAGTCCAATGCCTTCAACGAAGCCGTCAGGCGGCTATTATCAGGCGGCCACCGACACCGATCCTGGGCTGCTGCATTAGCTGCGGCACGGCACACGTGGGCGGAACTGCGTCGCCGATGGCAGCTGTCTGAACCCTTTTATGAATCAGCACTCCCACTTCCTGGTGGCGGTGGCGGTCGCTGCCTGCCGATGCCAGCCCGTGTGGCCCGCAGCTCGCGCCAACACGCTTCCGCCTGCACGTCCTGTCTCTGCTGCGACTGCCACCGGCCCGCCTGCGCCACGCACCGACGCCCAGTTCGCCTGCTCCCGCTCCTGTGCGCAGCGTGCGGTTGTGCTCTCCGCGGTCGTCGCGGGAGCCGCCTTCTTTGAGACTGGATCCGCGGCATTCGCGCCAGCTCCGGCGCGTAATGCCCTCAGCTCTCCGGCCATTGACAGGACCCTTCGCACCGTCTCGATGATTGAGACGGGCAAGCGTACGCGTCCGCCCTCTCCAGCTACTGCACGACGCACGAGAGCTCCAGCCACCGCATGAACTGCCCTTTTGTCCGCCGCCTCGACCGCTCGCCACGTCCACTGAGCGGTTCGCGCCCCGGGCTGCGCACCCCTTGTACCCCTTGCGTGCGCGCAGTTGCACCGTCAGGCGAAATCAAGGCGTTTGCCTCGGCTCCGATGAAGGACACGGACAAGGAGCTCGAGGACAACATGTGGGAGTACGTCAAGGCCCGTGGTGGCCATAAGATCCTGATTGCCAACCACGGCATGGCGGCGACCAAGACCATCATGTCCATCGGCAACTGGGCCAACGACACCTTTGGCGACGAGCGCGCGATCAAGTTCGTCGTGATGGCGACGCCCGAGGACCTCGCGGCCAATGCCGAGTTCATCCGCCGCGCCGCCGAGTTCGTCCAGGTCCCTGGCGGCTCCAACGCGAACAACTACGCCTACGTGCAGCTCATCGTCGACCTCTGCATCTCGCAGGGCGTCGTCGGCTGGGGCCACGCCTCTGAGAACCCTAAGCTCGGCGACCTGCTCTCCGCGAAGAATGCGGAGCTCGGCCTCGACATCACCTTTGTGGGCCCGCAGTCGCCCGTCATGCGCATCCTCGGCGACAAGATCGGCGCCAACCTCGTGGCGCAGTCCGCTGGCGTCTCAGTCCCGCCCTGGAACAGCGACGGCCTGCTGGCGAGCCTGGACGCGAACAAGCGCATCCCGCTGGGGGCCTTCGATGCGGCGTGCATCACCATCGACCCCACCTCGACTGTGATCAACGCGGCCATCTTCCGCGCCTACAAGCAGATGATCCAGGGCGGCATCGCCAACTTCAAGGACAACCTCGGCAAGGGCCAGCTCTCGACCCTGCCCCTGAAGGAGCATCAGTCGATCCCGGTTGACATCACGTACGCCGACGTCAAGTACTCGTTCCGCGTGACGCCCAAGGCGCCTGACACGATGGTCCTCAAGATGGGAGCGCAGTCGATCGAGGTGCGCTACCGCGAGCAGGCCGACGGCTCCATCTACGCGGCCTACGGCGTCGAGTCGCACCAGGTCTTCGCCAAGGAGGAGGCCCTTAGCCTGCGCATGGTGCTCGATGGTGTGGCCGTGCTCCTCCCGACCCGGTATGACACGCGCTCGGACAACACCGGCAAGCTCGTGCGCTACGCCGTTGAGGACGGCGCCACCGTCAAGAAGGGCGAGACGTTCACGGAGGCCGAGGCAATGAAGATGATCATCACGCTCGAGGCCGAGGGGATCAAGCACGAGGGCGGCGTGATCAAGCACGAGAAGCCCGTGGGCTCCATCATCAACCAGGGCGACCTGCTCGCCTCACTGACTCTCGTGGAACCGCCCCGCGTCAAGAAGGTCGGCACGTTCACTGGGACCTTCAAGTACGCGACCGGCGAAGAGATGGTCACCGGCTCCGCCACGCTCAAGCGCTTCCGCAAGGCGCAGAAGACGCTCGAGCTCGTCATGGACGGCTACGTGCTCGACGCCGAGCCCGCGGTGCAGGCCATGCTCTCGGCGCTCGCGTCGGTCAGCTTGCCCATCGAGGAGATCAAGGATGCTGCGTCCGCTCTCGGCCAGAAGATGCCGATGGAGCTCGACACGATGATGCAGAAGGTGTATGCCACCACGCTCGCCGAGCACGTGAACGGCATGGACTCGACCGAGACCGCCACCCTCGTGACCAAGCTGCGCGCCATCGTGGAGGAGTACGTCAAGTCGCTCTTCGAGTCGAAGCAGGCCGACGTGCGCATCATCATCGCGCCCGTGACGGCGCAGATCGACAAGTACGCCAAGGGCCTGCGCGAGAACGCCATCGTCGTCACGTGCGCCCTCCTCTCGCCCCACATCAACGTCGAGAGCTCGTTCGTCAACATGTCGACCGACAAGGCGGTGGGCGCGCTCGTCAAGGCGTACCCCAAGGACCTCCAGAAGGTGTATGCGATGGCCTTTGCGCACGAGCAGCTCAACGGGCGCAATCTCCTCGTGATCTCGATGCTGCGCCAGCTCTCGGGCTTCCCGGAGCGCTTCGGCGTCGAGCCGCTGCCCTCCCTGCCTCCGGCGCTCAACGTCGTCGTGACGCTCTCGCAGATGCCCGGCCCCGCCTGCAAGGAGGTCGCCCTGACTGCGGCCATGTTTGGCCTGATGAAGGCCGAGAAGCTGTTCGACGAGGCCGTGCGAGAGCTCAAGGCCGAGCTCAAGTCGGGCATGGAGGAGTTTGGCGCAACCTCGACATCCTTTGACGGGGATAATGTGTCCCTACGCGGAAGCCGACAGCCCGTTCTCGGTGCTACTTCGCCTCCCCCGCCGTCTCTCTTCTGTTTGGACACTAGCGTGTTCTCCTCCGACAACAATTGCGACGATTGCGACGACGACGGCCCCGGCTCCAACTTCCCGATGTGCGCGGTCGGCACCGACTGCGGCGACTGCGGCGTGCGCAGCGCGTCGCCGCCCCCGCCGCCACATTCCCTTGCCACGGTCTGCATGAACGACTGCCTCAACGACGGCGGTAGCTCGTGCAGCGACGACGGCGGCGGCCCAGGCTCAGAGTTCGCAACGTGTGCCTACCCGCCGTCGCCTCCGCCGCCGTCGCCTCCGCCGCCGTCACCACCGCCGCCGTCGCCTCCGCCGCCGTCAACACCACCATCTCCACCACCTTCTCCACCGCCTTGTCCACCGCCTTCACCGGCTCTGTCATCGCCTCCACCGCCTTCACGGCCGCCGCCTTCACCGCCGCCGCCGTCGCCTCCGCCGCCGTCTCCACCACCATCTCCACCGCTTTCTCCACCACCATCTCCACCGCCTTCACAACCTCCGCCTTCACTGCCTCCGCCATCGCCGCCGCCGCCGTCACCACCATCGCCGTCGCCTCCCCCGCTGTCGCCTCCGCCGCCGTCGCCTCCGCCGCCGTCGCCTCCACCGCTGTCACCTCCGCCGTCGTCGCCTCCTCCATCGCCGCCACCGTCACCCCTGCTGCCCTCGCCGCCGCCGCCGCCATCACCGCCGCCGCCCTCGCCGCCGCTGCCGCCATCACCACCTTCACCACCACCACCGTCTCCACCACCTTCGCCACCACCACCTTTACCAAATCCGCCTTCACGGACTCCGCTTCCGCCGCCGCCCTCTGTGCCTCCGCCGTCACCGCCTCCGTCGCCGCCGCCACCGTCGCCGCCTCCGCCCTCGACGCCTCCTCCGCCGCCGCCACCCTTGCCGCCTCCGCCCTCGCCACCATCATCGCCGCCATCACCGCCAGCACCCTCGCCGCCGCCTTCTCTACCGCCTTCTCAACCCCCATCTCCTCCGACGTCACTGCCGCCGCCATCAACCCCGCCGCCATCACCGCCTCCGCCATCACCGCCTCCGCCGTCGCGACCGCCGCCATCACCACCGCCTTCACCACCGCCTTCACCACCGCCTTCACCACCGCCATCTCCACCGCCATCTCCACCGCCATCTCCACCGCCATCTCCACCGCCTTCTCCGCCGCCGCCATCTCCGCCGCCGCCATCACCTCCGCCGCCGTCGCCCCCGCCGCCGTCGCCTCTGCCGCCATCGCCTCCGCCGCCTTCAACACCACAGCCGTCGCCTCCGCCGCCGTCAACACCGCCTTCTCCACCGCCTTCTCAACCGCCTCCACCGCCTTCCCCACCGCCTTCTCCATCGCCTTCTCCACCGCCATCGCCGCCTCCGCCGTCGCCGCTTGTCACCGACTGCGTCGGTTGTGGCCCGTGCGTTTCCATGCCATCGCCGCCTCCACGGTCACCAGCAGCGCATCCGGCACCCAACCCACCGCCGAACATGTGCTCGAATCCATGCTCCATGCGCCGAACACGTCCATCTAAGATTGATTGTCCGAACACAGTGCTGTGCCCGTGCCTATCCACCGCGGTCGGCGGCACTGGTCTCTACCGCAACCGCGCCATCTGCCGCGGAGCTGCATGCACTCGCGCCGGGCGTAACTCGATGACGGCCGACGACGATCTGCGCAATAGCGCGCGCAAGGTCTTTGAGATCGCACACGAGGAGCTCTTCATTGATGAAGAGCTCCTGGGCAAGAAGCTCTTCATCGATTTCAAGATTGGGGACGCCGACATCAAGTACAAGTTCCCGAACGTCCAGACGAACTCGGAGGAGGAGGGGCCCGGATGCGGCGAAAAGGGGGGGGTGCCTTTGAGGTGGGTGGAGTGCTTGGACGGCGCACTAGTTCTGTTCAGGCTCGGATTGCTTGTCCTTGCAGTTTGCTCGGTGCAGGAACGGTCCGGACCAAACAAGTGCTTCACAACGTGGGCGGGTCACAATCGCACCTACCGTAACAAGTGGTTCAAATTGGCCTTGCTTGCGCTCTTGGTCCCGTGGGTGAGCGCCATGGCGGCGACGATGAAGACACCACCAGATGGTGATGGGACTGGTGCACATCATGGTGATGGAACCGGTGCAAATCGAGGAGAGTCCGCAGAATCGGACGTGCATACGTCAACTCGGCCCTCGTCACCGCGGCCATCGTTGCCCCCACTCTTGCTGCTAACTTTGACTACGCCGCCACCACCCATTCGGGTGCCAGTTTGGGTGCCATCCCCGCCGCCTCCATGGTCGCCACTGATGGCGCTCCCGTGCACCGTGCTACCCTGCACTGAGGCCAGCAAAGTTCCCGGGTTGTACCAAGGTCTGCAGCTCGCGATGCCCAAATACCGCCGTGAACTGCAGATCCAGGTGAGCACCAGCGCAGGCCTGACCAGCGCACTCGCCAACACCGCCGTCTGCTGCATTGTCCTGGCCTCCGGCACCTACTACCTTAGCGCAGAGCTTAGCATCACCAGGAGTGTCATCCTCGAGGCGGCGGTGGCAGGCTCGGTCATCCTGAACGCACATGCAAGCTCAGCATCGAGTCGACGCCGTGTGCTGAACATCAACCCGGGCTCAACGGGCGCCGTGCAACTAATCGGGCTCAACATCACAGGAGGCTACTTGTTCTCTGTGCGTGCTCGTATGTTCAAAAGTCCCCATCGCCCCCATGGGAAACTCACGTTTCGCTCATTGCTTGCAGGGTGGTGGTGTCTCTGTCTCTTCCGGCACAGTGACCATCTCATCGTGCACCATCAGTGGGAACACAGTTTATGGCTATGTGCGAGCTCATCCTCAAAAGTTCCCAATGCCCCCATGGGAAACTCACGATTTGCTCGTTGCTTGCAGGGCGGCGGTGTCCTCGTCTATTCCGGCACTGTCATGATAACGTCTTCCTCAATCTACGGGAATACAGCTGGCACTGTGCGCGCTCATCTTCAAAAGTCGGGAAAATGCCTTGCTGACATGCCCAATTCGACTCTCGCCATTCTACCATGGAACTGTACACCAGGGAGCTGTACGTGCCAGCAACGCCTGCAAACTTCCCATCGCCCGATGGGAAAATTGCTGACGCGCTTGCTTTGATTCTCGCTTGCGCAACTGCGAACGACGCTTCGGTCAACTACAGGGGGTGCGTACTGCAGAGAACTTTAAAGTTCCCATCGCCCCGATGGGAAAATGCCTTGTTGACATGTCCATTTCGATTCTCATCTTTTATGATGGTTGCTGCCTCGAACTACCAGTATGGAGTACGTGCTTTCTGCGCCTGAAACTTCAAAAGTTCCCATCGCCCCCATGGGAGACTCACGATTTGCTCGTTGTTTGCAGGGCGGCGGTGTCTATGTCTATGGAGGCTCAGTGTCAATTGTGAACTCCCAGATCTACTCCAACACAGCTAACGGAGTGCGCGCTCATGCTCAAAAGTTCCCATTGCCCCCATGGGGAAACTCACAATTGCTTGTGTTGTTTGCAGGGCGGCGGTGTCTATGTGGGGGGAGGCACAGTGGCCTTCTCATCGTGCACCATCAGAGGGAACACAGCTAGCGGAGTGCGCACTCATCCTCAAAAGTTCCCAATGCCCCCATGGGAAACTCACGATTTGCTCGTTGTTTGCAGGGCGGCGGTGTCTACGTCTCTTCCGGCACGGTCACGATAACGTCTTCCTCGATCTACGGGAATACAGCTATCGATGTGCGTGCTCATGTTCTAAAGTTCCCATCGTCCCGATGGGAAAATTGCTGACGAGCTTGCTTCGACTCGCTTGCACAACTGTGGCCGACGCTTCGGTCAACTATAGTGCTTTGGAAATTGTGTAAGTGCCGCAGAGTCCGGAAATGTTCCCATCGCCCCGATGGGAAAATGCCTTGCTGACATGCCCGATTCGACTCTCGTTGTTCGATTCTTGTTCTATTCTTGTTCTTCCAGGTATGGGTACGTGCCAGCCTTGCTGCAAAATTCCCATCGCCCGATGGGAAGATTGCTGACGTGCTTGCCTCGACTCACTTTTGCACAACTGCGGCTGACGCTTTGGTCAACTACAGAATGTACGTGCCGCAGAGACCTGAACTTTTCCCATCGCCCCCATGGGAGCCTTGCTTACATGCCCAAATCGACTCTCATCTCTCAATTCGGATCGATCTTTTTGGTTCTACCAGGGATATGTACGTGCCAGCCACGCCTGCAAACTTCCCATCGCCCCGATGGGAAAGTTGCTGACGTGCTTGCCACGACTCACGCTTGCACAACTGCGGCCGAAACTCCGGTCAACTACAGTATGTACGTGCCGCAGAGACCTTGAAAACTTCCCAATGCCCCGATGGGAAATTTGCTGACGTGCTTGCCTCGACTCTCGCTTGCACAACTGCGAACGACGCTTCGGTCAACTACAGGATGTACGTGCCGCAGAGACCTTGAAAACTTTCCATCGCCCCCATGGGAAACTCACGATTTGCTCGTTTTTGCAGGGCGGTGGTGTCTCTGTCAGGGGTGGCACAGTGTCAATCATGAACTCCCAGGTCTACTCCAACACAGCATATGTGCGCGCTCGTCTTCAAAAGTTCCCATAGCCCCGATGGGAATATTACTGACGTGCTTGCCTCGACTCTCGCTCGCACAACTGCGGCCGACACTCTGGTCAACTTTAGCCTCATGTACGTGCCGCAGAGACCTGTAATTTCCCATCGCCCCCATGGGAGACTCACGTTTTTGCTCGTTGTTCGCAGGGCGGCGGTGTCCATGTCGGTGGAGGCACAGTGGCCATATCATCATGCACCATCAGTGGGAACACAGCTCCATATGTGCGCGCTCATCTTCACAATGCCCCGATGGGATTTTCACATCGCCCCTACTCTTCCCACCCAGGGGCCCAATGTCTTTGTCTACAGCGGCACGGTCTGCTCCTGGCCAGCAAATCTTTGGGGCGTCTCAACCTGCCAGGCACCTCCTCCTCCTCGACCTCCGTCTCCACCGTCTCCTCCGTCTCCGCCGCCGCCCTCGCCGCCGCCCTCGCCGCCGCCCCCCTCGCCGCCGCCGCCCTCGCCGCCGCCGCCCTCGCCGCCGCCCCCCTCACCGCGGCCGCCCTCGCCGCCGCCGCCCTCACCGCGGCCGCCCTCGCCGCCACCGTCCTCGCCGCCGCCGCCCTCGCCCTCACCGCCGCCGCCATCTTTGCCAGCGAACGCACCGCAGGCTCCGCCGCCCCCAACTCGCCCACCACCGTCACCGCCATCCCATCCGCCGCCGCCTCCACCCTCGCCGCCTCCGCCCTCACCGCCATCCCATCCGCCGCCGCCTCCACCCTCGCCGCTTCCGCCCTTACCACCGCTCTCGCCACCGCCGCTCTCGCCGCCGCCGCCCTCGCCGCCGCCCTCGCCGCCGCCCTCGCCGCCGGCGATGAGCATGGTCGGATTCACCCTCGAGCTCGCCGGCGACGTCTCCTCGTTCACACCGAGCGTGCAGACCCAGATGCAGAGCGCATTAGCGGTTCGCGCGGGCGTCGACCCATCGGCGGTGGAGTTGATCATATCGCCAGGTAGCGTCATCGCCGACGTGAGAATCCAGACAATCGTGGCGATGGCGGCCGCGGTGCAGTCGACGATGGCCAGCGCGACGAGCAGCCTGAGCAGCGCGACCGCCATGCTCGCGAGCGTCACCGGCGTCTCGATCGTCGTGCTCGCGGTCGTGACGCTGCCCACCATCGCGGACGTCTCACCGCCACCACCGCCTTCACCATCGCCGCCTCCGCCCATGTCACCTCCACTCATGCCACCTCCACCCATGTCGACCGGTGCATCGGCGGTTGAGACCAGCGGCTCAACGGGCATCATCATCGGCGTCATCATCGGCGTCATCATCGTCCTTGTCCTCGCCCTGGTCATCCTGTACCATCGTCACAACAATATATTCCGCAAGGTGACGCCAGTAGTCGCTGCGAGCCTCAACGTCTCCGAGTATCCAGTCGCACGTGTGAAGCGATGGGCAGACGGCCTTGAAGCGCCTGCTGCTGGGTCGCGCAACTTTGTGCCACAAGGCTTCGAGGTGACGCTGGATGTGCCCGAGGCGATCGCTCGCTTTGGGCACAGTGAACCCCACGTCAGAGAGATCATGGATGCCGGTCGTGCTAAGGCAGTCACGTCGCCCACGCCGCTCGCCCCTAAACACGCAGCCGCCCTCTTCGCCTATACGGAGGAGTCCCCACTTTACGGGACGCTCAACTACACGATGCGCACGCCTCACACCCCGAGCACACCGACCGACACCGAGCTCAAGCATTACGCAGACTATATAGTGCACATGGAGAGAGCTCTAAGCAGCCTGCCGACGCATGTGAGTGAAATGCATGGCAAGGTTTTTCGGGGCATCAAGGGCCTTCTCAATCCCGATGTCTACGCGCCCGGCAAGCGGATCACGTGGCAGGCGTTCTCGTCCTCGACCAAGAAGCAGATGGCGACGCTCGAGTTCGTCAATATATCCGGGCGCAAGCTCTCGGGGTCACTTTTCATCATCGACTCCATCACCGCCAAGGACATCCGCCACTTCTCGGCCATCCCGAGCGAGGAGGAGGTGCTCTTCCCGCCCAACTCGCAGTTCAAGGTGGAGAAGGTCGTGGCGAGCGAGCAGGAGAAGAAGACCTTGCTAAACCAGCTGGGCGCTTACGACATGACCGACCTCAATGTCTACGTGCTGAAGCAGATGGCATAGACGACTACGTCGACGAGGACGCGCCCCCCATAGGTGGTCCCTAATGAGTGAGGAGGTGATTTTTCATGGAGGCGCGGGGCGGGGGTCATATGTTGGCCGCATGCCAAGGCGCTCATTACGCGCGGATCAACCGTGCGCCGCCACCCTCGTCCTCGTCCGACGGCGAGAAGCGGCTTTAAGCTGTGGTCACACTCACGCGAGCAGACGCACGAACGAACGTCGAGCACTGCGACGTCTCGGCGTCTCAGGACTCACGCACATTTTTTCTCCTATACCGGCTATAGTTTGCTCAGTGTCCCGTAATCGGTAGGTGTAAAAGTAAGTAAGAAACACGCCTCTGCGGGTGGCATCCGGACCGTCATTCAGCGCAGTGTCGATCAGAGGCGGATGCACTGTGTAAACCGTGCGTCCTGTGCACGAGCACATCCCATCAAAGCGCGTCGTCGAGAGCTTATAACACTGCGCCCTCCACGTTGTGTCTCCACGGGATGGCACCCCCAGCATAGATGGCCTCTCGGAAGTAAGCCTCGCGTTCGACCTGCGCGTAGTCAGGGGGGAAGGCGGGGATTGCGGACATTGCCTGCTGCTTGCGGCCGTAGACCTGTACAAGGAGCCGGCCGTATGGACCTTGTACAGGTCGACGGTGGCCTCGGCGAGCGCACGCACATCGGCGAGCGTGATGTCGACCAGCGCCGCCGCGAGCGCGAGGTTGTCGTCGAAGGTCCTCGTGCAGTTCTCGCTGATCTGAGTGAACAGGGAGGTGCCCAAGCCCTTTTGGGCGTCCTCGATCGAGATCGGCTTCTGCAGCAGCCCCGCGCGCGTCGAGGCCACGTAGGTGCTCAACTCGGCGGCGGACAGCTTGTCAACGAGCTCGGGCATCGAGTCGACGAAGGTGAGGATGCTCTGTAACCACATCTGTAACCACATCTGTAACCACATCTGTAACCACATCTGTAACCACATCTGTAA
>ENA-UOXK01000987-UOXK01000987.1-mixed-culture-metagenome-genome-assembly--contig:-NODE-987-length-21208-cov-66.227580_pt1 | contig 21208 bp, 8 predicted proteins | sample MGYA00238160_ERZ761638 | MGnify/ENA primary metagenome ERZ761638 (study PRJEB28912, sample SAMN08777098) | mixed culture metagenome | isolation source: Freshwater growth medium | place: USA...
GGTGCATCGCGCAGCCTCGCCTGGAGCAGCTGCACCTTGATCACGATGGGCACCAGCTCGGCGCGATCGAGCGCCAGGACCACCGCCTGGCTGATGAGCGTCGTCTTGCCCGCTGCGGGCGGCGCGGTGAGCAGCGCGGCTCCCGGAGCAGTGATCGCCTCGCCGAGGCTTCGTGAAGCGTGCAGCGAGTGCAGCCAATCGCTCAGGCTGCGCACGTCGCGCACGCCAGCCAGATCGGCATCTCCCATCACTTCGATGGCCACGCACTGCTGCAGCGCATCCAACGGATTGCCGGAGAGCGCATCGAAGATCTGCGTGTGCTGCTTGCGCAGCTCCCGCGTCCACCACCCGCTCAGCGCCTCGTAGGCGGCATGCGGCAGCTCGCGCGGCGCGTGGTTCCACGGGTGCAGCGTGAGCGTGGCTGGTGGCTCGCCGCTGCCCTCCAAGAAGGTGAGGCCGTGGCGGAGGCCGTCGGCGCCCGCCGTGGCCACATCGGCATCGCGCCAGCCGCCGGCCGTACGCACGGTGAGCGGCTGGCCGGCGGCGTAGCGCCGGGCGCCGCTGGCGCCGCTGGAGCGCAGCGCCGCAATGAGCGCGGCCTCGAGCGCGACGGGCTGCAGTTGAGACGTTAGCCTCTCGACCGCCGCACGCACCATGCCGAGCGCGGCTTGGAGCTGTGTGGGATCGCCCTGTTGTGCTTTGAAGAGCGTCGCCGCCGCATCCACGCACGACTGCACGGCGCCACCCGCCTCGCGCGCCGCGTGCGCGATGCTTTGGTACCGCGCCGCGCCGTCGGCGATCTCGCTCGCACGCTCGCCCACGGCGCGCAGAGCCGACTCTGACTCCATCTGCCGAGCATCATCCGCCAGGCGACGTGCGGGCTCGGCGAGGTCGCGAAGCGCACGCGCATCCCCGATGAACGCGGCCTCCCAGCCGGCAGCGGGCGGCCGCCACGGCAGCACCGCCTGGCTGCATCGGTCGTAGGCGAGCTCGGCGTCGTCGCCGCCCGTGACGGCGGCGGCGACGCCCCCCCCGGTCGCATCGACGACGCCAAAGCGCGGCCCGCCGCCCGCGCCGCTGCCCTGCCAAGAGAGCAGCAGCAGCGGCTGTCCCTCGGCGAGGCGCAGCGGCGCGGCGGCGGGCGCATCGACCTGCGGCAGCGGCTCCGCCGGCGCGGCCGTCGCGCTGCCGGACGCGATCATCTGAAGCGACCCGAGCGTCTTTGTCAGCGCGCCAACGGTGTTGAGCGCGTACTCCTCATAAAGGCTGATGACCTTGTCCTTGTCGCCCTTGCTCGTGAACTTGGACTTCTTGATCCGCTCAACGGCCACGTCAGCGGCTATTTCGAGCTCGCTCTCCTTAACCTCAATGGGTGTCACGTCCGCATCGCTGCTCAGCACGAAGACCTTGGACTGAAGCTTATCAAGGTGCTCCCGGAGCGCGGGGTAGGCCGTCAACCGCTTCATCAGCTCTCGGCTCAAGGAGTCCTCACAGCAGCACCTGCGTGGGAGAGTGTGGCAGCCGGTGAGGGATGAGAGGGGATCCCATCACAACTGTGCAGAATAGGATGGGCAGCGCTCACCATCCACGAGAAAAGTACGGCGTCTCGTTGTAAAGCGTGTCGAGCCCCTCGCAAAGGCCGGGCCAGGCACCCGCGTCCTTGGCCGCGACGGCAGAGGTGTGCGAGGCAAAGCGCACAATTGGGGGGCTGTGGTTGAGGTGGCAGCTCTCAATAGTTCCGAACCTGATGAGTGCCGCGCGTACCTTGTTCTCGTCTAAGTTTGCGCTCAACTTGAACAAGCAGACAACGCCATCGAATTCTGCTGGCCGGGGTGGGATCTCCTCGATCTGGAGCACGGTCGTTGCAAGGATCGATGCATACAGCTGATTCATCGCCCCACCCTCGAGTGCAAGCTTAAAGGAAGCAGCCTGCTCCGGTGTCCTTGGTGCCTGATACAGCGATCCAAAGTCCCAGAACAAGGCTTCAATTCGGATTACCATCCCCATCAGAGCGCGTCGAAGCACGCGGACGCGCGAGCCGTCCGGATCCGGATCGCCTGGACTGAGCCAGCCGTAGGTAAGCGCGCCGATGCTCCGATCTCCACGCTCGACGAGCGCTGCGGCCTCTTGAGGGCTCAGCAGCGGCGACGGCGAGGCCCCGCTCCTTTCAATCTCCTCGAGCGCCTGCCGATTCGGCATCTTGAAGTTGGCCGGCTGCATCAGTAGCCACTTGACGCATAGCAACCGAATCGCTCCACGCAGAAGGACTTGTATGACGATCTTGTCGAGCTCTGTGAGCGCCTGACGCAGCTTTGGCGGCAGCGGTGTACCCGGCGTCAGCCCAGATGGAGCTGCCTCCGGCACGTCAAGCCCGAGACTCACGAGCTTCCTCTTGTGTTGTTCGCCCACATCGACGAGAAACACCGACCGCTCCTGCGCCGATGCACCTTCGTAGGCAGCCTTGATGTCCGCGTCTGGGCTCTCGTCGGTCAAAGCAGAGGCACCCGCACCCATGCCGCCTCGGACACGCAAAATCCCCGCCAGACGCTCCCCTGCCGCCAGCTCAATCACGTCAACAATGGAGATGCCGTTCTCGACGTTCGTCGGCTCGGCCACCGCCCCTGCCGACGCCGCCTCTGCTGACACCGCCTCTGCCGACGCCGCTTCTCCCTCCGTCGCCGCTCCGGCCGCCGGCAGCACAACTTCCCTCTTCTTCCGCCTACGGTTGGCGGCCCTGGCGACGAGCCTGAGGATCTTGGTGCACGAGATGATGAAGACATGCACGGCGGAGGTAACCACGAAGAGCCAGAGGCGAGGATTCGTGAGGAACCAATGCAGAACTACGAGGATAGAGAGCGCGCCGTCCTTGTCGCGATTGAACGCATTGAACGCCAAGAGCTCCTCGATGAATCGAATGGCCGGGTCGATGAAATACCCCACGGTGGCACGCGGCTTCGCCCAGTGGCTTTGCTTCATGCCATCGAGAGAGCAGTTGTGAGAGGTAAGCCCCATCGCAGCCTCACGCGTCCACTGAGTGCCATGGGCTATGAAATCGGCGATGAAAGCGCCGCTGCTTACCGTGGCTGCTGCCGCAGCAAGCGACGAGTTGTCGCGCTGCAGGGATGAAAAACGGGCCTGAGTGGCATTATCGGGGAGCGGATCGAGTCGAGTGGAGACCGTCATGAGCGCGAGGAGAAAGCTGTACGACATGAGTGTCGCACGCAGGGCCGTGGATTGTGCCCGAGTCGGTGCACTGATGTCTGAGAGACGACGTGACTTCCGCGACGTCGCCCCTATTCATACTTTCCCAGTTCACACAACATTTGCTCGCCCCGTCACTGTTCAGGCGGGCGACACAGAACGGCTCTCACTGTTCCCCCCGCGCGAGATCACGCTCCCTCGTGATCCGGTCGGCCTCTTCGGTCTCTCTCCGAATCGTCGCACTCCCTGCGTGCGGCCGATGCCGCGTCCCGCGTCAACGGTCCTTTACATTCTCCCTCTCTGAGAAACGCGATCCTTTACGTTTTCCCCACAGGGGAGTCAAAGATAAGCCAGGCACACCGGTCTCCTCACGCTCCGCGTGTGGAGCCCCCATTCACAATGAGAAAGGAGGGCCTGGAGCGTGCGAGAGGATCCCAGGATGAGAAAACTTCTCGTCTTACAACAGGCGTTTAATTTCCTATAGGTTAAATGTTTAACTCAGATCCCACCAGATCCCACCGGATCCCAACTAGATCCCTCCAGATCCCTCCAGATGGAGGGGCGTGTAGTCGAAGTCAATGCAATCCTTTCGCACCAAGACCTTCTCTTTTGTGTCCACCACCATGATTGCCAGCCGGTCTTTGTACGGGCACATGTACACACACGCTCGACTCACTACGATTCATTATGAATGATGAGTACCGTCGTCAATCTTCATTCCATCCGGGGGACCCTCGAGCAACCGATTCTCAGCGAATCCCCCTGCGGCCCGGGCTCACACTATGATGGCTGTGCTCTCGCTCCCCCCTCCCCTGTCTTTCTCGAACTTGACGAAGCTTGGGCATTATGTAGCATGTCACGCAGCTCGGGCGGACGTCGATGAAGATGGAGATGCAGCCGTAGATCCCCCCGTTTGCTTTTAAGATTCTCTGCGCTCCCGACGCGGCACGGCACAAGCTGAAAGAGGGGACCATCTTTTTCGGGGGGGGGGGTGGTATGGCAGGGTGTAAGGCGAGGGCGACAGGGTGGACGGCATTCTTTAAGCTTTCTCCCCGCTTAAGGTATAGTCCGCTCGCAATTTTCACGATCAACCCACGAAGGAAATTCCTAAGAGGAACTCCCCAACACGCAACAGGACACTCATGGCTGCGGAGCACTTACATGTGTCTGTCTCCGTCGGTTCAAAACACCTGGGGAGCCGTGCTCCCCAATTTGTGCGACACCTGACACATTCCACGAGCAAATAACAATGGTTGTTTCTGCGTCAGATTTGTCTTTATCTCGCCGGGCAAGGTTACAGTCAAGGGCGGTTCGGCCGGGGTGAAGGTATCCACGGCGAGCTATAGGAACCAGAGCGCGCAGGGCGCGTTCCCGCCACCAGCCGGGGGATACGGTGGGGAGCGCTCCGGCAAGGGGGGGGTACAGGCACGACCGGAGGCGCCGATATGCGCGCATAGCGCGGAAATCCGCCGACGGATCGGAAACTCCCAATGCGGAGACCAGAACCAGCCGGCGCGCACCCTCGTACGCTGCGTAGCGCGTGCAGTTTTTGGTGAACCCACAACCATCCCCATCACCACCAGTATCCGTGATTCAGACCGTGTTACTGTGTGGACCATAGGGGGCTCGCGCCATGGCGCGAGCTCCCGCGGCATTTTGGTAGCATTTTGTACCATAGGGGGCTCGCGCCATGGCGAGCTCCCGCGGCATTCTATAACATTCAATCCCTTAACGAGCTTACGTTCGAGAAGAAGGGATCCAAAAGCAATGTGTGCAGGCTAGGTTAGGGTTAGGGTGCGAATCGTAAGAGATGCTCTATACTTACGACGACGCAATCGAATGAAACCGGATGCCAACCTGGGGCAGCAAGCGAACACAGGATTAACAGGACCCCTTGGCGCTTGGCCCCGCATCTCGGTACTCGGCATGCAGCACGACATGATTACGCCCGGCCACCTTTCGACCTGTGTGCACAACGGCCTCTGCGCGCCCGCTTCCCCTTCCAAGAGATCGCCCCTATATCCGTAATTCCTCGGAGTCTGTAAATTCCTCGGAGCTCACGCACGTCACCCCCTGCCCTGAGGAACCTTTCTGTGTATTCAAGTCTCTGTCGTCGGCCCGGGAAGTGAAAAGGGCAGCGCGAAAAGTGCTGATCAATCCATCGACCATGTTGGCCGCTCGCAGGTCTTTGTCACGGCACGTCTCGATCTTCCCTGAGCCATGCCGTTCGAGTTCCACCGAGACGACGTGGATGGTGCGTGTCGGCACGGACACGTGTTGGGTGGGCATCGGCTCCTCGTTGACGGTGAGGCGCTGCAGCAGCTTGAGGTCTCGCGACCTGCGCGCGCGCACGAGGTCCTCCGTCGTGAGCTTGAGGTGCTTGGCGCGCTTCTGGTCAACCTCGACAGCGATCGAGTCCTCAAAGTCCAAGAGCAGCTGAACGACTTCCTTCCTGTCGCTCCCGAAGAAAACGATCCGCTCGGAGCGCAGGTTCTTCTTGCACACGCGGAGGAGGCGCCCCGGCGACTGCGCGACCACCTCCACCACACGCGGGGCGCCAATCACGTCGATATTGATGAGCTTGGAACCGCTCGCCTCCGCCTGCTTGAGCTCGTCCGAAAGCTCCCGGCCTCGTTGCTCGCGCTTCTTGAGGTGCGCGAGCACAATAGAGGCGGCGGACGCCTCAAAGGTCGGCCACCCGCGCGAGGCGTACGGCCGCAAGTTGTACATTGGGTACACCACGCGATCCTTGCGACGAAGCGAGCGTACGTAGCACGTGATCCTTGCGACGAAGCGGGTAGCCGCGCTCGTTTGAAGCGGGTAGCCGCGCTCGTTCAGCGAGCGCACGGCGCGCGCCGCCCTCTCGCCGAGGACACGCACCACCACACCCGTCGACCCCTTCTTCTCGCAGGCCAGCACGCTGTTGCCGAGCAACTTCTGCAGCTCCTCGAGCGACTTGTCCTTGAGCGACTCGTCTTGAACGACGAAAACGGTCCCCGTGCGCTCAGAGACGAGCTCGCTCGGCGGGAAGTCGTGACCGAGCTTGCCAGGCGGGTTCGTGAGCTGCAGCACGCAGGTGCCTGTGGTGGACGCATAGAGGCTGCCCATGACAGAGAGGCCGCGCTTGAACTTGAGCTCATTCTCGAAGACGTGCTCGCCCATCAGCTGTGGCTCCTTGCCGCCGCACATGCGCTTGAGCTCGGGATCTTGACGTGCTGCTTTCGCGTCGTCAGCCGTGCGGAAGCGTACGTAGCCTTCGGCAGATGCTCCCTCGTCGAAGCGGTACGCGCCGTTATGGTAACGCCCGTGGAAGAGCACACTGACGTGCTTGCTCAGGCCGAGGCTCTCAAAGTCCGCAATGGAGGCCAGCTCCCACTTTTTCCCCTCGCATAGGGAGACGAGCTCGTCGACGCCAACCTGCGCCTCGTTCTCCGTGGCGACGCGCTCCCTCTCAAACTTGAGCACGGTAGGTGGACCCTGACGCGCCTCGGCGCCTAAGCGCCCGATGATCACCTCCGGGGCATACCACGACGGCCACGCAAACGACTGCGGGATGCAGGCAAAGTCCACGAAGAGACCGTGGTTGCCGTCTCCGCCCCCCATCACCTGTAGGAGGGAGCCGCGGATCTTTTCGAGGGTGAAACCATCGGGGTCAGGCATGCCAGGGATACGCCAACAATAGCTGACGACCTTGACGCCGCGTCGCCGCCGCTCATAGAGGGCCACGGCGTGCTTAGGCGGCAGGAAGGCTTCGGGCGGCATGTTCTGGCAGTGTGGCAGAAAGGGCTTTCCGATGACAATTTCGACTCTCTCGAGCTCAGGGAGCTGAGCCAGCCTGTCGCGAACCGTCTCGGCCTTGCGGCGCAGGTTGGCTGCGGTGAGCGTGGCGGCCTCTTCAAACGTGCTGAGGTGGAAGCTGACGACAACTGTACTCTTGAGCGTCACATGCCCAAGGGAGGACCAATCCTCGAGGTGCACCTCCGCCAGGGCAGCCACCTCCGGAGGAGAGGGAGGCGGCGACGGCGAAGCTGCCGAGGCCGTCTCTACCGTGATGCAGATGGACGAGGTCCCGCAGTGCGTCGCCAACCGTCGAGTCAGAACGCTCGTCGGCTCGTTGGAAGCGAGGCGTGCCACCACCTTGGTGACGCGCGGCAGTTGCCCATCCGAGCGCGAATCTAGCAGCCAGTCAATGTCGATCAAGCGCACTGCACCGTCTCGGATGGCGGCCACGATCGGCTCGTCAATTAACTGGATCCCGATCCCGTCAATCAACGCTTTTCGAATTAACTGGCGCTCGCGCGCGATGTCGACGCCGACGACCAGCACTGCAACGAGCATGGAGGCGCCGAGCAGCGCGCCAAGGCCCAGCTCGAGCGCCAGCCGCATGGGCCCGTCCTGCACCGCGCCGTCGTGCGTGAGTGCGCCGTACACGCAAGCGCCGACGATGGCGAGGATGTCGACGGCGTAGAGGAAGGCCTCGAGCCAATGCTGCTGACGCATCGTGTACGGCTGACGATGGGCTTGCAGCCACCAGAAGCCGCCAAGGACCGCGATCGCAAGCGCGGCAAAGACGTAGCGTGCGGTCCGGTGCGCCTCGAATGGTGAGAACCACATGACACAGTCCATGGCGAAGGACACGAGGAAGAGGAGCCCCTGCCGCGCCCACACGACGAGCTGCCACTGCGAGCGGAGCGGCCACCGCACGCCTCCCGAGTCGTCGCTCGCGTACCGCTCGGTCAGGTAGCGCACCGCTTCCTCCGCGCCGCGCGCCTGCTTCTGCAGCTGCACAGCCTTTTTCCTCGCAGCCCTCGCCGCCTCAGACTGAGGCTTCGTAGCCCGAGTCGCATCCTGAGTCACATCATAGGGGTAGAGCCATCCGCTCACCTCCCCGTTGTCAAAGGTGACCTTGTAAAGGTCACCGGTCCCATCGTCGGTCGTGATCCTGCCACGCCTGCCATTCACGAGAACGTATTCACCCAGCCCGATACGGCTCGCCACCGCCGCCGCCGCCGCCGCTTTCTCCGCCGCCCCTCGGGCCTCGCGCAGCAGCCAGTGGAAGCGCCGGAGCAGGAAGAGCAGGAAGAGCGGAAGGAGCGACGCCACGAGGCGGGCGATGATCAGCCGAGTCTGGTCCTCGTCGTAGCGCATGAAGAGTGACGCGCTCACACGGAGGCCGACAGTGAAGAGCAGGCTAAAGAGCACGCAGAGAAAGTATCTGGCGTCGTCGGCGGCGGTGTTTGCCTTGTCGGCAGCGGCCTTCACCTTGGCGACATCGGCGGCGACCTCCTGCGCCACCGACCAGGCTTTCTGGGCCTCTTCTCGCTTAAGCGCCGCGCGGGTCGCAGCCTTGCGCCGCCGCCACGCGACAAGCCAGGCGCCCGCGAGCAGCAGCAGCACGACGGCGATCTCCGCGTAGCTCAGCAACGACTTGAGCACCGGGTCGGTCAGGATGCACGGCAGCGGGATGTAGCTAATGAGCGGCAGGTTGATGCTCGCGAGGATCTCCTGGATGACGAGCGGCCAGCCAAGCTGCAAGCGGCCGATGATGGTGAGCGTCTGCAGGTGGCCCACGAGGATCATGATTGAGGCGACGTGGGTCTTAGCGTACTCGGGGTACTTGCGCACCAAGCGCGTGTACGCGGCCACGAGCAGCGCGAAGAGCAGCACGACGCCCGCAACGGCGCCGGCGAGGCCGAAGATCTCGAGCGACGTCGGGCAGCGCACGCATCCGAGGCCGTTGAGCTCCACCTCGTAGCGCTGGCCCTGGCGGTTGAAGGCGCTGCAGCCAATCGGCGGGACGCCCGAGCACTGCTCCGCGCCGAGCGTCTGGCAGCGCTGCCAGAGCCGGCTGATCGCGACGGCGGACTCGGCGGTCGTCGGATCGTCGAAGGCATTGTTGGCGAGGCGCAGCGGCGCCATAAAGTCGAGTCGGTCGAGGAGCCACTCGGGCACGCGGCCGGAGACGCCGCCCTCGTCGTCCCACGAGCGCGTCTGCGTCAGGTCGAGGTAGGTGAGGCGCGGCAAGCAGTCGGCGGCGGAGGGAAGGCTGCCCGTGAGCGCGTTGCCCGAGAGGTCGAGGTGCTGCAGGAAGGGCAGCTCGCAGAGCGCGCCGTCGAGTGAGCCGATCAGGTTGTTGGACGGGAGCAGCACCTTGACGACGACGCAGGTGGCGAGGTCGAGCGCGGTGCCCGTTACGGAGCCCGAGTGGCAGGCGGCGCTGCCCTGCGTCATGAGCACGCCGGTGGCTCCGCCGCCATCGGCGGTGCACTCGTCGTCCCCGCGTAGGACAGGCAGCGCCTGGGGGCAGCAGTGCACGCCAAACCAGCCGTCGACGCACGGCTCGCCGGACAGCCATTTGAGGTTGTTGCGCCACGCGTTGCCGCCCGTGGACTCGTAGAGGAGCGCGAGTGCGCGCACCATTTGCGTGGGCGGCATCGAGGGTGGCGGGGGCGAGGGCGGCGGGGGCGAGGGCGGATGCGAGGGCGGCGAGGGTGGCGAGGGTGGAGGCGGCGAGGGAGGCGGAGGCGAGGGCGGCGGCGGCGAGGGCGGCCGTGATGGCGGTAGAGACGGTGCATCGCCGGCTCCAAATTGGACCTCTCGAAGATAGCATTGGAACATCGCCTGAGAATCTGTGTTCGCGTAAGACGTGATGGCCACTTGCCAGCGAGATGCGGTCACTGGGCTGCCAAAGGTGCCATAAGCAAACTCCCCTTCGGGGATGGTAGTGAAGTCAGTGTTCGAGCCAGGAACGGTGACGAGTGTACCCGAAGTGTCCGCATACTTGAGGTGCACCTGCCCGAAGCGATACCAGGTCTGGCCTGCAACCCGCCAATGTGAAAACGTGTAGCGAGCGCCCATCTCAATAGTGTAGGTATATGGTAATGGTTGGTAGTTCGGCCCAGCAAAGTCGATGGAGTTTCCAAGTGGGTTTGAGGCCGTGCCATCAAAGGGAGCCGTGATCGTGCACAGGTTGTACTGGCAAGCATAGGACACCAGTGGCGAATACTGTGGTACGGTCCAGCTCGAGCCAGACCCTGAATAGTATGTGATTCCGTTGACAGTGCTTACAGCAAGGAGGGGCGGCGGCGGCGACGATGACGGTGGCGGCGGCGATGGCGGCGGCAATGCCAAAGCATTGGATGACGACCGAGAGCCGCAGTCCACGCAGTCGGTGCCGAGGCTGCAGGCAGTATACTCGGCTCCGGGTCCGCCGTCGTCGCAGTCACCGTCGGTGGCAGAGACACACGTGTTTGAGCAGTTTTGTCCAACCGTGCCGCTCAGCTGGAGGAGGATCAGGAGAAGCCCTCGTCTGGCCAGCATAGAACAATCCCGCTAGCTTCACGATAAATCGTTCCACTCCCCACAGAGAGGGGGCCGTGCGCCGAGGTTGGTCGAGGGCCGTCCGAGGCCTGCAGAGCGCTAAGCCGCTCCTCGAGGCTCGTGCGCGGTCCCCGCTCTCACTGCATGGCCTTCCGATACACCCTTCCGATGCACCCCTCTTTTCTCAACTCAAGTCAAGTCAAGACAAGTCAAGTCAAGTCAAGTCACGTCAAGTCAAGTCATTGTGAATGTGGGCTCCCACGCCGAGCGTGGCGCCGGGCCGACTTGCCTGTGGGGAAAAACGGGGAGGAGTGCAAGTTGAGAAGAGCGTGTTGAAGCCCGAGAGGAGTACGAGAGGAGGTAGTCCATAAACTCCACGTCAGTCCGCTTCACCTGGTTGTACATGACCTTCGTCGTGAATGTGAGCTGTCGCTCCTCGCGTGGTGCAAATGGCATTCCTCCATAGTAGTTCTTGAGCCAGACCAAAGGCTTCGTTGCCTTATCCTTCTGTATCGCGCCTGCCTGCTCGTGTGGGGTGACGTGGGGTTTCCTATCCTTTTTGGGGGGGGGTTCCTATCGGATACGTATCCTGATGTATTTCGATGTATCCTGCATGTATCTTGCATGTATTTCGATGTGTCCTATCAAGATACATCAAGATACATCAAGATACATCAAGATACATTTGTATCTGTCACTTTGGCATGATGATGGCATCGAAACATTCCCCCAACCCCCGAGATATGTGTCCTGCATGTATCCCGCATGTATCCCGCATGTATCTCGCATGTTACCCCATAGGCTTTGAACACTGTGGGGCGCACTTTACCCCATAGCGGCTTTGAACACTGTGTCGTCGTGGTTGTCTACCCAACCGCCCAAGAGTCATCACAGCCTAAACCGGGCGCCTTGTGAGAGGCGCTCTTGGACTACCATTTTCTAGAACAAGGCTTTGCATATGTCAGTAATTACTATGTGCTCCACATGTGTAGCGCCGACGTGGATCCTAAGGACAAGACGAAGCTGCTCAAGACAAAGATCCTCAACCAGTTCGCGCGAGGCTTCAGCGCGAGGCGGAGCTCAAGGCGCGGACAGCGAGTCGAGTGGCGAGGCCGAAGGCGATGGAGCTGACGGCGGGCCCAGCTGTACCAGAGGAGGAAATATTGCACACGGACGAGGAGGACGAGGAAGAGGGGCGCGACGAGGACGAGGATGCGGCCGGCAGGGCTTCCCGCAGGCGAAAACGTGTCTACGAGGCCCCCACGCTGAGCGCGTATGAGCGTGAGCGCCTGTCCAACATCGAGCGCAACAAAGCAGTGCTCGCGGAGCTCGGCCTCGTGGGGGGCTTGTTGGGGGTGTCCAAGAAGGGCGCGCAGCCCATGCCCAAGCGCCAAGAGCTCCTGGCCAATCTCGCACATCTTGAAAGCGCGTGTCAGGAGGAAGCTGTCCAGGAGGCCCGCCACGCCCAGCTGCTCGAGCAGTTTCACCACGTGGCTCGTGGGGGCGATGGTGAGCCATCACGGTAGCCTTCTTCACCGGCCAACGCGCGTGGGCCAGCTCCGCTCGTTCTCTTGAGAGGGAATGTGTGTGTGTGAAGGATTGTGGGGGGCCTTGAAAGGGGATGTGGGCGCGATGAGAGGCGCCAGCACTCACACGTCGCGTGAGTGTGCGATGCTCCAATAACCCCGGGGTTAATGCGCTCCTGTTCTCCAATCGATACGGCTGCTTGCCCATCTCTGTCCATCATCTAGCTGGCGACGAGGAGGAGCTCGACGGGGGTGTGAACATGGCTCCGCAACCACTTTCCCAAACTTATTCACTTCTTCAACTTGCTGCTCACAAGCTGCTATAACTGCTAATCATACATGTAGCACCGAGGTCATTGACCGTCGACTATAATTGCTTCGCACATGCTCCCAATCAGCCCTACTTGCTATCCCGCACCTTCACACAAAATTCCCCACTTCCCCCCTTTCCCCCCTCCACTATGCATTGCATGCTGGAACCCCTTGCCTCTTCTTCTCTCTTCACACCTGAAGTCGCCATTCCACTCTCGCTCCTCCTCGCCGCGATCCTCCTCGCCGCGGGCCCTTCCTCGATCTGTCGTATGCCGCTTGCATCCGCGCGCTACCCGTCCCTGAGTGCGTTTTTGGCACATAACACGGAGGCGTACCACATAGACCGCCTTCCCGCTGACGAGGTGCGCGCTGCTTTGCTTCGCTGGTACGATGCCAACCGTAGGCGGTTGCCCTGGCGCGGTGACCCACCACCTTACAATGGCTCAACAGCGGGCATCAACACCGTCCACCCGGCGGCTACCGCCGGCAAGGCTGCTGCCGCCGCCGCATCCACTGCCGCCGCCGCCACGGGCACAACGGTCGACGGTGGAACTCCCGTCGAACCGTATGGCGTGTGGGTGTCCGAGATCATGCTGCAGCAGACTCGCGTCGAGGCCGTCATCCCGTACTGGTGCGCATGGATGGAGGCCTTCCCGACGGTCGAGGCGCTGGCCGCGGCCAGCGAGGAGCAGGTGAACGCGCGCTGGGCGGGGCTGGGGTTCTACCGGCGCGCGCGAATGCTGCACGAGGGGAGCCAGCAGGTGGTGCGGGAGCACGGGGGCAAGCTCCCCGAGACGGTGGAGGGGCTCATGCGGCTGCGTGGCATCGGCCGGTACACGGCCGGTGCGATCGCCTCGGTCTGCTTCGGCGTCCCCGCGCCCATAGTGGATGGCAACGTGCTGCGTGTGCTCTCGCGCCTGTGCGGCGTGGCGTGCAGCCCTAAGGACGGCCCCTTCGCCTCGGACAGTGGGCTTGCATGGACCCTCGCTGAACGCCTCGTGTGCGCGGGCGGCGGCGAGCGGCCAGGTGATCTCAACCAGGCGATCATGGAACTTGGTGCGACCTTATGCGCGCCGGGCGGATCAGGCGTGGACCCTCGCGACCCGCTGCGCGCGTATTACGCGTCGACGGCCATCGGACGCGACGTGTACGCGGCGCTCCTGGCTGGCGAGCTCGCAGGCCTCCTCGAGCCCACCACGGCGCCCAACGCGGCGCCCGCCACGGCGCCCGTCACGGCCGCGCACGGCCTCTTCGCATGCCCCGTGTGCCGACACGGCGCTGAAAAGGTGCTCTCGCGCCTGCAAAGCCTCGCCGCGCAGCCGCTGCCCGCCGCCGCTCCAGCCGTTGCCGCCAACCCGTTCGCCCTCGCCGCCGACCCCAGGGGGCTGGCTGCTGCTGCCAGGGCGGCGGCCGCCCTAGGCACCCTCCCCGCCGCCCTCGCCGACGCCGAGGCAGGCGCGGCCCTCGTGCACAGCTGGCTGCCGCTGCCAGCCGCCAAGAAGGCCAAGCGCGAGGAGCGACTCGCCGTGGCCGCCATCTACCACGATTGCGCCGCGAGCCTGGCGGGAGGGTGCACGGCTGAGGGCGAGGGCGGCACAGGGCGGCGCTGGCTGCTCGTGCGCCGGCCGGAGGGGGGGCTGCTCGGCGGCCAGTGGGAATTCCCACACGCGATCGTCGCGAGTGCACCAGATGAGCTCCCCGACGATCCGGGGGGGATGTTCCGGCGAAAGGCGGTCGATGCGGTGCTCGAGGGCGCAGGTGTGTTCCCCGCCGCCCTTTCGCCCCGCGCGCCGCTGCTGCGCACGCTCGAGCACATCTTCTCCCACGTGAGGCATACGATCCACGTCGAGCATGCATGCTTGCTCGAGCCGCTGCTCCCTGTAGGCGCGGCCGCCCTTGACTCGGACGAGCCGTTCGAATCGGGTGGGCGCACCTACTGCTGGATGCATGCGCAGCGGATGGCTGCGGTCGGTGTCACCAGTGGCGTCCAAAAGGTGCTCGCAGCTGTCGAAGAGAGCTTGCGCGGCGAGGGCGCTGGCAGCAGCGCGGCCCTCAAGCAGAAGCCCAGCAAGAAGGACGCCAATGGCCCCACGGCGGGGGCAGGCGGCGCCGGACAGGGCAAGCGCAAGGGCGGTGGCGGCGGCGCCGATGAGAAGACGCAGCCCAAGATGAGCAAATTCTTCTCGAAGTCGTAGGAAGCAGCCGTGGCGGCGTGGGTCCCTACCACTGTAGAGAGGTGGAGAGGTTTGGGATTTCGGGGCGACTGTGGTGGTGGCCTCACTTGACGACTTGGGGAGAGACGGGGTCTCTGTTGCCATCGCGCGCATCGGTACGGTGAACCGGGTCGCGCCCCACGGCCCCCGGTCGGCGTCGCTTGAGAGCGCGCGGCGAAGGGAGAGCATGGAGGCGAGGTCCGGGGATTGTCCGGGGAGGCAGCAGGCAGAAGGGGCTGCGCCGGCAGCTCTTTACACTACAGAAGTCTTCTCTTTGACTCCCATACATAATCGAGAATGGACACACGTTTTATAATACGTTATTATTAATTAAGCGCAACCTCCGAATACCGACCAAGCTTGCTAGTACCCAAACAACGAAGCAAGCGGCAACCGAATACCCCTGCCAGTAGCCAGCAGAGTTGCTTGCTTGCGCTCTGACGCCCCGAGAGAAAATGTCAGACGAAAGGAGTTGAAGTAAAGACACAGACAATTCACATTCACACCGCACACCAGTGAACATGGCCAACGGCCTCTTCTCCCTCGACCCTCCCCGACCGGACCATGGACAGCTTCCGCAGGCCGCTAAACGATCCAGCAGTGAACATTGACGGTTTCGATCGTGCTGGAGCGTGCTGGAGCATACCCGCCATTGTGCACGCGGACGCAGCAGCGCAGCACTGGCACAGCGTGCTGCGGCAGCAGCGTGGCGTTCAGCCGTCAATAGCGCTGCCGCGTGGCAAAGTGGCTGAGTCAATAGCGCGGCACGGCCAGGCCAGCTTGGCTCCGGCGCCTTTACAGGAGTTCCGACCGGCCGGTGTGCCCAGCACGCGAGTCACGGACTACGACAACGGCTGGGACATCCCGAGTGCCACCATCGGCGGAGTTGCAAGGCTGCAAGACATGTGCACGGCTGGAGACGGTGAGAGGCTGCATCGGCTCGAAGGCGCGTCGTCCTTTGAGTATGATGGTGATGTGGGTCGGGGCGTGCACGGCGGATGGGTGCCAGCGGAGCCCGCTGGAGTTGACTCAGCGGCGTGCGGCGACCGCCGCGTCCACGGCGTCGGCTTTCGTGAGGGCTCCGCGCAATGGAGGCGGCACGCGGCCGCGGCCGCCGATCGCGACGAGGCGCGTGGCTTGATGCGCGCGGAGCACGAGCGAGCGGCACGCTACTTCGGGCGCAAGGACGAGGCCGCCGAGGTGGTCGAGGCCGCCGAGGCACGAGCTGCGCTTGAGGAGCGCGAGCGCGGTGCCGTCGCCACGGATCGGCATCGTCGGGCGTCCGTCAACCCGATGTACTGTGCGGCTGACGCGACGATCCCCTCGGCGGCGGAGCGAGCGGCGGCGGAGCGAGTGATGGCCACCGGGCGTGGCTATCGAACAGGGAGTGCCGCCGCCCGGCGCGCCGCTGGTGGCCTTCTCGAGTCCCCAGGGAGCTACCGCGGCTCGCACTCGGGGCGGCTTGGCGCGGCGGAGGAGGCGCGGGCCGCACAGCAGCGTGAGGCCGCCGCGCTCGCGGTGGCGCGCCGCGAGGAGGGACGGCGGCGCGAGGAGGCAGAGCACGAGCTACGCCTCGCGCAGCACGAGATCGCGGCCGAGTGGCTCAACCAACAGCCCGAGCGCCTCGGCTACATGGAGCGTGTCGCGGCAAGGAAACAGATCAACTTCAAGCTCAACATGGCGCTCGCTCAGTGGTGATGAGCTCGGAGCTGCCGAGGGGGCCAAGGGGCTTGGCGCCGCCCGTGCTTTCACATCACGCGAGATGGGGTCATGTAAGGTGTGTGTATTCTGAGCGGGCAGTAACAGTGCCGTAGTTTGTCGCGTCTGTCGTGTTAACGTTCACGCGGAACATGTCCTCCTTCACACCAAATTCGGACATGGCGTCGCCCACTCTGTCCGCCGTCTGGTCTGGCGAGTGCACGCCGGTCGCTGTCGCACGCTTGCTCGATGAGGCGCCAGCGCAAATGGTCCCGCTTGTACGAGAGCTCTCATCGTGGGCGGCCGATGAGCTGGCGCAGGCGCTGACGGCAGTGCCTCCGCCAGCTCTGCCCGTTGCGAGTGGTGTCGCGGCTGCACCACCTCATGCTGCGCCGTCGGCAGAGCCACCGATAAGCGAGGCATCCGAGTTTCCCGCCCTCGGTGCTAGGGTCCAGCGACTGGACAGACCTCCAAAACGGGTGACGCCGACGCCAATCGCAGCGACCTCAACGACAGCTGCTGCTGCTGCTGCTCCTGCTCCTCTTGCTCCTGCTGCCAACGATAGCTCGGCGGAGGCGGCGCCAACGGCGCCATTGGCAATATCACTCGGCGCGGACCATGGCGCAACGCGCTCTTCTCGCGAATCGAACGGTAGCGCCACTTGCAATGGTTGGGGTGCTGGCAGCAGCGTCACCACCACCGCCGCAGCCGAGCAGCGGCAGCCGCCTGCCACCTCGGTCGCGGCCTTGACCACCGTGCAGCCAGCCGGTGCGCATCTGGCGCCCGGTGCGGCCGCCGAGGCAGAGTTTGTGCGTGCCATCGCGGCGGCGGCGACCAGGCATGCGGGCCTAGCAGCCCTCGCGTCTGTGCACGCTCTTCTCCTTCTCGAGGGATGGCTGCCGCTCATGCCACCACTCCACGCCGCCGCCCGCTGCCTGCTGCTGCCGGCACCGCCCGCACCACCCATGCCGTCGCCGTCGTCCGCGTCGAGCTCGTCGTCGAGCTCCTCGGCGTGCTCGTCAGCGTGCTCGTTGGCGGCGCCGGCGCTCGCGACCACAGCCGAGGCGTGTGCATACAGCGCCCTGCTCGTGCGCCTGTGCGGCACGGGACTCGCGCTGCTCGATCCCAAGCTCGCCGAGGCGCTCGGTACGGCGCCTCGCCTGGCCGCCGTGTCTGTGCCGCCCTCGTGGTCGCAGGTGCGCCGGCCGCAACCACAAGCGTCGCGGGCGCTGGTGGCGCCCTCGGCGGCAGCGGCGACCCCCTCGGAAGCAGCAGCGGCGCCTTCGGCGACGGCAGTGGTGGCTGGAGAGCATACAGGAGAGCACACAGCGCTGCGGGCCCACGTGCTGCCGGCGGGCTGGGTGGCGCAGCCGAGCTCGTCCAGTCTCGAGTACACGAGTTCCGCGGAGAAGGCGCTCTGGCACAACCGTCAGCGCCTCTTCGACCGTCTGCTCTCACTGCAGGAGACGTACCCGGGCGGCTTTCACGGTGGAATGGGTGCGTGCGCCGCCGCCGCGCCTTGATTGTGCCCCGTCTCCACCACCTCGGAACCCTCCGCCCCTTCCTCACGCGTCGAATGTGTTGGCAACCGTCGCGCTTGGAGCAGGCTCGGCGCCACTGGACTTGCCCGACGCGTGCCGCGAGCTCAGGCGCGAGATCTTGCCCGAGAACACGCGCTGGTTTGCTCTCTTCCTCACGCAGCGGCTCGTGCAGACCTGCCTCGGGCTCACCGCCGTCGAGGCTGCTGCCGAGGCGCCGCCACCGTCCTCGCGGGCTGAGGGCGCCTCCGTCGCCGGCCGCGGAGCGTGCGCTCCGAGCGGCTTCGGCGGCGGCGCCGCCGGCGGCAGCGGTAGCCGGGGCGGCAGCGGCAAGGGCGGCGGTGGCCGCGGGGGCGACCGGCGCGCGCAAAAGCTGGACGATCGTCTGAGTGCCAAGCCGATGCATGCGGCAGGCCCTCTCGGCGTGGCAGGCGGTAGCTTCGGTGGCGGCGGCAGGGGTGGTCGCGGCGGCGAGGGTGGCGGTGGCAAGGGCGGCGGCGGCGGCGGCGGCGGCGGCGGCGGCAGCAGCGGCGGCGGCGGCGGCGGCGGGCGCGGCGCGGTGGGCGCGATGGCAGCGGCGGGAGGCCCCTCGGGTCAAGCGGCATGCTCGCGTTGGTTTGCGCAGGGGACTGTGGAGTACTTTTGGTATCGGCTGCTACTCGCACTCGACTCACACGCCCTCGCTTCGCACTTGCTTGCCGTGTGGGCGTCACGCCTGTGGGAGGCGGCGGGTGACCCAGCGGCGGCGGCGGGCGACCCTTCGTCGACGACGTCGTCGGGGTTGGCTGAGCTCGAGGTCGAGATCGAGATCGAGGACGCACGAGATCGCGAGCAATCAGTGATGCGCTGCTGCGTGCTCGCCAAGTTTGTAGGGCTCCTCCTCTTTGCCCCCGCGTGGGGTCAACCTGCCCACGCGTACGAGCGCTCCACCCACGCCACTGCCGCCGACGCCGCCTTCACCCCAAGGGGGCTCCGCCCCGATGCCCTCGTGCTCACGGCGGCACGTCGCGGCCGACTGGCGCTCTGCTTGCCCTGGCTGGTGCGCGCCGCCGAGCCACACCCCGTGCAACGGCAGCAGCACCGGCGTCGGCCCTGGCCTTAGCTCCGCGCATGCTCTTTTGCCCTCCCGTTGGCGGCAGTGGCTGGATGCATGCACAGCTCCGCCATGCTCCGTTGCCCTCCCCCGCGCCCTCCGCCAGGCTCACTCGCACGTGCTCGGTGCTCGTTTGGCAGAGTGGGCTGTTGCGTATGCTCGTAGACGACCCAAGCTCGCTGCGTCTACCAGTCTACAAGGAGGCCGTGCGTGCCATCGGCTCCCTCGCAGGCTCACCTGCACTGCTTCCACTGCCCTCGCCCGACGACGCGCCCGATACGGCGCGCAACGAGGCGTCCGCCGCGGAGGCGCGTGTGCGCTTCGGCCTCAGCCTGATGGCGCAGGAGCTCATAGTCGCGTTCCGACTGCCGCACCCGCGCCCTCGGCACCAGCGACGCGCCCCCGGAGCGGGCGAGCCACAAACAAGGCAGGTATCACAAGCAAGGCAGTTTATCCGTGGAGCGAGCGAGCCCGCCGCAGCGGGAAAGGCCGCAGCCGTGACGGCGGTGGCAGAAGGGCTCGAGGCGGCAGAGGATGCGGAGGCGGCCGAGGAGCCCCTCCAGCTCCAGCTGACAGCTGAAACAGTCGCCACGCTAAGTGCGCTGCTCATCGACCGGCGGTGCGTTGGCATGGCTTGCCCTTCACTCGCCGAGCTGCGTGCGCTCCTCAAGCTCGTGGGCCAGCGGCGCACCTTTCGCGAGATGGTGCCTGCGCTCGGCGCTCCCGACACCGCCCTCGCCCCAAATAAGGCAGGCATCCCCGGCGGTTTCTCTGGTGTGAAGGCGCACGCGCCGCGCAAGATCACGCCTACGTGTACTGCCCAAGGAGCTACCGCGGCGGCGTCCGCATCATCCGCGCTGCTCGCCACCGCCGCCCCGGGCGGCTTCGGCGCTGGCTTCGGCGCTGGCGGCGGCGCAGGCGGTAGTCTAGGCGGCGGCTCCCCAGACTCTCCCGCCATCTCGCCCACGCTTGCTCGCATCCTCTCGAGCAGCCGGTGGCTGCCCGCATTCCCACAGCCCGACGGCACACCCTCCGCCCTCGGACCGAGTGCCGCTAGGGAGGCGACGCCGAGCGCAGGCCGCGCGTCGTACGGTGAGGTGAGCGCGGTCGAGCGGCTGCAGGAGCTGCAGCACGCGCCGTTTTGGCGCCAGCAGCGTGAGCTCTTTGGAGCGGTCAACGCGCTGCTCGAGCCGCTCGTGCAGACCGTATGCACCGACGCGACTCTCGCTCTCGCTCAACGGTTACCGAGCCTCGCCGTACGCCCTGGGTGCCTCCCTCCCTCACAGCGCGCACTGCTACAGGCCGCCCTCACCGAGGCCCATGCGCACGCAGGCGCGCGCCTCGATACGGCGCTGCGCGCGCTGCTGCCGCGGGGCGCTCCCTCCGAGGTGGCGCTGCATGCGGCCTCGCAGCTGCTACCGCTTGTGCGCCTCTCGATCAGTCGGCTGCTACCGCTGCGTGCCGCCTCGCTGCTGGCCAAGATGCCGCCGGACAGCGCCGCACGCTCGCAATCTGCCCTGCCCAACGCCCACCCCTCCACACCGGCCTTGGCGGTCGCACCTCCCGTAAGCCGACGCGAACTCTTCTCATCGGGAGCCGAGACGGCGCCCGAGACGGCGCCCGAGACGGCGCCCGTGACGGCGCCCGTGCCGGATTGGGAGCCGGTGGCCGACGCGGAGTCCCCTGCTGGCCGCGGCCACGTGGCATTGGGCGCCACAGGTGCGGCGCCCACAGGTGCAGGGGACCGAGGGGTCCAAGGGGACCTAGGGGGCGGCAATGCGGTGGCAGCTGACTACCGCGCCGTGAGCCTTGCTGCCGCCACCGAGCGAGCATGTGCTCTGCTGCTGCCTGCCCCTCAAGCTGTGGGGACCGAAGCGGCGGAGGCGGCGGAGGGGGCGGAGGCGGCGGTGGCGGGGCCAGCCTATGCGGCCTATGCGGCCGAGGCCGCCGAGGCCGCCCGGGCGCTGCACGACTGCATCGAAGCGGATGAGGCGGCCAGTGCGGCGGCCGCATGGCCTTCGGTGCTCGCGGCTCCATTCCCATCCTCGCCTCTGCCCGCCCTCGCATCGCCTGCAGCGCTCATTGCTCCCGGCGTCCCTCCCGCACCACTCTGCTCGGCGATCGCGCTGCCCTCGAGCTGCACGCCCGCCCTCGCGGCCGCCCTCACCGCCGCATGCTACCTCGCCCTCCGCCGCGCCGTAGGCGAGTGGGCCGCCGCCACACAGGCCGCCGCCACACAGGCCGCCGCCACCCAGGCCGCCGCCACCCAGGCCGCCGCCACCCAGGCCGCCGCCACCCAGGCCGCCG
>ENA-UOXK01000998-UOXK01000998.1-mixed-culture-metagenome-genome-assembly--contig:-NODE-998-length-21050-cov-32.658633_pt1 | contig 21050 bp, 20 predicted proteins | sample MGYA00238160_ERZ761638 | MGnify/ENA primary metagenome ERZ761638 (study PRJEB28912, sample SAMN08777098) | mixed culture metagenome | isolation source: Freshwater growth medium | place: USA...
CAGCTTGACCTCCCCCCTTAATTTGACGAACAAGTTGCCAACTTTTCTGGGTGTGTGTGGTTGTCTGCGTGCTTTTCGCGTCACGCGGTGGGAAATAAAGCAGAAACGACCGCGCGGGGCACGCCCCCGGCACCCTTTTCCGCTGCGCGCGCCGGCCACCGACGCCGCACCGCGCACGCCAGCCGAGAGCCGGGCACTCCGTCTCCTCGTATAGACTCTCCGTCGTCGCGCCTCCTACGTACCTGCGCGGTACAACGGTCGTACAGACGTCTACAATTATAGCTCATGTTGATTCACTTCCTAACGCCAGCGCCTGGGGCCTGTTGCTTTGCGCAGGCTCCAAGCAGGCTCCGGCGCGCACTCGCATGGCCGTGCTCTGCTCTCCAAAGCGCCCCGCCTCTCGGGGCCCCACTCACACGCCCAGCCGAACCCGCGCTCTCACATCACACATGCCCGCAGGCCGCAGCCCTGCACCCTCAGCGTGGTTGCCACATCGCAAGCGCCCGTAGCTTACGCGACATTCTTTGCTCCGGGCACCCTCATCCCTTGCTCCCCCAAGGCGCGATCGATCCGCTCATCCAGGCTGCGGCTTTTTGTCTCCTGGAAGGACCCTTGGAGCGCCTCTTGCACTTGCCCCCCTAGAAGCTTCTCCTGCGCCAGCTTGCCGGCGCGACCGATCGTGTTGCCCACAACGACGTCCACGACGGTGCCTGCGCCTCCGATGACTGCGGCACGTACCTTGAGGCCGCCCTTGCCGTCGTCCTCGAGTCCTTCAAGGGTGCGTTTGGCCTCCTCCTTGGCGTTCATAGCCTTCGTGATCGCGCCGATGACCACAAGCGTCGGGCACGGCGAGCGCGGCTGGTTCGGCGTCGGCCACTCGGTGTTCGTCAGCTTGGCCGACTGCCTCCACAGCTCTTGAGAGAGCTCAAAATCAAGCACTTGCTCCGACGGTTCCGTCTCATAGATGGTCTCCCAGCCCGCGCGGTTGGCTGAGTCGTCCTCGGCCTTCTTGGACGCCTCCTCGGCCGCCTTGCCCTCCAGCCAAGACCAGTGAACGCCGGATTTGGAACAGCGCGGGTCGTGGCACACCTGGAAGATGCGCTGCGCCGCCACGGCTGCGCTCACGGGTGCGGGCGGCTTGACGAGCTGTAGCGCCATGAGCGGCGAGGGAGCGTTGAGCGGCGGCTTGCCCTCGAAGAGGGTTGGCTCATCAATCCCAGGGTACACCGTCGAGAAAGCGATCCCCGTCTGCTTGTGGTACCTGGTCATTAGGGAAGCAATCAGAGGGGCTCGGAAAGGCACTTAGAGAGGCCCTCAGAGAGGCTCTCGGGAGGCACTCAACAAAGATCGGGTGCGTACTTGTCGTGGAGCAACGTCGAGAGCATCGAGAGACAGAGCTTGCTGTCCTTGTATGCCTTGGCGCCCTGATAGTTGAAGCCGTCGAGCATTGAGATCGGGTTCTTGAAACCCGCCTTGAGACCAGCAAGCGTGCTCAAGTCCGCGCGCGGGTACACCGTCACAGGCTCTTCCGCGGTCGCCTTGCCGACGAGGACGACACGAGGGTCATCCGACTTGGTCATGCCTGGAAGCAAGCGAGCGACCATCTGGAAGTGCGAGAGGAAGTTGACCTGCTGAGTCTCGGCATGGCCATCCGTAGACCACGCCACCTCTGGTTGATACACCGCCGCGTTGCAGATCAGCCGGCTGATCGGCCTGTTGAGCTTCAACTTGTCGAGCTGGTTGCAGAATGCGTTGACGGACTCAAATGAACTGAGTTCGACTTGCAGTGGCGTGAAATGTTTCAACTCGGAAGTGGCGAACTCGGCACCAGCGGCAGCACGCATTTTCTCCAAGTCGTTCGAAAGACCAAAGACGTGGTACTCCTCCGTGCGAAGCAGCTCGGCTGCTGTCTGGAGGCCAAAGCTAGAGGAAGCGTCAGTGATCACTGCCAGCTTCTTATCGCCGTAGATAAGCTTTGCCTTCCTTTTCTTGAGCATAGCCGATGGGCGAGGGATCAGAGACGCCGCCTTGAAGTTGGCAAGAAACTTGAAGGCGGCCACATTGGCCACGAGCGTGAGCAAGAGCAATGCTTTCATCAGTGCCTTGTGCCGCGAGCCGCGAGGTGATTTTTAATGAAATTTAATGAACTTGTTTGATTAGAATCTGGCTACAATCTCCGACTTCTTTGAAGTTTTTACATTCGGTTTTGAAACACATACCGGTACTGACGTGCGACGACACTGCGCGCGCATGTACACCTTCAAACAGCGCGCGCAGCTGACAGGAGACGTTAACAGGCGAGAAACGTGCGGATCGGCAGAACGTGCGCTGCGTCAGAGATAGCAGTTCATCGTGCGCAGGCGCGCGCCCCACTTCGTCAGCACCGACCCTCCACCGCTCGGCATCTCGAACGCTCTGGCGTTTGCGCGCGCCCTCTTGTCCTCTGCTCTCCCCGCGCACGTAGTGCACATGAACACCATCATCACACAGATTGTCCGAGGCGTGATGTCGAATCGAGCCAGCAGCAGCCTCGCCGCGTCCACCGCGCCAGCGGTGAGCTTGTCATTGCAAGATAGAACGCGATTGGAGGGGCAGAGCCCATTTTCCGTGTACACACCGCTCAGACCGACCGACCGAGCGCGGCCACGCGCCTTGCCGATGCAGCGCAAGCGGCGGTGCCCCAGCGACAGAGGCGACAGAGCACCTCCCCAACAAAAAGGAGGTAAGGGGCGCGAGAGAGGTGTAGAGACTCGTCCCTCGCGCGTTTACTCATCGACGCATCCACCGCATTTAGAAGCTTCCGCCGCCGTAGCCGCCGCCGTAGCCACCGCCGCCGTAGCCGCCGCCCTTGCCCCCACCGTAGCCGCCGCCGCCCTTGCCCCCACCGTAGCCGCCGCCGAAGCCGCCGCCGCCGCTGCCGCCGCCGCCCTTGCCGCCGCGCGACGACTTTCCGCCGCCGCTGCCGCCGCCGCGGATGGTGTGCAACCAATCCGGCGCGTCCTGGCCCGACTTGACGAGCATGTCGTGCAGGTCGCGCGCGATCGAGCCGTCTCGATCGTTGAGGAATGTGGTAGCCAATCCCTGGTGGCCCGCGCGCCCCGTGCGCCCAATCCGGTGCGTGTAGTCCTCGATGTCGTTCGGCGCGTCGTAGTTGATCACATGCGTCACCTCGGGTACATCGATGCCGCGCCCCAGCACGTCGGTGCCGATAATCACCGAGATTTTGCCAGACTTGAAGTTGCTGAGCGCGTGCTCGCGCTCGCGCTGGTCCTTGTCGCCGTGAACGGAGGCAGCGGGGCAGCCTAGCTCGTACAGGTCCTGCTCAAGCACATCCGCCGAGCGCTTCGTGTTCACGAAGACAATCGTCTTGCCCGCCACTGCCTTGAGAAGCTCGACGCAGGTCGCTGTCTTCTCGTTCCCATTTACATACATGACCTTTTGGGTCACCGACGAGGCGGCGCCGCCCACGCGGCCTACCTTGAGCATGAGCGGCCTGTCGAGGAACGACTCGGCAATGCGCATCACCGCCTTCGGAAAGGTCGCCGAGAACATCATCGTCTGGCGCCCGTCCGGGCCGCTCTGCGGCATGTCAGCGCGCTCCACGATGTTGCGAATCTGCGGCTCGAAACCCATATCGAGCATGCGATCAGCCTCGTCGAGCACCAGGAAGCGAACCTCGCGCAGCGTGACGCGCCCGCGCTGGATCATGTCGTCGAGGCGACCAGGCGTCGCCACGAGAACATCGCAGCCGCGCTCGAGCTCCCTCATCTGCTCGCCGAATGGCGTGCCACCGTAGGCGACGCAGATATCGAGGCCGGTGCGGAAGGCAAATTTCTTCGACTCTTCGTGGATCTGGACGGCCAACTCGCGAGTTGGGGCAAGGACGAGGGCGCGCAGGGCGACGACCTGGTTGCGGCCGCCGCCGTACTTGCCGCCACTCGGCGACGAGCCCAGCAGCTTGTACAGGATGGGAAGCATGAAGGCAAGAGTCTTGCCCGAGCCCGTCTGCGCGACGGAGATTACGTCCAGTCCATTGATCGCCACCGGCACGGAATTACCTTGCACGGGCGTGGGCACCTTGAAGCCAGCGAACCGCAGGTTGCGCGCAATCACCTTCCCTATGTTGAGCCCCGCAAACTCGGTCGCCGGGCGCATGCTCTCCGGCAGCTCGCTCAAGTGCCGCGGCAGCTCGACCTCGACTGGGATGTCCGCGTACTTGTTAAAGTCGATGCCCGACGAGTGCGGCGCTCCAAACTGGCGCAAGAAGGCCTCCTCGTCCTCCCTAAGATTCGCCTCAAAATCGGGGCCGCCATCAAGCCCCACCCAGCCGCGCCCGCCGCCGCCGCGGCTGGAGACGCCAAAGCCGCCGAGGTCACGACCAGGGCCTCCGCCGCCCTTGCCGCCCCGGTCACCGTAGCCGCCGCCGTCCCGGTCGCCGTAGCCGCCGCGGTCGCCGTAGCCGCCGCGGTCGCCATAGCCGCCGCGATCGCCATACCCACGCGCGGGTGGGGCGGCAGCGAAGGCGCTCAGGTCGCGGCCGCCGCTGTCGCCGTCGCCACGAGCGCTGTAGCCGCCACCGCGATCGCTGCCGCGGTCGCCGCCTCCAGGGGGAGGCGGCGGTGCTCCCCGCGGCGCATCCATAAGATCAGCGAGCGTTCGGCCACCGCCGGGAGCGGCAGCAGCGCCTGCGCACGCATGCTCAAAGCCGAGCATGAGCATGGACGTCCGCAAGGAGAGACAAAAGGACGGGAAGCTCACCGGGTGCGGTGCCGTCCTTGTTGCGAAGATGAGGGGGAATGTAGCCCATGATGAAAGTTGTGCGTAGCTGCGAGCGGAGGACGGGGGTCGCTCAGCCGAAGAACCGGCAGCTTCGAATGCGGTGAGCAAGGAGGCGAGATGATGGCGCGCGCTGTTGTTTGTCATGACCTTGAGGTGTGGATGCGGATGGATCCAGGGCGTGGTGCGGGCGACGTGGCTCAGATTCGCTCGAAATTGCACCGCTCCCGTGAACGAGATGGGCAGGGGATTCGTGTTTACACATCAGCGCACACATACAGCCTACACAGAAATCACCTCCGGGGCGACGCCAGCAGCCCAGCACGCACGCCCTTGACCACAGTGAGTGAGGGGTCAGGGCACAGCTGATGAGCCGAACAGCTGGACAGCCACCGGCGCCACCTTCGCGCAGAACTTCATGTGCGGGGAGAATCAAATGGCAAGGGTCTTGGCTCGGCTCCCCACAATGTCACTCATACTCACCCTCCGCCGCCAGCCGCTTGCGTTTCTTCGAGCGACACTCGAGGCAGCGCGTCGGCGTCGCAAAGCCCTTGGACTCGTAGTAGGCCAGCTCCTTGGCACCGAAGACAAAGGACACTTCGCAGTCTCGGCATGTAAGCTCACCCTCGGCGGGGCTGCTCGTAGCCAGCGCGGCGCCGTCTTTCGTGCGCCCCTTGACGGCCGTCTCCTTCTTGGCGCTCGCCACGGCGCTAGACACCAGGCTTTGTACCTCCTCGAAGCTCAGCCCTGACTCCTTGGTGCCTTCGCAGTCCTCTTGGTAGCACGTCTGCTTGGAGGCGTAGCACCGCTGGACATGCCAGCCGTGCGCAGGACACACCCAATCACCCCTCCTCAGTGTGCCCGTCCTCCACAGACCGACGAGCTCCGCCTGCTTCGCACAGTGCTTCTTACCCACTTGGTGCGTGCTCGCAGCCGTCGCCGCGACAGTGCAGCCGCACAAGCGGCACTCAAAGAGCGCGCCGCAATCGGACGGCGCGCCCGCACCCAGCACTTTCTTTTGATGTGCCTTGCCTTGCTCGTGCACAGCTTGACCGGAGGCGGGCATGGTCACCTTGCACAACGCACACCTCCAAGTGGGTGTTGTTGCAAGCTTAGACTTCTGAAAGGCCCTAAACTTCTCCTTGGCTGCCGAGTACGCCGCGGCGAGCTCAGCATTGGACGGCTGTGCGGCCGCCGATTTTTTGCACGCCATGCACTCCAAGTTCAGACGCTTCTCTTCCTCCCTTTCGGCTGAGAGGACCGTCGTAACCTTGAGACGCTTCGCTCCCTGGGCTTCCTTGGTATTATCTGGTCGCGTGTCGGAAACAGCAAAGTTGATCTCCGAGCGCTTCGTCTCGCGTTCTGCCTTCAACGCGCGCGCTTCGGCAGCCCTTGCGAGAGCCTTCGCGACGCGCTCAGCCTGAGCGACCGGCGAGGACATGGCGACGTCGTTATCTTATCACCGCACACGAAGTACGGCACGTTCACAGCCTTGTGAAAGCCTAGCCCTGTGTTGAGTCACAAATACAGTAGTGTTTTTTGAACCCCACTCTTCCCCGCCTTTCTCGCCCGCTTTGCATCCCGCGCCATGTCGACCGCGTCCGTGGTCGTCTCGGCTAGTAAACCAATGATGAACGTCACGGCCTCAGCACGCCCGGCGATTGCAACCGCTGCCCGACCGGCCACCGCCACGGCCACGGCCACGGCGACAGTTGCACGGGCCACAACCGCAGCCACGGCGATGGCAACCACATCTCGGCCAGCGACAGCGACGGTCGCCGCAGTGCGGCCCGCGACGGCGACGGCCACCGCAGCAAGGCCCGCTACGGCCACTGCAGCGCGGCCCGCGACGGCGACGGCCACCGCAGCGCGGCCAGCGACAGCGACGCCCTCGTCCCCATCGGCGGTGACGCCTCAAGCGACGGCGACCACCGCATTAGCTTCTCCGGCCCGTGCGACGGCCGCAGCTTCCCGCCCGCCAGTCACTACTGCATCAGCAACAGCGCGCCCAGCAGTATCATTCGCCTCCGCCTCACCCGCCACCCACTCCTACTCTCGGGCCGGCGCCGTCGTCGCTTCCAATCCCCTTCACCCCGCCGACAGCTCTCTGGCATCTGAGCGTGCTCGCCGCACACCGCCGCGCGACGAGCCACCTCCCGAGCCGGAGCCGCGCCCCGACGACTACGAGCGTGACGACGAACACGCCGAGCCAGCTCCCAGTCGCACCATGGGGGCCGAGGCGTCTGCGCCTACGCTCAGAGAAGAGCCGGCGCCGGCAGCAGAGCCGATGGCGTCCGGGCAACCGTGGGTCCCGCCGGGCTGGAAGGGTCCGACGGGCGGGCGCGGCGGCCGCGGCCGGGGGGTCGCCGGGCGGGACTCGCATGGCGCGTACCCGCCCGACCTGCAGGCGGAGCTCGAGCGTGTTCGTCGCTCGTTTGAAGACGTGTGCCGCGAGCGCGATGTGCTACGATCGCACGTGTCAAAGATGGAGTCGCTCATCCACGAGAGGGTAGGCGCGCAGTTCCGGAGCTCGAGCGCGCCCCGTACAGGCACCAGCTCGGCGCCAGTCACGCCTAAGGGCGGGAGCGGCAGCAGCGCGAGCCTCGGTGGGCGTCCCGGCAGCGCATCACCCAAGGCCAGGAAGCTGACCAAGGAGGCGGAGCTCGAGTTCTTGCGCCGGCAGCAGCGGTATGGCTGGGCGCCCGACCGCAGCAGCACGCTGTCGGGCGTCGAGCAGCTCAAGAAGCACCTCGAGGCGGCCGAGAAAAAGGCCCTCGAGGCCACCACCAAGGTCAAGATTAAGCGCTATCAGACCAAGGCGGAGCTGGAAGAAGCGACAAAAGCTATGTTCGAGCGAGGTGCGCCCGACACAGCGCGTGGTCACACTCGCACTGCCGCCAGCGAGCGCCGCCGTGCCGAGTGCCCCCCCTCCCCTCCCCACTAGAGGACACGCCGAGGCTGCAGGTCTGCCTTTCCGCTCAAACACCCCGTGCGTCTCCTTTGCTCGCGTTGTTCATTGCAGCCAAGAACTCGCGCGCGAAGCTCGACGCCTTCGTTGAGAAGAAGCACGAGGAGGAGCGGCAGCAGTACACGGCCACCTGCAAGAAGCTGAGCATCTCCGCACGTGAGCGGGCTCTCCGGCTGCAGCAGATGTCGATGCCGCTGCGCAAGCCTCCTCCCTTCCCTCCGAAAGCCATCGACGTAGTCACTATGGGTAAGCCTCCATGGAATGCAGGCCGCCCGAAGGCGTCGTCGCAGCCGGGCTCGGCGCGCGAAAAGCACTGAGTCGGCGTGGCTTCGGGCAGCGCTGAGGCGGCGCAGCTATCGCAGGCGGAGGACAACTGGTGAGTGCCCAATCGGGCAACTGTCCCAGAGCGTCCACAGTGAGGACCTTGTCGCCGAGCCAGCTTCGCCAGATCATTTCAGCCATCCACGTTAGGACCACCTCCCCCGATTGACGCCACCAGCGCGGGAGAGCACGGTCGCGTCTTCCACACAGCGGATTGCCGCCGCGCGTGCCCGCGTCCCTGCATCGGGTGCATGTGACATGAGAGCGCCGCCCCATCCCCAGTCATTCTGTCTTGAAAAAGCATATATAACGCGCCGCGCCCCAGCTCGGGTGCCGCACTCAGAGCTCAGACCGGCAGCGCACCGGTTCGTGCGGTGAGTGTGCCATAAACCTCGTCGCCGGCCGCCCGATCGGCCCCCACACGCACACGCGCCGCCGCCGTCCCCGTTCGCGGTGATTCCCGGGCGCCCCGCCGGCGTGCCGGTCGCGTATCGTTTACAAGACTTATATTTAAACAAGACGGTCACCAGTGGGGCGCTGCGGCGCTGCGTTCGGGATTCTTCATCTCCGCCGCGCGCCGGTGCCTTGCGCACTGGCGGCATAACTGCGGCAGTGCGGTGCGGCCGTGCCCGCGGGTACCGAGTTCCTGTGTGAGGTCGATCGTCACTTTAGGATCGAGATGATGTCAAGATCAGATCCGAGCCGATCGCGCGGTGGCAGCGTGTAAGTGACCCGATTTCGGGTGCTTCATCATTTTCTGCAATGCAGCCTGGAAGTGTATGCGGCAGAGTCTGCTCTGTTTTCTGTCCGGTTCCTGGCACCACTCCGTGAGAAGAAATGCAAGGACCTTACTGCTCTTGCGCTTGTCATCTTTGCTTCCCATCTTTGAAGCAGTCAGCGATTCCTTACTGCAAAACGCAGTCTTCTGCCACTGTTCCTGCTTGCATGCCCAGTAGTGCATTTCACGATACTCCTGTACGTACGCCTTGGTCTCGGTCATGTTCATCCCCATCTTTGCCATCTTGACGACGCCAGTGCTTGGCTTGCTCATCTTTGAAATGAGGTTGCGCATAGAGGTTTGAATTTTCCGCAAATGCCCATCGAGAGACAAGTGCATGCTCTTTACAAAGTCAGATGGCGAGTCAGCCTGCGCAGTGGCAGCAGCTGGCACGACCTCCGCAGTTGCAGCAGCTGGCACGACGGCAAATGCCAAACAAACAATCGCGATTTGCATGAGCCTCATCCTGAATCACGTCGATCCCAGCCCACGGTGCGTAAATCCTGCCCCGCGGGCGCGGCCTTGGAACCAACACGCGACTCGTTCACCAGCACAGGGAGCACAGCAGGGCCGCCGTCGCGGGAATTTCATTGTGAATCACGCTGTGAAAAGCTTTCAAAAGCTTGTAAAAAAAATTGTTGCACTCCGCGCTACCGCGCAGTCCGCCAAAGGAGTTGCGCGAGGAGGAGGACGGACAGCGCTTCATCTCGAGAAAACAAACGGTCGGCGGCGGCCCGGGGCCGAGCCCCCCCCGCCGCTGCCGCCGGCGCCGGCGCCGGCAAATGACGTGTTGACGCCGAGCGACGGCAGAAAGCGGTGCTCGATCCAGGGCCGCGTGCTGTCGGACACGTGACGCAGCAGGTTGCGCTTCGTGACCAAGTTGGGCCCGCTCGCCTCAGCCAGCTCCTGCACCACCTTGGGCTTCTGCACGGCCGCCGCGCCGCGGAGCACGTCTGCAAGGTACGCATGCACGCGGTCCATCGTGAGGGAGCGCGCGAGACGCTGGCCGTGCTCCGCGATGCAACGGTCGCGGCCGGGCGTCGCTTCGAGCTCAGTGAGCGCCTGCTTTAGGGCGGCGCATACCTCGGCCGGTTTCCTTTTCGGCACCGTGACGTGCACATAGTGCCTGCCTGCCTGCAGCAGCGGCGCCCACCAATCGAAATGCTCGAAGATCGGCGGCGTGAGCGGCGCCCGAACTTCGGCCTCTCGACGCAGGTCGCGCCGCCTCGGCTCGCGCTCCTCGGTCACGTAGATGTTGAGCGAGCCGCACGAGAGCTGATGCTTGAAATGCTCGAGCCAGTCGCTCACGCCGGGGAGATGCACAATGATGCGGTGCCGGCACTGCTCCCGAAGCGTGATCCAGCTCGGCGGCAGCGAGTCGTCGCACGGCACCGTGGTGCTACTTCCGGCTGAAGCAGTCGGCGATGCAGCGGGTGAGCCCTTGGGAGCACATGGCGGCTTCTTCCACGCAAGCTTGTCCACCTCCTCCTTGGAGATGCTGTGCATCACGAGTCGCGAGCCGAAGACCTCCGGCCCGCAGCGCGCGAACCGCGACCGCAACGGATGACTGCTGAACCCAAGCTTGCCGTTGCCGACGCCGGTCGTGCCGACCCAGAGAATCGTATCCTGCTTCTGCTCCCACTGGATTCCCTCGCCCGTCTCCAGCCCGCGCAGCCACTGCTCCCACGGCGGGATGCGCGCGTAAGGAAGGCCCCAAAAGGTCGCGTCTGGCAGCGGGATGTCCGTGAAGGTGTGCCCCGTCGTGTACGAGAACACCAAGGCCGGACGCCCATCTTTGGACGTGGCTGTCGTGCCGATCTCATATGAGCCCTGCGGCTGCGGGCCGTTGGGATGCCAATAGGTGGGCTTATCGCGACTGCCAAGCCATTTCGAGAACCAAAAGGTTGTCAGAGAAAAGAGAGGACGAGATGGTGGTTATGGGGTACTGGTGCATGCGTGCGTCAGCGCACCAATTGAATAGTACGCTCACATCGGGCAAGGATGGGTGCCGCTCGAGCGTGTCGAGAAGCGCCCATGCCAGAATCGGCGTGCGACGCAGCACGCATCCGTTGGGCGGGGTGGGCGCATACAGCAGACGACGATTTCGGATGAGGAATCGCGTTCTGCCCCAACCTTTGAGACCTGAGTATGCTGCTCGCTCCTGAGCCACGCCAATTGAGTGCGGCTGCCAGTGCCGCAGCCATAGCGCTGGCAGGCGAGCGAGGCCGACGACGACGTCGGTTTCGTTGAAGGGGCATGATGTCGACATGCGGTGAAGAAAGGTGTGAAGATTGGCTGTTCCAGCAGACACCTAGGAAAAAGGGTTTGGAACGTAGGATTCGTTGGCGATGACTGTGCGTCTTCCCACGAAACAAAGCGGGTCTTGAATGTTCACACGTTGAGGACGGTTTCGAAAGTCGGAGTGTCCATGGCTGCCAGGGGCGTGCTGGGCTCGATACGTGTCGAGAAGGTGCCGGGCTATGCGAGAGGTCCCGGTCTCTCCATGGCGAGCCATCAGCAAACTCCCGCCATGGCGCACACGCACCCGCCTGCTGCTCCTGTGATGCCGGTGCTGCCTCCCATCAGCCGATTCTCCGCGCCGCCGCCCGCACCGCCCGGACAGCGATTGCCGATGCCAGAGCCCGTGAGACACTACGAGCCCATTGGCGGAGCGATTCATCGGAGCATCTCCGGGCCGGAGCTTGCGCGCAAGCGGCCCGATCCGCTGCAGCAGAAGCGTCCGGACCCGACCGAAATGGTCGTCTCCCGGATGGTCGAGGCGGTGCTGCTTCAAGCGGAGGCGATTGTCGAGATCCGACCGCACCGGCCGTGTCCGTCCAAGACGGCGCGCGTGCAGGGCGGTTGGGAGACGGTGCGGGTGCTCGTCTCCCGCAGTGCGGACGACACCACCGCGGAGGCGGCGATGCTCGACACGGTCGTGTGGCCAGAGCTTCGGGCTCGCTGCGCGGCGCGGCGGCTGCATCTGCTGGCCATCGACGCGCGCCAGGGGATGCCAGACGACGGGGTGTCGCCCACTGCGTGCCTCGGCCAGGTCGCGAGCGGCTCGAGCTGCAACGATGGCGTCCCGTTTCTGCTCGTCGTGCAAGGTGCGTCGACAGAGGGCTGGGTGCCTGGGGCTCACACGGTGACGCCCTTTGGGGACGGTTGGGTGCATGGGATGAGCCTGGGGGCGATGGAGGCCTTCGAGGCCGTGTGCCGCATGCGCTCGAGCTCGGTGCTGGTCCTCACGCGTGGGAGCCGCTCGTCTTCCGCCGCCGGCCCTCATCATGCCCACGGCGACGGCGGCGCCCACGACGGCGGCGGCGCCTACCACGGCGGCGCCTACGGCAACGGAGGCGGCGGCGGCGGCTACGGAGGCGGTGGCGGCTACGGAGGCGGCGGCGGCTACGGAGGCGGCGGCGGTAAGGGTGCCAAGCCGTCGCTGCGGGACGTGCTTCGGCGTGAGCAGGCGAAGGCTCTCGCCGGTGTGCTGCAGGGCCTCCTCGCAAAGAAGCTGCCAGCGCAGCAGATGCGAGAGTACACGCTGAGCGCCCACGACGGCGCGTCGGGAGGGGGCGACACGTTTTCACAGCTCGCGATCGAGGGGCTATGGGCTCTGATCAGCAAGCGGTACCCTACCGAGCCATCGCCGCCTCGGGATTGGGAGCCGCCGACTACCGAAGCCGTCGAGGCTGTCACGACGGCGGGCGTGGTCGATGCGCTCACGACGGCGGCCTCGCGAGGGAAGTTGACTCACGAAAAGGCCGCGACGATCATCCAAAAGTATTCTCGCGGAGCGTTGACGCGGTTTCGGTCGGAGGCCGCGCAGCAGCCCGTTGCTAGACCGCGAGCGCCGCTCGCGCTCGCGACAGCGCTCACGCGCGCGCTCTGGGCGGCCGAGCGCGCCACAGCAGCGTACACGCAGGGGCTCTCGAGCACGCCGCTGCTGCAGCGTCATCTCGAGCTCCATCATCTGACGAAGCTCGTGCTGTCGCAGACGGGGCTGAGAGGGCCGCAGGCCGACGGAGGGCCGACGCCACCGCCGTGGGCGCAGCCGCTCAACACGCCGCTCTTCATCTTCTCGGAGGCGGGCACCGGTAAGTCTCACCTGCTCGTGGCGCTCACGGAGCGGCTCTTGAGCGACCAGCCGAGGCTGCAGGTGGTCAGCCACTATGCGGGCGCGGGCACCGGTGGCGCCGAGCTCGCTCGCGTCGCCCTCACACGCCTGTGTGTGCGGCTGCTCCAGCTGCGTGCCAAGGAAGCCAAGAGCGACCGGCGCGCGCGCAACGCGCTGAGCGCGACGCCGCTCGACGTGAGCGCCATCCCGAGCGGCTACGCGGCGCTCTGCACGCGCTGTCGTGAGCTGCTCGCCGGTCTGACGTCGCCGTTACTGATCGTGTGGGACAGCGTCGAGCGCCTCCAGCCCGCTCTCGAGTGTGGCGAGCCGCTAGCGGTGACGGGCCCGAGCGGCGGCGAGACGGTCTTAGGCTTCCCCCCGGCGCTCGATTGGATCCCCTCACCGCTCCCCCCGAACGTGTGCGTCCTCCTGAGCGCGAGCGGCGAGCCCACGAAGCCTTCCGAGCCCGAGGCCGCGCTGGCCGTGACCGCCGCCCAGGCCGCTCTCAAGAATTGCCTCGCCTCTCAGGTCGCCCAGCTCAATCGCGCCATGCATGAGGCAGCCAACGTCGCACTCGAGGCGGCGGCGACCGCGCGCGCGGCGCCGCTGGTGGCGGAGTTGCGAGTGCGGAAGCCCAAGGTGCACATCCTCGAGTTCGCGCCGCTGCCGCTCGAGGCTGGAAGGGAGATGCTCCGTGCTCGGCTGCTTCGGCTGACCGGCGACACACCAACCTCAAAGCTCCTCCAACCTGTGCTCTCCCACGGGCTCGGCGCAACACGCCCCTCGTGGCTCAGTGCGCTCGCCATCAACCTCGGCCGCGCCGCTCTCGCCGATCGGCTGACGGCGCGAGTGCCGGTGAGTTCGGTCGGCCTCGGTGTCGCGCTGAACATGAGCGCTGTGTTGAGCAGGCCCAAGCCAGCCTCGCCCAGAGGCGTGGCGCCCGGGATGGCGCCCGGGATGGACGCCCTTCGGGCGCGCCTTAAGGACGGCGCCACGCTGCGCTCCGATGAGGCGGAGCTCATACGACAGGCGACCATCTCGATGCAGAGCCAGCTGACGCGCCTGCAGCTGAGCGGCATTGGGATGACGCCGCTCAGGATGACGCACAACCCGGCGCCACCCGCTCGAGACGACGCTCGAGACGACGCTCGACACGGCGCCGCGCCTTCGGAGGGCGTCGTCGCGAGCGCTCGGCGGGCGCTGCCCTCGACATTGGCCGCGGCTGCCTTGATGCTCGACGAGACGGCGCACGAGGAGAGCGGCCTGAGCCCGATGCAGTGCGAGGCCGCTGGGCTGCGAATCGCGCTACGGCTGCTCACTCTGCTGAGCGTGAGCGGGCACGGCCTGGGGCTCAGCGAGGCACATGCATACGCTTTGCTGCGCCCGGAGCTACCGGTGCACTGCGCAGGCGCGGTGTGGGCGTACGCATGCGAGCATGTGGCCCTCTTCGTAGGACAGCCCGCCGCAGGCACGTGGACCGCCCGGCCCCCATGCCTTGCATGCACGTGCTCACCACGGCGCCCTGCCCTTCCCCACAGGCATCTGGACCATCCCCCATCAGGCAGTTGGGCAAGGGCTGCGCGCCGGCCTTCTCAACAACGGGCCGGGCACGGCCGAGCACGAGGAGCTCGCACAGCACTACCTCTGCTGCCTAGACCCGCAGTATGATGGCAGCTTTGGCGCCCTCGACGGCAATACGAGCGCGGGAGGCGCGGGCGAAGGTGGGGACGAGCCGGCAGTGCTCATCGGCGCGCCTTGGCACCTGTGGCGTGCTGGCGTCGCGCAGCGCCCGACCCTCATCGGTCTGCTTCGCACGGCCGGGTATGCTACGCGGCTTGCGACCGTGATGGCCTACGATTGTCTCCCTCATCAGTTTTGATTGCCTCACTCATCGGGTATGATTGCCTCCCTCATCGGGTATGATTGCCTCACTCAGGTATGATTGCCTCACTCATCAGGTTTGATTGCCTCCCGCATCAGGTATGCTACGAAGCTTGCAACCGTGATGCATGTGCCGCCGCTGCCGCTCGTGCTGCTCGAGTGCTTGTGCCGTGGTACCTCGGGCGCACGCGAGCCCGAGGCGACCGCGGTGCTCTGGGAGGAGGCTGCGGGCGCGGTGAAGGCTGTGGCGCACGCGACGGCCGCCGAGCGCACTGAGGCGGTCCGCAACCTGCTCCGACGCGTTGCCAAGAGGCTCGAGCTGCGGCTACTGCAGCAGGAGAGCGAGGCGGCCAAGCGGCGCAAGGCGGCGAACGCGCAGATGGGGCGCTCCGTGGAAGATGTGGCCGCCCAGGCGATGCAGCGCGGCACGCGCGCCTTCATCAAGAAGCTGCAGCGCGTCAAGGACGCGGCCAAGCCGGTAGCCCTCATCCAATCGGGAGATGCCTTCATCGTCGCGACGGCCCCCCAACGGCGGCTCTCGTTCGGGTGAGAGGTCTCACAGGCAGGTCTCCACTGCAGATCTGACGACGGCGAGAGGGACCGACTTTCAACGTACTGTGGTGCGCGCTAAACCCGTAATGCGTAAACGCAAAACGGTGTGTGAATCCGGAACGTACTCCCTGTCCTTTGTTTTGGGGTTTTCCCATGCGAACAAACTAGTGTACGTTGTCTCAAGGGGTTGGGCCAAGTGTACGTTGTCTCAAGGGGTTGGGCCAGCCCCTTGTCGACTGCTTGTTGACTTTGCAAAGCCGAGCACCTTCGCGTCTCAGCGCCACAACGAAAGATGGCTGTCCTTGAGGTGTGGCAGCTCCGGCTCCGCGACGGAGAGACTCCGCGCCTCGACCGGCCGGCGGTGATCACGCTGCGCCACAACTTGACCATCGGCCGTGGTGACGCGCATGTTCTGCTCGACTCTGCGGCGCTGCCCAACCTAATCAGCCGAGTACACGCCACATTTTATCTCGATGTCACCGAGTACAATGGGCCGGTCGTCGTACACAACCACTCGATCAACGAGGTGCGCCTCGAGGACCGCACGGGTGACACGTTCAAGCCCACCAAGAATGTCGCCAAGGACAAGATGGCACTGCTCACGGAGGGCTGCACAGTCATCTTTGGGCGGCGCGGTTCGCTCACTGAGTTTTGTTACACGCTCCACCGACTCTTCAACAATGTGGCCACGCAGCCAGACTCAGCGGCAGCCGGAGAGGCAGCTGCGACTGAGGAGGAGGAGGCGGCGGCAGATGAGGAGGTGGCGGCGGCCGAGGCGGCGGCGATGGCGGCCCAGCAAGCAACAGCGACGCCAGCCGAGATGAATGCCACGATGGGCGAGGCGGACGAGGAGCTCCGCGACCAGGCTGACGCAGCGATGCCTGGCGCAGAAAATGTGGAGGCCGCGCCCGCGGCCGCACAAGCAGAAGAGGAGCAGCATGAGGACGAGGGCGAGGACGATGAGGACATCCTGATCGCCTCGCTAGCGAGCGGCCGCTCGGCCGGCGCCGGAGCGTCAGGCTCGGCCGCAACGGAGCCTGACGACGCAGTGCGGTCAGCGACAGAGGAGGAGTCGGCGGCACGGGAACCAGCGGCGGAGGCACCCGCCCCGAGGGAGGGAGAGACGGCAGCGCCTCCACAGGAGCCGTCGCCACCCGCAGTCGAGGCTCCAGCTGCGGCAGCCGCGCCTCCCGCTGCTGCCCCCGACATTGCCCCTCCCGAGGCCCCTCCGCCACCGCCATCGCCGTCGGCCATGCCGCTCAAGGATCTACGTGCGGAGCTGCGTGCTCGCGGTGTGAGCTACGAGGGAAGCGTCGAGAAGTCGGATCTCGTGGCGCTGTTACGGTCTGCGAGGGCGAGCGGCGACGTGACGAGCATCCCAGTCCCTGTGAAGAGCACCCCAGTCCCTGTGAAGAGCACCCCAGTCCCTGCCGTTGCTCCCGCCGCTCCCGCCGCCGCCACCGCTCCCGCCGCCGCGCCCACCGCCGCCCCCTCTTCTGCCCGCACTCCGGCCGTGTTTGCCTCATCCGCGCCGCCCGCGCCGCCCGCGCCGCCCGCGCCGCCCGCGCCGCCCGCGCCGCTCGCGCCGCCCGCGCCGCCCGCGCCGCCCGCGCCGGAGCTGTCGGAGGAGAGGCAGCGGCAGGTGGCCGAGATCCGCCGGCTCGATCGGTTTGGTGCCATGGTGCCCAGGGGAGTGCATCTCACGCTCGCGCACCAGCCCGACGTGTTGAGCGAGGCTGGGCGCGCACTTCTCGCCACCCTGTGCGCCATCCTGGGCTTCGCGCCCGGCGAGCGAGTCGACACGGAGCGCGTCTGTGCCACGTTCCGGAAGACGTCCCGGTACATGCACCCCGACAAGCACGCGCTCTTTTACGGACACGTCACGCGCTCCGAGATGGAAGTGGCCATGCAGCGACTGAACATGGCAAAGCAGCTGCTTGCGGAGAAGCTCTCCGCACCAATCGTGTGTCCGCGCCTCCCTCCTGCTGCACCCGCCAGTGCAGGGGTGCCCCCAGGTCCTCCTGGCTCTGCTGCTGCCGCCGCCGCCGCCGCCGCCGCCGCTGCCGCTGCCGCTGCTGGTGCTTGTGCTACCGCTGCCCGAGGCATCCCGCCGTCGTGGGCGCAGGCGGAGCAGCGGCGCCGGGCCGCAGCCATGCAGCAGGCGGCGCAGCAGGCGGCGCAGCAGGCGGCGCAGCAGGCGGCGCAGCAGGCGGCACAGCAGGCGGCGCAACAGGCGGCGCAGCAGCAAGCGCAGTTCAACCAGCAGCAAGCGCAGCAGGCGCAGCAGGCGCAGCAGGCGCAGCAGGCGCAGCAGGCGCAGCAGGCGCAGCAGCAAGCGCAGCAGCAGCAGCAAGCGTGGTGGGAGAGCTGGTGGAAGAGCCACTTTGCGAGCAAGCCCACCACTGTGCCCGAAGGCCAGCCGCCCGCCGCGAATGCTTCCGCGAAGGCAGCCTCTGGCGGCAAGCGCGCAGCTCCTGGCGACGGCGAAGAGGCGGCGAGAAAGGCCGCCAAGGTCGACGGCGGCGGCGGCGGCGGCGGCAGTTGTAGCGTTGGCGGGAGCGGCGCCGAGCCGAAGCTGGATTACAGCAGGTTTTGCTCGTCCGAGCGCGCGCATGTGGTGGCAGCTGGCTTCAGCGGCAGCTCCATCTCGAGCGAGCTCGGGCGGCGATGGAAGGCCTTCAAGCTGGCCAACCCGCATCTCTTCGGCAAGCGCATTTGATGCGACAGCTGCTGCGTTAGGGCTGAAGGGCGAGCTTTTGTGGGAACGCGGTAGGAGAGATGGAGAATCCAAAAAAGCTTTGTGTGATTTCACACCTCGATCTTTCCGTTCCCGCGAATTCTCGTGTGTGCGACTCACTATTCGTCGACTTCGGCCGGGCGACTTGGCGACGGACTTTCCGCTGCAACTGGCGTCCCTTGCATCGGAGTACTGACAGCACTGACCTTCCCATGGCACAAGCAAATGGCGCTGTTGTGACGGCGCTTGGGGTGAGCAGTACAGATAGTTTGCGTGTTGCAATCTTCGATTTTGATCAGACGCTTGCTTCTGGTGAGATTTCGATGTGGATCGACCGCGCAAGCATGCCCATTCGTGGCTTTGGTGGCACTGATCGCCTTGAAGTACTCAGCCAAATGTTACTGGCACTGCAAAGCATGGGACTCGTCATGGCGATCTGCTCTATGAATAGCCGTGATGTCATCCGAAACGCGCTTGACATCGTGGGTTTACTACCTTTCTTTGAATTGGGGGTTGAAGTTCGCACCCTGCTCTCTCGGGCAGATCCAACGCACGCGCCACTGCAGTGGCTGATCCGCGACCGAGCCGATTGTATGCAGCACGGAAGCCGAAAGAGTGCGGTGATTAGCAGAACCATCCTGACGCCTCTGGGAGTCACGGACGCCGACGCCATATTCGTGGACGATGATTTGGCGCACATCAAAGATGTGAATCTGCGGCTACCGCGCGCGGCCACGGTACATGTGCCGCGGTCGCCCAAGCCTGCTCTTCAGGCGGACACAACAGGGCGTCTGATTCGGGAGATGCCCACCGGCGGCATGCAGCGCGCCGAATGTGAGGCGGTGCTTGCGTGGGCGCGCGGAGAGCCGCCGCTGCCGCATCCAAGCTCACCGCCAACGGTACCTCCGCCGCCTCCCAGCGCGATTTTACATTAGCTTATTTGGTTATAGGTGACTTTAGTACGTGGAACGTGCGCCGGGCGGTGCGGGGTCGCTCCGGTGTCAACGAACCGCCCCTCGCGCTCGCCACAGCGCGATCGGGAGTTCTGTAGCCGCACGATGGTCGCCCGACGCGTTATAGGTACGGGCCGGTGAGTCGAGACAAAAATTTTGAGGACCAACGCATGCTAAAGTGTTAAAAAGTGTATGAACTTAGCGAGCGCTCCACATCAACCGCCGCCGCGCGGAAGGGCGGAAGCACAGATCCTCATCACCACCTGCGACCTGGGTCACATGGAAGCCCGACTCGCAGCTATTCCAAACTTATTTGACAACCCTGTGCGTGCGCCGCCTGGCGACCCACCATTCTTCTCAGCTGAACTTGAGGCTCGCGCCGCGCCGCTCTGGCATCCATGCTCGAGCTGCGCTGCATCAGCCAAGATCCCAAACCAAATTCATCAGCCATGGCTGCATGGCAACACGCCCAAGTGGGAGCACTTGCTCGGCATGCTTGCCGCGCGTTTCGTCGCGAGCCCCGAGCGCTACGTCCTCTACTACGACAAACTGCCTCGCAGCAGCCCACAATGGAGCTGTGCCTGCGCCATCGCATCGTGCACATTCCGCCAACCAGTGGTCACAGTGCCACTGCGACGCGGCCGTCGCATCAAGATGGGGCATTGGCCCGAGCTGATGCGGTATGACCTGCTTCTGGAGCACGGCGGCATCTTTCTTGATCACGACTCATACGTGCTGAAGCCCCTCGACACGGTTCGCCGATGCTGTGCGGGTGCTTCGCCTCCTGCACGCCCTGCCGCGGTCATTGCCGGCTTCGAGCAAGAGGAGCAGATCCGGAAGCTGAATCCGGGGACGCTGCTCGCGGAGCCGAATGCGGAGTTCCTGAAGTTGTGGCGCGCGAGCTGGTTCAACTACAGCTCACGCGACTGGGATTACAATTGTTGCCAGGTTAGCTACCGGCTTCACGCGGCCGTCGGCGCCGCACTACGTTCACACCTACGCGCGGACCTCGGCCCGCTGCCTCGATACGAAGCCGAGGCGCAGTACGACCGACACCTGGCACGCGCGACCGTGGTCCACGTGACGGCGCTCTCGCAGCCGTGGCGACGGCGCGACTCACGAAGGTTTGGGATCATGGCGAAGGTGAGCCGTTTGGTGCTTCGGCGAGTCAACGCGTCGTGGGCGCACATGTCGGATGCCCAGCGCAGTTGCGTGCAGCTAACGGCGGCAGAAATGGCGAGGAAGCACACGTCGTCGGAATGACCGTTGGAGATTCCCCTGAATCCTCTTGATGTACATTAGAATGGGAGAATCCTCTGAGATGGCCCCCTTAATTAAGGAAACCTTTCCGCGACGTCACTTTTTCAGACTCATCATAAACATGATGTTCCTCAAGGCTGCCATTGCGTTCGCGGCGATCGCCGGCGTGTCGGCTGCGGCGCCGTCGAAAATCGAGATGAGCCGTGTCGTTGTCTCGCCGTCCGCACAGTACGGCGAGCTCCTCGCGCTCCGCGGCGGTGCGGCCCCGGCGGCCCCGAAGAAGGAGGCGGCCAAGCCCAAGCCCAAGGCTGCGCCCAAGCCCGTGGCGAAGCCCGTGTCGAAGCCGGCCCCCAAGAAGGATGCCAAGAAGGACGACAAGAAGAAGAAGTAAGCGGCACATGTCGTTGGTGTTATACAACCAGGGTCGGGGAGGCACACCGTGGACGCCATTGAATAACACCATTCTTTGTGGGACCTTGAGGCTTTAGACTTGAGGCGAGGGGTGGGTTCGTAATTTAATGCCGTATTGTTTCGGCATGGTGGGCCGCACATAATGCACTCTCAATTCGACTCAACCCTCAAGCGAATGCACTGCCGCGCACCCCTCGAGCGCACCCCCGATGCCGATCCGGCGGTCTCCCCACGCGCCACGCGGTAGAGTAGCCTAACGTTAGATTTGAGTTCTAACGTTAAGGAAGCGTTAATTT
>ENA-UOXK01001010-UOXK01001010.1-mixed-culture-metagenome-genome-assembly--contig:-NODE-1010-length-20923-cov-36.557936_pt1 | contig 20923 bp, 10 predicted proteins | sample MGYA00238160_ERZ761638 | MGnify/ENA primary metagenome ERZ761638 (study PRJEB28912, sample SAMN08777098) | mixed culture metagenome | isolation source: Freshwater growth medium | place: USA...
AGGCATAGCTGGAGAAGGCGATCACATAGCTGCGTCCGTTGACCGAGGTCAATGAATTAGGGTTAGAGGGGGGGGGCGAGGGCGGCGGTGGCGAGGGCGGTGGAGGCGAGGGCGGCGGCGAAGGCGGCGGCGAGGGCGGTGGTGACGGTGGGGGTGATGGCGGGGGTGGTGAAGGCGGTGGTGGCGGTGAGGGTGGTGGAGGTCGGGGAGGTGGAGAGGGTGGAGGCGGCGACGGCGGTGGCGGCAGTGGAGGCGGCGATGGAGGTGGAGAGGGCGGTGGCGGACTCGGTGGCGGGGGGAACGGTGGCGGAGACGGTGGAGGTGGTGACGGCGGCGGACGTGCGGGAGGAGGCGAGGGCGATGGAGGTGGCGGGAGCGGCGGTGGCGGTGAGGGCGGCGGCGTGTATGCACGGTACGAGTCGTATTGAGCATTGGCAACCCCGCTCAGCAGGCAGAAGTCAGTGCACAGGCCGCAGCCGCTCATAAAACTGCTGAAGAAGAAGGCGTTGCAGCCACTGTAACTGTCGCAGGTATTTGCGCACCCGAGCGCCGAGGTGGCACCGCCCAATTGGGCTGCCGGCTGGCAGCAGGCATAGCTGGAGAAGGCGATCACATAGCTGCGTCCGTTGACCGAGGTCAATGAGTCGCAGACTGTTGGTGCGAGGGCGATGAGCACCCACCGGAGCATGCCTGCGCTTTGCCGCAGTGAACCGCGCGGGTGGCTTTTTGAGATCCACGCAGTGTGCGGCACTGCCGGTGCTGATGCAGTGCGCCTGGACCTGAGGACTGGAACCCGCATCGGCCAGTGGGGCCGGCCATCGCCACAGCAGCAATTCGTGCTTTCCATCGTCGCTATCGACTTGCAAACCGTCGTTTTTTATGCGGTTAACTTGCATGCATTCCCTTCAAATTATCAGGAGTTCGCAAAGCCCCCCCCGCGTGTCAGCGGAGTGTCCCACTCGAAAAACGCCGCAACGGGCACATTCTGCGCTTTAGGACCCAAAATCTTTTGAGCGGACCACTTGGGTCCACATGCCGATTGGATGTGGATGCCGACCGCCGTCACCATCACCTCCACTCTCGCCCGCCTCCACCTCTGGTAATCCGTTCCAAAGCCGCTTCCTGCCTGCGGTGCTGTCTACGGCGCTTGTCGGCCGACCGCGAAACCCATCACCACTGCCTCGAGAAGCGCACCGTACACCTCCTCGTGGCGTTCTGATGAATTCGGACGTAGGGCCAATTGCACAAGCAGCACATGCCGTGGAGGTCGGTGCGTCCACACAGCATGCGCGGAGGGGCGTGCAATCCGCACCGCCTCCCTCTCTCGATGTTGGACCAAACTCCTTATCGGACCAAACGACCTCGGCAATTCGCGCCAGCGGAGCACTGCCACCAGAGCAAGGCGATGCCGGCGTGCCGCCACCTTCTGTCAGCGACGTACCTCAGGTGCGCCCGGTGGCCTCAGTGCTATCTTCGGCAGTCGTCGGGAGACGATCGCGCTCACCATCGCCGCCACGGGAAGGGCGCACCGGGGCCACAGCATCGTTGCTGTCTGCGGCGTCGGCGTTCGTCGCACGATCGCGAGAAGCATCGCCGCCACGGGAAGGGCGCACCGGGGCCGCAGCATCGTTCCTGTCAGCGGCGTCGGCGTTCATCGGGAGACGATCGCGAGAAGCATCGCCGCCACGGGAAGGGCGCACCGGGGCCACAGCATCGTTGCTGTCAGCGGCGTCAGCGTTCGTCGGGAGACGATCGCGCAACCCATCGCCGCCTCGAGCGCGCACAGAGGCTGCAGCTCCACAGACTGCAGTTCCACCGCCCGAAGACGGTTCAGACCATGAAGCTGAAGCACCCGCAGGGGAGGCGCAGGCGTCCGCGACGCGACGGACGCCCACACCCTTGCCTGACTTAGAGCTCGATAGCCCCAGCATCACGCCGCCCGTGTCGCCCTGGATCCAAGGCTCCAAGCTAGAGGCAACTCCCCTCCCCTCCAGCGATCGCTCGAACGGCTCGAACGGCTCGGACGCCTCTCCCATCGCGTATTGGGAGCGGGTAGCCCGCGCGGCCTCGCCAGAGGGGCGTGCGGCTTCGCTCTCCCCTCAGGCGAGAGCCTGGGCGGAGACAGCAGAGGGGAGGGCGGCTCTATCCCCTTCAGGGAGAGCTTGGGCGGTCTCGCCTAAGGGGAAGGCGGCTTCGCCTGAGGGGAAGGCGGCTTCGCCTGAGCTCGCGCTGAGCGGCACTCAGCCTGAGAGTGCGGCTGTCCGCCGCTCCAGTGCCGAGCGCGCTCGAAGTGCCCCTCGCCGGGGTTCGTCACCAGAGCAGCGCCTTTCGGCCATTGACGATAGCGGTGTTCGGCAAGGTCTTGGCCGATTCAGATCTCCATCTGGCCGATTCAGATCTCCATCTGGCCGATTCAGATCTCCATCTGGCCGATTCGGGTCTCCATCGCGGACCTCGCTGCGCGGTTCGACGGCGGCAGGCAGCCCGTTCACATCCGTTTCGGGGTTGCATGGGGTTGAGCGGTTGCATGCCGAGTGGGTGAACGCGGCCTCACCGGCGGCAGTGGGCGGCCACGGACGCCGGCGTGCCGTACTCGCCGAGAGCGAATTTGAGATCCGGGCGGCGGCGGCGTGGCTGGAGGACTCGGCATTGGCGACGGAGGATTCCGAGGGCGTGACGCGCGAGGACACGGAATGGCTGCTTCCCGTGTTGCGCGACCACTTCCTCTTCGCCTCCATGCCAATGCCTCAGCTGCTTCGTCTGCTGCGGCTCATGGAGCTCCGTCATTGCTTCGCAGGCGAGGCGCTCGTCCGCCAGGGTGATGAAGATTCATCCACTTGGTTCGTTGTGCGCACAGGCGTCCTCGAGGTGTCTGTTCAAAAGGAGGGTGAGCTCGCGCCTATCGCCGTGGCGCTCCTCGGCCCGGGCGCCACGCTGGGCGAGATGGCGTTGCTTTATAAGTCGACGCGTACGGCCACGGTGACGGCGAAGGAGCCGTCGAGTGTCTTCAGCCTCTCGCGCGCTGCGTACCAGCTGACGCTCATCGAGGGCACGGACATGCTCGCCGAGGATGGCACGATTCGCAACGACGACGACGGGCCGTCGGCGCGCTTGCAGGCCCTGCGTCGCTTTCCTTGGCTCCTCCGACAGGTGCGGCCACTGCACCGCGAACGGCTCGTCAGCTCGACCTCGGACGTGCAGCACGTGCATGAGGGGGAGCCGTTACTTGCAAGTGGACACGTGGGCGGCGTGCTGGTGCTCATCATCAGGGGGGAAGTGCACGTCGCGGGCGATGCGCACAAGGCGATCCGGGACGGCGGCGCTTGGCGCGCCTCCACAGTCGGAGAGCTCTGCGCCACAGCCACGCTTGGTCCGGGCGACGCTCTCGCGATTGGCAACCCAGATGAGGAGGCCTTGCTTGCTTGCTTGCACGCCACGGGTGACGGCAGCGGCGGTGAGAGCGAGGGCGACGCAGTCACTGCGCGCCACATCGAGGTGCCCAAGACGGCGCCGTCGCCCATTTTGGGAGAGCTCGTTCGAGCCTCGCGCTCGGCGCTCGGAGTGGGGGGCGGGAGTGGCGGCGGCGGCCGGCTTCGGCTTCTCGGCGGCACGAACCACCGCTGCGCTGCGGCCGCTTTAAGCGATCTGGAGTTGGTGATGATCCCGATGAGCGAGCTCGTCTCTGTACTCGCCGACGCGCCCGCACTTCTCAGCGGTCAGCAGGGCATCCGCGCGCTGCTCCGTTGCACCGTATGGGGCGCCGTGATGGGCGCGAGGCTCTCTCGGGCCGAGTTCGACTCGCTCGCCTTTGCGTTCAAGCCGCGCGAGGTGAACGCGGGAGCGCGGCTCGTGGAGGAGGGCAAGCCGGCGCCTGCGATGCACGTGATCCTCTCTGGGGAGGTGCGCGTGAGCCATCGGACGGCAGATGGCGTACGCGAGTCGCTCCTGTACAGGGCGGCTTTCGGCGACGTTCTGGGCGAGAGCTCCGTCGCAACCAACGAGCCCGCGCTCGCCACCTGCGTCACCGACGGCCCATGCGTTACCCTCGCGCTCACCCGCGAGGCATTCCGATCCATTTTCCGATCGGCGCTCCCGATGCACGACGAGCATCACGCCGAGCTCGAGCAGCCTCGCGTCGCGTCGCACGCGACTGGTGGACTGGTCAGCGGACTTGTGAGTGGACTAGACGGATGGGCAGGAGGAGGCAGCAGCGCACTGAGGGTGCAAGCGCTCTCGGAGCTTCAGCCGATCGCCGTCGTAGGCACTGGGTCCTTTGCTCGTGTGGCCATCGCGCGCCACGGCCCGTCGGGCAAGGTAGTCGCTCTCAAGAAGATCAACCGCGCCGCCACCTCGAGTCAGCTGTTCCGGCGCCAGATCATGAACGAGCGACTCGTGATGGGTTTCGTGATGGGTTCCGTGGCGCACCCGTGCATCGTGACGTTGCATGCAACCCTCAAGAGCCGTTGGTCGCTCTTCTGCGTCATTGAGCCGCTCCTGGGTGGCGAGCTCTTCGAGCACTTGCGCCGCGTCGACACGCTGCCTGAGAGCCACGCCACCTTTTACGTCGCGTGCGTCACCAGCGCCTTTGAGTACTTGCATGCACGCCACATAGCCTACCGCGATCTCAAGCCGGAGAATTTGCTGCTGGCCGCGAACGGATATGTGAAGCTCGTCGACTTTGGGAACGCGCGACGGTTGCTCGGGCGCACGTACACGCTCTGTGGAACGCCCGAGTATCTGGCGCCCGAGATGATTCTCGTGCGCGGCCATGGTAAGGGCGTCGACTGGTGGGCCCTGGGTGTGCTGCTGTACGAGATGATGATGGGGGCGGTGCCGTGGGTGCTCGACCCGACCACGCACCAACCAGATTTCGGGCTGCCGCCGGCCGCACTGTACAAGGCCATCCTCAACCCGAGCTTCCCGCTCCATCTGCCGCCCCAGCTGAGCCCGAGGGTGTGCGACCTGGTGCGTCGGCTCCTCACCATTGAGCCTCTCAACCGACTGGGCTGCCTCACGGGCGAGGCCAGCGACGTCAAGAATCACGCCCTCTTTGCGGGCTACGACTGGGGCGCGCTCCTTGCGCAGCGCCTCCCGCCGCCCAAAGTACCCTTGCTCGCACACGACGCCGATACCTCCCTCTTCCGCTCGACGGAGGATGCTCCCGAATTCGTAGATGAGCCCGAGTACGACTTTGACGGGCCGACCGACTGGGACCGGGACTACTGAGGTGCGAGAGCGACGACGTCTCGATGAGATCGGCGATGCGATCATAAGAGTGTAATACGCTCGGTTGGTGTTGGCTGTTGCCTGCCTCCACGGACCAAGCTTCCACCGTAGCGGTGGCCGGTACAATGCCTGTGCGCGCTGTGGAGTGTGGACTGTGGTACTAGAATCTAGAGAGTACTCCGAGGAGTACATGATTACTCTTTACTGTACGGTCGAGGTCTAGAGTGCGGTGTAGAGAGACACGGTCTCCTGAAATGGATATATATCGATGGATCATCTCGCTAACTTTTGAGTAATAAGTTCCACGGACAGCATGGATGGACCTCGTCTGATTCTTCAAGCCTTCTTCAAGCCAAAACGCAAAAGCTCGGCACACAGGGGACGCGGGGACGGTGGGCCTGAGCTCTACATTAGCTGTAGCCGGGTCTACGCACCCCGGCAGACGCCGACTCGCAGAGGCTTGGTGCTTGCGTGGCAGGGGCACACTCATCGCGCACGCGTGTTCACTAGCCCTAGCACAGCACGATCACCGCTCGCCGCGAGGTTCAGGTTGGTCGCATTGAGCTCGTCCATCACCTTCTGCCGCATTAGCATGAGCTCGTGGTTGTGCAGTGGCGGCTGCTTCGCGTCGTGCTGTGCACCCCTCCGCTCCGACCGTCGGCTGCGCCCCAGAGGCTGCGACTGCGGCTGAATTAGTCTCAACCGCTCCGCCTCAGATGCCTCGATGGGCGCGGCGGGCAGCGCGAGCGGCGCGAGTGGCAGCGCTAACCGGATCGCCCGTCGCTCGCCGCGTTCGCTCACTCGAAAGAAGAAGGCGATCTTCAGATGCTCGAGCTCGGACTCGGGCGGCATCGAGGCGTGGTACATGCGCGCGAGGAAGCAGCCCGCGGCGCCCGCCCGCGCCCCGTACGTAAACGGCTCAGCTGCGCCCACGACCCTCATGCGACTCGGCGCCTCGCCGTCGATGTCTTCGCTCAGCTTGACGACCACCGTGAACTCAATTTCTGGGTAGTCTTCTGTGTCCTGGTGCACGTCGAAGCCTGTGGCTGAGAGGGTGGTCGGCGCCTGGCGGAGCGCGTGGGCATAGTGGAGCGTGACGCAGCGCCCGAAGCGCGCGTGGAGCCACGCCGCGAGCGCCGCTTCCATTGCGGCAAACCCGGCCACGTGTGCGCGGACGGCAGGTAGGAGCGAGTGCGTGAGCAGCAGCGTCGTCTTCGCCTGGACGTCAGCGTCGTGGCGGGCGAGGGTCTTACCGTAGGACGCGTAACCATAGCACTTGGAGCCATTGGGCAACGGGAGTACGCCGTCAGCGCTCCAGTGCGCCCGTAGGTACGAGGCGCACGCGCTCGCGTCCGCCTCGGCCGCCGCCTCGCACGGCATCACGCCGGTGGTGCCGGGATCGCCGAGGCGCGGTGCCGAAGGCTCGAGAGCCGCGTACATGCTCACATTGTGCACCAGCTGCTGCTCGCGCTCGAAGTCCTCGAGCAGCGCTGTCGGCAGCTTGGACGCCGCCTCCCACGTCGCATCGCCCCGCGGCTGACCGTGCCATTGGGTTAGGTAGCGCCGGGCGGCGCCGAGCTCGCCATTGCTCGCCAGGAGGGCCTCGGCAACGCGCGCCCCGGACTGTGCGCGCTTGCCGGCGGAGCCGATGCCAAGGCGGCCGCCGCCACCACCATCGCCGCCGCCGCCGCCTCCTCCTCCTCTGACGCTGCCCTCGGGGTGGTCCGCGCGCCATCGTGCGAGATCGAGAGCGACGCCCGCCGCGGACTTGCCCTGTATGTTGGGGCGCTCGCCAACCCTTGGAGCGCGGAAGAGACCTTTGTCGCAAAAAACCTGCCAGTATCCGGACGCTGCGGATGACGTCACGAGGCTCAGCCCCTCGGCCGCCGCCGCCGCGAGGGCCTGCTCGTCAGTCATCGTCTTGCCCGAGGCACCGCGCGCCGGCGCTGAGGGTGGTACTTCAGGCGGCGCCGTGGCCGCTGCCATGGCCGCTGGCTCAGCAGGCGCCGCTGCCGCTGCCTCTGCCTCCTTAGCTGCCACTGCCTCGCTTGGCGCGTCACGCTTGGGCGGGCCGACAGGTGCCGACAGGTGCTTGGTGATATTGTGCGTGCTCAGCTCGGACGGCGGCACGCTCAGGCCGCCGTGCTGCATGGCTGCATGCAACGCACGTGGACACGGTGCAGCTCCGGCTTCGTAGTGGTTGGTAGGAGCGCGCTGTCGGCCGCTAGCTCGCCGCACCGCGCCGCACCGCACCGCGAGCTCAGGATCATTCGTCGGGGCGGGCTCAGGATCATCTGGCTGAGTCTTCTGCCGCTTGGGCCCAGAAACCGAGGCGCGCTGTGGCATCGTTCTGGGAGCCGAAGAGTTGCCCTTCCATACGCCAGTTGACGGTGGCGAGACGGGTAATGAGCATTCACATTCACAGTCAGGCAGAAGTTTTCGTTTTGTTCCTTCGCGCTGCGCACGGCGCTCGCTCACCACACCACAGTCTCAACTCGATCACCACACCACAGGCTCAACGGACGCCTCCGCACCCCTCGTTCAACATCTCTCCCTGCGTGCAGGGTTTTACCTGTCGCTTGCTGCCCTATGCTGCCGGGCGGTATTGTGATAGGCAATCAGGTGCACAGGTGGGGGAGGGGGGAGGGGGAAGTGGGGGTATTGCATCGTCATCCATGGCAAATTCACACTCACGCGTAACCGCACAAGCTCGGGACAAGCTCACACCTCTGCCAAGCACCTGTAGCAAGCCCAATTGAGCAAGCCTCACGCGCGCGCGCGCATCACACTGTCCACACTCTCGACTCCCCTCGTTCTATAAATCCCCTTCGCCTCCCTCCAAATTACCTCTGACTCCTTTGTCACGAACCACATATTCAGCGGATCGTCATGAGGTTCGTCGGCGGCGCGTTCGGTGTGGACTTGCAGCGTCGCGGCAGCAGCCCGCTGCATCGCAGCGCGGGCTTGCTCCCCTCGATACGCTCCGTCGTGACCTGATCCACGGACTTGACCGTGGCAAGCAGGCTCGTCGTGGCGCCGCGAGCGGCCAGCATGCGACCGAGAGCGGCTTCCGCATCCACCTTGAGCAGAGAGCGGCTCGATTGCATTGCATCGCCGCCCTGCTTGCTCGCCGCCGCCGCCGCGAGGCGCACCGCCCGCGCCGAATAAATCTGTGTGTAAAGGCCGACGGCGTCGCGCGCATTGGCCCAGCCAGGCAGGCGGCGCAGCAGCTCGAAGCCCGCCCGCAGCGTCGGCTCAGCGTCAGTGTCGAGAGCGACCTCCTCCATCTCGCACGTCTTGCGCAGACACGCGAGGCAGTCGTCGGCGTCCCAATCAGGGAAGCTGAGTTCTTGGGAGAAGCGCGAGCGGAAGCCCGGGTTGACGGACTTGAGCATTTGCTGCATCGGCTCGGGATAGCCTGCGAGCACTACGACCGTGCGGTGCAGGTGCTTAGGCGTCGTCATCAGTGCAGTCAGCTGATCGACCGCCTGCTCACAGAACAAGTCCTTCGTATGGGCGCCGGGCTTGCCGCCGAGTGCGTAGGCCTCGTCGATGAACAGCAAGCCGCCAACGGCCTCATCCATCAGCGCCGTCACCTTGTCCTTCGTCTGGCCCACGTAGCTGCCCTGAAGGTCGAGCGCGGAGCACGTGACGACCTTCTCGCTCGCGAGCACGCCGGAGGCCTGGAGGAAGGAAGCAAGCAGGCTCGTTGCCGACGTCTTGCCCGTGCCAGGGGCGCCGAGGAAGATGTAGTTGCCGATCGGCTTGGCCGGCTGGGACGGCTGCAGCTTGCCATCGCGCTCGAGCTGGCTGATCATCGCGCTCGTCTCGCGCAGGTGCTCGCGTAGCCCATCCACCTTGACGAGCTTGCCGAGCGCCCGCTCTGCCTGAGCGAGGGCCGCGCCGCCGCTGCGCACCTCATCGGCCGATAGGCCGAAGTGGCGCAGCTGCAGCTCGGTCGCCTCGACGTCGCGATCGGCGGCGAGAGCCTGCTGGGCCGCGCTCAGCACCGTGACGACCGCGCCCGCATTGCCAAAGTTGGGCTTGATACGATCGCGGGCGAGCTGTCGCACGACCGCCCGGCGCACCTCCCACCGGATGTGCTGCCCAGCAGCCCTGGCCGCGTCCGCCAGGATCGACTCGAGCTCCACGTTGCTGAAGTCGGGAAAGTGGAAGGCGGCGGCAAAGGGGAAGCGGCGCTGCAGCCCCGGGTTGTTCTTCGTGATCATCTCCTTCATCTGTTCCTCATACCCGATCATGATCACCGCGATGTCCTCGCCGGGGCGGTTGTGCACCTTCGAGACGAGCGTGTCGAGCGCCGTCTTGCCAAAGCACGATGTGTGCAGCGCGTATGCCTCGTCGATCACAAGCACCTTGCCCGCGGCGCGCGCAATGTACCGCGAGACATTGGACTCCGTGTCGCCAACATACTTACCGATCAGGTCGGATGGCGTGCACATGACAAGGCCTCCGTTGCTCAGCAGCCCGAGGCACTTGAGGATGCGGCCGTAGATGGTCGCGACAGTCGTCTTACCGGTGCCCGGATTGCCCAGGAAGAGACGATTGAGCGGGATGAGCATGGGCTCGCTGCCGTTGAGCTCGCGCTCGTAGTTGGTCTGCGCGAGCGCGATCAACCCGTTCACCCCTTTGCGCACCTCCTCGAGGCCGGCGAGCGCCTGAAGCTCCTCGAGGGCCTGGCTCAGCTCGCGGTCGCTCACGTCGGGGCACGCGCCGAGGCAGTCGACCATCGTGAGCACAGGACCGTCGCCGACTGGCGTGGTGCCCTTGCCGGAGGCCGAGGTGCGGATGAGCGCGTTCGTGTAGGCGCGCTCAAACATACGCTGCACGTCCCGGGCGTTGCCAAAGCCGGGCATGTTGCGACCACGTGCAACGCGGCTCGCGACGACGTCGGCCACCTTGTCCTCGTCCTCCAAGCGCCAGTGCGCATTGTGGACCATCTGGAGGAAGATCTGGCGGAGCTCCTGCCGGTTGTAGTCCTCGAAGACGACCTCGACGAACCGACCACGCAGCCGCGGCTCTTTCTTATGCAGGTCCATCTCGAGCGCCTCGCAGCGTCCCGACAAGATCACCGTAGTGCGCTTCTTGGAGGGATTTTCGGCCGCCCTCGCCGCGTCCTCCAGCATAGTGTCGATGGCGTGCTTGGCGGAGGTGGACTCACTGATATTCAAGCCCGGCGCGTCGCATAGAAAGAAGACGCCGCCGCGTGCTTCCTGGTACTTCTCGAGCACCGCCTTGCCACCATGCAGCCCCGAGGCCTCGATGAACGTATCATCGCTCAGGCCGAGTGCGTGCAGCAGCTTGGCAAAGGTGCGTGCGGCGCGAGCCTTGCCCGTGCCGCTCGAGCCGCCAAAGATGAACTGCATCGGCGCCCAGATCCGCTGCTTTGAGTCGAGCGTGCTCTCGCAGAGCGTGCGCTGGTACGTACGCAGCACGAGCTCCTTGAACTCCCGCTGCCCCGCCTGCTTCATGATCTCATTGACGAGGCTTTCCACTTCGCTCTCTACCATCTCGGCATTGCGGCTCTTGTACTCTGCCCAGCGCTCAGCAGGCCCGGACGGCTTGCGCGCGTGCGTCATCGTCGTACGCAGCATCCCGCGGCTTTTCGGCTCTTGGGCCTGTGGCAGGATGCTGTCGTCGACGGCTTGGGACGGTAGCGATGACGTGTCGCCCTTGGCTGTCACGATGAGGTCCTGCTCGCAGCTGGCGCTCTGCACCAGCCTGCTCATGCGCGCCGCCTCATCTTCTTTGGCGAGCATACGCTCCTCGTTGGTCAGCCACTCGCCGCCGCCCAGACGCTCGCTCAGCGCGAAGCACGCTGCCGCGGCCGAAGCGGATGGGGCAGGCGACGACGTGGAGGAAGGGACACTCGACGACACCTTGGGGAGTTCCTTGGGGGGTGCGTTTGTCGAGTGCATCTTGGATGGCGTCTCGAGGACGAGGCGGCCGAGCGTCACGAGCCATACTGGATGCCAGCTGCTCAGCTGCCCTGACACCACGCGCTGGCCGTACGACCGCAGTGTCTCCTGCGCCTGCCGCCGGTCCCAGCCGCCTGCATTGCTCGCCAGCGCGAGTGCAAAAAACGGTTCGAGCGCATAGCGGCTCTCGTCGTCGTCCGCCGCGGCGAGTTCAGACGCCCTGTACAGGTGCTCCGCCGCGTCCTGCCAGTCGGCCGCACGCACCGACCGCATGCCGTGGGCGAGGGCACGGCTCGACTCCTCGCCCCGCACCGTAGGCTCGGTGAGGTTGCATGCCTCCTCCCAAGGGTTGACAGCCGCCCGCCCATCGAGCTTGTACGGGTCGAAGCCGAGCACCCTCTGGCTGAGAGCCTTCACGTCTCGCAGTTGGGCGGCTCGGGTGAGCTCACATGTCGCCTGCTGGACTTCCGGATGACCGGGCAGCATAGGGCGCAGCTTGGCTCCAAGCTCTGCGTTGAGGAGGGAGTCCTGAATCCAGACGATCTTGGTGGCTTCGCTCAAGGTGGCCCGCAGCTTGCGTGGGCCCATCTGTATACGATTGATCGCCGCAACTGCCGACGTGGCTATCTGTATGGTTCCGAACTCGATGCGAGCTTTGCCCCGTTCGTGCGCTATGGAGAGCCAGGGTTGCGGTAGCGCTCTTTCCACGTCAGCTTGAGTTGCGCTGTACGGGATGTTCGACACTTCGACCGCGGTGGCCGGCAGCCAGTAGGTCAGCGCGTCGTTGAGCGCCTGCTGGAGCGAACCGATTGATTCCGTAGTCGCCATGTTGGCAGCCGACTGCCTGTTTCGCTCATGAGCGTCGAGTGCCTGCGCGAGCTTCTTGGCGCAAAGCACACCCAGCCAGTTACGAGCCCGAGGAATCACTCCTTCACGAAGTAGCTGGAAGAGCCGGAGGCGGTGGAGCGCCCGACGGGCGAGCAGCGGCCGCGCGCCGCTGGCTTGGATCTTGGTCGCCGCCCGAGCCAAGGCGCGACGGGCCAGCAAGGGTCGCGCGCCGATAGCTTGGATCTTGGTCGCCGCCCGAGCGCGTCGGAGGCGCTGAAAGGCGCGACGGGCCAGCAAGGGCCGCGCGCCGATGGCTTGGATCTTAGTCGCCGCCCGAGCCAAGGCGCGACGGGCCAGCAAGGGCCGCGCGCCGATAGCTTGGATCTTGGTCGCCGCCCGAGCGCGTCGGAGGCGCTGAAAGGCGCGACGGGCCAGCAAGGGCCGCGCGCCGATGGCTTGGATCTTAGTCGCCGCCCGAGCCAAGGCGCGACGGGCCAGCAAGGGCCGCGCGCCGATGGCTTGGATCTTGGTCGCCGCCCGAGCGCGTCGGAGGCGCTGGAAGGCGCGGCAGGCCAGGAAGGGCCGCGCGCCGATGGCTTGGATCTTGGTCGCCGCATCATTTACTTTTCCGGCTGTGGTCCACTCTTTCGTTTGGGTGTCCGTGATTGGCGGCCCCTTGAAGATGTTACCCGACGCATCCAGCTTGTACTTGGGCTTCGTCTTGTCCACGAGGATTCTCTGACCGGTGGACACGTCAATGACAACCTCATACTTGTCATTCAGGAAGTCCCAGTCCCAGCCGGGCTGCGAAGGCGGCGGAAACAAATCAGGTCAAGATTGGCAGAGCGATGGGACCACGTCTAGGCGAATGGAGCGCGGCGTCGGCAAGGAGCTCGCGCGCTCTGCGGCTGGCGCGGCGGCTGCGCACCATCTTGCGAGCGCGATGCGTCGACATGTCGCTCTTGGTCATGGTGTTGTGGTTGGTAGCTTGCGAGTGTGCGAGTGTTGCAATCGCGAGCTCGTCGCGTTGCAATCCGCTCGCATGTTCTCTCGCTCGCTTCTTGTCTGAGGAGCGTCGTTCTGAGCTAATGCGTAGTTTCAAAGTTCAAAGCCCCCTGTATCGAGACCACGCGGATTGCCCACTTGCCGACCCAGAGCTCTGGGTCAAGTGGGCTCTATGGACACCTGACAAGACGGGGTACCTGATCCCAGGCGCGCCAGGAGAGTGACACTGTAGACTGTACGGTAGTAAACACCATTCCCACGTATGTGTCGGCCTGTCGAGCACACGGGAGCCCAGTCCGCCCTCTCCCAGTCTTCGTGCCCCTACTACCAAGTCCTCGCCATGCGTACGCTGCACGGTGCACACGCCCTGGCATATGCCCGTGCATATGAACCCCGTGCATATGAACCGTGCACATGCCCTGGCTGGCGGCTCAACGCTCCAGGAAGCCTCACACAGTAAAGCGGGCGAGGAAGGTGCGCACCTCCATAGGCCGGATCGTGACTGTGGGGAAGGCGAAGGGCTCTCTCACCTTGAAGGCGCGTTTCTCGATGGCGCTGAATTGCGCCGTCACGTCCATATTAGGCTCGAAAGTCACCCACCTGATGACAAGGGTTAATCAGCTGCGATTGGCGAGGCAATCAGGGAGATCTGTTTATGGGAGGCCCTGCGCGAGGATGCAATCATCATGCAATCAGCATGCAATCAGCATGCAATCAGGGAGAGCTGTTTATGGGAGGCCCTGCGTGAGGATGCAATCAGCATGCGCACTTGTGCTTGGCGGCCTCCATCTCATCCTTGTTGCGGTTGGCGGTGAGGCTCGTCTCGACCGCCCCGCTGATCTTGAGCCCCGCCTTGCCGAAGACTTCTTGCAGATTGAGCGTGACAGGCTGTGCGAGCGTGGGGTGCTCCCCTGCCTCGTACAGGTGCGACAGGCGGAGGAGCCACTGGCCGTCATTGAAGGACGCGTAGTTGCTCGTGAGCGTCACCAGCTTCACATTAGGAGGTAAGGCGGCGGAGACGGCCGAGAAGGTTGTGCCTCTCACGACGGGCGGTGCGAGCGCGAGCAGCGGAGGGAAGTTGAGCTGTTCGGAGAGGACACGACGGATCTCATGCGAGCGCTCGATGGTGTCGAATACGATCCAGTGGCGCCCACGAATCGTCAGCCCTTCACACAAGCAGCCGCCGTCGCCCTCGTGCCCGTGTGCCCCCGTCCCTCCGATCCCGGCACCGATGTCGTTGCATTGGCACATGGTCTCATTGAGAGGTTCCCCTACACCTCGATGGTCATCGTCCTGCAGCCGCCGATGCACGAGGAACTCGAGCGCGCCGTCAGCCAGCGAGGCTCCTCCCTGCGACACGTCCGTGAGGATAGCAAGCTCATTCGCGCCGTCATCGAGCGTCATCATCGCGTTCACCGGGTAATAGTTGCCCGCGATCGGCTCCGAGATCCTGTACGGCTTCGGGTACGACGGGCCGCGCAGATTGTACTTGCGCTGCACCATCTCCATTCCATTCGAGTCCGTGTACCAGGTGCCATTGGAGGCGAGTGCCGATTGGTACTTGACGATCACCTCCTTACCCCAGTTGTTGGGCAGCGGCTTCAGGTCGTGATGCGCGACCGGTGACATCCACGGCGTGTCAATTGGAATCGGCCCGGCCGTCCACTCGAGCTCAACGTACGCGCGCCCCTCGTAGAGCCTGATCACATGCGAGGCCCATTCGGAGAAGGTTTGACGAACCTCAGTCACCAGCGGCCCACGTACCACCTCGACCGTTGGGGTGCGCGGAGCGCCGGGGTAGAAGACGGTCGACGAGTTGGTGCGCATGATGTACGCGCCGCTGATCTGATCCGAGCACGGCCCGTCAAGATCCCACAGCTCCTTGGGGATCTGCGAAAAGTCCGTGCACCCGCCCACGGACGCATTGTACCATCCCCACGTGATGGCGAGATCAGTCGAGATTCCGGAGGCCTTGTTGGTGATGGTGGAAAGCAGGCCGGTGGTCGCGTCGAAAGCAAGCTTGTACGTGTCGCTCTCGACGATGAGCGGAGGGTCAGGACCCTCCACCGCCCCCAACCCAGCCACTGGCGCCAACTCGTCGAGCTTCAAAACGGTCCGTTGGTCCTTGGGCAGCGCCGTCGCGGTGGCCGTCGCCATGCCCACCGGCGGCAGCGCCATCACGAAGATCAGCTCGTGCGTCGCCTTGTTCGCGAGGTCCGCCTGAGCCTGCGCAATCTGCGCGTCCGTCAGGTTGAACTTGTTGAGGTACAGAAGCGGGAGCGACTTGGTGCGCTGGTCGAGGGGCACCACCTGGCTAAGGAGCGTCTGATTGGACGCATCGACCACCTTCCAGGCTGCGCCGCTCACCGGCAGACGCACCACCTGCTTGTCCACTGCATGCGCGAGCGGGTTCCATGCGATCACAGTGAAGGCGCTCTTGCCGGTGCTCGCTGCGCACACGGACATATTGAGGCAGTTGGCGCCCACGTTGCAGTTGCAGTGCTGGATCGCCTCGGGCTGGAGGCCCAGCAGCTTGGCAAGGCTCACCGAGACCCCCTTCTCGACCTCCACAGACGACTCGGAGATCCGTTGCTCGTAGTCGTTGGTCACCGACTGCTTCTCTGTGCCGGACATGCCGTCGTGATGGGTGGCGACTCCGACAGTGCCCTCGAGCGAGTCGGTCCAGGAGGTGCCCACCGGGGGCTCCTTTTTGAACGTGGGCAGGTCGACCTCGGCCGCGCTCGTGTTCGTGATCACCTCGAGCTGACGAGCTGCGAAGAGCAGATTCGTCGAGAATCGCACCTGGCGCTTGAGAGCTGGGCGCGAGGTGAAGTAGCCGCTCCAGTAGTTGTGGGAGTGGTCGCCAAGAGGGAAGATGTCGTCGGTGCGTCGCTCGTACGACCCACTCCACTTCTTCTTCTCGTCGGTGTAGATCGACGGCGTCGAGTAGAACATGTTGATGGTGCCGTTCATGTTCACGTAATGAATGAGCTTATCGAGGTTGCGGTACCAGTGCTCCGCATTCTGGTAGTTGAAGTCGGTGCCGCATGCCCAGAGCTGGTGCTCCGAGAGGGTATGGTTCGCCTGGTTCTGAGCATTCTGCACGACCTTGTCCACCCACATGTCAACATTCCAGTCGTGCCTCGCCGGGTCGTCGTTCACCTGGTCGCCGTCGTCATTAAAGTTCACCCAAGTGGAGTAGCCTCCTCCGCCGTTGCCGAACAGGTTGCCCGCGAAGAGCTGGGCAGAGTCTCCAAGTGATGCAGAGCCCTCCCAGATGAATTCGAAGCCGAGGTGGGAGCCCGAGCCCTGGTAGCGAGCGGAGCGGTCCTGCCAGTCCATCCGCCCCCAGAAGATGCTCTCGAAGCCAGCCTCCGCGCCGAGCAGCCACGCCTCGGTGTTCGAATGCCCAAAGGGGTCGATCTGCCACGTACCACGCGGGTTGGCCGCCGGCCCAAAGTTCTTGATCAGGAACTGGTGCCCGCGCGTCGTCTGATCCACCATGTCAGTCCACAGCGGCGACGCCTCATCGTGCATGCACCACCCGCCGTTGATGAACTCGAGCTGCTTGGCGGCCACGAGGTTGCGCACAAGATCGCGACGGTCGTCGGGCGCCTGCTCCCACCAGCGTGCGAAGAAGGCAATCTCCACGTAGATGAACTTCCGGTTCGGATCGCGCGCGAGCGAATCCACGACCGTGTCTATGACATAGTACACATTCTTGGTAAAGTATTGATCGACGGTGATGAGCCAGCCGGTGTCATCGTGCGAGTGTGGCACGAGGTGGACGTTGATCTTGCCGGGCACCGGCCCGCCCTTAGTGTTGTACTTGCGACTCGCCGGGTACGGGTACGGCGGGGATCCGCGGGTTTTCTCGGGCAGATTGGACCAGAACTCGATGGTCGGCGGCGTGTCGCCAAGGAAACCGCTGTTCGTCACGGCGAGCTCATACTCCGAGAGGCCCTCGATGACGTTCCCGAATTCGTCGTGGCGTCCATTCAGGTCGCGCCGGTCCCGCTGCGCTTTGCCGGCCGGGGCGACGGCTAGAGCTTGCGAGACCAGCGCCGCGGCGGCGAGGAACACCTTCATGCGTGACCGGAAAGATGTTCCCTGATGAGTTTGCCGAGATTGACGAAGCCAATGTTTTGCAATATACGTGTGTGAGCTGCGCGCGCGCGCAATTCATTTGACGAATCTCTATTCTGCCGCATTGCCTCGGCGATGGGTTCCCGTCGACTCCGAGTAGCTTTCAGAGGGCGACCCGTCCCTGCGCAGCCGCTTTTACGCAAATCCTGAGCCCAACGAGTCAATGGCCGGCCCGAGCAGCGTTGCGCACACGCTGCAGTCGCCCGAGCAGGTTGTGCGCAACATGGATCGGCTTCGCCACGAGGAGATGCCGTCGTGGAACGGCATCGCTGCGTTGCGCAACCTCATCGATGACACACAGCCCGAGGTACAGCAGCGCGTGGTTGAGGCCGGCGCAGCTGCCTCGATCATTGCGACGATGCAGGCGTGGCCCGACCATGCCGGCATCCAGGTGTGCGGCGCGGGCACGCTCGTTAGGGTAGCGGAGGTGGACGCGGACGCGCGACGGGCCGTGCTCGAAGCGGGCGGGCTCTTTGAGCTCGCGGCGGCGGTCGAGCGCCTCTCAAGGCCGGAGCACCTCGACACCGACGGCGAGCTGCTCGGCAAGCACATCGTGCACAAGTCCAACTTTGCGCGCGACTGCCTGCTCAAGGTGGCTGGGAAGCGCACGGACCTGCGCAACAGGAAACATATCGATGCGGCCATCGCGGGCGGCCTCGATCCCTCGCTCTTTGGGAAGCTCGACCCGAAGGTGCGCGCGCCGCGACGGGCGCCCCCCTCCTTGCCTTCGCTAGCCTCGCCTCGCCTTGCCTTGCCTTGCCAAGCCTGCCCTCTCTCGCTGTGCCGTACGACCCTCCCGATAGGCGCTGAGCATGCGCCGCTGCCCGCTCGATCGGCCGCATGCGTTGCAGACACGCGACCAGATGGAGCAGAAGGCGCACGCCAACTTTCTGAAAAGGAAGGAGCGCAAGGACCAGCTGGAGGAGCTCGAGGTACGCAGATTGCTCCAAGGAAGCCCGTGGCCTCTGATGACCTCTGATGACCTCTTTGATGACCTCTGATGGCCTCCCTCATCAGGTACGCAGGATGCTCCACGTCAGCCCGTGGGCTCAGACCCTCGAACGAGATCGCGAGATTTGCGTGCTCTTCCCGGGGCAGGGCACGCAAAAGAAAGGGATGGCGGACGAGCTGCTCGCAAAGTCGCCTGCGGCCCGAGTGCTCTTTCACAAGGCATCGGCCATCCTCGGATACGATTTGGCGGAGCTGGTCACGAACGGGCCGCAGGAGAAGCTCGACCAGACACTCTACTCGCAGCCCGCCGTGTTCGTCACGTCGCTCGCCTTCATCGAGAGGGCCAAAAAGGAACGCTTCGCGCAGATCGGGCGCACAAAGATGGCCGCCGGCTTCTCTCTGGGCGAATACGCTGCCCTCGTGTATGCGAACGCGATGACGTTTGAGGACGGAGTGCGGCTGATCCAGGCGCGCGCCGAGGCCATGCACGCCGCCACCAAGCTTGTGTCGGACACAGGCATGGCGTCGATCGGCGGCGTGGATGACCGGACACTCGTGCAGCTGATCGGCGAGGCCACCGCCGCCGTCGGTGGTGACGGGCGCGCGTACATCGCCAACTACATGTTTCCCGAAGGGCGAGCGTGCTCGGGCGACGCCAAGGTGCTCAGGAAGCTCTGCGAGCTCGTCCTTCGGCTCGGCCCGGGAAAGTCGGCCAAGCTCATGGCGGTCTCGGGCGCCTTCCACACGCCTTACATGCAGCCAGCCATGGAGGCACTCGGCGCGCTCCTCGACCAGATCGAGATCAACGATCCGACCATCTATGTGCTCTCCAATGTCACGGGCGGGTACTATTCGAATGCCGCCCATATTAGGCAACTGCTCAAGCGGCAGCTCGTCGAGCCGGTGCGCTGGGAGCAGTCCATGGAGGAGGCGACCAGGCTCATGCACGGCCTCACGGGGTACATTGAGACGGGCCCAGGCAAGCAGCTCAAAGCGATGATGCGCCGCATCAACCGGGACGCGTGGAATAAGATGATCGTCCTCGACTAGGCTCGTTCAGTAAGTACATGTACGACAGATTGGCGCTGCGTCGTAGTATCTAGCAACGTAGGGGTCCCCTTGTGGTCCTCACTGTAGACTTTCACAGTGACACGTACGCATGCAACCGCCTCGTCGCGACGGTTTGCGTCCACAGCCCCGTAAAGGTCGAAGTTGAAAGGAAAATATTCGTGGCTTTGCTGCTGGTGGCGCTGGCCAGCCCTCTGACCGATGCGGGTTCTATACCTAAAGTCTTGGCGCACTGCATCACCACCGGCAGTGCCGCACACTGCGTGGATCTCAAAAAGCCACCCGCGCGGTTCACTGCGGCAAAGCGCAGGCATGCTCCGGTGGGTGCTCATCGCCCTCGCACCAACAGTCTGCGACTCATTGACCTCGGTCAACGGACGCAGCTATGTGATCGCCTTCTCCAGCTATGCCTGCTGCCAGCCGGCAGCCCAATTGGGCGGTGCCACCTCGGCGCTCGGGTGCGCAAATACCTGCGACAGTTACAGTGGCTGCAACGCCTTCTTCTTCAGCAGTTTTATGAGCGGCTGCGGCCTGTGCACTGATTTCTGCCTGCTGAGCGGGGTTGCCAATGCTCAATACGACTCGTACCGTGCGTTCACGCCGCCCCCGTCTCCGCCGCCGCCGCGGCCGCCGCCCCCGTCTCCGCCACCTCCAATGTCTCCGTCGCCACCTCCGCCCTCACCATCGCCGCCGCCACCCTCGCCTTCGCTCCCATGCCCGTCGCCGCCGCCGCCGTCGCCCTCTCCTCCACCTCCCTCACCATCTCCCCCCCCACCAGAACCTTCTCCACCACCCCCGCCTGTGCCATTTTCGCCAGAGCCTTCACCGCCACCACCGTCACCACCACCGCCCTCTCCGCCTCCCCTGCCTCCACCAAAGCCGCCCCCACCGTCGCCTCCACCACCAAGCCCACCGCCTCCATCGCCCCCGTCTCCTCCTCCGCCCTCGCCACCTCCAAAGCCGCCGCCTCCGAGTCCACGACCCTCGCCGCCTCCGCCCTCGCCGCCACCGCCCAGACCTCCGCCTGCACCGCCTCCATCGCCGCCACCTCCCTCGCCACCGCCGCCATCACCAGAACCGTCGCCACCGCCACCGCCCTCCCCTTGCCTACCCAATCCATCTCCACCGCCTCCAACTCCACCACCTCCCTCGCCACCACCCAAACCGCCCCCCTCGCCTCCACCCCCATCTCCGCCGCCGCCAATGGTCCCGCCACCCTCGCCTCCACCTCCAAGCCCGCCACCGTCCCCGCCGCCACCATCTCCACCGCCATCACCACCACCTCCATCGCCACCTCCGTTCCCGCCACCGCCATCGCCTTCACCAGAACCGTCGCCACCGCCACCACCATCTCCTCGACCTCCCGAACCTTCTCCGCCTCCGCCAAGGCCGCCACCGCCATCTCCGCCTCCATTACCGCCCCCCTCGCCTCCACCACCATCTCCGCCTCCGCCCTCACCTCCACCGTTGCCGCCTCCATCGCCCCCACCGCCCTCGCCCCCGCCTTCACCGCCACCACCTTCACCGCCCCCATCGCCACCACCGCCCAGCCCATCTCCGAGCCCGCCGCCACCCTCACCGCCACCCTCACCGCCGCCTCCGTCACCGCCGCCTTCTCCGCCGCCGCCCTCACCGCCACCATTTCCGCCTCCTCCATCGCCACCGCCGAGCCCGCCACCTCCGTCTCCGCCGCCCTCTCCACCCCCCCCATCACCGCCGCCGTCGCCACCGCCGCCAAGCCCACCGCCCTCGCCGCCGCCGCC
>ENA-UOXK01001034-UOXK01001034.1-mixed-culture-metagenome-genome-assembly--contig:-NODE-1034-length-20705-cov-46.920387_pt1 | contig 20705 bp, 13 predicted proteins | sample MGYA00238160_ERZ761638 | MGnify/ENA primary metagenome ERZ761638 (study PRJEB28912, sample SAMN08777098) | mixed culture metagenome | isolation source: Freshwater growth medium | place: USA...
CCCGCGCTCCGGGGGCTCCGCACTTTAACTACCGCTGAGCGCGCGTCCTAGGATTCCCATGGCTCCTCGCGGGGCTTTTGCGGCCATACGCCGGCCGTTGGTCAAGTGCGTGGCGGGGAGGGCGCGAGGCGGGGCGCGCGCTCGGACATTCTGGTCGAGCGGCGGGCTGGTGAGGGTGGTCAAGCGCTCTCCGGCTCGGAGCGTGCTCGCCCATCCTCGGCGGCGTGCGCACACGCCAAACGGGCTGTTTGGGCGGCCGCGGCCCAAGGTGGGCGGCGCAGGCGGTATGGCACGGGAGCGCCGGCGCGTCGCGCCCACGCACGATCGTACGAGCGCGGCAGCGCGCGCGCGAGCGTGCGTCCGCCGAAGGTTCTTTCGCTGACGACCACTGCCAGGATGCGTTCGAACGCGCGGGCGCCGCAGCTTGGCAGGCTGCCTTTGGCGCCGCAGGCTTTCGCCCGCCGACCGCCCGGCTGCGTCTGAGGCGTCCGAGCGACGCGCGCAGCGCGCAGCGAGGCGCCGATGCCAGCCCGGCTGCGCGTGCGCCTCAGGCGTTTGAACGCGCGAGCGCCACAGCCTGCAGTCTGCCAATGGCGCCGTCGGCTTCCGCCCGCCGACCGCCCGGCTGCGTCTGAGGCGTCCGGGCGGTCGGCGGAGCGCGGCGCGAGGTGCCGATGCCAGCCCGGTTGCGCGTGCGCCACAGGCGTTTGAACGCGCGAGCGCCACTTCCTGCCAGGCTCCCTTTGGCGCCATAGGCTTCCGCCTGCTGACCACCCGGCTGCGTTTCCGAGCGACGCGCGGAGCGCGGAGCGAGGAAGATATAGATATCTGTGCTCGACATCGTCGTCACGCGACGGTGTCGAGTGCGTCCTTTGCGTTCCCCGAGGGGGGCACGCCATCGGGCGCGTCTGCGTGTCGCGTGCGCACCGCGCTGCGATGTGCGAATGAACCCGGTTGCTCACGTTCTTTGAGCACTATGTGCAGAGATTGTAGTTAAAACTGTGTCTATAAGAGATGTTTCCATTTTACATTGACGACGGTATAGGCTATAGGCGTATGTTCATAACGGATCGGCTATGTACATGTATAATGTAACAGATGAAGTAAGGGCCCCACCGCCCTTCGACCCACTGCCCCGCCGACTGGGGTCTGGGCATGTATTTTCAATATTTGGCTAGCCAAAGGAGCCAAGGTCGGTCCTCTCGGTGGGGTTAGGGACCCTTCGGTGTGAACATGGCTCCGCAACCACTTTCCCAAACCTTATCTTGCATACAGAAGCCAAGCCTGTAGGCGTGAAAAGACGACACGTCTATGAATATCTTCATACCGATGCATGTGAAGAGGTTCACTTGGAAGTGTGGGAAAAACTTGTGTGAAGAGGTTCATCTTGGAAGTGTGGGGACCTAGTCAGCGATGCCGCCAGTCAACCAGCGCCTCGCACGCCAAGTCGACGCGATAATGGCCTCGCTCGAGGAGGCACTCGAGGCGGGGGCGCCCGTTCGCCCTCCTTCGGCACGACCTCCGTCGGACGCGCTCGCCTACGCTACCTCGCCCACCGGCGCCGGCGCCACGAGCCCATTCTCGCTTTCAAGTTTGTCGCCTTTCGCGACTCGCCCTCTTACGGCGACGGCGAGCACCGGTGCCACACCGCCCTTCGCACCGGCAACCACGTCGCCCTTCTCAATGTCTACGGGGGGTCTCTTCTCCACCGCGAGCCGCTCGCTCCAGGCGACCGCTGCACATGTAGCAAAGCACCCGGCTACTACGAGCCTGGCGCAGCTCGAGACTCAGCTCGCCGAGTCGAGCGACATGCCGTCGTGCCGGCCGTTTGAGTTGGGCGACTACTTCCGACGCGTGGGCACCTTCCGGGCCGGGTATAAGTGGTTTGATAAGCCAGGCGCGCTCTCGCCACCGCAGTGCGCGCGCTACGGTTGGACGCTGCTGGCGCAGGACCTTCTCACCTGTGAGGTGTGCAGAGGCTGCCTCAAGGTGCCATCGACGCTCTCAAGCAGCGCAGCCGCCGCCGATCCCAGCCTGAAAGCGGTCGCCGACCAGCTGACCACCGCTCACGCGGCGCTGTGCCCGTGGCGGGGTAACGCGTCGCCAGGGACGATCGCGTCGCTGTTGCTGCCCGGCCAGTATGGCGCGCCTCCCTCACTGCCGCACGGCGTCTCGATCGGGCGTGAGGCGCTGCACCGGCGCGCGCTCTCGCTGCTGACGCTCGCCGCGCTGCCCCGGCTCGCTCGCACGTGCGAGGGCTACTGGCAACAGTGCGCGGGCGTGTGCGGTTTCGCGGACGTGGAAGCGTGGCAGGATGCATGCCTCGCGATCGCCGGACCCTCGGGCCCAACGGTCGGCGTGAGCGCCACCGAGCGAGAGCGCCGCTGGACCGCCGTCGCGCTCGCTATTCTCGGGTGGACCGTCCAAGGCGCCCCCACCGCCACGGCCAAAGATGCCATCATCGAGTGCGTCGAGGACGCGCGCACTGTCGGGCTGTGGAACTTTGCGCCGCTGCACCCGAGCGCTCAGGAGAACGCGCAGGAGGGCCCGGCCGCCGCCTCGGCCTCCACCTCGGCCGCCGCCTCGGCCGCCGCCTCAGCCTCCACCTCGACCGCCGCCTCGGCCTCCACCTCGGCCGCTGCCTCGGCCGCTGCCCTCGCCGAGATGGATCCTGTCAATGAGCATCGCGCGTGGAGCCCGTGGCTCGAGACAGTTGGAAACGACTCGGTGCCGGCCTGGATGCGCGTCCTCGCCTTGCTGCTGCCGTCCGCATCGGCGGGGCGCACGATGGCGGGAGCTCCATCGACCACTCCCACCTCGGCAGCGATCTCCCAGATTATCGCAGCCTTCTAACGTGGACGGCTCGGAGGGATACGAGCTGCTTGGGATCCGGCCTGGCGTCCCCCGTCCCCTAACCGTCCCCAGGATTCCAACGGCTCAAGCGGACGCAGAACTGCATCGCCAGGGTCCCAGGTGGATCGTTGGCCCTGGCTGCAACAGTAACCACATGCATCGAGCCTCGTAGGGGCTAGGCTACGGCTGTTCAACAGAGCGGCGGATGGCGGGTGTCCAGGGTGTCGGGGCGTAGCAGAACGAAATGGCGGATGCGATGGGTAGCGCAGTGATGTGCTGTATGACGGCGGCCGTGACAGGGCGATTCGGATGATCCATACGATCGAGGTACCTCCCACCACTCCGTAGCGTACTAGGCTGCGGCCCGGGGAGGGGCGCGCCTCCCATACACGGGCTCGGGGTGCACGCGGGGGCCGTTTCGCGCAACGCCTACGGCGTGCCGGCCCGCGTGCGCCGTTCGGATCATTTCGTCGGTGTTCGGTGCAAATAAACCCCCATTGCTAGACTCCATTCGACCGGGGGTCTAACTATCACGTCCTGTCGATGAATAACCGTGAATCCTGCGCTGTCGTCGACGTTAGCACTTACGGTCTAGGCGGAGCCTGGCGGGGGCGGGGGGGGGGGGGGGGGGGGGGGGGGGGGGGGGGGGGGGGGGGGGGGTTACCGTACGCGCTACACACGCACTCGATGTTCTCGATCGTTCCTCCCGTGGCCTCCGCCGCTCCAGCGCCGCAGTGTGCAGCGGGGGTGCCCGGGCCCAGCGGCACGCGGGAAAACGCGGGAACGTCCACGATCTACCTCGTCGCCGTTCGTGCGTAGATCACGCCGCCGGAGAGCGCCATGAAGCAGCCCACTATCGCCCTCCATGAGCCCGCCTCGTGTAGCACGACGATGCCAAATGCGACGACCACAAACTTGTTCAGGTTGGAGAGCACCATGAACGTGGTCGCAGACACGTACCCCTGCGCGTTGATGCCCGCATACGAGATGCCCACGGCGACGATGCACGAGAAGAACAGCAGGGCCGCGTCGAGGTAAGAGAGGTTGCGCAGCAGGTGCCACTTGTGGTGCTCACCGAAGACGATCAGAAGCAGCCACATGGGCACGAGCGCGCACGCGTTGTTGAGCAGCATCATGCCCGTCTTCGAGACGTCGATGGGCTGCACGGCGATCATCTTACGTTGCAGCAGCCGCTCGAGCACGGCGGAGACCATGTTGGCGAACATGTACGCCATGCCCACCGCCGAGAAGGACACGTCTGCCGAGGTGTACAACACAACGCCACCGATGACGTACACGAGCGACGCGGCGGCCCAGAAGTTGATCTCTATGCGTTCGCCCCATATCCGCTCAATGACCATAGTCACGATGGGAGCGATGTTGCGCACGACGATGATCGCTCCCATGGTCGCATGGTCGAGCGCAAGCATGGATGAGGCAAGCATGATCGTGAAGAGGATGGGAATGCTGAGCGACCAGCGCAGCACGTCGCGCAACGAGCCAAAGTGCAAGCCGCACGGGAATATGACGAGGCACAGCACCGTGAACGCCATCTGGATCATGACCACGGTGATGGGCAGCCGTGCGGCGCGTAGCACGAGCTTGTTCACAACGAGCATGCCAGCGCTGCAAATCATGAAGAAGATGCACGAGCTGATGAGTGCCGTGCGGTAACCTGGGTCGCCTGGCTTGAGCGCCATGTTAGCGCAACGGCGATGCTCACCCTTTTTCGAAGGCGAGCCGCGAGGCGCAGGCAAACAAGCACCGCGAGTGGAAGCAAGGGGAAGGCAGACGAGAACTTCTCGCTGTTTAGGGTTGTCATGAGCGCTGGCCACGCATGTCGCGTTTTCATGGATGAGGTCCTGATTTTCCATTCCTTTTGCGGACAAGTTCACCAACTTTTTCATTGGAACCTCTTAGGACGGGTGAAGCCTTGTTCGGCCCTGGTCGGCTGCTGCTAGTGGCCCGGGTGGATGATATATTGGCTGAGCAACGTCAGCAGCAGCGGCAGCAGCGATGAAGTGGCGGGCGGATGCCAGGCGCTTCCCTCCTGGGGCTTGCTCGTCGGCGTCGCGATGGGCGTCGCCGGTTCCATAGGCATCAACATAGGTCAGAATCTGCAGGCGGCCGGCATCATGAAGCTCGAGGAGCAGAAGGCGATGGCGATCGCAAAAGGAGTCGAGAAGGCGGCCACCGACTTTAAGCCGCACAAGAGCCGCCAGTGGATTGTGGGCCTCGTCATCTTCATCGCCTTCTCGCTCATCAACTTTGCCGCATTCGCGCTCGCACCCGCCTCCGTGCTCACGCCTCTCGAGTCCATCCAGTTCGTCACCAACATCTTCTACAACAGATTCGTCAATCGCGTGAGGATTACACGCGACATGTATTTAGGCGTCACCATCACCGTGGTGGGCACCATCCTCACCGTCGTCTTCGGTCCCGAAGGCGGCAGCAGCTGCCACTCCATCGCGACGCTCGAGGGCTACTGGCGCTCGTGGTTGTGGTGGGCATGGATGGTCCTGAGCGTGAGCATAGCTGTGAGCGCCTATGTGGCGGAGCGGCTCCTTCGCCGCCGGCTCGCGGCGGGCGACAAGCGCGCGCCGCGCACCACGCTCTTGCTGCCGCTCAGCTTCACCCTCTACTCGGCGCTCGCGGGCGGCGCCCAGATGATCGTGCATTCGAAGGTTCTTTCCGAGCTGCTCGCGCTCGCCTTCCAGGGGCGGACGGAGGTGTTTGCGGAGCCGCTGCTGTACGGCACGATCGTGCTCGTAGTCGTCTGCGGCTGTATCTGGATCGTGCAGCTCACGCGCTGCCTCTCCATGTATAACCCGCTCCTCATCCTACCGCTCATGGTGGGCTGTTTCATCCTCTTCGGAGGTGTCGCAGGCGGCATCTTCTTCCAGGAGTTTGAGCACCTGAGCGGGGGCTTCGCGGGCGCGTGGGCGTGGTTCGCCTTCGTCGGAGGATTCCTATGCGTGCTCGGCGGCCTCGCGATGATCGCCACCGCTTCTGAGAAGCTCGAGCAGACCATCAACCCCCCCGAGACGCCCATCGGTGCACTCGACCCTCAAGATGAGCTCACGCAGAGCAGCGAGAGCAGCGAGAGCACATCGGGCGACGACGCTGGTGCTTGCAAAGTGGGCTCAGCCAAGGACGCCCCGTCGCTTACCAAGCCGCTCGGGCAAAGGAGGTTCAACTGGCTGTGCCCTCGCTTTAACGCCGTCGCTGACGAGAAGGCCGAGCTGCCGATCACTACCGGCCACGGCGCGCCTCTGGGCGCCACAATGTCTTCGGCGCGAGGGAGACTGGTGAACGCCTCGGGCTCCACGATTGCCTCGGGATCGAGCCCGGGCATTCGGGGTGATGCATCCACGCCAAACCATGCACACTTCGCCACGCCTGGCTCGGGCGGTTACGGCTCGGGACATAAGTGCGTGCGCCATCCGTCCATCGTGCGCCATCCGTCCATGATGATGCCCGCCGCACACCTGCAAGGGATCGCGCACAGGATCCATGCCGACTCGCCGCTGCCCCCGGGCGCGTCGCCGTGGTCGCCCAGCGCCTTCCCCCCTTGGTCTCCAACTTTTTCCGATCTCGCATCGACGGGCGGTAGCCGGCACTTGAGTCGCGCCGGCACCTCACCGCTGCCGAAGCCCGCGTTCCGCCTTTCGGCGCCGCCGACGCTCGGGCTCACACGGTTCTATTCCTTCTTCTTGCCGTTCTCGGAGCGCCTTGAGTCCATGTGGACGGCTGGGCGCTCGCCGGGGATGCTCACGCCGCATGGGGAAGGCAAGGGGGTGCCCATCCCAACCCCCGGGCTCGGCGGCGCCTCCAGCGGCGGTGGTGCACGTCCCATGACCCCTTCGCCATCAACACGCTTAAGCGCCGCTCGGCCGAGCAGCGACGGCATGCCAAGGCCCGTACGTGTATGACATACGTGCGGCGCGACGCCCGAGAGACGTTCGGTTTCAACAGTTTCCATTCATCCTAGCGTGTCGAGTTTGTCGAGTTATCGTGTCGAGCTTCACGGCGCGTTGCCGATGTTCCGCTGTGCGCACAGCGTGGAGCGTGCGTGTTTGGTGTTACTAGATTTTGAGCATCGGCCATCGCTCTCGGACGCGGCACCTCCCGGCGCGTCAATGATGAGTTCTTTCATTCGAAGCGATTCATCTGTGTAGAGGTGTTATGTCAAGGCATGTCTCTTCCTACGCCTCAACGCCGTTGTCGCGCTCCGCTTCAGCGAACGTGATTGCCAAGCCGACGTTCGACTCTTCGTGGAGCACGACTGGCAAGCCACTGCCAATTATGAAGAACGGCCCGCGCCTGCTCACTGGCTTCTCGCAATCCAACACCTACCACCTACGTGGAGCGGCGGCGGCCATCGCGGCGGCGAATGCGTACAGACAAGCCCGTTGCCTCACAGCGAGTGCGCCCATGCCTGCGCCTGATCGGATTCGCCTGCGTTCGCCGCGTGCGGCAGCGCAGCAGCTCTCGATTTCGATGCTCGCACCGCCAGAGCGGCGACAGCGGCGTGGGCCCTGGGAGTTTGCCGTGCTCCGCGAGGCGGCGTATAGCTTCGAGGACGCCGCTGCCGCTGATCGCCTCTGCCGCCGTGGCCCCGCGCCACGCCTTGACCCCGCGCCACGCCTTGCCGTCGCGCGGCCTCCATCAGGAGCGCTTGTGGCAGCACCGGCCGCTGCCCGTCCGTCGCGTGTGGATCGGCTGCGCGCCGCGCTCGAGCAGTGCGAAGCGCAATTTGGGCGCAGCGCAGCCGCGCTGGCGCCCTTGCTCTGCGAGCTGGCATGCGCAGTCATTCAGCAGTCTGCCGCCACGCGAGCTGGCGCAGCACCTGCTGCTGGCTCATCGGTGGCGGCGGCGGCGGTGGAGGAGGTATCGGTGGCGGCGGCGGCGGTGGAGGAGGTATCGGTGGCGGCGGCGGCGGTGGAGGAGGCGCTCGCGTTGGGATTTCGCGCGGCCGGGTGCCTCCACGAGCGCGACAAGGAGACGCCTATCGTCTTGCGCGGTCTGAGTGAACTCATCTTCCTGCTCGAGGCTCACGGAGCGCATGCAAACGCCACCACACTCGCACACCGCCGCCGCGCCGCCGCCGCCGTCGCGTTGCCCGACGACGCGCTGCGCTTGGCCGCAGCGACGATCGACGACGCGCAGGTGGCTCTGCGCTCAGCGGCGCGTCCCGACCCGAGTCTTCCGATGCAACGGCCGCGGCTCGTGCTGCGGAGCGCCGTACCGGCGCGGCGCGTGGGAGATGGCATCTCGCGCGTGGGAGATGATATCTCGAGGCGCGTGGGAGATGACATCTCGCGCGTGGGAGATGACATCTCGAGGCGCGTGGTGTTGAACCCACAGTCGATTGTGGGCGACACTGGCGTTGCGGAATTCTCAGGGGTGAAGCCAAATGGCGCTCAACACAGCGTGTGGGAGAAGTCACCGGAGGAGACGGAGAACGAGTCCATTCTGCGTGTGAGTCTCATGCGCCGTGTGGAGCTGCTCGGTGCCGTCGGCGTGTGGAGTGACGTGGCTGCGCGCGGGCGCGCGCGCGCCGAGTGGCAGCAGCTGCGGGTGCGGCGGCATCTGGCCATGGCGGCGAAGCAGAGGGCGCTCGGCCGACACGCGCTGCGTGCGCTGGCCGAGGCCGATGCTATCCTTAGGCGGCGCGACGATCGATCGGCGTCTGTCGGCTCCAAGGCGGACTGGACGCTGTGGGATGGTTCACTCTCCCCAGTGACGCTCCGACTGTCGGTCCTGCAAGCGCGCGCGCTCGCGCTCGAGCTCTTAGCATCGTGCGAGGAGCCAACGCCGGACCTACTGGCCGATCGTTTGGAGGATCTCAATGAGGATCTCAAGGGACGAGCCGAGATTCAACCCGAGATGGCGTCCCCGCAGATGCATCCCGCCTCGCCGCCGCCGCCGCTGTCGCCCTCGTCGCCGTGCGGCATGCGCGGCGACAGCCTACCCGCACGCCAACGCGCAGCCGCAGCCTCTTCGCACTACAGCTCGCCGGGCGACCCGCCCGGCGACTCGACTGGCGAGGGCAGCCAGCCCGAAGTCGTTGTAGAGGCAGCCAGCAGCGAGGACGGTGCAAGCTTCTTGGCCTCGGCAGTTGCGGCCCTCCGAGAAGCGACGAGCCTCCATCGTCTGGCGGACTCGTCGGCAGCTGAGCGTGTCTTTCCGTTGGGCGCCATGGCTGACCTCGCACGGCGAGTGGGCACTCCGAATGAGGCAGTGAGCGCATTGAGGTCGCTTCTGCATGCCGAGCGAGAGAGGCAGCAGCTTTGGGAGGTGCATCCCGATGCACCCGATGCGCCGCTGCAGCCCTCGACGCCGGCGCCGCCGCCTTCCTCGCCACGCGGCACGATGGCACACGCGGAGGCTGCCTTGTCGTCCGACCCCTGGGCCATACGCGCTGACAAGCTTGTGGCGAATGAGCTGGTCGAGCTGCTTCAGGCCGAGGGTCGGCCCATCGAAGCCCTCGAGCTCATCTTCTCCTCGCTCGCCCCGTGCCCGCGCGAGGCGACCGCTCTTGAGACCATCGTGGTGCGCCTGCAGGCCTCCTTCCGAGCACGCAAGCGGGCCGCCACCGCGATCGCGGCGGCGGTGCGCGGGCGGCGGGACCGTTTCGACGGGCATGAGGAGCGGCACGCGAAGGCAGCGGACGGGCGTGAGGAGCAGCACGCTAAGGCAGCGGACGGGCATGAGGAGCAGGAGCAGGCCGCCAATGTGCTGCAGAAGCGTTCCAAGATGCGCTCGGAGGCACGAAAGCCCTCGGAGGCACGAAAGCCACAACGCAAGCCCCAGTGGCCCATAAAGCTCGCGCTCCTCAACTCTCACATCCAGAAGTTTGGATCGTCCGCAGTCGCCTCTGATGGCTCCGACCTTGCTGCGCCAAGCAGCGCCGTACTGAGCAGCGCCGTACTGAATGCTCTGCAGTCGCTGGCCTCGATTCCACCAGCCGCGCCCGCCTCGCCTCCTCCACCTCTCCCCCGGGTAAGTGGAAGCGGCAGCACGGCGCCGTCGGCAGCAGCATCGATGCGCGAGGAGCAGCCACACCCACAGCACGGCGAGAATGAGGCGGATCTCGTGTGGGCCTCCCTCTCCAAGTAGCGTCCCAGCCTACATGTAGTTACCTCTGCCGTCCGGCGAGTTTGCAGAGCCGACGCGGCGCAGCCGACGCGGCGCAGCCGGCTGGCGCCGCCGCGGGCACGGCCGTGCACTTTCGACTGGCGCCGCCGCATCGGTTGGTCGCCTTGCCGCTTGCCGCGGGCGTGTAGCTCCCGCTGCGACTGCGGTCGCCGTGGCCGGCCGCTCACGCGCCTCGGACCACGCGGAACGTGAGCGCGAATGGAAAAATGACGGCGAAGAGACTGCCGGCGTCGACCATCGACCGGGAGCGTACCTTTCGTACTACGATCGAACTAGCGTTCTAGATAGTTACACTTACAGTATAGATTCCGAGAAGATTCGTTGTACGTTGATTCAGATATGAGATTCGAATGTGCACTTTTGAATCGATGCACTAGAGAGTCGGACCGCGGGGGCTTCTCCGCGCGACCCCGACCGCGCGCGTGACATACAAGGTTGAAGCTTGAACCGGGCGGGGACTGGGACTCGCGGGCACGCGGCGCGGGCGCACGCGCGACGAGCCGCCAACAGACGTGGCGCTGAGAGTCTCGTAGTAGCGCGCACAGCGGCTCACTTTTTGGTTGGCGACGGGCGAGAGCGCACTCCCCCTCCTGGGGAGCCCGGCGCCTCGGGCGGCGGCACCACGGGCGCGTTGCTGTCAAACTTTCGGTACACCTGATCCTGCGCATGCTTTTTGGCGTCATCGATCTCGCCGAGCAGCTTCTCGTACTGGCTCTGCATCTCCTCGAGGCGTGCCTGGTAGTAGGCTTCGATCGTCTGCTGTTCAGCCTCCTGCTCCTGCTTCCGCCGCTCGAGCTGCGCCACGCGCGCCAACTGCTTGCGAAGGTCAGCCTCCAGCGCCTCGTTCGCTTGCAAAAAGGTCTTCAGCTGACGATCCTGCACGGCGCTCTTGGAGCTCAGCGACGTCGCGGAGCGCTCGGACGCCTCCTTTTCGACCTGTAGCGCGCGCAACGAGTCGTCGGCCTTGCGCGCCTTTGTGAGCATCTCCTGCTGCGCGCGCGACAACTTGTCGATGTTCACCTTGAGCACCTTAGTCGTGTCCATCAGCTCTGCATTCGAGGCACGCAGTCGCTCGGCCTCGTCGCCAAGCTCGTCGCGTCTCCGGCAAGCGTCCTCGAGCTGCAGCTGCAGCGTCTGTGCCTCCGCCTGAGCCGCCGCTGCTGCCTGCAGTTTCCGCTCCAGCTCCGCCGCACGCTCCCGCTCCGCCTTGAGCTCGGAGCGTAGCTCCTGCAGCTGCTTGTGCTCGTCGGTCTGACGCGTCTTGAGCATCAGAAACTCCTCCTGGTCCGCGCGCCGGATGCGCGCGAGCGTCTCATAGTTGCGCTGCAGCGCGGCTGCGTGCTCTGCACTCTGGGCGAGCTCTCGCTCCTGTTGCTTCACCGTGCGCTGCAAAGCCTGGATGTTCTCGTTGGCCGAGCTCACCACGTAGGCGAGGTTCTGCATGTGCTCCGACTCCTCGGTCGCATCAGTGCGGGATGACGAAACCTTTGTTCGCAGCGCTTGAACCGGGTCGGCACCGTGGGGCATCTCGGGACGCTTGGCGTCACAAGGCTCCGAACGCCCTCAACTGCGGCTTCGGTGCTCATCACGGCGTTTTTTTCAGGCAGATGCGATGTCGAGCGCGCGCATGGCGCTCAAGTTTGAATTGTGAAAAAGGTTTTCAAGTGTGTTCACGGATAATCCAGTCGCCTTGTTTCGAGACGTCGCCGCGCTTTAGCCAGCTTCGCTTTGCAGCTGTGCAGCGGCACGGTCGACGTGATGGCAACGTTGCGGCGAGTGAGTCTTCGCCGCATGTCTTCTCGCCCAGAAAAAGAGCCCCGAAGCCTGCTCGACCTACTTGACGTGCTTAAGATTTGGGAGCTCTCGAAGCAGGGCATCGCTGCATGGGCGGTTGCAGGCACCATCGGGTACGTGCTGTACATTCGACCAAAAATGTATCCGAAGATCGAGTATGAGCAGGCGCGCACCTTCACGCCGAAGGAAGTTGAGGACTGGAACAAAGCGATGGACGCTAATAAGTCGCGATGAACTACGCACACTACTCTCTCCGCCAGAACTAAAAGCAGAAACACGCCCCTGTGTGGTGTGACTTCCGAAAAACCGAACGCGGACTTGTAATTTGCAAACGCGTGGGGTCTGTACCTCGTCTTATGCATGATTCATGCCGCTTCAAATCACCGGCCACGTGCGCCCATTACAGTGCATCCTCTTTTGTCTCACTCTGGCGCCGATATGTTCGAGTGCTTCGTGGCAGCTCTGGATGCCGTTGACCAAGGTGCGATTCGGCGGGCTGGCCCACGGGTGGCCGTCGCCGTCGGGTTTGAGGAAGGCAAAGTATTTCGCGCACGTCGGGTCGTTGATCCTGCGAGGCACCACGAGAGACGGCAGACATCGGGTCGGGCGTCGCACAAGACAGAGCCCCGGCCCGGAGCATGGCCCGTCGGGGCACGCACCACGGCTTGTCGACGCCCCAGAAGTGCTGGACGCGGAGCGGCTTGTCCCAGTACCGCGGCACGCAGAACTGTTGGTGGCGCGCCATGTACATAGTCGTAAAGAGGCCCTGGTCTCCGTCGCCGCACACAAAGTCCCACGTGTTCGCCCAGTAGCCACGCGCCTTCGCTACCTCCCGCTCTGCGCGCGCCGTCGTGTTGAGTGCCAACTTGGGCGGGCCCGTTTCGTTGAACCCGGTCTGTAAATTAAAGGAGCGCGTGCGCAGCATGGCAAGGCCCTCTCGGTACATTTTGTAGCTGGGCTTGAGGAGCATGATGCCCGTGTTGACCGGCGCCTGGTGATCCGGCGTCGCTCGCAGCGCGCAGCTTGCGTCGGCGGCGAATTCGGCGAGCTTCTGCTTGAAGTGGAAGCGTTCGAGCTCCTCGACGCTCGTGCACCATCGCGCATCCACGTCGGAGTCAAGGTACATGATCACGCCAGTGTTCTCTGGGTAGTGTCGCGGATTGACCACCTCCCACTTGAGCAATGTGTTCGCTGGGCACGAAGAGCCCGGCTCGGCCTGCATTCTATGTTTATTGCCGTGGTTGCGCTTCGACCAACGCGTGGCGACATGGACAAGAGTGTTGTCAAAGGGCAGAATGCGTGCTTTAGGACACTCACGCCGAACGATGTCGTGCGCGTCAGTGAAGATGATGACGTCGAGTCCGGGCATCACGTTGGTCACAATCCAGTCTGCTGTGTGGCACCATCTCAGCAGGCCACAAAACGACATCGGGGACGGCGGTGCGTTGATGGCGAAAGTCGTGACCAGCGCACCCATACGTGTCGGTAGGCGAAGGACGATGCAGAAGAGGTCGTACAAGTACTCGGCCTCTGAGGAAGAGAGAGAGGTCGGAGGCCTGGCAAGTGTGAACGGTCTGCGAGCGAGTGTGAAGAGTTTGTTGACTTCATGACGTGTCCATGCACCACAACATACAGCACAACGGAGCAAACGTTTGGAATACAAAGTGCGACGGCGCAGTACAGAGCGTCTCGTCTCGATTGCCACAGGCCCACAGCTTGAGCTTCACCTTCACAGCGCTTCAGGCTTCAGCCGTTCAGCCACCCGCACCACCAGCAGCAGCAGCCTTTACCTGTGCGCATCGCATGTCAGTCGACATCAACCTCCTTCTCCGCCTTCACCTCCTTATTTTCCGCCTCCGCCTTCACCTCCTTCTTCTCCGCCTCCGCCTTCACCTCCTTCTTCTCCGCCTCCTCGTCTTCCTCTTCGGAGGATGCAGCGAGCCACTCGAAGAACGGCGCCGCGTGCTTCGTGAACAATGCACCGCCACCCTCCCCCTTGAGCCTGAGCTGCTCGACTAGCCGCTGGCTCGTCTCGAATTCGGCATTCACTGTTGTCAGGTCCTTCGCGCGTGCCGCGAACACCTTGCCTGTCTGCGTGCGGTACTCCTTGCACTTTTTGAGGTTGGCAATGGCAGCCTTCTCGGCGCTCTCCTCCTCTTTGCTCGGGTTGCCACCGCAGCGCGTCGCCTGCGCGTGCGCCTCCGCCTGCTTCTCGGACCAAATCGCGTCCTTCTCCCCTCGGGTGGCTTCGGCGGCAGCCTCCTCAGCCGCTGCCTTCTCGGCAGTCAGCGTGCTAAACGCCGACTTGGCCTCGGCGTACTCGGTCTCTTCGCGGGCGAGCTGCGCCTGCAGGTCGGCCCAGAACTTTGTGAAGACCTCGTCCTCGGCCAGATCCGTCTCATAAAGCACCATGAGGATCTTGGCCGCGTTGACGACCGCGTTCACACCCTGAGGGCTCACAAGCCATGCCTGGAATGCCTTGAGCAATGCGAGCTGACCAGCGGCGGTGTTGTTGGTGGCCTCGGCTAGCAGCGCCTTGTTGGCCTTGACGACCTTGCGCACTTGGGCGCTTTCCGGCGGCTCTCCCTCGAGCACCTTTGCAGCAGCCGCCTTGATGCTGTTCTGCTGCTTCTTTCCTCCGCCGCCGGCGCCCTTGCCCTTTGCTGGAGAGTCCTTGGCGGCAGGAGGCGAGCACGTTCGCAGCAACACATTGAGCACGAGGGCCACACGCCCGTCCAGTGGCGCGCACGCCATGGCCGAGTTGGCTGCAGACGTCTCCTTTGCCACGCTCGAGAGCGTAGTAAGGTCCATGGTCGCCATTCTTGCCGAGAGGCTCTGCGCTTCCAGTTGCAGCAGCCCGTAGCTCTTCTGCTCTCGCTGGAGGCGCAGCTTCTCCAGCAGCGCTTGCTCCTGCTCTGGAGCCAGCTTCGGGTCGTCGCCTCGACGCATCATGTTGTTGCGCAACCACGCCGGGGCGCCAGCGACGCGGCAAATTGACGCGGTCTTCCCGGGGAAGAAACCAAATGCAAGTCGTCATTAATACCGTGCCGTAAGATCACGTTTCCTCGCAGCGCTTTTCCGAGCGTCCGAGTGCCGGCCACGTGGCCTCGTGGCGGCCCGGTTTGTGAAGCCACGCCTCGCGCCGACGACTCCATCTGCGCAACAAATGTCCTCCGCACCCAGCGGCGCATCCGGCGAGGGCGTCTCCCGCTGGCAGCAGCGCAAGGCCATGAAGGTGATGATGTACGCCATGTCAGACGAGCAGCGCGGCGATGTGGCCTCGCGACGGATGCAGGCCCAATCGGCAAAGTATGTGCCTCAGGTGCAGAACTGGAAGGGAGAGGCGTGGGGATTGGCAAGCACCAAGGTCGGCGGGCGGCAAGACCCATCAAAGACTCGCATCTCGGCGAGCAGCGGCAGCGGCGAGCTCTACTACGGGCAGAAGCGCAAGTTCAACACCGACCTGCCTCCGGAAGACCCCTCTTCGTTCCTCAACCGGCGCAAGCCGCAGCCGTCGTCGTCGTCGTTGCGCGCTGCCAAGGACGCGGAGCGTGCCGCGGCCGAGCAGGCACGCGCTGCCAAGAAGGAGGCGGAGCGCAAGCGGCGAGAGATTAAGCAGGCCAAGGACAAGAAGAGGAAGGCTTCGCGTCATCGGAGCAGGAGCAACAGCAGCAGCAGCAGCAGCAGCAGCGGCAGCGGCGGCGGCGGCGGCGGCGGCGGCGGCAAGGGCAGGAGTAGGAGGAGAAGGAGCAGCAGCAGCAGCAGCAGCAGCAGCAGCAGCAGCAGCAGCAGCGACTCCGACTCGGACTCCGGTAGCTCGAGCTACAGCAGCTACAGCAGCTCCTCGTCGTACAGCCGCTCCTCTTACTCATCGTCGTACAGCAAGAGCGGCGCCGGGAGCGCGGGCGAGGCGCACGAGCCGCGCGAGCAGACGCGCAAGAAGCACAAGACAGAGGGGCCGCACGAAGGGCGCGACGCACGTCCGCCGAGTGCCCCGCCGCAACCGTCAGCGCCGTCAGCGCCTGCGCCGCCGCCACCAGCGCCGCTGCTGTCGGCTGCGGCGGCGTTGTCTGGCGACGATCAATCGCAGAGGCCGTTGTCCATGAAGGCTCGCACTTCGTCCGCATCCTCGGCGATGGCCGCGCTCGCTGCGCTGGCGCCGTCTGCACATGCGTCCATGCCTGACCGTGCGCCCCCAGCGCCCCCAGCGCCCCCAGCGCCCCCGCCGCTCGCTCCCCCCCCGCTCCCCCCGCTCCCGCCCCGCGAGACTGAGGAGACTGAGGAGGGCGTGCTGGCCGCCACCGCCGAGGCCGAGCCAAGCTGCAAGGCCGCGCCCGTCACGGCGCCAGGCTACAAGGGCGCGCCCGTCATGGCGCCATCCCATGAGGTCGCGCAGGCGTCCGAATCCGCGCCCGTCACGGCGCCCTATGCTGACGTCGCCCAAGCCGGTCACAATGACGGTCACCACGACGGGCGCCGTGACGAGCGCAGACGGGACACAGGTGGTGGCCGTGGAGACAGGGAGAGGCACGCGTCTGATGAGGGAGGCAATCAGCATGGTGGCAGACGAGACAGGGTGGGCGATGGCCAACGGAAGGGCAAGTGCAAGGCCGTGTCGAAGAGCAGCTCGGGCAGCAGCAGTGGCAGCAGCGGCGGCAGCAGCAGTGGCAGCAGCAGCAGCAGCAGCAGCAGCGGCAGCAGCAGCAGCGGCAGCAGCGGCAGCAGCCGCAGCAGCAGCCGCAGCCGCAGATGAACCACAAGCCACAGCGTCCCCAAGCCGCACTGCCGTGGCCGGCTGAAGGGAACGGACAACATCGGAATGTGGAAGTCTAGATGTTGATCTACTGTTGACGGTTCCGCGTCTAGGCTCGGCTGGGTCAGGACCTGCGGGACAGGACCAAAAGCGATGGATCGTGACTCCCCGCCCTGGGAGCTGGGAGCTGGGACGTTGAAGGCGGCGAAAGAACACTTATAAGAGGAGATCTGGGCCTGCCTCAGAATAATAGAAACATTTCTTTCGTTCCGCGTCAGCCGAGGAGCGTGGTGCAGCGTGGACTCCGTGGAGCGCGTCGCGGCGCTCTTTCTCATTTTTTTCTCACGCACCCGGATAACAAAGCTTGCAAAACGATTCACCGGAAGCGTCCTTTGAGACGGCCTTCCAAGCTATTTGTAAGTTAGGTGTGGTGCGCGCGGGGGGGACTGCGACGAAATTGACAGTCTGACGAAGCGATCAACACGGCGTTTCGTGGAGTCTCGTCGATTTCATCTCCCCTCTCCGACAAGGTGCAGAAACCCGTCAATCTGCTCGAAATGGTGAGCCGCAAGAGCGGCGTCTCTGGCAAGCAGAAGAAGGCGTATCTCCAGCTGAAGCGCGCAGAGCATCGAGAGCGCGATGAGCGCGACGACAGGCGCGCCGCGGCGGCACCGGCAATCGACAGCAACTACACACAGCAGGTGAGCAAGAAAGGCACTGTCAACAGGTTGTCGACGCGCTTCGTGCGCGACTCGGATGCGTCGGTCGCGAGCCGCAAACAGCTGGCCAGTGAGCCGTTCGGCCCGCGCTCCTCCGAACCGCTCGTTTGCTCGGCAGCGCAAAGTGAGATGCCGACGCGGCCAGAGATCCAGACAAGTGCCGCAGCGCAGGAGGAGGTCGAGGAAGCTGCGTTTGAGGCGTGGCTAGCGGACCTGCATGGGCGCTACCAGCTGGACGAGCTCTCGCCGTTTGAGCACAATCTTGAGGTGTGGCGTCAGCTGTGGCGAGTGCTCGAGCGCAGCGATGTCATTGTCATCGTGGCGGACGTGCGCAATCCTCTGTTGCACGTGCCAGTCGCGCTGTACACACACGTGGTGGCCATGCGCCCGCGGCGAAAGATCGTGATCGCGATCTCGAAGGTGGACTTGGTCGATCCCGCACGGCTGCAGCGCTGGCATGACGAGCTCGCGCGCCGCTTCCCGCTCGCGGCGCTCTGCGATTTCTCGTCCAAAGGGCGTCCCGTCGGTGGAAGCACGGGAGGGGGGGTCGCGTCGCGGCGCAAGTCGATCAACACTCCGCCCTCGAATGCTGAGAAGCGTGTCGTGCGTGCGTACGCCGAGCGCGTGGCCGAGGCGTGCGGCGTGGAGCTTCCGCCGGAGGAAGAAGGGGTGGCGGGCGCCTCCTCCGGTGGAGCGGCAAGCAGCATAGTGGAAGAGGGCGAGGGCGAGGGCGAGGGCGAGGAGGGCGAGGAGGGCGAGGAGGAGGGCGAGGAGGAGGGCGAGGAGGGCGAGGAGGAGGGGGAGGAGGACGAGGAGGGCGAGAAGGAGGGCGAGGAGGACGAGGAGGACGAGGAGGAAGATGGCGAGGACGAGGACGATGACGACATGCTGCAGCGCATGGTCGCCGGACAGCGGCGGCCAGCGAAGGTCGAAGGCAGGGCTGAGCCCGACAGTGATGCAGCCGACGCTGTCGTGAGCACGGCATCGGCGCGTGTGGCGACGGCCGCTCGGGCAGCGGCACCATCGGCAACGACTGCGGTGGAGGCATCCTCGGCTGCGGGTCACGTGACCATCGGCTTCGTGGGTCACCCAAATGTTGGCAAGACTTCGCTGCTCAACGCCTTCGTGGGTCGAAAGGTGGCCTCTGTCTCCCGGACGCCCGGGCACACGAAGCACCTGCAGACGTGGAGCCTCTCGCCCACCGTGACCGTGTGTGATTCTCCGGGGCTGGTCTTCCCAGTGGCGGGCGCCCTCGTGCGCGGCGTCAACGTGGGCGCGCGTGCAGTGTATGAGGCGTGCGGTCTCTTCCCGATTGCACAGATTCGCGAGACCTACTCGGCAGTGCGGTTGCTGCATGCGTCGCAGGACTTGATCGCCGCGTACGGGCTACAGCACGCGCCCGACCTGCGTGACGAGCCCGTAGAGACGCTCTCGCCGCATCTCTTTTGCACCGCCCTCGCGGAGCGAAAGGGGTACCGCATCGCCCGTGGGAAGGGAGCCCTCGATTTGCACCGCGCAGGCCTTGAGGTTCTCAAGGATTGCGTCGACGGCGCCCTCTGCCTCGCCTTCGATCCGCCGCCGCTGTCGGAGCTGGGCGTGGCTTCTGCTGCTGCTGCTCCCCCTCCTGCTCTTCTTGCTGCTTCTGCTGCCGCTGCTGCTGCTGCAGGGGTGGAGAAGGGGGAGGAGGCGCTGCGCGAGGTGCTTGAGGAGCTGCGTGTGTGGGCCGGTGCGCAGCGGTCCCGCGGTGTTTGAACGGTGTCAAGGTTGCAGCCCTTCTGTCGACCCTTCTGGGGGGCATGGGGGCACAGCGCACATGTTTGCAGGGGATCGCGCGAGGCGGAGTACAGGAAAATGGAAAATTGGAAATCGACTACGCGTCGAATGTAGAATAGGCTTCCGGGGTTGAGGACGTTCATCCGGATTCGATGTCGAACCGCGCCCGCGCGCCCGCGGCAGCGCCCGGCCATACAACCGTACCGTCGAGTCAACGTGTGTGCTGGGAGAGACCGACCTCACTAGCGAAATTGAGTAGCCCGAGCGAGCGAGTACTCAGTACTTGTGTTGACCGAGGGGAGCGGAGCCGTCCGTCGAGACGGTGGTGGAGTGAGCGTGGGGGGACCGCGAAGAAACTGAAACTGAAAAAGAACAGTGCGCACGTCCGCGGTCGCCCCCCGGCCCCGCCGCGCCCGGGGCCCCCGTGCCCCCGACGTAGCGGGCCCCGGGTGGTACTAGCCAGCAAGTTACTAGGGAAACCTTGAGGGAAACAATATCGCATCGGACGTTCGCGAAAACTCACACCGACGTCACAGGAGCGCAGCGTGGGAGGCCCCGGTCGCTTTAGCGAGCCGCTTCTATATAGGTTTGGTTTACCGCACCGCACGATCGGCGCGGCGCCTCCCTCCCCTCTCTGGAGTCAGCTGTCTCGTGTCTGCTCCGCGGCCAGATCACGCCAGTCGCCACTCCCTTATTCCATTCCACACCCGGAGTCGGACCCAGCCGGTTAGCCGGCGAGGCGATCCGCCACGAGCCGAAGACACGTCACCCCTCGCCCTTCCTGCGGACTCCGAGCGCTCCGGCTGCCGCAACGCAACCTTACGCCCCGATCAGCCTCCAGTCGGCTCGTCAGAATCGTCAGAATCGTCAGAATCGACCTTGTGCCTCTCGAGAGGCTCTTCGGGGGGGCGTCGGGATTCGTCAGAGGCCGTCGGGATTCGTCAGAGGCCGTCGGGATTCGTCAGAGGCCGTCGGGAATCGTCAGAGGCCGTCGTCGGGATTCAGTCGTCCGCAATGCCGGACTCTGTCATGCGCAACTCGCGGCGGCGTGCCGCTTCGATGGCAGCCGAGAAGGCCTCCCGTTGCTGCGCGGTGAAGCCACCGCCCTGCTGCCTGCGCCGAAGCGTGGCTGCGCCGCGGAAGGAGTAGTCGAAGACGCGCACGGTACCATCATCCATGCCGGCAAAGATATGCTCATCGTCGCAGCACGCGCTGCTCACGATGCGCTTGAACTTGTGAATCGCGATGGGGCCCTCGGCGCCAAATGTGCGCCGGTCTGTCAGCTTGACGAGGCCGTCGTCGCTCGCGGAGAGCAGATAGTCGCCGTGCAAGAAGAGAGAGTTGATGCAGTCCGAGTGCGAGTAGCTATGGCGTTCGAAGCGGCCGGTGCGCAGGTCGCAGAAGACGATCCAGCCGTTGGCGCAGCCTGCGATCATCTCACGCGCGCCCGAGACGATCTGTAGGCAGCGCACGCCACGGCATTGCGGTGCCAAGCTGAACCGATCCGTGAGCGAGCCGCGGCTCACGTCCCACACGCGCACCTGCATGCAATGAGGGAGGCAATCAGTATGCAATGAGGGAGGCCATCAACATGCAATGAGCGAGCCGCGGCTCACGTCCCACACGCGCACCTGCATGCAATGAGGGAGGCA